>OKWD01000010.1_pt1 | contig 30044 bp, 38 predicted proteins | sample 1607011 | NCBI WGS metagenome assembly OKWD01 (sample SAMN04414077, study PRJEB24778) | human gut metagenome | material: faecal | host: Homo sapiens | reverse complement strand
AATTCACATTGGTAGCCTTGGAGTCATTGATATAATCCACCCCTCTTACCCGGCAGACTTTTCAAGGCGGTGTTCCACTCCCTTGAAATCACCCAAGGCCTCGCGGATACACTCTTTGCGGATACCCGCCCAGGTTGGCAGAGATACCGGCCGCCCATGGAGTTGAACAGATTATGGGTTCCGGTCAGCGCCAGTTCCTCCTGTTCCATGTTGAAAGCGATTGGTTCTGTAAAATAAACCTTGTCCTGTTCCACATATGCGGCGGTTCCTTCCTCTTTCCTTTCGGCAAAAGGGTAGTAATGGCCATGAATGCCATATTTGTGTAATTCACGCTGGATGATGGGGTCATCGTTCCAGAAGATGAAGGCATCGTCCGGGGTCTGGTTCTGGATAATGCGGAATTTGGCATCCACATAGTTTTGCATCTGGTGGTCGTAACGGTCCAGATGATCCGGCGTGATGTTCATCAATACGGCAATGTTGGCATGGAACTTGTACATGTTGTCTAATTGGAAGCTGCTTAACTCGATTACATAATAATCATAGTTGTATTCTGCTACCTGATATGCCAGACTTTGACCGATATTTCCGGCTAGTCCCACATTCATACCTGCTTTCTTGAAGATATGATAAATCAGCGAAGTCGTTGTTGTTTTTCCATTACTTCCTGTAATGCAAATCATTTTAGCATTGGTATAACGTCCCGCAAATTCTATTTCGGAGATGATAGGGGTACCTTGTGCCTTTAATTTAAGAATCATCGGGGCATCATTCGGAATACCCGGACTTTTGATCACTTCATCCGCATTCAGAATGAGAGATTCGGTATGTTTGCCTTCTTCCCATTCGATGCCTCGCTCGTTCAGCATGTTTTTGTATGTGTCCTTAATCGTGGACATGTCTGAAACGAAGGTGTCGAAACCTTGTTTCTTTGCCAGAACGGCTGCTCCCGCACCGCTTTCTCCGGCTCCTAGTATGACAATTCTTTTAGCCATAATCTTCGTTTATCTTATCTTATCTTTAATGTAATAATCGTAATTGCAGCGAGTACGATGGTGACAATCCAGAAGCGTACCGTGATTTTTGACTCATGGAATACGCTGTTGGGTTTCATGAACAGATAACTGCAATTGGGGTCTAACTGTGCTAATGTAGTGCGGAAATGGTCGTGGATAGGGGCACGTTTGAATACGCGTTGCAAATGTCCTTTCTTTTTTCCGCTTTTGAAATATCTCACCTGTAGAATGACCGAAAGGTTTTCTACCAAGAAGATTCCACAGAGAATAGGTATAAGCAACTCTTTATGAATGATGATTGCAAATACCGCTATGATACCACCAATGGTCAAGCTGCCGGTATCGCCCATAAATACTTGGGCGGGAAAGCATTGTACCAAAGGAAACCGATCAGTGCGCCGATGAAGGAGCAGATAAAGATTACCAGTTCTTCACTGCCGGGAATGTACATGATATTAAGGTATCCTGCATATTCGATGTGGCTGGATACGTATGCCAATATGCCCAAGGTAAGACCGATGATAGCAGAATTTCCGGCTGCCATCCCGTCCATCCCGTCATTCAGGTTGGCACCGTTAGATACGGCAGTAACTACGAAGATGGTAACTAATACGAAAATAATCCAACCTACAGCCTGGGCATTGTCTCCCAGAAAACCTACGAAATCAGCATAATCCAAATTGTTGTTCTTGAAGAAAGGAATCGTAGTTTTGGTGGACTTCTGATCTTGTTCCTTGTGCACCACTTCCACAATTTCTCCTCCTCTTTGTATTTCTACGTTCTCACGGATAACCACGCTCGGACTTAAATATAAGGTGAGTCCCACAATGAGTCCCAAACCTACTTGGCCGATGATCTTGAATTTGCCGTGCAACCCTTCTTTGTCTTTACGGAAGACCTTGATATAGTCGTCCAAAAAGCCTAACGTACCCAGCCAAATGGTGGTAATCAACATTAATATCATGTAAATATTATGCAGCTTCCCTAACAAAAGGCAAGGTATGAGAATTGCGACAATAATAATTATACCTCCCATCGTCGGCACACCAACTTTTTTCACATTAAAAGGGTCTATAGATGCGTCACGTTGGGTTTCGGTTATTTGTTTACGTTTGAGCAGGTTGATGAAATATTCACCGAAGATAGCCGAGATCAACAATGATAAAATGATTGCCATCAATGAACGGAATGAAACGTAACCGAACATACCGGCTCCGGGAAAATCGAACTTTTCTAAATATTGAAATAAATAATATAACATCTTTTGGTTGGTTTATTCATTAGCAAAAATATCTCTTAATACTTCTTTATCGTCGAAATGGTGCTTTATACCTTTGATTTCCTGATAATTTTCGTGTCCTTTCCCGGCAACTAAAATGACATCTTTAGCTTGGGCCAGCATACAAGCTGTACGGATCGCTTCTTTACGGTCGGCTATGCTTATCACTTTACGCATATCCTCTTTAGTCAGCCCTGCCAGCATATCATTGATGATTTCCTGCGGCTCTTCAAAACGGGGATTGTCAGAGGTGATAATGACTTTATCGCTTTGCTTTACCGCTTCTTGTGCCATCAAGGGGCGTTTGCCTTTATCGCGGTTGCCGCCGGCGCCTACTACCGTAATTACATGACCTTTGCCATTCAGGACCTCGTGAATGGCATTCAGCACATTTTCCAAGGCATCCGGAGTATGGGCATAGTCCACAATGGCGGTGTATCCCTTGGGTGAGCGCAGTGAGTCAAAACGCCCGGCAACGGGGCGAAGAGTACTCAATGCCAGCAATACCTCTTCTGTCTTTTTCCCAAGCAGGCAGGCTGCTCCATAGACTGCCAGCAGGTTGGAAGCATTGAAACGTCCGATGAACTGTACATTGACTTCCACATTATTTATATCAAGCAGCATTCCTTCGAATCCATCTTCCAGTACTTTTCCTTTAAAATCACTCAAGCTGCGCAACGAATAGGTGTGTACCTTTGCTTTGGTATTTTGAGTCATGACCAATCCGTTTTGTCATCCAGATTGGTTAAGGCAAAGGCTGTTTTAGGCAGACTGTCAAAGAATACTTTTTTGGCTTTCAGATAGTTCTCTACAGTTTTATGGTAGTCCAGATGGTCACGGGTAAGGTTGGTAAATATACCGCCTGCAAATTTTAAACCACCAATTCGTTTTTGTGCGACTGAATGTGAGCTTACTTCCATAAAGGCATATTTGCATCCTTCATCTGCCATGCGCCCCAGCAGTTTGTTTAGTGTAATAGGGTCAGGGGTGGTATGGTCAGTTGGAATGGCTTCCTCATCTATATAATTGCATACAGTGGAAATGAGTCCTGTCTTATATCCGAATTTACGGAACATATTATATAATAAGGTGGCAATAGTCGTTTTTCCGTTGGTGCCTGTAACACCGACCAGTTCCAATTTCGAGGTGGGGTCTCCGTAAAACGTAGTTGCCAGTTTCCCGACAACGTCTTCCGTATCGTTCACTTTGATGTAGGTAACATTCTCAATCAATGTCTCAGGAAGATTCTCACATACACTGTACGGGCTCCTTTTTCTATTGCTTTTTGAATATAAGTGTGTCCGTCAGTCTGCGTTCCTTTTACAGCAACGAAAATATGACCAGGCTCTATCAGGCGCGAGTCCATGTTTATTCCCGAAATTTCTTGGGATGCATCACCTATGATTTCATTGACTGTTATTCCTTTAATAATCTTTTCCAGTTTCATATTCTTCCTGTTACACTGTTAATTTAATCGTAATTGTATGGTTTGTCCTTTGCGCAAAGTGTTGCCGGCCGGGATACTTTGTGACTTCACTTTACCGATGCCGGTAATGCGGGCTTTCAATCCCATGCTTTCAAGCAGATAGACAGCATCCTTTGCGCCCATACCAATAACACTTGGTACAAGTTTATTGTTAATGTCTTTTTTGTTGAATAATACATTGTCCGGATTACTAGTCACATTTCCCCATACCGGTTTGCCTTCGGTTGATTGTTCCGAAACTCCGGATGAATTTACATTTATCCGGTTCAGTACATAATGTGCCGCACTTATATCCCCGTTTTTCACATCCGGAATAAGGATAGAAGTTGAGTCTTTTGCTTCTTTCAAATCTTGTGCCAGATGTTTGGCAAATACGCGTTCGGCAATTTTACTGAACACGCTGCCGGCCATCAGACCACCCGAGGCGGGGAGTCCAGGTTTCTGGATGGCTACAATGCAACTGTATTTAGGCGCTTCTGAAGGAAAATATCCACAGAAACTTACCAAATAACGGCGTGTGCCATTCGTGTACCCGGCTTTTCCTTGTGAAACCTGTGCAGTACCGGTTTTCCCGGATACATGGAATTGCTTGGATCCTGCTTTCTTTCCCAGTCCTTCGCTGACGACTTTTTCCAAAATCGTTTGTATCTCGCTGATAGCCTTGGGGGAAGCGATGGCCGGGTTGAGTATTTCAGGAGCAATATCTTCCACTACCTGCCCGTCTTTGACTATTGATTTCACAAAACGGGGCTTGACCATTACTCCGTTATTGGCTATAGCATTATAAAATGCCAGTGTATTGATGGGGGGAATTTGGGTTTCATAGCCAATAGACATCCATGCCAGTGCAGTACGTGACCAATTGCTCAAGTCTTTGTTGGGGATGCGGATGTTCGGCTTGCCGGCACCGGGAATATCGAGATCTAACGGAGTGGCAATGCCTACTCGATGCAGTCCGCGTACAAACTTTTCCGGATTATCATGATAATGATCATCGATCAACCGTGATACACCGATGTTTGAGGACACCATCAATGATTTTGTTGTGTTGATAGTGCCGTAGCCTCCACGATGCCAGTTATGATCTTTCATATAGCGGCCGTGCATCATATAGACCCCGTTACCGGTTTCCACCACCGTTTCCGGAGTGATGACTCCGTCGTCCAGCGCTACCAGTATGGATGCGGTTTTGAAAGTAGAGCCTGGCTCCATCATGTCTGAGATGGCGTTATTGCGTATTTCTCTGTAAATGCCGTCATTGCATTTGGTCATGTTGACGATAGCTTTGATGTCTCCCGTCTGCACTTCCATCAGAATGGCAACGCCTACAGTAGCGTTGATTTCTTTCAATTCATCCACCAATGCTTTTTCTGCGATGTCTTGCATACCTACATCAATGGTCGTAATGATATCACAGCCATCTACAGGAGGAATATCTACAATGTTCAGGTATTTGTTCATTACCTTTTGACGGTGAGTGATACCGTTTCTGCCTTTTAATATGGAATCGTATGAAAGTTCCAGCCCGTTCTTTGCACCTTGTTCTATATCTGGATACATATCTCCCAATGTACGCATTGCCAGTGAGCCAAAAGGCTTTTTCCGTTGATTGAATGCCTGTTCATGGAATCCGCCTTTGTATTTGTTCAGGTTAAATACGGGCAGACGTTTTTGCTTCTTTATATTGTATATAAGAAATGCGTTTGGGGTAGAGCAACCAACTGCGGCTCTCTTTTTTTCTTCCGTTTTTGATGTGCTGTTTGAAAAAGGCGGCACTTTTATCAGGGAATATTTCATGTAACCCTTTGCAGATTGTGTCAAGGTTTGCATAAAGAACTGAGTCTTTGATATGTTGTAGCTTCAGCCGTGTCTTTTCCTCTTCTTCGGTTTCGCCCTTCCTTTTATTTATCATGAAGTCCATGTAAATCTTATATTCGGGAAGGCTGCTTGCCATCAGCTGGCCGTCGGATGAGATGATGTTGCCACGGGTAGGACGTACGGTGACGTTTTCTTTTACAAAACGGTCGGCTACGTCTTTCCAGTATTGACGCTCGGCAAACATGATGACGCCGGCTTTGCAGATAATGGCAATGCCTATCAACACCATGACTAGGATGATGAAGGAGAAGCGGAGCATTATGTTTTTTTGGTTGGGCATCATGGGCTTAGTCTTTCTTTATTAAATAAGGACGGTTGGTAGCCGTTTGCAAGGGGCTGTCTTCCGTCGAAATATATTCTTCAATACGTGACTGGCGGCTCTTTTCCATCAGTTCGGAAGAGCGTGTCAATGCATCGTATTTGATATCGATCAAATCTTTTTTCAACTTGTCAATTTCAATGAGTTCCTGTTGGCTGCTATAACGGTTGTCTATGTATAGTACAGTCAGGATCATGATGAGAATCAGCAAACGGGTCTGTCTTTTGAAAAAGTCGTTCGCAAGGATATCTCCTCCTAATATGCTGCGGATAGACATATGCTTGGGCGAAGCAGATTGTCCGTCTTTGGGTTGTTGTGTATTTTGTTTCAGTTCTTCTTCCATCTCGTTATCTCTTTTCTGCAATTCTCAACTTGGCGCTTCGGGAGCGCGGATTGCGTGTCACTTCTTCGTTGCCGGCAACAATAACTTTGTTGTTGACTAGTTTGAAAGGTGTCTGTACATTACCAAAGAAATCTTGTTCGGCCTTGCCTTCTATGTTTCCGGTTTCATGATATTCTTTACCATGCGGTCTTCTAAAGAGTGATAGGTGATTACTACCAGTCTGCCTCCCGGTTTCAGTGCCTTGGTTGCTGCATAAAGCATTTCTTTCAATGCTTCCATTTCCTGATTTACCTCTATGCGTAAAGCTTGGAACACCTTTGCGAGCTCTTTCTTTTCACGTTCCCGCCCGAAAAGCGGTTTGATGACTTCGAGGAAATCACCGATGGTGACAATTTGTTTTACACCTCGTGCTTTAACGATGCTGATGCCAGTTTGCGGCTGTTCTTCAATTCACCATATAAATAGAAAATATTAGCCAAACGTTCTTCGTCATAGGTGTTCACTACATCAGCAGCTGTCATACCTGCGCGTTTGTTCATCCGCATGTCTAATTTGCCCTCGAAGCGGAATGAGAATCCACGTTCGGAGTCGTCAAAGTGATGTGAGGAAACGCCCAGATCGGCCAAAATGGCATCCACCCCTTCCACGCCATAATAACGTAGGAAGTTGGGAAGGTAGCGGAAGTTACTACGCACAAAAGTGAAGCGGCTGTCGCTTACAATATTCTTCTCGGCATCTTCATCTTGGTCAAAACTATATAGATGCGCGGTGCTACCCAGCCGGCTTAGAATTTCCTTGGAATGTCCTCCGCCGCCGAAAGTGGCATCTACATAAATACCTCCGGGTTGGATGTTCATTCCGTCTACGCTCTCGTTTAATAATACCGGTACATGATATATCTGTTTTGCTTCACTCATTCTATTTCTACGTTGTTATTAGTTCCCATAATTTCTTCCAATTCTTTTCCAAAGTCCTCCGGTGTGATGAAGGGTTTGTCTGCTATTTCTTTAGACCAGATTTCTATAGTGTCGTCCAATCCGATAAAACGTACATCTTGCTGTATTTTAGCTAATTTCAAATATCGTTTTGGAATCAGAAAGCGCCCGTTTCCATCCAATGTGATAACTTCTACATCCGAAACGAACTGACGGAAAATCATTTGGTGTCTGGAATTCCAGCGATTGAGTTTGCAACGTAGTTCGTTCATTTGTTCGTTCCACACATTTTCAGGGTAAAGTACCAGGCAGTCTTGGTAGGTGTCTTTGCGTAAAATCAGGCACTCCTGGGAGGCAGCTTGTAGCTGCTTCCTGAATACGGCAGGCAGGAACACTCTGCCTTTTGCATCCGTCTTTGCTTCAGAATTCCCAAGAAATCGCATGTTTACACCTTATTATATTGTTCAAGGTGTAAAATTACACAATTCCCCACAATTCCCCACAATATTTTAAGAAAATATTTCGAGAAGTTTTCAACAGGCTGTTAATGTAGCTAGTAGCTTGGTAAACAGGAGGTTTAAAATTAATAATTTTATGATAAAAAATAATGGAAAGGGCAGCTTCTCGGAGGTTGAAAAACGGAACCAAACTATTGCACATTCGTTTTTGTTTTGCGCAAAATGAAAGAATTTGTATAGTTTCATACACAAAAACTCTTAATTTCTTTAGAGATTAAGAGTTTTTTCTGTCATAAATTGCCAATATAAAAAAAGATAAGTTACTTTTGCATGGAAAAGAACGTTTGCAAAATGACTGACGACTCTATATTTTTAATCGACATAGAAAAGATATTGAAAACGAAAGCCGGGAAAAAATATAAATATATTCCCCGTTTTGTCGTTTCGTACCTGAAGCATATCGTGCATCAGGATGAACTGAATGTCTTTTTAAAAGACTCCAAAAATAAAGTCGGAGTTGACTTTCTGGAAGCTTGTATGGAGTTCCTGGATGCAAAAGTGGAGATAAAAGGTTTGGAAAACTTGCCTGAAAACGGTAAATGCACTTTTGTCAGCAATCACCCGCTGGGGGGACAGGATGGAGTTGCTTTGGGGTATATATTGGGAAAACATTACAATGGTAATGTACGCTATTTGGTCAATGATTTGTTGATGAATTTGCATGGTTTGGCTCCTTTATGTATTCCTATCAATAAAACAGGCTCGCAATCCAGGGATTTCCCGAAGATGGTAGAGGCAGGGTTTGCCTCGGATAATCATATCATTATGTTTCCTGCGGGGTTATGTTCCCGTAGACAGGGTGGGGAAATCAAGGATTTGGAATGGAAAAAGACATTTGTCACTAAAAGTATTGAAACGCATCGTGATGTGGTACCTTTGCACTTTGAGGGCCGGAACTCAGACTTTTTTTATAATTTGGCAAATATATGTAAGGCACTTGGCATTAAGTTTAATATTGCTATGCTTTACTTGGCAGATGAAATGTTGAAAAATCGTCATAAAACCTTTACCTTGACCATTGGAAAACCCATTCCTTGGCAAACTTTCGACAAGACAAAAGACCCCGGCTCAGTGGGCGCAGTTTGTAAAAGATGTAGTCTACAAGCTATAATAGACAAAAGAGAGAAAAAAGATATGGAAGAAATTATTGCACCGATTAGCAAAGAGATTCTGAAGGCGGAACTTTCCGAGGATAAACGCCTGAGGTTTACGAATAAAAGTCATAATGAAATTTATGTCATTACGCATCAGGATTCGCCCAATGTGATGAAGGAGATTGGCCGGTTAAGGGAAATAGCCTTTCGTGCTGCAGGTGGCGGAACAGGAAAGGCGATGGATATCGATGAATATGACGTGATGGAAAATCCCTATAAGCAATTAGTTGTATGGAATCCTGAAGCGGAGGAGATTTTGGGAGGCTATCGTTATCTCTTGGGGGATGAGGTGCAATTTGATGAACATGGGAAGCCTGTGCTGGCTACTGCTCACATGTTTAATTTCTCGGAAGTTTTTTTGAAAGAATATTTGCCTTACACGGTGGAGTTGGGACGCTCATTTGTTACATTGGAATATCAGTCAACCCGTGCCGGTTCCAAGGGATTGTTTGCTTTGGATAATTTGTGGGATGGTTTGGGCGCATTAACCGTGATTAAGCCTAATGTGAAATATTTTTTTGGTAAGATGACTATGTATCCTAGTTATCATCGTCAGGGGCGTGACATGATATTATACTTCCTGAATAAACATTTCGGTGATAAAGATAAAATTGATAACTCCGATGAAACCGCTGGAAATAGAAACAGATAAGAAAATGTTGGAAAATCTTTTCTGTTATGATTCCTTTAAAGAAGATTACAAGATCTTGAATACGGAAGTGCGTAAGCTGGGGTATAATATTCCTCCTTTGGTCAATGCATATATGAGTCTGTCTCCTACAATGCGTATGTTTGGAACAGCGATTAATTATGGATTCGGAGATGTGGAGGAAACCGGAATTCTGATTGCAGTCAATGAAATTCTGGAAGACAAACGGGTACGTCATATCGAATCGTTTGTAAAGCAACATCCTGAAGCTATGAAAATAACTTCAGGCGCTCATCCCATACTGACCAAATAATCGGACTAATAGTAGTATTTGGGGAAACATTGTCAGGTGCAGATAAAATTTACAGGATTCATCTTGCTCGCATCTGACAATGTTTTTATTATACTGCCGGCAGACTGTTGCCTTTGATTTTCCGGTAGAGGTCGAGCGCATATACGTCTGTCATGCCCGATATGTAATCCAGCACGGCTTGAATTTTTCCATATAAAGTAGGTGCGTTGACATTGTACTGTCCGGATATGCGGTTGATAAGTAGTTGTGAATACGCTTTTTCCGGAGAGCGCACTGCATTAATCATCAGGTCAATCAAGGTACTGATAACCCTGAATCCTGCCAATTCTATGTCCAGCACATCGCTGGAACGATATATTCTTTGAAAGGCAATTGCAGAACAATTGTCATAGGCCTCTTTCAATGGACTGCAAATGTGCATTATCAGGGTGCCTTCAAATTCCCCGGTCAATATCTTTTCTTCATTTTCAGTAAATACTCGTGTGCATTCCTTTATCAGTGCGCCTATGACCGAAGAACGTAAATAAGCTATCTGTTCATTGACGTCTGTTACAATCCGGCAAACTTCTTCAATGCGTTTTCTTCTTTTCTCATCAAAGAACTGCATATACAGTCCTTTGGTTTCATCATGTGTCAGAAGTTTTAATTTATGTGCGTCTTCTATGTCCATCATCTGATAACAAATATCATCTGCGGCTTCTACCAGGTAGACCAACGGATGGCGTGCGTAGCGTAAAGGCTCATCCGGTTTGCTGAGCCGGATAATCCCTAATTCTCCGGCTATTTTTGATAATCAGCCTCTTCGCTTAAGAAGAAGCCGAATTTTGATTTCTTTCCTGCCAAATTGTGAGGAAAAAGGGTATTTACGATGGACGCCAGTGTGGAGTAGGTCATCACGAACCCTCCTTTCCGTCTTCCTTCAAACTGGTGGGTGAGGATGCGGAATGCATTGGCATTTCCTTCGAAGTGGGTTAAATCATCCCATTCCATCGGTGAAAGTTCTTTTTTCAATGCCATTCCTTGTCCTTCCGAGAAGTAAGTTGAAATGGCTTTTTCTCCCGAATGACCGAAAGGAGGATTTCCCAGATCGTGTGCCAGACATGCGGCTGAAACGATGGAACCTATTTCCGAGATATGGGAGTCGGCCAAGGCTGGGTGCTTCTTCAGAAGCTGGCTGGCGACATCGTTTCCTAAAGAACGCCCCACACAAGAAACCTCAAGGCTGTGAGTCAACCGGTTGTGTACAAATACGCTACCCGGTAAAGGAAATACTTGAGTTTTGTTTTGCAAACGACGGAAAGGTGCTGAGAAGATGAGACGGTCATAATCGCGTTGGAATTCGGTACGGTCATCTTTACGGGCCTCGTGTAGTTCTTCCATGCCGAAGCGTTTATTTGATATTAATTGTTTCCAGTTCATAATTCAGGCTTTATCTGTTTGCAAAAGTAAGAAACTTCCGTTTAAAAAACTGTAAACGCTTAGATAAATCCATCTAAATGTGTAAATTCGCACCTTATTAATCATGTGGCAATGTGTTGATTCGTCAATATGCCAATGGGCTGTATCATGTCTGGACTGTGTTTGTTGTCTGCAAATTATTAGCACATTGCCATATAAGCATATTGATAAATTGTTAAAATTATGAAAATACAGGTAATCAATAAATCAAAACATGCTTTACCCGAGTATGCTACCGGGCAATCGGCAGGGATGGATATCCGTGCTAATCTTGACGAACCGATTGTGCTGAAACCCTTGCAACGTTGTTTGGTTCCTACGGGACTTTTATATCGCATTGCCTGAAGGTTTTGAAGCGCAAATCCGTCCACGTAGCGGGCTGGCTATTAAGAAAGGCATCGGAGTCCTGAATTCTCCGGGCACAATTGATGCCGATTATCGTGGTGAAATTTGTATTATCCTGGTCAATTTGTCATCTGAGGATTTTATGATAGAAGATGGGGAGCGCATTGCGCAAATGGTTGTAGCCCGTCACGAACATGCCGAATGGCAGGAAGTGGAGGTGCTGGACGAAACGGAACGTGGTGCAGGTGGCTTTGGACATACCGGAAAAAGTAAAAGGAAACAATGAATAGAAGATTGAAATATGTGCCCATGCTATGTGTATGTCTGATAGGCATGCTTGTTTCATGCGGTACGGTGAAGAGAGCTTCCGGCTTGTCCGGAAATAAAGCTGTTGTGGAGGAAAAGGATCCGCTTACTCCGGAGCAGCGCCGTAATACGACTATTTCTTTTTGGAAGCGCTTCGGATGAAGGAAAAAGGTGACTTGGATGCGGCTTTCGAAATGTATAGTCACTGTTTGGACATTTATCCGCAAGGAGCCGCTACTTTGTTCGAAATTTCCCGCTTCCATATGTTTCTCAATCAGCCGGAAAAAGGGGAGGAAGCTTTGAAGAAGGCAGTGGATGCCGATCCTAAGAGTTTTTGGTATAAGCAAACTTTGGCAGCCTATTATCAAGGTAAGGGAAATTACCCGAAAGCCATTTATGTTTATGAGGATATGGCGAGCCAGTTCCCCTCACGTCTGGAACCGTTGATGGCTTTGATTGATCTCTATACCCGTACCAAGGACTATCAGCAGGTAGTTAATACATTGAACCGCCTTGAAGCCTTGGATGGGAAGTCTGAACAAATCAGCATGGAGAAATTCCGTATGTATCTGGCCATGAACAATGACCAGCAGGCATTTACGGAGATTGAGAATTTGGCGAAAGAATATCCATATGACATGCGTTATCTTACCATTTTGGGAGATGTCTATCTGAACAACGGTAAGGAAGAAGAAGCATACGAAACTTATCAGAAAGTATTGAAGGAAGAACCGGGCTATGCGCCGGCGTTGCTTTCCATGGCTTCTTATTACGAGAAAAAAGGGCAGGATAGTTTGTATCAGGTACAGTTGGATACTATTTTGCTGAATGATAATGTGGATAGCGATACAAAGATGAACATTATGCGCCAGCTTATTCTGCGTTCCGAGCAAACGAACAAGGACAGTACGAAAATAGCAGGCCTGTTTACTTCTATATTGAAGGAAAACAAGAGAATGCAGATATTGCTATGTTGGCGGCCCAATATCTTCTGACGAAAAAGATGGATAAAGAGGCAACCCCTGTTTTGCACCAAGTGCTTGAAATTGATCCGGAAAATACGCCGGCACGCTTGCAGCTATTGAGTTTTGCCATTCGTGAGCAGAATATGGATGAAGTAATCAAATTGTGTGCTCCAGCTTTAGAATATACTCCGGATGTATTGGAATTCTATTATTATATGGGATTGGCCTATCATCAGAAAGAGAAAACAGACGAGGCATTGGAGGTTTTTAAAAAAGGAGTGAATCAAGTAACAGATAAAAGCAATAAGGATATCGTTTCTGATTTCTATGCCATTATGGGGGATCTTTATCATATAAAGAAGATGAATGTGGAGGCATATGCCGCATACGATTCCGCTTTGGTTTATAAGGAAAACAATATAGGGGCCTTGAATAATTATGCCTATTACCTGTCTGTAGAGCGTAAAAACCTGGATAAAGCGGAAGAAATGAGTTACCGTACCGTAAAGGCCGAACCTACCAATGGTACGTATCTGGATACCTATGCCTGGATACTTTTTGAGAAAGGTAAATATGTAGAAGCAAAAATTTACATTGACCAGGCTATGCAGAATGATGGAAGTAAAAGTTCCGTTGTTGTAGAGCATTGTGGAGATATTTACTATATGAATGGAGATCGTGAAAAGGCTTTGGAATATTGGCAACAAGCGGAAAAATTATCCAAGGAGCCTCCTCAAGAAGGTAGTGAAGAACGTAGTGAAAAGGAATTGAACTTATTGAGAAAGAAAATTGTACAAAAGAAATACTTTGCAGAATGATGAAACGTGTCTGTTTTTATTTGTTTAGCGCTTTGCTGATTATATTTATTTCTTCATGTTCATCTACCCGGAGTATGAAGAAAGGGGTATCTATTGGCAATTTATCCGAGTCGGAATATATGGAAGAGCTGATTAGCCGTTCTCCGGGATGGGATGCAATTACTGCGAAAATGTCATTGGCCGTTGACTTGAACGGTAAAGGACCGACTAAAGTAAATGGTACGTTGCGCATGAAACGTGATGAAGTAATCCAGCTTTCTATCGCTCCATTTTTGGGTATTGAAGTGGCACGTGCTGAAATATCTCCGGACGGAGTTTTAGTGATGGATCGCATGAACAAACGTTATGTACAAGTTCCTTTTGATGAATTGAAGAATCTGGCAAAGGCTGATTTGGATTTTCATACTTTGCAGGCCTTGTTTATGAATGAAATTTTTCTTCCGGGAAAAAAGGTGCTGACTGTCCGTGATATTTCGTCCTTTGCTGTGCGTCCTGAAAACGAAAATGCATTAATAGAAGTTAAGAACGGCAAACATTTCGCCTACCGTTTTCGTACCAATACAAATGATGGGCTGCTGAAAGAAAGTCATATCGGCTTGTCCGGTACCCGGTACGGGATAAATTGGCGTTATGATAAGTTTCGTCCGTTGGAGCAGAAACAGTTTCCGGGAACTATGACGGTTTCTTTTGAAGGGGCTGCCAAACCGGTTACGGCTGTATTTGAACTTTCCCGCCTTTCTACCAATAAGGATTGGGAAGCCCATACCGAAGTGCCCGGAAAATACGAAAGAATAGAATTGCAAGATTTGCTAAAACAGCTTATTAAATAATGAAACGTATCTTCTTACTACTCATAGCCTGCTGCTTTTTAAGTACTATTTCAGCGCAAAGTACTCGGAAAATAAGGGAGCTTGAAGCCAAACGGAAGGAACTTCATCAGCAGATTGCCGAGTCTGAAACTCTGTTGCAATCTACCAAAAAGGATGTGAAAAGCCAGTTGGACAACCTTGCTTTGCTGACAGGTCAGATTGAGGAGAGAAGAAAATATATCAATACCATAGAGAGTGATGTTCATACGTTGACAAGTGAGATCGCTTCTTTTACAGAAGCAACTGAATAAACTTCAGCGTGATTGAAAGACAAGAAGCGGAAGTATGAAACTTCGGTGCAATACATGTATCGTAACAAGTCTGTTCAAGAGAAATTAATGTTTATTTTTTCTGCCGAGAATTTGAGTCAGACTTACCGTCGTATGCGTTATGTGCAGGAATATGCAAACTTCCAGCGCCTTCAAGGAATGGAGATAGAACGTAAGCAGAAGCAAATTGCCGCTAAAAAAGAGAAGTGGAACAAACTAAGCATGCCAAACAGAATCTTTTAAAACAGGGTGAGGTTGAAAAGGCCAAACTGGAGATTCAGGAAAAGGAGCGCCAGACTCTTTTGGCGAATTTGCAAAAGAAGCAGAAAGGTATACAAAGCGAGATAAGGAAGAAAAAACGTTCGGCTGAGCAATTGAATGCCCAGATTGACCGTTTGATTGAACTTGAAATAGAGAAAGCTAGAAAGCGTGCAGAGGAGGAAGCTCGTAGGAAAGCCGCTGCTGAGGCTGCCGCAAAGGCGGCAGGCAGCTAAGAAAGCGGAGCGTGAAACTACGGGAAGGGCATCCCGTTCTAAATCTACGGAAAAAATGAGTCTACAAAGAAGGTCGCTCCGGTGGAGAAGTTCAGTCTGAATAATGAGGACCGCCAGCTGTCGGGCAGTTTTGAACGTAACCGGGGTATTTTGCCGGTTCCCATTACCGGTCCATATGTGATTGTCAGCCATTACGGACAGTATGCCGTAGATGGTTTGCGTAATGTGAAACTGGATAATAAAGGGATTGATATCAAGGGCAAACCGGGAGCGCAGGCACGTGCCGTTTTCAATGGAGAAGTTTCGGCTATTTTCCAGTATAATGGTTTGAACAATATACTGGTGCGTCATGGTAATTACATCTCTGTCTATTGCAACCTTTCTTCCGTATCGGTTTCTAAAGGCAGCAAAGTCAATACACGTACCGTTCTTGGTACTATCCATACAGATAGTTCGGGTAATACGGTCTTGCATTTTCAACTTCGTAAGGAAACGGCTAAACTTAATCCGGAATTATGGTTGGGAAGATGAAAAAGATAAGTTCTCTTTCTGTATTTTATTACTTTGCGGTTTCTCGCAGCTTGTTTGGAAACTGAAGAATTTTCTGTAGTTCCTGTTCCTGAAATTTCTTCCATAATAATTCCTTCTACGGAAAGTATCTGGCCTGTTGCTATAAAGAATGCTGATCTGGCTGGAGATTGGTTATCTTTTTGATATGTAGTACAGGATAACTTTCTGTATAATAGCTTTTAAAGTATAAATATGTATTTGAGAAACAGTTATTTCCGTTCTAAAACTTGTCTGTTCTTTCAAAGAGAACGAAAAAACATTTATTATTAAAAATAAATCTCCAATTAGTTTTGAGTTCAAGTCTAATTGCGTACATTTGTCCCCTGCATTAAGTATCCTCATAGAAGTACATTAATACTTTTCCAACTTATTCTTTAGTGATGATGGTAGAATCGTTTGTCTCTCTGTAAGATTCCTAATAGCAAAACGCACTTATTTTTTTATTAAAACATTTATTTTAAAATGAACATTTTTATTGCAGGGCTTAACTATAATATGAGTGAAGCCGAACTTGGAGAATTATTTGCAGAGTATGGTGAAGTTGTTTCTGTTAAGATTATAATGGACAGAGAGACCGGTCGTTCTAAGGGATATGGTTTTGTTGAAATGGCTGATGATGAAGCTGGAGATAAAGCGATTGCAGCTCTTAATGAAGTTGATATGGATGGAAAAACTCTTTCTGTGTCAGTAGCTCGTCCTAGAGAAGAACGTCCGCGTCGTAGCTATGGCAACAATGGCGGTGGTGGTTATCGTGGCGGTAACAACAGTCGTGGTGGTGGCTATGGTGGTAGTCGCGGAGATAATGGCTATGGCGGTGGCAGAAACAGATATTGATCTGTATCTCTATAAAATATAAGGGAACCTGTCTTGGACATTTGAAATGCTGAGGCAGGTTTTTAAGTGCCTGTTCAGGATATCTTCAAAAGACTTTGGCTGTCGGTTATTTCTTTTATTTATGGCAAACAGAAGATGTTCCATTGAGGGTAAAAACGGTTATTTATTAAGCATGGTCAATAATTTCTACATAAATTCCAGGTACTTCTCTCTTTTATAGAAAGGCTATAAGTATTATGCGTGTTATATTCAACTTCATTCTGGATTATTCCAACAAGAAAGAAGATGATTGAGTATGGAGAGATACTTGTTTCCTAGAAAATAGATTCCTGTGTCTGTGTTGTCAATAGTTCCAGCGCCTTGATTCCCATAACGGAATTTCCTTTTGGATTCAATCTCGGGCTCCACACTGCAACTGAATATCGTAGTGGGTAAACTGCGGCTATACCGCCTCCCACACCACTTTTCCCCGGAAGACCTACCAAATAAGAAAATTCTCCTGCTTCGTCATAGAATCCACATGTTTGCATGATGGCATTGATACGTTTCACTTGAGAGGCGGTCAGCGTGATTCCTTCGAATGTAAAAGCCTGTTTATGGTTGGCAAACGGCAAAAAGGCTTTGGATAAATCATAACAACTCATTTCTATGGAGCATTGCAGGAAATAGAAATGAAGTACACGTTCTATGTCATTGTCGATGTTATGATAATATTTCAACAGGTTGGTGATTGCCGCATTCAGATAACCGTTTTCACGTTCGGACAGGGCAACTTCTTCATTATAATGAATTTGGTTATTTCCGCTGATTGAGCGGACGAAACGAAGATATTCTTCTTCGGGGTGTTTCAGATGGTTCAGCAGGATATCTGTCATTACAATGGCTCCGGCGTAATAAAGGGATTCCGAGGAATTCCTTTTTCTACCTCCAGTTGTACTAGTGAGTTGAAAGCTGTTCCCGAAGGTTCTTTACCTACTCTTTTCCATAGATTATCTCCTTCAAGACTCAAACACATGGCAAGTGAAAAAACTTTCGAAAATACTTTGGATGGAGAAGCCGGTGGTGGCTTCTCCATGCATGAAAGTTTTGTTTTGTATCGTATGGATACACATTCCGAATTGATCTGGGTTGATTTTGGCAAGTGCCGGAATGTAATCAGCCTGTTTGCCAATAGAGGCGTAGGGCTGGATTTCTTGATAGATGTCTTTTAGAATCTGTTGATAATCCATGATTTGGACGTTTTTTATTTTTCTGTATAGTCACCATTGGCTTTGATGAGTTCGATCAACTTCTCAACAGCCTGGTCTTCGGGAATGTTTTTTTCTATACATTCTTTCTTTTTATAGAGGCTGATTTTTCCACGACCGGCACCTACATAGCCATAGTCGGCATCCGCCATTTCGCCGGGACCATTGACAATACAGCCCATAATGCCGATCTTCAGACCTTTCAAGTGCGAGGTAGCTGTTTTGATACGGGCGATGGTAGACTCCAAATCATATAAGGTACGACCACATCCCGGACATGAAATGTATTCCGTTTTGCTGGTTCGGATTCTGCCGGCTTGCAGGATACCAAATGCAGTGGTATCTACCACTATATGACTCAAGGGGCCTTGGTTGTACAAGAAGATGCCGTCACAGAGTCCGTCAAAAATTAGTGCACCCATATCAGCTGCCGCTTTGATTTGCAGGTCTTCAGCTTTCGTTTCCTGATAGTATTGGAAGAATACGACCGGATTCTCTAACCCTTCATTCATCAGTTCGTGTGTCATGGCACGATATTCGCCGAGGCGGTTGGGATGATTGCTTTGGGCGATGATTACCACTTCGGGATGTAGTTTAAGGGCTGCGATTACTTCGTCATTCATAGCCATATAGGGCAGAAACAGGAATTTCAGATCGGAAACCGTGTGATGTAATTCTATCATCTGCTGGTAGTTAAATGCCGGATAGACATTTTTTGTCTTCTGGATTCCATGCATTGGCATCTACTAGATAGGCTATATTGTTATCTCGTGATTGGGGCACACTTCCACCGCAATAAATATAGTCAGGTTTGAACTGAGGATTGGTTTCGAAAGACCCTTCCAGACGTTCGGCTATTACTACGGGAAGATTATCTCCTCCAATGTTTCGGACAGCCTTAGTCTTCCGGCGCCCCGGAGATAGGTAGTTGAACTGCGGAGCTTCTTTTCCAGGAATAAAAGGATGTCCTTCCCGAGTTAGTATATAATCAACCAGTTTGCGGGCTACCGGAATTTCGTTTTCAGGAGCCTCGCTCAATGAAACACGAATGGTATCTCCCAAGCCATCTGCAAGGAGTGCGCCTATTCCTAATGCGGATTTTATTCTTCCGTCCTCGCCGTCCCCTGCTTCGGTAACCCCCAAATGAAGCGGGAAAGCCATGCCTTCCTTTTCCATTTCCTTTACCAGCAGACGGACCGTCCTGACCATTACCACGGTATTGGATGCTTTGATGGAAATAACCACATCGTTGAAATGTTCCGCAACACAGATACGCAGAAATTCCATGCACGATTCCACCATACCTTCAGGGGTGTCACCATAATGAGACATGATGCGGTCTGACAGAGAACCGTGGTTTACCCCGATGCGGATGGCGGTGTGGTTTTCCTTGCAGATATTTAGAAAAGGAATGAAGCGGGCACGTATCTTTTCTATTTCTTGCGCATATTCTTCGTCAGTGTATTCCAGTTTCCGGAAAGTACGTCCCGGGTCTACGTAATTTCCCGGATTGATGCGTACCTTTTCTGCATATTGTGCCGCTACATCGGCTACTTTGGGGTTAAAATGTACATCGGCCACCAATGGAGTATCATATCCTTGAGAGCGTAATCCGATATTGATATTCTTCAAGTTTTCGGCTTCACGGACACCTTGTGTGGTGAGGCGAACGTATTCACCGCCGGCATCTATAATGCGTTTGGCTTGTTCCACACAAGCTTCGGTATCCATAGTGACGGTATTTGTCATGCTCTGAATGACGGATGGGGTTGTTGCCACCCAAGGGAGTGGCTCCGATATTCACTTCGGAAGATTCGCGGCGGGAGTAATTGAATAAATCCATAGTTAGTGATTAGTGGTGAGTGGTTAGTGATTAGTGGGCTGCGCTGAAATATTAACCACTTACCACTAATCACTAACCACTAGTTAATTTGTTTTATATTCAAACTTGACTTCTTTCAGTTCTTCGTTGGCTTTCACGATTTTCTTTTTCAAGCCGGTCTTGTAGTCTGCAAACTTGGTGGCTAGTTCTGTATCACTCAATGCTAGCATTTGTACGGCCAGAATAGCTGCATTCATGGCTCCATTGATTGCTACGGTAGCTACAGGAATTCCGGGAGGCATTTGGATGATAGAATAAAGTGCGTCTACGCCATCAAGAACTGAACCTTTAACGGGAACACCGATAACAGGCAATGTGGTATTTGCAGCAATGACACCGGGAAGTGCGGCAGCCATGCCGGCAGCGGCAATGATGACTTTAATTCCACGGCCTGCAGCATTTTTCGCAAATTCCTCCACAGCTTCGGGAGTGCGGTGTGCCGAAAGGGCGTTCATTTCGAAAGGTACGTGCATCTCGTCCAGTAATTTGGCAGCTTTTTCCATTACGGGAAGATCGGAAGTGCTACCCATGATAATGCTTACGATAGGTTTCATTGTTTTTTTGTTATTGTTTGGTTTATATATTTACTTCAAGCACGGGTTATACGGATGAACGCGGATAGAAAAATCCGTGAGGTCCGCGTAATCCGCGCTTGAACAATTCCTAATGGGAATCTATATTATTCGTTGACTAATGCTTTATATCCTTCAGCATCCAGCAAATCGTTAACGTCATTAGAGTCATTGGGCTTGATCTTAATCAGCCACCCTTTACCATACGGGTCTTGGTTTACTAATTCGGGATTGTCGGCCAATGCTTCATTCTGTTCCAAAACTTCTCCTGAAACGGGAAGGAACAAGTCCGAAATCGTTTTTACTACTTCAATAGTACCGAAAACTTCATCTTTTTCTAAAGTTTCTCCTTCAGTTGTGATATCTACGAATACGATGTCACCCAGTTGCTCTTGTGCATAATCAGTGATGCCTACATAAGCTATATCACCTTCTACTCGTATCCATTCGTGTTCTTTGGTATACTTTACATTGCTTGGAAATTCCATAATGCTTTCAATTTATAAGGTTAATACTAATTTTTTTCAAATAAACAAAATTCCAATGACACCACAAAACAATCCGACAATAAATCCGGCTAAAACTTCTAATAAGGTATGCTGTTTTACAATGATACGGGCTGTGCCAAGCATCCCGGATAGCAAAATGAAAAAACAGAGCCACCATACAGGATTGAAATTGAATATAAAGCTGTAGGATAATAATCCGCCTACCATCATGCCGCTGCTTGCCACGTGTGTGCTGATTTTCCACTTGAAATTGATCAGCGTGCAAAGGATCATGCAGATGAGGGCGGCTACGATAATACCTGACATATAGCGGGGCAGGTGTATCTTATACATGGTGATGAGACAAGTGACATAGCTGATGATAGTCAACGCATATGGTACGAAACGTTTTTTTCGCGGTGTCCCAATTCATGAATACCCCAACCGTTTATTTTTTGGAACAGGTAGATGGCGAGCATCGGCATCAGAATGGTGAAACAGTAGACTATGCCCAATACTATCAGTTTGTACTGGATGGGCATGATACGAAGATAAGTGAAGAAAAAAGCAGGAAAAATGCCACAAAAGGAATCATAAAAGGCGTGAATATGCCTGATATGATACGTGAACTGACTTCAAGCGGACTGTTTTTCTTGCCTACTGCTATTGTTTCGGTTATTTCGTTAGCTTCCATATAATTTATATTACCTTCTTAATCGTGCGACGGGTATGTTAAGCTGTTGGCGGTATTTGGCTACAGTACGGCGGGCTATGGGGTAGCCTTTCGTTTTTAGTGTTTCGGCCAGTTCATCATCAGTGTACGGTTTTTCCTTGTCTTCGGTGTCTACACATTCTTTCAGAATACGCTTGATTTCGCGGACAGAGAGTTCTTCACCGTCTTCGGTAGTGTAACCGTCGCTGAAAAAGAATTTCAACGAATAGATACCATAGTTTGTTTGTACATATTTGCTGTTGCTTACCCGTGATATGGTGGAAATATCCAATCCCGAGCGTTCGGCTACATCTTTTAGGATCATGGGCTTTAGCAGGGATTCGTCTCCTTCCAAAAAGAAGGGGCGCTGAATATCTATAATGGCTTGCATGGTGGTGAGCAACGTATGTTGTCGCTGTTTTACGGCGTTGATAAAACCTTGTGCGGCATCTACTTTTTGTTTTAGGAACATCAGTGCGTCCTTTGAGGCTTTGCTCTGATTATCTTTGTTGCGGGTGTGTTCATCCAGTAGTTCGGTGAACTGGCGGCTCAGACGCAACTCAGGAACATTACGATTGTTTAAACTTAGAGTAATGGTGTCATCCTCATACGTTTCTACAATGAAGTCGGGAATGATCTGCTGCATATTTTTACCCATTGCTTCACCCAGTGAACTGCCCGGACGAGGATTCAGTTTGGTGAGATCGCTCACCGCCTCATTATATTGTTCTTCGGTTATACCTAGTTTTTGGATAATCCTTTCTTTGTTTTTGCGGGTAAACTCATCACAGCATTTACCGATGATGTCCAGTTCTATTTGTTTTAACGGTGAATCGGCTTTTCTTTGTATTTGTAGCAGAAGACATTCTTGTAAACTGCGGGCACCGATACCTGCCGGATCAAAGTCTTGGATTATTTCCAAGATTTTATTTAATTCCTCCTCAGTGGTATAGATTCCTCGATAGATGGCAAGTTCATCCATGATAGACTCCATATTTTTGCGTAACAGGCCGTCATCGTCCAATGAACCGATCAAGTATTCTGCTATATCTCGTTGTTCTGGGGTAAGTTCCTGCATCTGCAACTGGTCTTTCAATATTTCATAAAAAGATACGGCATCCGAGAAAGGGATTTCTTCGGCTACTCCTTCTTTGGAACGATTATGTTCCTGTAGTTTATAATCGGGAATATCATCTTCGTTGCTGTAATCGCCTAATGAAAAATCTTCGTTCGAGTCTGTATTTCCGTCTTCGTTCTCAACGTATTCTGTGTTGTCATCTTCATTTTCGGGCATTTCTTTCCCTTCCTCCAGGGCCGGATTATCCAGTATTTCGGAATGGATACGTTCTTCCAGCTCCACAGTGGGCAGTTCCAGCAATTTCACTACCAGTATCTGTTGTGGAGATAAGGTTTGTATTTGTTGCTGGGCTTGTGTTTGTACTTGACGTGAGCCTTGTGCCATAATATTTTTATTTCCTTGTTTAATTGCGACAAAAATAGGAAATTGTATTGTAATAATCTTCCTTTTTGGGGGGATTATTTTAAGGGGATGGCTATCTTTACCTGTCATCTATACAAAAAACATAAGATTATGTTTGCAAAAGAAACTTATACAACCCATCGTAACAGTTTGAAAAAACGTGGGGATAGTTTCTTGCTATTTGGGATAACGAGGAGAGTGGCGAGGATAATACTTATCATTTCCGCCAAGGTTCTACTTCTCTTTATTTTTGGGACTTGCCCTATGCCGGATTGGCGATATGGATATCATATTGTATGGATGGGATCCAGCCTGCCTTGTGTGAGAAAGCGTAGAGGGTGGGAGTGACAGAAACTGGTTCTGCCGCGGATTTGAAGAAGTGTTTGGAAAAAGCAGTTGCTAAAAGACAGGTGATTCATTAGAAAAGTTACTTAGGTCAGCCGTAAATTATTAAGGCTGGCCGGATCTTTGGAACCGGAATTTGAACTTACTATAGAACCGGGTATCTATATTAATAGATTGTTGGAAAGCGGAGAAATGCTTTAAGGATTTTATCGATTATGATAAGTTGGAGAGTTATCGTGAGTTTACAGAGTTGCGTAATGAGGAAGATTATTTGATAACGGAGGACGGGGCACGTTTTGGGGTACGAAGGTCCTTTTACTACAGAACGATGATATATAATTATCCACCTATGGTTGCTTTTAAACCGTAATCAGTCAAGATTTGTATGCACTGCTGTTGTACTTCCTCGGATGGCGTTTGCATTTTATATCCTTTAGGGTTATAGATACTGCCTAGCTTTGCATGCTTTCCCTTTCCTATATCATGGTAAGGTAATAGGTTAATGATCTCAGGATGCCGTGGAAGACTGGCCAAAAATTCGGCAGACAGCTTTATGTTCTTTTCATCTGCATTCACTCCTTCAATCAATGGAATACGGATATAATAAGGAAAGTCAGCTTCTGCTACTCTGCGGATGTTCTCCAAAATTAATTCATTGGGAACATCACAAAAATGTCTGGTGTACGGTACTGTCCATTGATTTTAAGTCGATAAGCAATAGTTCACAATTCCGCATCACTTCATCCACTGTTTCTTTGCGGGCAAGCAGGGTGGTATCTACCACCCGATGAATTCCCTGTTGTCCGCAACGTTTTCAGTATATCAATCAAGAATTCGGGATGAAGCAACGGTTCTCCACCACAAAAAGTAACTCCACCGCCTGATTGATCCATAAATGGAATTTCCTTTTCTATTTCATGCATCAGGTATTCGGCGGTATATTCCGTTCCTGATATCTCGATAGCCATTGCCGGACATTCTTCGGCACAGCGTCCGCATAACACGCATTTTTGTTTGTCGGTGATAATACCCTCGGGAGCCAGTGTCAGTGCCCCGTTGGGACATACTTTCAGACAAGTTCCACAGCCGAGGCATTTCTTGGCTGTGTATAGTTTGTCTTTTCCGTTACGAATGCCTTCGGGATTATGGCACCATACGCACGAGAGCGGGCATCCTTTCATGAAAAGTGTGATGCGGATGCCCGGTCCGTCATTGATGGCATAGCGTTTGATGTCGAAAATCAGACTCATCTTGTCAGAAGGTTTCTTGTGCCGTGCGGGCTATTACGTCATATTGTAAATCTGTATTCATGTCATTGAAGTAATCACTGTATCCAGCTACGCGTACCAATAGGTCCCGGTATTCTTCCGGATGTTTTTGGGCGGCATGCAGGGTAGCGGTATCTACTATGTTGAACTGAATGTGATGTCCTCCTAAAGCAAAATAGCTGCGGATGAGGCTTGCCAGTTTGGCTATGTCTTCATCGTGTTTAAGAAGTGAAGGCAGGAAGCGCTGATTCAATAGAGTGCCTCCGCTTTTCACCTGGTCCAGTTTCCTAATGATTTTATAACGGCGGATGGCCCGTGGGTATCTGCTCCGTGTGAGGGTGAGGTACCGTCACTGATGGCACGTCCGGCCAGACGGCCGTTGGGGGTGGCATTCATCATTTTGCCGAAGTAAACGTGACAGGTGGTAGACAACATGTTCAGATGGAAACATTCGCCTTTGGTGTTCGGCTTTCCCTCGATGGCATCGTAAAGGTCGTTAAAAATCTGGATGGCGATGCGGTCTGCATATTCGTCATCGTTACCGAAGAAAGGGGTACGGTTCAGTATGAACTGTCTCATGGCTTCCTGTCCTTCGAAGTTGGTATCGGTAGCATGGATGATTTGCTCCATATTGAATTTACGTTCTTCGAATACATGTTTTTTCAGAACGGAGAGGCTGTCGGTAATAGTACCCAAACCGGTGCATTGAATATAGCTTGTGTTATAACGCGGTCCGCAGTTATAATAATCTTTTCCTTTGGCGATACAGTCATCAATGAACAAAGACAGGAAAGTGGCGGGAGCGTATTTGGCGAACATACGGTCAATGTAGTTGCTGACGCGTACTTTCATATCTACAAAATAATGGATTTGTTTAAGAAATGCGTCATAAAGTGCTTCATAACTCCGGAAGGTACAGGGATCTCCTGTTACCAAGCCTACTTTCTTGCCTGATACAGGATCTGTTCCGTTGTGCAAGGTGACTTCCAATATCTTGGGTACGTTAAGGTAACCGGTCAGTATGTAAGCTTCTTTTCCGAAAGCGCCTACTTCTATGCATCCGCTACATCCGCCTTCACGAGCGTCCTCCGGTGTTTTTCCCTGTCGCATCAGTTCCATGACGTATGTGTCGGGATTGAATACAGATGGGTAGCCATAGCCCTTACGGATTACTTTGCAGCCTTCGCGCAGGAAACGCTCCGGGGTGCATACACTGATGTGCAGGGCGCTTCCGGGTTGTAACAGGTGAAGATCATCTACTGTTTCGAGCATGATATAGGATACTTCGCTGACTCCGTTGCTACCATCACGTTTGATGCCACCGATATTCAGATTGGTAAAGTCATTGTAGGTACCGCTTTCTTTGGCGGTGATGCCAACTTTGGTGGGCTGTCTGATTATTTACTTTGATAAAGAAACATGACATCAGTTCTTTGGCCTCTGCACGGGTCAGTATTCCTTCTTCCAGGTCTTTTTCATAGAAAGGAGCGAGGTGCTGGTCAAAATGTCCTGGATTCATGGCGTCCCATCCGTTCAGCTCTGTAATGGTGCCGAGATGGACAAACCAGTACATTTGTATGGCCTCCCAATAAGTACGGGGGGCATGTGCAGGAACCCATCGGCAGATTTCCGCTATTTTTTTCAGTTCCTCTTTGCGTTTCGGATCGGTTTCTTGTCCAGCCATCTTTTCGGCCAGTTCGGCATGGCGTTCGGCAAAAATGATAGCGGCATCACAGGAGATGGACATGGCGGTCAGTTCTTCTTGTTTGTCGGTTGCTTCTGGATCATTCATAAAATCCAGATTTTTCAACTCATGTGCAATACGTTCTTTCAAATCCAGCATGCCATGTTGATAAACCTTTCCGTCCAGAGAAGTATGGCCGGGGGCTCGTTGTTCCATGAATTCAGTGAACATTCCTACTTCGTAAGCTTCTTTCCATTCTTTGGGAACGTGATTGAAGATGCGTTCGCGTTGGGTGCGCCCTTTCCAATAAGGAATTACCTCGCGCTCATAGGTGTCTATATCTTCCTGGCTGATGGTGTAACGCTGCAATTCGCGGGTGTTCAATACATGAAGGTCTTCCACGCTGTGACAGGTCAGTTCAGGGAAAGTCGATACGGCTTTGGGGCGTGGTCCACGTTCACCTACAATCAGTTCGTCTTCACCTATGTATATAGTTTTCCGTTTACAGATTTCAAGGAAGTTCAGTGCTCTTAGAATAGGAATTGGATACTTTCCTTCGTTTTCTTTGTAAAATTCGGTTTCTATCAGAGCACGTTCTATGGACAAAGAAGGTTGTGTATCAAAAGATTCTTGACGTAGGCGTCGGATACGGTCTGTCATACCGTTGATTGTTGTTTTCATAAGAGTTGTAATAAGGTCTACTGGTTCATAAATAGAAATTTCCATAAGGGCGGATTAATGGATCCGACCAATTGATGTGCAAGAGAATAAGATATCAAATAGAAAGAAACGTATGCCAAAAGTAAGATACGCTGTCATTTAATCCATCTTTATGGTGGTGTAATGTACAGTCTGCTGGCTTTTGGCATACCCTCCTGAAGAAGAAATGTTCTTAGTAGTAGAACATCAGGCAGTTGAACAGTTTTCTATAGCCTTTGGAGTGCATTCACTTATACTTGTTTAATAATGGCCGAAATTACTGTTTGTTTTGCACATAAACAAAACTTATATACTGTTTAATAACAGGTTAATACCGGAAACTGCTTCCTCCTAAAAACTCTCTCAGTAAAGAAGTGGGAGGCAATTCTTTATCTTGTACCGAAGCGAAATATTCCAAGAATTTGCGTAAACGGTATGCTTCTGAATATTCCGGTTTGTTATTGGGAACATTCCTTAGAATAGGAATGGCATAATCCTTCATAATGGCCAGTTCAAACAACAGGGCAGAATTGAACATGGCATCTGCATTTTCCTGATATGGGAAGATCCATTTTTCTTCTCCGGCGCGTACGCTGGGCCATCTTCTGATTGTTTCCTCTGCGGAATAGCCACGGTATTTGTAATCGCGGATAATACGGCGCAACAAACGGTTGTCGGTAGTCGGAATATAATTATGATTGTCCAGCAGAATAGTGGTTAATGCCGATACATATATTTTATATTTATTCTCGGCGGGAATATGAGGGGTTAATTCGGGGTTAAGTGCATGAATCCCTTCGAGAATCAATATCATGTTATCGTCAATCTTAAGTTTGTCACCTTTAAATTCCCTTCTTCCTGTGGTGAAGTTGAAACGTGGTAACTCTACTTCCTTTCCATGAAGCAGATCTTGTAATTGCTTGTTGAAGAACTCCAAATCCAATGCATACAATGATTCGTAATCATAATCACCTTTTTCATCTTTTGGTGTCTTTTCTCGGTCAACAAAGTAATTGTCCAGGGAGATGGGGTAAGGTTTCAGCCCGTTTGCCATCAACTGGATACTGAGTCGTTTGCTGAAAGTCGTTTTACCAGAAGAGGATGGACCGGAGATAAGAACCAGTTTTACTCTTTGACCGTTTTTTCCTCTGTGGTATATCTCATCAGCAATATTGGAAATTTTTTTTTCCTGCAAGGCTTCAGACACATTAATCAGATCGGTGGCATAACCTTCATTACAGGCCACATTGAAATCTCCTACAGTACCCACACCTAAAATCTGATTCCAGCGTCGGTGCTCTTTGAATACTTCCAGCATTTTTTCTTGTTTTACTACTTCCTCCAATATTTCCGGATTCTGACGGTTGGGGACTCGCAGCAACAAGCCGTCATAGTATTTAACAATGTCGAATTTGCGGATATATCCGGTGCTGGGCAGCAGGCTGCCATAGTAGTAGTCAATGGTATTTTCCAAAGTATAATAATAGGAGTAAAGTTCTCCTGAAGTTTCAAGTAGTTTTACTTTGTCCATCATTCCTTTCCGGCAGAATAGTTCTACTACTTTAGTTGTATGACATTCAAAAACGATGGAAAGGGATGTTGGCTTCCACAATCTCTTTCATTCGCTGCTTAATACGGGAAACATTATCCAGCCCGGTTTCGCGTCCTATCTGCAAGGCGCAATAATATCCTTTGGATACGGGATGTTCAAGCATGATTTTTCCATCAGGGTATAAGTCCTCCACCGCTTTGCACAAGATGAAGCAGAGCGAACGGACATAGGTACGCATTCCTGAAGGATTCAGTATGTTCAGGAACTCTACATCCTTATTATTATAGGCCCGGTAATTGAGTCCTTCTACTTTGTTATTGACTTTGGCACTGACCGGCCCGTATGGGATATCTAGATTAAAACCATTATAAATATCCAAAAGTGAGCTTCCGATTGGGAAGTTCTTTGAAATATTGTTATTTTTGCAACAGATTTGTAACATAATCGTAATAATTATTACTAACGTAGTGAAACGGCTTGAAATTTACTGAATAAAAGGGAGATTAGCCAATTCCTACCAAATTAATTAAAGATGGAGTATTCTTTTTATGATTTCTTAAAGCTGCTAGGTTCACTGGCGCTATTCCTTTATGGAATGAAAATCATGAGTGAGGGGCTGCAAAAGTTTGCTGGTGACAGACTGCGTAAAATCCTCACAGCGATGACCACCAACCGGGTAACCGGAGTGCTAACCGGTGTTCTTATCACTGCGTTAATTCAATCCTCTTCTGCTACTACTGTTATGGTAGTAAGTTTCGTTAATGCCGGACTCCTTACACTTTCACAATCAATTGGAGTCATTATGGGGGCAAATATCGGTACCACTGTCACTGCATGGATTATATCTGCGTTAGGGTTTAAAGTAGATATTGCTGCTATGGCACTTCCGTTATTGGCTGTTGGCGTACCCTTATTATTTTCAGGAAAGAGTAACCGTAAATCCATTGGAGAATTTATATTCGGTTTCTCTTTTTGTTTATGGGCCTCTCTCTCTTGAAGACGAATGCTCCTGACTTAAGTAGAAACCCCGAAATGTTGTCTTTTGTTCAGAACTATACTGATATGGGATTTGGTTCTGTTATCTTATTTGTTGTCATCGGTACAGTTCTTACCATGATTGTACAGGCATCGGCTGCAACGATGGCTATTACTTTGATTATGTGTGCCAATGGTTGGATTAGTTTTGAGCTGGGGGCTGCGTTGGTACTTGGCGAGAATATTGGTACCACTATAACCGCTAACCTTGCCGCACTGACTGCCAATACGCAGGCCAGGAGGGCTGCGCTGGCTCATTTGG
>OKWD01000009.1_pt1 | contig 31241 bp, 32 predicted proteins | sample 1607011 | NCBI WGS metagenome assembly OKWD01 (sample SAMN04414077, study PRJEB24778) | human gut metagenome | material: faecal | host: Homo sapiens | reverse complement strand
CCAAGTTCGGCAACCCGACAGAAGACATTGCTTTCCTCGACTCAATAATCGTGCCGAGCATCGGCTCGCGCGAGGCAGCCGACACCGTCTATAACGACCTTAACGAGATTGACACCATCATGCGCGCCACGCGCCCGGCATATTTTCCCAACGACATACTGCTGTCAATGTTCAACGAAGACCGCAAGTCGCAATATCTTGCCAACAACCTGCGCGTCGACTCGACACGCATATCGCTGACCTTCGCCGCCGCAAGCGACACGCTGCCGTCGCTGAGCATAGTGGGACGCAACGACGTGCCCGACCAGTGGTACACTCTCGAACGCTCGCAGACAAACGACACGCTGACATACTGGATACGTCCGCCACATCTTGTGTCGGCCGACACGCTGATGGTGGCAACCACATATCTGCGCACCGACACTGCCAGCAATCTGTCGTGGGGCACCGACACGCTGAAATTCACATTCCAGCGTCAAAAAGCCAAGAAAAAGAAGAAAAACGAGGAAACAGACTCCTTGGAGCAGATACGGTTTATGGAGCTGCACCCGCTGGCAAACGGCACCCAAGAGGTATACGCACCGCTGCTGCTGCAGACCGGCACGCCGATAGAGCGCTACAGCCGCGAGGCATTCCACCTACAACGCAAACTGCAAAACGACACGACATTCTACCCTGCGGAGATAAAAAGCATCGCCCTGCGCGACTCCACACTGAACCGGCGCGACCTTATGCTGAAGGTGGACTGGGAACCGGGAGCTGCCTACACGCTCGCGGTCGACTCGCTTGCGATGACCGACATCTACGGACTCCAGACGAAGCCGCTGAAGGTTGACTTCAACGTGCGCAAAATGGAGGAATACGGCAACATCGTGTTCAACATTCCGGCAGTGCGCGACTCAGCCATTGTAGAGCTTCTCGACGGAACGGAGAAAATCGTGCTGAGGGCTCCGGTGAAAAACCACCGTGCCGAGCTGCTCAACCTGCTCCCCGGAAAATACTACGCCCGCTTGTTTATCGACCGAAACGGAAACGGAAAATACGACACCGGAAACTACGATATGCATCTGCAACCGGAGGAAACGGTCTACTACCCAGGAGCCATCAACTTGAAGAAAAACTGGGACGTGGAACAGACGTGGGACATATACGCCACCCCTATCGACAAGCAGAAGCCTGAAGCTATAAAGAAGAACAAACCAGAACGAAAGAAATGGGAAAAAGTGAACACCGAAAAGACCGAGACCGACGAGGATGAAGAAAACGGATTCAGCGACTTCTCCAATCCAAACGACCCTACCTGCGGAATTCCAATAATTTCGGCGACTACCTCAGGTAAGACAGCAAAATTTTATTTTCATTTTTTCGCCCAAAAATTTGCACATTCCACAAAGGCGCATTACCTTTGCACTCGCAAAAGCCAACAACGCTTATGCCCAGATGGCGGAATTGGTAGACGCGCTGGTCTCAAACACCAGTGGAGTAAAATCCATCCCGGTTCGATCCCGGGTCTGGGTACACAGAAACGCTTGTAAGTCGACTTACAAGCGTTTTTTTCTTTTGTTGGGTAGCAAAAGGGTAGCAAAAAAATTAAAATCGAGATCAAGTCTGGGATTATACACAAGAAGACCGGTTTGCTAATCGACGCAAAAACCACCGTTCAGCCCAATGTTTTTTTCAAAAAACATCATTTTAAAGGAAATAGTTTGTTAGTCAGCAAACGTTTATTATCTTTGTGGGAATTTTTGAAGATAAAGAATTAAATATGAATCCGATTAAAAAGACCATCACGCTTGCCGACGGCCGCGAGATTACTCTCGAAACAGGCAAACTGGCAAAACAGGCTGATGGCGCAGTAGAGTTGCGAATGGGGAACACCATGCTCCTGGCAACTGTAGTGTCAGCGAAAGAAGCCGGAGAGGGTGTTGATTTTATGCCTCTCCAAGTTGAGTACAAAGAGAAATTCTCGGCAGCAGGCCGCTACCCTGGAGGTTTCCAGAAACGCGAGGGACGCTCGTCAGACTACGAAATTCTGACTTCCCGCCTCGTAGACCGCGTGCTTCGTCCGCTGTTCCCTGAAAACTATCATGCAGACACATTCGTCAACATTATAATGTTCTCGTCAGACGGCGTAGACATGCCAGATGCATTGGCAGGATTGGCAGCATCAGCTGCAATCGCTGTCAGCGACGTGCCTTTCCACGGACCAATCTCCGAAGTGCGCGTGGCCCGCGTCGACGGAGAATTCGTAATCAACCCTACCTTCGAGCAGGTTGAGCGTGCCGACATCGAGCTGATGGTTGGCGCAACCTACGACAACATCATGATGGTGGAAGGCGAGATGAACGAAGTTTCAGAGCTCGAACTTCTTGAGGCACTCAAAGCCGCTCACGAAGCAATCAAGGCTCAATGCCTCGTACAGATGGAGCTCGCCAAGGAAGTAGGCGCCGTGAAACGCGAATACTGCCATGAGGTCAACGACGAAGACCTCCGCAAAGACGTACACGACAAATGCTATGAAAAAGCATACGCCGTGGCTAAGGCCGGCAGCGCCGACAAGCAATGGCGCAACGAGTCGTTCAAGAAAATCGAGGAAGACTATCTTGAGACAATACCTGAAGAAGAACGCGACGAGAAAGCACCGCTCGTGGCCCGCTACTACCACGATGTGGAGAAAGAAGCCGTGCGCCGCTGCATCCTCGACGAAGGCATCCGTCTCGACGGCCGTAAGACCGACGAAATCCGTCCTATCTGGTGCGAGGTTGACTACGTTCCAGGCCCTCACGGATCTGCAGTGTTCACCCGTGGAGAGACTCAGGCTCTCGCCACTTGTACCCTCGGCACAAAACTCGACGAGAAGATTCTCGACGACGTGCTCAACCAGGGCAAAGAGCGCTTCCTGCTGCACTACAACTTCCCTCCATTCTCAACAGGAGAAGCAAAGGCACAACGCGGCGTAGGACGTCGTGAAATCGGTCACGGCAACCTTGCCCACCGCGCACTCAAACGCATGTTCCCTGACAATTTCCCATACACTTGCCGCATCGTTTCCGACATCCTTGAGTCGAACGGCTCATCGTCGATGGCAACAGTATGCGCCGGCACATTGTCGCTGCTCGACGCCGGTGTGAAGATGAAAAAGCCGGTTGCGGGTATTGCAATGGGTCTTATCACAGACTACGACAGTCCTAAATATGCCATTCTTTCCGACATTCTCGGCGACGAGGACCACCTCGGCGACATGGACTTCAAGGTGACCGGAACAACTGACGGTATCACCGCAACACAGATGGATATCAAGTGCGACGGACTTTCCTACGAAATCCTTGAGAAAGCCCTCAACCAGGCTCGCGAAGGCCGTCTGCACATCCTCGGAATCATCAACGAAACAATCCCTGCGCCACGCGAAGACTACAAGCCTCACGTGCCACGCATCGAGACATTGGTTATTCCGAAGGAATTCATCGGAGCTGTCATCGGCCCGGGCGGAAAAATCATCCAAGGCATTCAGGAACAGTCGGGTGCAATCGTCACTATCGAGGAAGAAGGCGACCATGGCAACATCGAGGTTGCCGCTCCAAACAAGGACGCAATCGACAAAGCTATGGCTCTTATCAAGGGCATCGTAGCGCAGCCTGAAGAAGGTGAGACCTACACAGGCAAAGTGGTTTCAATCATGGACTTCGGTGCATTCGTTCAATTCATGCCTAACCGCGACGGTCTGCTCCACATCTCTGAAATCGCATGGGAGCGTTTCGAAAAGATGGAAGACACCGGTTTGCACGAGGGCGACGAGGTGACAGTGAAACTCATCGAAATCGACAAGAAAACAGGCAAGTTCCGCTTGTCAATGCGCGCTCTGCTTCCGAAGCCGGAAGGCTACGTAGAGCCTGAGCGTCCGGCTCGCCCACCACGTCGCGACGGCGACCGCCGTGGAGGCGGACATCGCGATGACCGCCGTGGCGGAAACCGCGGTGGAAACCGTGGCGGAAACCGCAACTAAACAACGAAGTTTTATTAGCGTTTCATAAAAAGGAAGCGTGCTGTCTTCGAGATGGAGACAGCACGCTTTTGTTTTCCTCCGCAACAAGTTTTCATTCCACAAAAACGGCATTTATGCCAGAAACTGGAATCGGACATTCAATGCTGTGCAAGATTGTAGTATTTCTTCACCATTTTGCCCACCACTCTCCATGGCAGCATATACGATCTGTGCCTACGTATCGGCGAATCGAAGAGCAGGAATCCGAGAATCAGGAACACACATCCATAGCAAGCCCAGCCATAGACCGCCTTCACTCCGACAATGAGCATCTCGTCGGTTATCGACGGCGAGCCAATGGCGGATGAGTTGTGGAGCCACAACGCACCGCTCGTATAGCGCGAAAAGCCGTCGGCCACATACCAACCTATCATCTTCGCATAGACGGCACACCCCAGGCATCCGCCCACCAACATGTGCAGCATGTTGAACACACCCAGCCCTTGGAAGAAGTGGTTGAAATCCATCACGTCGTGCAACGAGCAGAAAAACACGATGCTGAGAGTGGTATAGGCGAATCCACGGCAGAACAATGGCAAATACAGCATCTCTATGCTGACCGCCGGCGACACCAACAGATACATCATCGCCATATAAACCAACAACATGCACGAACCGATTATTCCAAGCCGGATGTACGACATCCGCATCACTTTCTGTAACCAGAAAAGCGAAAACAGGCATCCGCATACGCATCCCACACATACGGGAGCACACAGAGTGGCGTTGACAATTGTGGAGTAATGCATCACCTCTTCCAGATAAATCTCCTCAAGAATATGCTCTGTGCCGAAAAGGCACTCCACGAAGCACACAAGCACCAGAATCTGCTTGACATAACGGAATCCGGTGAACACCCGAGGATTGATATACGGATGCCGCACATGCGTCATCCGATGCAGTATAAGGGCAAAGGTGATGAGAATAGAACCCGTGATATACCACACCGCATCGTGATTGAACCATGCATACCAGTCGCCATAGTTGAGCACGTATGCCACCTGCACAAGCAACGCCGCCCACAACGCCATCGAAGTCCAGTCGATGCCGTACAGCGGCAGCGGCCGCATAAACCGGAAATGCCGCACACACGTGAGCAAAAACAACAGCACCACGCAGTGACGCCAGCCACAAACCAATGCATCAGCCTCCAATCGCCGAGCATTCCGAAATAAGCCGACATAAAGTCCTGCAGATTCATGCTCGTAAGTATCACGATGTGCAGAAGCGGAAAGAAAATTGTCATGTCGCGCTTAGGCGTCATCCACAACTGGATGTTTGACATACACTCAAACGTGCCTTGAATCTTGGCTATTCCCTCAATAAAACACAGCAGCCATAAAAGCGGCAGCCACGTGACATAGCCGATGAGCAGGTTGGTGACCAACACCGTGAGCGAAGCGGCGACCAGCAGCGTCTTGTTGGTAAACCGGAATTTCATGCGGAACAACATCGGAAACCACAACGCCATTCCCGCCAGATTGCAGTAAAGGCACATAAGCACATCTTCACGCATCTGTGCCGTAGCGCCTATAATCTCGTTGAGCGCGCCCAGATAGCGCGCGGCCGAGACCTGGAAACTCAGCGCCATGACAACATACAGCCATGGCCTGACAGCCTTAGGCACGAAGTCCTTGACCATCGGCATGGCGAATTTCATTGGAGGAGGTGTCATTTTGTGCTGATTTCGCATTCAACGTTATAGCCAGCCTTCAGTCTCTTCATCAGATCCTCAGAATTGCCGTGCAGCGATATGCGCACCGGCACACGCTGTTCCACCTTTACAAAATTTCCGGTTGCATTGTCTGACGGCATCGAGGAGAACGCCGACCCAGTGGCATCTGAAAGCGACTCTACCGTTCCTTCGTATTCCACACCAGGCACGGCGTCTATCTTCATTTTCACAGCCGAGCCTATGTGTATGCCAGACATCTGCGACTCCCTGTAGTTTGCCTGCACCCACATCTCCTTTGAGTCGACGATGTCGACCATCGTTGTCCGGGCTGCACAAGCTGTCCGACATGGATTGTCTTCCGTCCGGTCACTCCGTCGCATGTAGCAATTATCGCACAGTACGACAAATTGAGACGGGCAAGCCGCACGTTTGCCTCACACATATTAACCGCAGCGGCATTCTGCTCAAGTCTGACACCCTGCTCGCGCTTCACAAGCGCCGACGAGTTGCGGCCGCGGCTCGCCTGCTCATAGCGGGCTTTAGCCGCTACGAAAGCCGTGTGGACATTATCGTATTGCTGCTGTGTCACAGCACCCTCGGCAAGCAGCTTTCCGTAGCGCATATTCTCCTTATCTGCATTTTCCATTTGCGCACGAGCCTCTTCTATCGAAGCGTCGTTGACCGATATGTTGCTTTCCGTAGTTGCAATTCCCGCCGACGTCACGCGATGTCCTGCCTGGGCGTTTGCAAGCTCCGCCTCCGCCTGCGCCAGATGCAGGCGAAACTCGGCATCCTCAATCACCACCAACGTGTCACCAGCCTTGACCGCCTGGTTTTCTTCAAAACGAATCTCACGGATGAAACCAGCCACACGGGTGTTGACCGGAGTGATGTGCTGGCACACCGTGGCATTGTCGGTATACTCGACATTGCCCAAATGGAGAAATTTATAGCACACAACAACCAATCCCGTCAACAATAGGGAAAATATCACGATATTATACACAATGCGTTTTACCGAACGTTTCATAATGAGTTACAGATGTATTTAAGTTTGAAGAAATTGTAGATGATATTGATTTCAGCGTCCACAGCGTCAAGGTCAGCCGAGAGCTTGGAGTCGGAGGCGTCGAGCATATCCGTGAGCAGCGCCAAACCATTGTCATAGCGGTTTTGCACCACGGCATAGTTCTCGTCGGCGAGTGCCACCGATTTTCTCTGCGTTTCCAAATCCTTATATGCCGTGAGATAGTCGGCATAAGTGCCTGCACGGCATTGTCGATGCCTTCGCGCGCTGCATCGTATTGCAAACGGCTTTGCACCAAGTCTGTACGTGCCTTGTTGATGCGTCGGTTGCTCTTATATAACAATGAGAAATTATAGCTGATGCCCACCCCGGCAAACCAATATCCGAAGTTTTTGTTGATCACCGGCACCTCAATCGTTATCGGTCCGTCGAAATGCAACTCGGCGACAGCGGCGATTTTAGGGCGGCGGCTACTTTTCTCCAGTTCCAGTTTCTTACCGCTGATTTCTGCAGCCAACCCCGCCTGACGCAAGCCGATGTTGCCATCCGACAGTTCATTCCATCGTTGTTTTTCAAGCATTGTGTTTTCATTCCTCAACGAAGCAAAATCAGCCTCAAAAAGTGTTGATTCAGGCTGATGAAGCATAATGGCAAGTCTTGTGCTCGTCACACGCCTCGCCGCATCGATGCGCGTCTGTTGCAGTTTCAAGCGCTCCAACTGAAGTTCGTAACGTGTTATGTCGGTTTTCAGAGCAGCCCCATGTGAATATTTCGACTTGATATTGTCAATCACGCGCTCCGTCAAACTGATGTTTTCTGTCAATCACCTGCTGTCTGTTCTGCAGCCGGCACAAATCAAGATAACACGACGCTATTACAAAACGTATCTCCTGACGGTTTTTCGCATAGTCAAGCTCTGCCATCCGTTTGCCCATATCCGCCAAATCGATACTGGCTGATATCGCTCCACCTGAATAGATTACCTGCTGCGCTTTCAACGCGAAATTGTTCATAAAATGAGGATTGTCGACATGCATCCAATCACTGAAATTACGGTCGCCAAGCAAACCGTCGCCAAGATATCCCACACTCAGCTCGCCGCTGACATCGGGCAGCCATTGGCTTTTTGCTATATCGACTCCTTTTTCCGCACTTTCAACAGCCTTGCGGAAAGCTTCCATGCTGACACTCTGTTCCTCAGCCATCTCATACAGACGGGCAAGTGTCACGGAATTTTGTCCGCACACAGCACACGGGGCACAGAGCAAAGCACAAAGCAATGCTTCAATAATACCTTTTTTTACCATAAAAAATGTTTATTTTCCTCTGTTACCCTGAGGTTTGCGGATCTAAGACAACAGACCCTGGCCGAGTTTCGCGACGCAAAAGTAGCCATTAATTCGCATACAACGTAATGCGTGTGCAGATTTATTTATATTTTATTAGCATTTGTTTACACTTCCCCGCCTAAAAATCCCTTTCCCCAAAAACGCGTCATCCCAACCTGTGCAGCGGGCACATCAGCATCGAGCCGTCGGAATCACGCAGATGCATCGCTCCGCCACGGCAATAGCGGAAAAAATTTGCATTCGGAGCATTCCTCCCTGCGCATCCATTCGCGGTCGCGGTAAGGATGGTAACGATGCTCCCACACGTCCATAAAATCGTCCTCATAGATGTTTCCTTGATGGTAATCGCTGCGGATGCTCGCACAAGCTGAAACAGAGCCGTCGGAAAGCACCGACCCTGTAGTTATTCCTGCCTGGCAGCCAAAGAAGTAGTCACGGATATCGCCCTCATAATCGCCCATGAATCCCTCACAGCCGTAATTGGTGTGGATTGCACCTTCCTTGCGGGTCTGTTTTATGAAATCGAGGATGCCGCGATATTCGGCGGGCATCAGGCGCATCATCGGGTCGGCTGCGGCACGTCCCACAGGAAACACTGCCACCACACGCCATTGCTTCACTCCTTTTTTTACAAGAAACTGCTTTATGTCGTCAAGGTTGCCATAGTTGCGACGGTTCACGCATGTCAACACATCGAACTTCACCTCCGGATGCGCCACAAGCATATCAATGGCGCGGTCCACCATTCGGAAACTGTCGGGATTGCCGCGCATCCAATTGTGGTCGTCGCCGATTCCGTCCAGGCTGACGGTCATTGAGTGGATGCCGGCATCGAGCAACGACTGAAACTTCAACGGCGTAAGCGCCAACGCATTGGTGACCATTCCCCACGGAAAGCCCCTTTCGTAAATTGCCGCGCCACACTCCGCTATGTCATGGTGCATCAACGGCTCGCCGCCGGTGACAACGACAAACACCCGATTGGGATCGGTGCGGAGGGCAACACTGTCGAGCACACGCGAAAAGTCGGCAAGCGGCATGTCTGCCACGCCCACCTCTGCTCTGCAGTCGCTGCCGCAATGACGGCAATGCAGATTGCAACGCTGCGTGCACTCCCAAAAAAGTTGTCTTAGAGGATGCTCTTTCACGGCAATGTCCATCCGCTTGCGCCATAGTTCAAGAGCCACGCGGCGGCGCAACGACAATGAGTTGGGATGCTTCATCGGCGCTTCAATTTTTTATCGGGCACGGTCACCTCAAAGCTTCCTCTATCCCATGCGCCGTCGCCCTTTTGCAACTGCTTCACGGTCATATCCACGCTACGCACGGTGTCGTTGGCAAAATGCCGTTTTTCGTATCCTCAAACGTAAGTATGCGCATATTGTCCCTCACCTGCCACTCTATCGACGTGGATGATTTCCTGTTGGTGACGAAGAGTCCGTCGGCATCCGTAGCCACCGAGTCTTCATGAAACACCCTGTCGCCCTCAACAATGCCCGACACCACTTTTATGCCCTCTACAGGTTTTCCGTCGGCATCTGTGACACGCCCCTTGAATTGATAGTCGCTCGTCGGCGTGCCATACAAGTCGGGGCTGTCGCCGGGATTACCGCATCCTGCAAAACCGAGCACCGGCAACAACGTCGCCGACAACCATTTCCAACCGCTTTTCGAATTAAATATCATCGTTTCTTTTGTTTTTTACGTATTGTAAACGCCACCTGACAGTCTTCACTGCACCGAAACAGCCAAAAAAATCAAGAATCGCAACAAATGATGACCGACAAAGCTCCCAAAATCTGCATATTACCTACTTTTTGCGATTGAAATCGCCCGCATCACAAACTAATTTTGCGCCGTACACAATTGAAGTTAAACGTATGCACAAACTAATAAGGCTCAACATATTGGCTGCATTGGCACTATTGGCCGCCGGATGGCTGCCAGCCCAATCGCAGAAACCTGGGCAAAAAAGCGGAGAGGAGGCGCGCATCGATTCCATCGTCATGGCTGCAGAGCTGCACGAAGTGGTGGTTACTGCCAAGGAGTCGCAAGGTGCTGTCACGGCCTCGCGCATAGACCGCTCGGCAATGGAATTTCTGCAGCCCACCAGCCTCAGCGACCTTATGCAACTGCTGCCCGGAGGACAGCAGAAAGACCCCGACCTGTCGACAGCCAACACAATAGGGTTGCGCGAAACCGGCACAATGGACGCGCAAGGTAACTCTTCGGTCAACAACAACTATGCAATCTCCTCCCTGGGAACGCTGTTTGTGGTTGACGGCAACCCCCTGTCGACCGATGCCAATATGCAATACACACCTTTGTCGTCAACACAATCAGCCACCACGACATCGTCGACCGAAAACAACCTCAACACCACCAACCGCGGTGTTGACATGCGCTCCATCTCGACCGACGACGTGGAAAGCGTGGAAGTGGTGCGCGGCATCCCGTCGGTGGAATATGGAAACCTCACAAGCGGAATGGTGAAAATCAACAAGATACGCCGCTCCACGCCATTCACCGCACGTTTCAAGGCCGATGGCTACAGCAAACTATTGTCGTTGGGAAAAGGACTCAAGCTGAGCCACACCGCACTCCTCAACATTGACGCAGGCATGCTCGACGCAAAGCCCGACCCGACAAACAACCTACAGAAATACCGACGCGGCAACGGCTCGCTGCGACTTACGCTCAACACCGACGCACTGCGCTACTCCTCCGCCGTCGACTATACCGGCTCGTTTGACAACAGCAAGTCCGACCCCGACATAAACTACGGACGCATTGACGAATACAAGTCGACATACAACAAAATAGCCATAACCAACAACATCTCCTGGCGTCCGACAGCGAAAGGATTGTTTAAAAGCATCGACATCAACACGCTGATAACGCAGCAGTTCGACCGCCTCACACAGCGCCGGCTCGTGGCGCCGCAACGCTACGGCATTGTGCCCACGACCAGCGAGGAAGGCGTGCACGACGCGGCACTGATATTCTCCGAGTATGAGGCTTCGTTTCTCAGCGACGGAAAGCCTTTCACCGCCTACGCAAAAGCGAAAGCCAACTTTGCGCTGACAACGGGCGCGCTGACCAGCAACCTGCTCGCCGGTGCCGACTGGAACTATGCCAAGAATTTCGGACGCGGTCAGGTCTACGACCTAAGCCGTCCGCTGTCTGTGTCGGGATGGGGCTCGCGTCCACGCAAGTTCAGCGACATCCCTGCCCTGTCGCAGGTGTCGGCGTTCATCGAGTACAACGGCAAGGCAGAACTTGCATCCCACAGAATCGAGCTGCAGGCCGGTCTGCGCACAAACAGCCTTACCGGACTCGACAGCCGGTATGCGATGAAGGGCCACATCTACCTCGACCCGCGCGCCAACCTGAAGTGGTCGCTGCCCGCATGGGAATGGGCTGGACACCGCATTGCACTGAGTTTTGCCGGCGGTGTGGGCAAGACGTCGAAAATGCCCACTCTCAACTATCTCTATCCCGACAAGCACTACAACGACATCACCGAACTGGGTTACTACGACCCAAACCATCCGCAGGACTACAGCAGGTTTGTGGTGCGCAGCTACATTCAGGACCCGACAAACTACAACATACGCCCTGCCTCAAACATTAAGAAAGAGCTGCGCATGGACTTTTCGTTTGGCGACAACACAATCTCTGTCGACTATTTTCGCGAGAATATGTCGTCGGGATTCAGGTATATGGCTGTATACGGAGTCTACGACTACAACGATTATGACGAGACTGCATCGACAGCCGTTCGCTGACAGGGAAACCGTCGCTCGAAGGGCTGCCATACACCCCCAAACGCAAACTTGACGGATACACACGCGCCGACAACGGCACGAGGATAGACAAAGAGGGAATTGAGTTCCAATTCACGTCGGCACGCATCCGCCCGCTGCGCACACGCGTAAACATCAACGGTGCGTGGTTCAAGACGCGCTAACAGCAACAGTCTGCCGATGTTTGTGTCGGTTGCCGACGTGGTCGACGGTTCAGCCGTCAGCGACCGATACGTTGGACTGTACGACTGGAACGACGGCGACTGGAACGAGACGCTGTCGACCAACCTGATGTTTGACACTCAAATTCCTGAATGGGGACTGATTTTCGCCACATCAGTGCAATGTTCTTGGTTTGTCAAGACACAGGACATGCCGAAAAACGGACGCCCTACAGCATATCTCGACGCCGCCGACGGCGCTCTGCACGAATACACCGATGCCTCGGCGGCCGACCCCGTGCTGAGCCGACTCATAAAGACATACAACGACGATGCTTTCCGACAGTTCACCGTGCCGTTTGCCATGAGCATCAACCTGAAAGCGACAAAAACCATAGGCAAATTCCTGCGTCTGTCAATGTTTGCAAACAAAATAATCGACTACACCCCCGACTACTACTCCAACGGCTATAAAATCCGCCGCAACGTGAGTCCGTATTTCGGAGTGGAGGCCAACTTAACTTTTTAGCACTATGCGACGATTTCTCTACATATTAATCTCAATAACGGCTGCGCTGCTGCAGGCCTGCGCCGACGATGCCAGTGTGCCGCGCGTCAATGCCACGGTGGAAATAGTGCCGCAGACCGACGTTGCCGGCCTGACAATCGACAACGAGCAGCTCTCGTTCCGCAATGTGACCACCGGCGAGACAACAACATTCAACACCACAGGTGCAATCTCGCTGCCGGTGGGCTTCTACGAATGCTCATATCAAGCCGATGTGACCTACACCAACGGCTCTGGTGACGATGCCGCCACCGTAAAGGGCAGACTGTCGGGCAATGCCGAGGCGGTGCGCGCCACTGCCGACGGCATCAGGCTGTCGCTTCCAGTGTATCTTGTCGCCGACAACGATGATTTCATCTTCGAGGAAATCTTCTTCACAGGCACTCGGCGCACATCCGGCTCAAGCTACATCGGCGACACTTATTTCAAAATCTACAACAACACCGGCCATGTGCTGTATGCCGACGGACTGGCGTTTGTGGAATCGAAGTTCCGCTCCACACAGTCGTACAAGTTCTCGCCCGACCTCAAGAATCAGGCGATGACGGTGCACGCCGTCTATGTGATTCCGGGCAGCGGCACCGACCATCCCGTGCTGCCAGGGCAGTCGCTCACCATCTGCGACACAGCTATCGACCATCGCGTGTCGAACGAAAACTCATTCAACCTGTCAGACGCCGACTTCGAATGGTATGACGAATCAACCGTGCCGAGCCAGACAGACATCGACAATCCCGAGGTGCCAAACATGGACAAATGGTATTGCGACACGAAGAGCATTTTCATTCTCCACAACCAGGGATTCACGTCGTTTGCTCTTGCACGCATCCCTGTCAGCAAACAGGAGTTTCTGACCGACTATTACTACACCTACAATTATACGCTGTACCTCCCGTCGGGCACTTTCCCCATGAGCGGCGACGGATTCAAGATTCCGAATCAATGGATTGTTGACGGCGTGAACTGCAGCGTGGAGTCAGACCGCAAATGGAACGTGCTGCCGGCAGCAATCGACGCCGGTTGGACTTGGTGCGGACGGATGAGCTCCGACAGCGACCGATTCTTCAAAAGCGTGCGCCGGAAAATGCTGTATCTGACAGCCGACGGGCGCAGAGTGCTGAAAGACTCCAACAATTCTTCGCTCGACTTCAACCCCGCCTGCACGCCTTCAATAATCGAGGTGCAGCAGTCGGCAGTAAATGCCAGCGGTGAGAAGGCTTCGACAATACCTACGACGGTGTGCAGATAATAAAATGACATTGCGAATGAAACGACTTATATACATATCAATCATTCTGGCTTCGGCATCAGTCGCGGCGCAACAAAAAACCGACGTGCTGACGCGACGCCTCTGCCATTCAAGTCTTGAAACCAACGTGGCGACTTGGCGTTACGGCAATCCGGCGCTGATGAAAGACCGGTTTGCTTCTTCTCTAACTACGATTGATGCTTTTTGGAGATACGACAGTCAGCAGGAGGCGAGACTGATTGAGGAGGGCGACGGATCGAACCGCGCGGGAATAGGGGCGAAAGCTTATGTGAAGAAAGGAAGCAACGACATCTGGGGCGAGGCTGGATACGATTTCGGTCAGCGGCGCAACGTGATGTTGAACGAGTCGTCTGACTATCAGACGGTATATCCTTATGTCACTGCCGACCTTGTCGGCGGCGACCTCCACGAGGAGAACTACCGATTCAGCGGTGGCTTTGCGCACACATTGAAAGGCGGCGTGACGCTCGGTGCCTTTGCCGGCTACAACGCTCTTCTTGCCTACCGCACCGTCGACCCTCGTCCACGAAACCTGACAAGCGACCTCGATTTCGCCGCCGGAATGCGGTGGCGGTGGCTCGGAGTGGCGCTGAAAGCGGGAAAATACAAACAGACAAACGTAGTGAAATTCTACAACGAGACGTTTCAGCCTACGGTTTACCATGCCACTGGCCTCGGAACCGACTATTTCCGTTTCCGCGGCTCGAACACCAACACATACTACAACGGCAGAAATTTCGGCATCCAAGCCGACGCGGCTTCGGCTTTAGGAAAATCACCGATGCCGGCATACACGTGGCTTATGATTATTTCGGGTTCGACAAATCATATCGTCGCTCAACGAACTCCCGATGGCGTCGGTCGCCGAGCACCGCTTCAATGCCGCCACCCACATCCTGACACGTTTTGCCGCGACAAATACGTTTGCTGTGGAGGCTGAAATCACCCGCACACAACGCGACGGAAATGAGAATATCTTTGGCGAGGCAGAAAACAACATATATCCGGAAATCGCATCGCTAACGATGTTCCGCAGGTCGACCACCGAGGGCTCGTTGTGCCTTGCCTACGAGCATACTCTCGACAATGTGCGCATACAAGCACGTGCCACTGGAGGATATGCCTCCGACAGATGGCGGTATACCGAGCCGGAACGTCTGATGGAAGGCAATGCCGCCATCGCCGGCGCCGATGCAGCGGTGGCTTGGCACGCCAATCGGTGTGTGCTGTCGGCCAAAGCCGGAGCATCCACACGCATCCGCACGTCTTCAAAACTGACAATGCCGGAAACCGAAACGTCGGCGCTCAACACATCTGCCGAACGGCAATACCTGCTGATGGCAAACAACGACTGCACATACCACGCCGCCGCACAAGCCGACTTCGCAGCAAACCATCGCTTCGGCATCTTCTGCCGCCTGACATGGTCCGGATTCCGATATGCCGGCTCGGTCAACGCCTCAAATTACGCGGCGACCATTGGACTCGTTTTCTAACATTAAAAAATTATTTATATGAACAAAAACTTACTTTTTTCAATGATTCTCGCAGCCTCGGCTATGCCTGCAGGCGCACAGGGAGTTGCTGCAACTGCAAACTGGGTGACTCCAATCAACGCAAACAACGGAATCAGCACGCCTGAAACCGTGGCGGCAAGTGACAACAACACTTTCCTCGTGTCGAAATTCGTGTCGAAAGGCAACGACAACTCGCTGAATTTCGTCAACTTCGGCAGCCAGGAGAAGGTGGCGTTCGGCGCGCCCAACAAAGCTACTTCGGGCAACGACAACCTACTTCTCACCAAAGTGAACGCCGACGGAACAGCCGCTTGGCACGTTTATTCAAAACAGGGTCGCGTGGCAAACGCTTCTGCCGCCACCACTTCTGACGGCGGAGTGGTCGTGGCTGCCGTGACAAGTTTCACTGCATTCAACGCAAAAGAAGCCACCGACATTCCTGCCAACTCAATTCTTGACATCGTTGACGCCGACAACCACACAACGACCATAGAAAAGGCTTTTGCCGGAAGCGCGGTCTTCGACATTGTCGTGCTTAAAATTTCTGCCGACGGCCACCTCGACTGGTTCAAGCATTTCGCTGCCGACGACGCAAGCTCTTTGACTGCGAAAATCGCTGTCGACAACACCGACAACATCTACATCGGCGGACAGCACGCAAAAACGCTCTCTTTTGGAGAAAACGCCGTGGCTGCACGCTCTGCCAAGTCGCTATATCTCGTGAAACTTGACAATGCCGGAAACTTCGTGAAGAGTTTCGACATCTCCGGCACCGACGCTGAGGACTATATCGACGCTGTGACTTTTGCCGACGGTAAAATCTTTGTTGCCGGACGCGTGAAAGCGAAAGCGGAAGGCAACACTATCGCTTTTGCCGACATCACGCTTGCCCCGACCACATTCGACGATGTGTTTGCCGCCGCGTCTCAACCGACCTTGTCCCTGTCTGGGCAAGCATCGCAAACTCTGTAGCCGCTTCCGACGGCAAGCACACTTCGCAAGTAAAAGGTATCGACGTGAGCGAGGGTTTTGTATTGGTTTCCGGACTTGTGAAAGGCGGATACAAGGCTGCCGGTGCGACAGATGCTGTCACAATGTCGTCGGGTACAAAGCTTGAGGGTATGGTGATTGGCTTCAGCATTGCCGACGGTGCGCTGTCAAAAGGTGTGTGCGTAAGCGAGGGCATCTCTGGCCTCTACAGCGCAACCATCAAAGGCAACAAAATCTATGCTTTCGGATACAACATCGCCAACGCCGACGAGCAGGGCTCTTCGTTGTTTGAATTCGACGGTGAGAATGCCAACGAAAACGTAATCGCAACAACCAACGAGCCTGCAAGCGCGGGATATCCGACCACTTTCTACGCCAAGTTTGTCAACAGCTCTCTACTCGCCGGTGTACGCGCCAAAGGAAAGGGCATCAACGTGCTCGGAAACGTGTATGACTACACAAACCAGAAGGATTTCACCGCAACGGTGATGTCAATCAACCTCAAAGACGTTTTTGGTGGCATTTCTACAACCAAACTGCCGACGATGCACGCATTTGGGCTGTCAGCGGAGCCGTAAAGATAAGCGTTGCATCTCCAACCTCTGTTGCCGTCTACAACGTTGCCGGACAAATCGTGGCGAAACGAATTGTGACTGATGAAACGACTATCGCACTCCCTGCCGGTTTTTATATCGTTAATGGGAAAAAAGTTGTTGTGAAATGATAATATACTAAAATGTTTAACATTTAGCCTATATCATCGTTTTTTAGCACAGACTTTATTTTCACACCATTATCAGTTATGAATCAGTGAACTAAGACATCTATACAGATGTGTATATTTGTAAATTAAATCTAAAAGCACTTTTTTTACAACTGAATACTAAATAAAAGTATTATCTTTGTCCCAGAAAATACATCGAAAATATATTTGTTTGGGAAGCTATGGAAGCATAGCTTATACACAGCCGGGTCTCTGGGAAGAAATCCGGCTGTGTTATTTTTTAGGCATCCATGGCGACCGGACACAAAAAAATGGCCGTTGTTTCACAACAGAGGCCATCTATAAATATACAATCTATAAAAACATATATATTTCGAAAAAGCGGTTTTCTTCAGGTAATAAATTCTTATTTCCACTGGCACCTGATCCAAAGAATCAAGATTGGGAGAACTGAAAAGTCGCCTTGACTTTTCCTTTCACACCTCAAATATAACACTTGATTTTGATACGTGCAAGACTTTTTAAACAAAAAGATGTAAACTTTTTATTTCATTTTCTATAATAGTGTTTAAAAACATATTTTTCTCCATTTTTTATTGTATTTTTGAGGAATGAAGAAAATTGGCATACTTTCCGACACCCACGGATATTGGGACGACCGCTACGCTACGCATTTCGCAGGATGCGACGAAATTTGGCATGCCGGCGACATAGGAACCGACGAGGTGCTCGAGCGTCTGAACGCCATCGCTCCGGTGAGGGCTGTGGCTGGAAACATCGACGGGCAACCGATGCGACGCACTCTCGGCACTTGGCGCGACTGGGAAACCGACGGAGTGCGCGTGGCGATGACCCACATCGGCGGATATCCCGGAAAATACGCGCCTGGGGTGAAATTCAAACTCGAGGTGAAGCGTCCGCAAATCTTCGTTGACGGACACAGCCATATTCTGAAAGTGATCTACGACCGCCAACTCGGGCTGCTGCACATCAACCCGGGAGCGGCGGGAGTCTACGGCTGGCAGGCGGTGCGCACACTGATTCGCCTGTATGTGGACTGCGGAACGATAAAGGATCTCGAAGTGATTGAACTTGCCAAACCGACAAAATTAAAATAGACTGTTATGAAAAAAAATTTGTAATCATTGCCGCCATAGCATTGGCGGGCGCGGGAATAATCGCCGCGCAACAGAAATGCGGAAAACAGAAATCTTGCTGCAAGCAGAAAACAGAATTGTGCTGCCAACGCTCACAAAAAACTTGCTGCAAAGCGAGAGAGCTGACCGACACTGCCTGCAAAAAAACATGTGTGCGGGCCGACACCGCCTGCCGCAAGACGCGCATGCAGGCCGACACTACATGCCGCAACGTGAGAAAGCACTGCTGCAAACAGAAGAAATAACAACCTGATGGCAGAGAGGATTACCATACTCGGCACGGGAAGCGCCTTCGTGACGCGATGCTACAACACGTGCTTCATCATCGACTGCGGTGTGTCGCGGCTGAGTGGTCGACGCCGGTGGAGGCAACGGCATCCTGACACAACTTGAAAAAGGCGGGCGTGGCGATTGCCGACGTCGGCCACCTGTTTCTGACTCATGCGCACACCGACCACGTCATTGGTGCCGTATGGGTGGCACGCGCTGTGGTCAACGCGGTAAAGAAACAGGCTTACGACGGCGCGCTGCACATCTACGGGCACAAACGCGTAATCAACGTGCTGACGGAGATATGCCGGCTGACGTTCTCCAAAAAAGACTTCGACATATTTCAGGAACGCATCGTTATCGACGTGCTGACCGATGGTTGCCAGCGGAAGATTGCCGGTATGGACATAACGTTTTTCAGCCTCCACTCCACTAAAGAGGAGCAATACGGATTCCGTGCGGTGACGCCGGAAGGGAAAACCGTGGTGTGTCTCGGTGACGAGCCGCTGAACGATGCAAACCGCGACGTGGCACAAAACGCCGACTGGCTGCTTACAGAGGCGTTCTGCCTGCACAGCGAGGCGGAAAGGTATAAACCCTACGAAAAGCACCACAGCACGGCGCTCGACGCCGGAAAAACCGCCGCGACGCTGCATGCGCGCAACCTGATCATATACCACACTGAAGACGACTCGCTGCCATCGAGACAAAAGGCTTACGCTGCCGAGGCTGCGCTGAATTTCAGCGGACACATCGTCGTGCCCGACGACCTCGACTCTGTCACGCTTTAGCCTCAGTCAACAAAAATCAGCGCCGCGGAGATTGTCCGCGGCGCTGATTTTTATATGTAGCCTTGACAACGCTATGCGTCGATATTGGCGTAAGTGGCATTTTTTTCGATAAACTCACGGCGCGGAGCCACGTCCTCGCCCATAAGCATCGAGAATATACGGTCGCAGGCAGCGGCATCGCTGATGTTTACCTGCTTGAGCCAACGGTTTTCAGGATCCATTGTCGTTTCCCAAAGCTGTTCTGCCATCATCTCACCAAGACCTTTGTAACGCTGCACATTCACCGATTTCTCATCGCCACGGCCAAACTCCTGAATGAAGCTGCGCAGCTGGTCATCGGTCCAGCAATAACGCTCGGTCTTGCCCTTTGTACACTTATACAACGGCGGTGTGGCAAGATAGAGATAACCATTTTCGATAATCGGACGCATACGGCGGAAGAACAGCGTCATCAACAACGTGGCAATGTGCGCACCGTCGACATCGGCATCGGTCATGATGATAATCTTATGATAGCGCAACTTGCTGATGTTTGGTGCCTTCGGGTCTTCTTCTGTTCCGATGGTCACGCCAAGCGCACGGAAAATGTTGGTGATTTCCTGATTGTCGAAAATCTTATGCTCCATCGCCTTTTCAACGTTAAGAATCTTACCGCGCAGCGGAAGGATGGCTTGATGCACACGGTCACGGCCCATCTTTGCCGAACCGCCTGCAGAGTCTCCCTCGACGATAAACAATTCGCAATCCTCTGCCGTGTTCGACTCACAGTCGGCCAATTTGCCAGGCAATCCGCCACCGCCAAGAGGCGACTTGCGCTGGATGCTCACACGGGCCTTGTAGGCTGCCTGACGCGCACGGGCTGCAAGCGCCACCTTCTCCACGATGGTGCGGGCTTGCTTCGGATGCTCCTCAAGATATATGCCCAACGCCTCGCTGACTGCCGTCTGAACGGCTCCGATAACCTCGTTGTTGCCGAGTTTTGTCTTTGTCTGACCCTCGAACTGCGGCTCCAGCACTTTTACCGAAATAACCGCTGTCAATCCTTCACGGAAATCGGCAGGATCGACTGTCACCTTCTCCTTCTCAAGAATCTTGGAGTCGTCGGCATATTTCTTCACGTCGACGTCAATCCGCGGCGGAACCCGTAAGGTGCGTACCGCCCTCGATGGTGTCGATATTGTTGACAAACGAATATATATTCTCGTTGAACGCTGTATTGTAAGTAAACGCCACCTCCACAGGGATGCCCTGGCGCTCGGTGTTGATATAAATGATGTCGTCTATAAGATGCTCCTTCGACTGGTCGATATAGCGGACAAACTCCTTCAAGCCCTCCGTTGAGTAGAACACCTCGCTCTTTGGATTGCCATTCTCGTCTTTCTCACGCATATCAGTAAGCGTCAGATGAATGCCTTGGTTAAGGAACGCAAGGTCGCGCAGACGATTGGCGAGGGTGTCGTAATTATATACTGTCGTTTCCTGGAATATGCTTGGGTCTGGCTTGAAAAGCACCTTCGTTCCCGTCTCTTCCGTGTCGCCCACTATCGCAACCGGCGCCTTCGGATGTCCGTAAGCGTATTCCTGCATATAGATATGCCCGTTGCGGCGCACTTCGGCACGCAGATATGACGACAACGCGTTGACACACGAAACGCCGACTCCATGCAGACCGCCGGAAACCTTATACGAGCCTTTATCAAACTTACCTCCGGCATGAAGCACCGTCAGAACAACCTCGAGTGCCGACTTGTGCAGCTTCTCATGCTTGTCGACTGGGATACCACGACCGTTGTCGACAACCGTAATAGAGTTGTCCTCGCCAATGATCACCTCTATATGAGTGGCATACCCGGCAAGAGCCTCGTCAATGGAGTTGTCAACAACCTCATAAACCAAATGATGCAGTCCTTTTGGTCCCGTATCGCCAATATACATGGCCGGACGTTTGCGCACAGCCTCCAAGCCCTCAAGCACTTGGATATTGCTGGCACTATAGTTTTCTTTGTTTTCAGTCATTCTCTTTTCAATTAGCCTTTAAACGTACAAATATACGAATTTTCCCGCAATAAAGACGCATTTTCCACCGCCTGTTTTTACCAAAAAATATCAACACACGGACAGATTCATGACTCAACGGCAAAACTCGCCGTTTCGTAGATTAAACTTACAAATTCGGCATCCTTTATCTGCAAATTCTGATTTATTCCCTAATTTTGCGACTGTAAACATCGATGTTTACAGCGTTTCTATTTGTTTGTCCTTTAGTTTGAAATGCCATGGAAGCACCAATGAATAATTTGTACATTGGGCTGCTGCGATTAGAGAATCGGGCAGCTTTTTTTTGTTCAGGCAAAGGCTTCGCAAGTGACGCCGATGGAAACCGCCGAAGAGCGGTTGTAGAGGCACCAGAGAGGCGCATTTCGTCGCGGAGCGACGACACCCTCACGTAACCCGGTACGCGAAGCGAAGCGGCAGCGTGCCGGGACTCAGCGCATCTCCCTCTCAACTGCGTGCCGGAGGTACGCCACTTCCCCATAAACAACGCACTTTGCCATTTGAAAAACCGCCGAAGAGCGGTTGTAGATGTCGACTCATGGCCAGTTTGCAAATCCATTGACTCCCTCACAACCGCAATCACCTTGCAAATTATTTATACAACCGTCCTCGGCGGTTGTAGAGGCATCCAGAGAGGCACATTTCGTCGCGGAGCTTTTTGGGCTGCAAACTGACCGTTGACGGCGGCCGATTCCGGATGGCTACAAAACAAAAAAACGAGACAACACTTTGCGTGTTGTCTCGCCCTATAATAGTATCTGAAAATACTCGATTATTCTGCAGCCTTTTCTTCTGTAGCAGGAGCTTCAGTTGCAGGAGCCTCAGCAGCAGGAGCCTCAGCAGCAGGAGCCTCAGCGGCAGCCTTGCGAGAGCGGCGTGTACGGGTAGTTTTCTTCTTGCCTGCTGTTTTAAGCATGTTCTCATTGTAGTCAACGAGTTCGATAAAGCAAGTCTTAGCGTTGTCCCCAAGGCGATTGCCAGTCTTGATGATACGAGTGTAGCCACCTGGACGGTCTGCAATTTTCTTAGCGATTTCCTGGAACAGCTCAGTCACTGCATTCTTGTTCTGCAAGTAGCTGAACACAACACGGCGAGAGTTCGTAGTGTCGTCCTTAGCGCGGTTGATGATAGGCTCTGCATAGATGCGCAAAGCCTTAGCCTTGGCCAAAGTGGTGAAAATGCTGCTTGTACATGATCAGCGAAATGGTCATATTCGCCAATGTTGCGTCCAAGTGCGCTTTCTTACGGCTTAAGTGGTTGATTTTCTTATTATGTCTCATTGTAATTATTCTTTATCTAATTTATACTTTGAAATATCCATTCCAAACGAAAGGTTCAAGCTTGCCAACAGTTCGTCAAGTTCCGTAAGCGACTTCTTACCGAAGTTGCGGAATTTCAACAAATCTGTCTTGTTGAACTGAACGAGTTCGCCGAGAGTCTCCACCTCCGCGCTCTTCAAGCAGTTGAGCGCACGGACAGAAAGATCCATATCGGTAAGTTTGGACTTCAAGAGCTGGCGCATGTGGAGCACCTCCTCGTCGAATTCCTCATTGCCGTCAGTCTCTGTTGTCTCCAACGCGATTTTCTCGTCAGAGAACAGCATAAAGTGATGGATCAGAATCTTGGCTGCCTCTTTCAATGCCTCCTTCGGATGGATAGATCCGTCAGTAGAAATCTCAAGAACCAATTTCTCGTAGTCAGTCTTTTGCTCTACACGATAGTTCTCTACCGCATACTTCACATTGACAATCGGAGTATAGATAGAGTCGATGGCTATCACGTCGACAGCGTCTGTCGGTTGGACATTCTCGTCGGCTGGTACATAGCCGCGACCCTTATTGATTGTAAAGTCCATCGTGAACGAAGCCACAGTTGGATCTAAATGGCAAATCACCAAGTCAGGGTTCAACACCTCAAACCCGCTCAGCTCCTTGCCCAAATCACCGGCTGTCAAGACTTCTTTGCCCGATACGTTGATTTTGCCCGCGGTCGGCTCATCTGTCTCCACGAGGTGTTTGAAGCGAACTTTCTTGAGGTTCAAGATGATGTTGGTAACATCCTCTATAACACCAGGAATAGTTGCAAACTCGTGTTTCACTCCGTCTATACGGATAGACGAGATAGCATAACCCTCGAGCGAAGAAAGCAATATTCTTCGCAAGGCATTGCCGACGGTTACTCCGTAACCCGGCTCCAACGGACGGAACTCAAACTTTCCGAAACGGTTGTCTGCCTCGAGCATTAATACTTTATCAGGTTTCTGAAATGCTAAAATAGCCATGGATATTTACAATTTTACTGTTTAGAATACAACTCGACGATAGCCTGTTCTCTAATGTTCTCCGGAATGTCTTCACGCTGTGGCAAGTGAAGCAATTTGCCTCCCTTGATGCTCTCATCCCACTCAAGCCATGGGTATTTGCTGTGGTTGAAGCCTGCCAACGCGTCAGCGATGTTCTCCAATGACTTTGATTTCTCACGCACTGCAACAACGTCGCCTGCCTTTACGCTGTAAGAAGGGATGTTGAGCACTGAGCCGTTCACTGTGATGTGACGGTGAGAAACCAACTGGCGCGCTGCCGCACGTGTCGGAGCGATGCCCAAACGGTAAACTACATTGTCGAGGCGTGTCTCGAGCAACTGCAGCAATACCTCACCCGTAATACCCTTGGTACGCTCTGCTTTGGCGAACAAGTTACGGAATTGTTTTTCCAAAACACCGTAAGTATATTTGGCTTTCTGTTTTTCGAGCAACTGCTTGCCATACTCTGAAGTTTTTCTTCTCTTGTTGGCACCGTGCTGACCAGGAGCATAGTTCTTCTTTGAGAGAACTTTGTCCTCACCGAAAATGGGTTCGCCGAATTTTCTTGCAATTTTACTTTTTGGTCCGGTATATCTTGCCATTTTTTATTCTTTTAAAAATTAAAGTTTTTATCGAATCCGCTTAGTGCAGCCGCGATTGCAGAGAGGTGGTTGTTGGTGCAATCTATTTCACATCGGCTGGATCCTTAGTTTTGTTTATTCAGAGATTATACTCTTCTTCTTTTTGGAGGACGGCATCCATTGTGTGGAAGCGGTGTAACATCGATGATCTCTGTCACCTCGATTCCTGCTCCGTGTACCGTACGGATAGCCGACTCACGTCCGTTACCCGGTCCCTTCACGTAGGCCTTAACCTTGCGCAATCCAAGATCGTAAGCAACCTTAGCGCAATCCTGTGCTGCCATCTGGGCTGCATACGGTGTGTTCTTTTTCGATCCTCTGAATCCCATCTTGCCGGCGCTCGACCATGAGATTACTTGTCCCTCACTGTTTGCTAAGCACACAATGATGTTGTTGAAAGATGAGTGTACATGCAACTGACCGACTCCGTCGATCTTAACATTTCTCTTCTTTGCTGCGACTGTTTTTTTGTCACTACTTTAATTTTATTTAGTAGCTTTTTTCTTGTTAGCGACTGTCTTCTTGCGTCCCTTGCGTGTGCGGGCATTGTTCTTTGTGCTCTGTCCACGCACTGGAAGACCATTACGGTGACGGATGCCACGATAGCAACCGATATCCATCAAACGCTTGATGTTCAACTGAATCTCACTGCGGAGATCACCTTCTACTTTGTAGCCTGCTCCGATAGCCTCACGCACGGCTGCTGCCTGAGCGTCGGTCCAATCCTGCACCTTGATATCCTTGTCAACGCCAGCTGCTGCCAGAATCTTGTTGGCTGAGCTGCGGCCGATGCCGAAGATATATGTAAGGGCTATTTCTCCTCTCTTATTTTGGGGCAAGTCTACACCTACAATACGTACTGCCATATACTATTATATTTTTTTTGCAAAATAATAAAATTATCCTTGACGTTGTTTTAATTTTGGATTTTTCTTGTTGATTACGTACACGCGACCTTTTCTTCTGACAATTTTGCTGTCAGCCGTGCGCTTCTTTACTGATGCTCTAACTTTCATTGTATTTCTTTTTTTATTTGTATCTAAAAGCAATTCTTCCCTTCGAAAGGTCATAGGGCGACATCTCTACCCTGACTTTGTCTCCCGGAAGGATCTTGATGTAATGCATACGCATTTTTCCGGAGATGTGGGCGGTTATCTGATGGCCGTTCTCAAGTTCTACCTTGAACATTGCGTTGGACAACGCCTCCACGATAACTCCGTCTTGCTCTATTGCTGCTTGTTTTGACATATTTCTTATTTTCCTTGGTTTATCCGTTGTTGTTACTGCTGATTCTCACCCTCAATAAATTCAAATGAAGAAAGGATTTCGGCCTTGCCTCCTCTGATTGCCACCGTATGCTCGAAATGAGCCGACGGCTTGCGGTCCTTGGTGCGGCAAGTCCAGCCGTCACGTTCTATCACAATGTTGCGGCTGCCCATATTGATCATTGGCTCGATGGCTATGCACATCCCTTCCTTGATCAACGGTCCGACGCCGCGGCGGCCATAGTTGGGCACTGCCGGCTCCTCATGGAGCTTGCGCCCGATTCCATGCCCGGTCATCTCGCGCACCACCGAGAAGCCGCGCTTCTCACAGTGCTCCTGCACGGCATTGCCGATATGCCCGATGCGGTTGCCTTCCACCGCCTGAGCGATGCCGAGGTAAAGAGCTTCCTTCGTAGTCGTCAGCAACTCCCGCACACGCGGTTCCACCTCGCCGACTGCAAATGTATATGCCGAGTCGCCATTGTAGCCGTCAACGACGGCTCCGCAGTCAATCGACACTATGTCGCCCTCCCGCAACGTGGCGCTCGACGGAATCCCATGCACAACCGTCTCGTTGACCGAAACACAAAGTGTGTTGGGATAGCCCGCATACCCCGAGAAATCCCGGAACGCCTCCATTGTCTCTAATGAACTCTTCCGCTATCTTGTCAAGTTTCAGCGTGGTAATCCCCGGAGCATCCACTTCGACAATTCGCCGAGCGTCTTCCCCACGAGAAGATTACTCACACGCATCAACTCTATTTCTTCATCTGTCTTCAGATAAATCATCCTGGACCCAAATTAATAACCCGAACCTGTGGTACGGCCTTTTAATTTTCCGGATTTCATCAGTCCGTCATAATGGTGCATCAACAGATGACTTTCAATCTGCTGAAGCGTGTCAAGAACGACACCAACCATAATCAGCAACGATGTTCCTCCAAAGAACTGTGCAAAACTGTGTGTCACGCCGCAGATTCTTGCGAACGCCGGCATGATCGCAACAATACCCAAGAAGATTGATCCCGGAAGGGTGATTCTCGACATGATAGAGTCGAGATAGTCGGCCGTTTTCTTGCCCGGCTTCACTCCCGGAATAAATCCGTTGTTGCGCTTCATATCCTCCGACATCTGTGTCGGACGCACGGTAATCGCCGTGTAGAAATATGTAAACGCCACAATCATCAAGAAGTAAATGAAATTATACCAGAAACCCTCCATGTTGGTCAATGCCTTGACAATCGAGCTTGCCTCGCCACGCGAGCCGAAGCCTGCCAATGTCAACGGGATAAACATGATTGCCTGTGCGAAAATGATAGGCATCACACCCGCTGCGTTAACCTTCAATGGGATATACTGGCGCGCACCGCCATACTGCTTGTTGCCGACAATTCTCTTCGCATACTGCACTGGCACCTTGCGTGTGCCCTGCACCAAAAGGACTGCGCCGAGAATCACTGCAAACAAAAGCACGATTTCGATTACAAGCATCACCAAGCCGCCCTGTGCCGACGAGATGCGGCCCATGAACTCCTCGATGAATGCCCCCGGCAGACGCGCGATGATACCGATAAGGATGATAAACGATATACCGTTGCCAACACCCTTGTCTGTGATGCGCTCGCCGAGCCACATGATAAACATACTGCCGGCCGCCAGAATCACAGTCATATAGGTCTTGTCAAGCCATGTCAAGGCCATCGTGCCGTGAGCTGCGGAGTTAACCTGATATTCAAGGTTGAACAGATAAGCAGGAGCCTGAAGAAGGAGAATCAGCACCGTAAGATAACGGGTGTACTGATTGATCTTCATGTGTCCGCTCTCGCCCTCACGCTGCAACTTCTGGAACTGAGGAAGAACCATACCCAACAGTTGTATCACGATCGACGCCGTGATATAAGGCATGATACCCAAAGCGAATATCGATGCCTGGCTGAACGCGCCGCCCGAGAACATGTCGAGCAACTGCATCAAGCCACCGCTGGTGAAACTCTTCATCGCAGCCAGCTGATTCGGATCGATACCCGGAAGGACTACATAGCAGCCCACCCGGTATACCAATATCAATAGAAAAGTCACGACAAGACGCTTGCGCAAATCTTCTATCTTCCAAATATTTTTTATGGTATCAACTAATCTCATCTTTTACAATTTTTCGATAGAGCCACCAGCGGCTACAATCAACTCTTCCGCCTTCTTAGAGAATGCGTGAGCCACAACTTCCAATTTCACTGTCAACGCTCCGTTGCCCAGGATTTTCACCTTCTGCTTGCCATTGATGAATCCTGCTGCCACCAAATCGTCAACCGTTACTTTCGTAAGATTCTTGCTGCCGCCAACTTCTCAAGCACGTCTACGTTGATTGCCTTGTACTCTACACGGTTAATATTCTTGAATCCGAATTTAGGCACACGGCGCTGCAACGGCATCTGACCGCCCTCGAAACCAATCTTGCGAGAGTAGCCCGAACGCTGCTTGGCACCCTTGTGTCCACGTGTAGAAGTACCTCCCATTCCTGAACCCGGTCCACGGCCGATTCTTCTGCGTGAAGATGTCGAGCCTACAGCCGGTTGCAAATTACTTAAATCCATAGTCTTTTATTGTGTTTAAGCGTTCGTTACTTCTACAAGGTGACGAACTCGTTTAACCATACCCAAGATTTGAGGAGTCGCTTCCTTCTCAACCTCTTGATTCATTTTTCTCAATCCAAGTGCGTCGAGTGTTCTCTTTTGCACAGCAGGGCAGTTAATTCTGCTCTTTGTTTGCTTAATCTTAATAGTTGCCATGAACATTCATTTTTTAACCATTAAACACTACATCCAACGACACTCCACGGTTTTGAGCCACTGTCATCGGGCTGCGCATCTCGTCGAGTGCGCCGAAAGTTGCCTTAACCAAGTTGTGTGGGTTAGAGCTGCCCTTTGACTTGCAAAGCACGTCTGTGATGCCTACACTCTCCAATACGGCACGCATTGCACCACCGGCCTTCACACCGGTACCCTGAGATGCCGGCTTAAGGATTACGCGCGAGCCTCCGAATTTGGCTGCCTGCTCGTGTGGAATTGTGCCTTTGTGAACCGGTACGCGGATAAGGTTCTTCTTTGCTGCCTCCACGCCTTTGGCGATGGCGGCTGTCACCTCGTTCGCCTTACCAAGACCCAGCCTACAATGCCCGTTCTCGTTGCCGACAACTACAATTGCAGAGAAGCTGAATGCACGTCCACCCTTTGTCACCTTAGTGACACGGTTGATGGCAACCAGACGGTCCTTCAATTCGATATCGTTCGTTGATTTTACTCTGTTGTTTCTCTTTGCCATGTTCTTTAAAATTTAAGTCCTCCGTTGCGTGCAGCGTCAGCCAATGATTTAACTCTACCATGGAACAAATAACCGTTGCGGTCGAATACAACCTCAGTGATGCCGGCTGCCAATGCCTTCTCAGCGATTGCCTGGCCTACCTTTGCTGCCACCTCGGTCTTAGTTCCTTCCTCGATTCCCTTCGACGATGCGCTGGCAAGTGTCTTGCCTTCGCTGTCGTCTACAAGCTGTACATAAATCTGCTTGTTGCTTCTGAACACTGTCATACGAGGACGCTCGGCTGTGCCCGAAACTTTGCCACGGATGCGTGTCTTGATTTTATTTCTTCTTTCCTGTTTCGTTACCATAATCGTCTTCCTTTATTATTTAGCACTTGCCGATTTACCCGACTTGCGACGGATGATCTCACCAACGAACTTGATACCCTTACCCTTGTAAGGCTCAGGCTTGCGGAGGCTGCGGATCTTGGCGCATACCTGGCCAAGAAGCTGCTTGTCGCACGACTCAAGAGTAATCAACGGATTCTTGTTTCTCTCTGTCTTGGCATCGACCTTGATCTCTGCCGGAAGCTTGAAATAGATGGCGTGTGAGTAGCCAAGCGAAAGCTCAAGCACCTGACCCTGCGCTGCCGCACGGTAACCTACACCTACCAACTCCATTTCCTTCTTGTAGCCTTCCGATACTCCGACAACCATGTTGTGGATCAACGCGCGTACAAGACCGTGGTGTGAACGGTGCTCGATGTCGTCGCTCGGACGGGTAACTACAATATGATTCTCTTCTACCTTTACAGTAAGGTCTGAGTGGAACTCCTGGCGCAACTCGCCCTTAGGACCCTTAACTGTCACTACATTATTCTCTACCTTTGCAGTCACTCCTGCTGGGAGTACTACCGGAGCTTTACCTATTCTTGACATTGCAATTCCTCCTTATTAATAGATATAACATAGAACTTCGCCACCCACTTTCTGCGCCAAGGCTTCCTTGTTGGTCATGATGCCTTTCGACGTAGAGATGATTGCGATTCCAAGTCCGTTCAACACTCTCGGCATATCTTTGTAGCCTGTATACTGACGAAGACCAGGACGGCTGACGCGCTTCAAGCACTTGATGGCGTTTACCTTGTCTACTGGATCATACTTCAAGGCTATCTTGATAGTACCACCGGCTACCTCTCCCTCTACAAACTTGTAGTTCAAGATATAGCCCTTCTCGAAGAGAATCTTTGTGATCTCTTTCTTCAAGTTTGAGGCAGGCACCTCTACAACTCTGTGCTGTGCCTTGATTGCATTCCTCAATCTTGTCAAATAATCTGCTATTGGATCAGTCATATTATTTTGGTTTAAATTGATCCGGAGTTTCCGGACAATATTTAATACTCTTTCTGTTTTTACTCGTTTACCAGCTTGCTTTCTTAACGCCCGGGATCAATCCTGCAGACGCCATCTCACGGAACTGGATTCTCGAAATGCCGAACTGACGGATATAGCCCTTTGGACGTCCTGTCAGGCTGCAACGGTTGTGCATACGGATCGGGTTGGAGTTCTTTGGCAAAGCCTGAAGCTTTTGAGCTGCCTCAAAAGCCTCGGCTGGTTCGCCGGTGTTTACAATCTTCTTCAACGCCGCACGCTTTGCTGCATATTTGGCTACGAGTTTCGCACGCTTAACCTCGCGCGCTTTCATTGATTCTTTTGCCATATCTGTTTTTAGCGTTTAAATGGTAAACCAAATTCTTTCAACAATGCGAAACCTTCCTCATCGGTCTTGGCGGTAGTCACGAATGTGATGTTCATACCTACAAGCTTTGAGATTGTGTCGATGTTGATCTCCGGGAAGATAATCTGCTCTGTGATGCCGAGCGTATAGTTGCCACGGCCGTCGAGCTTGCTCTCGATTCCCTTGAAGTCACGGATACGAGGAAGTGCGATGCGTACAAGACGCTCCAAGAACTCGTACATGCGCTCGCGGCGCAATGTCACGCGGACACCGATAGGCATTTTCTTACGCACCTTGAAGCTCGCGATGTCCTTCTTCGACAAAGTAGGAACAGCCTTCTGGCCTGTAATCGCTGTAAGCTCGTTGATCGCTGTCTCAATCACCTTCTTGTCCTGCGTTGCCGCACCAAGACCCTGGTTGATGACAATCTTAGTAAGGCGAGGCACCTGCATCACTGAAGTGTATTTGAACTCCTTCTCAAGAGCCGGTACAATTCTCTCAGTATAGTCTTTTTTCATGAGTTGTGCTTGCTCATTATTTAATCTCCTCTCCTGATTTTTTATGAATAACGTACTGTTTTACCCTTCTTCGTTCTTC
>OKWD01000008.1_pt1 | contig 32468 bp, 32 predicted proteins | sample 1607011 | NCBI WGS metagenome assembly OKWD01 (sample SAMN04414077, study PRJEB24778) | human gut metagenome | material: faecal | host: Homo sapiens | reverse complement strand
ATCAGTTCGGTCAAGCCAGAGCAACCAAAGAAAGCAGCATTTCCGATGCTCGTCACGCTGTTCGGCAATATAAGTTCGGTCAAGCCGCTGCAACCTTCGAAAGCATTACCCCCGATGCTCGTCACGCTGTTGGGCAATGTCAGTTCGGTCAAGCCACGGCAACCCAGGAAAGCAGATTCCCCGATGCTCGTAATGCCATATTTGACTGTCGCTTTTCTTATTTCATAATCCTTAAAAGGCGAATCGCCATAGCCATTGTTCCACATTTCGCCACTTCCTGACAACGTGAGGTTGCCTGAATCGTCGAGAGTCCATGTTATTGAATCTCCACAACGCCCGGTTGCTGCTACAAAAGCATTAGCATACATTAGCATCGACGATAAAAAGGCCATCGTCAGAATAGTAATTTTCCTTTTCATTACTATTTGTTTTTAGAGTTTTCAGTTGTTTTTAATATCTCCAAATTATAAGTGCCGGCATCAAGGATTATTCCGATTTTCCTCGATTACCGCCACAAAGCGAATGTGACATCGTGTTGGCTCAATCGGCGACAGTGTCGCTAAGTGAAATGTTTAACCATGTATTCTTCATAATTTTGCAATTTGTTTTTCGAATTTACAAATTTAACAAACAAGAACACAATAATCACCCCCCCCCACACAGTTAATTTTAGTTAATTGTATTGCAAAACATTTTTCCATAGGCTTGGCGTATTGGCGTGTTGTCGGTAAGAATAAATCTGTCAAAGTCAGGAAAGGATTAGCGACCGATTCCATTGCTGCCATGCAAATATAATCATCACTTCTGTTTATATTGATTTTCAGCAAAATAACGGCATAAAAAAGCTTACCAGACAGCAATATTCTGTTATGGGAATAAAAAGCGGAGGCTGCGCGTATTCACTACGGGCTGCCTCCTTAATTGAAGTAAACGTCAATGTTATTATATTTAATCTTATGCGTAACTGTGCATACCTGACAGGAAAAAGTTTACACCGAAATATGTGAACAGCACACTGAAAAAAGCCAACACCATATAGGCATGGAAAGCCATCGGCCTCCGCAGCCACGGGAATGACTCGCGATGGAATGCGAAAGCATAGACAATCATCGTGATCAAAGCCCACACTTCTTTCGGATCCCATCCCCAATAGCGTCCCCACGACACGTTTGCCCAAACGGCACCAAGAAAGATGCCTATGGTGAGCAGCATCACCGCCGGATACAGCAACAGTTCGCTGTGCTCTTTCAGCACCGTTATCTCATCGGTGGCAGCGCGGTTGCGCATACGCATCACGAAAGCGGCGATGCCGTTCATAGCCATAAACGCAAGCAGCGCATAGGCAACCATAATCACCGCCACATGCGCACTCAGCAACGGCGACTGCAGCACCGGCATCAGCTGCGACATCCTCGGGTTGGAGATGCCCATCATCGCCACCATAGTAGTCATTCCGCAGAGCAGCACGCCCATTGGCAGAGCCAACGGCATGCGACGCTCGGCAAGCATCGCTATCGGCACTGCGCACCAAGCCAGAAACAGCATCGTCTCATAGCCGTTTGACATCGGGATATGACCGCTCACAAACCATAGCAGAACGATAATAACGGATATATACAGCCACGCCGCCACCGCGATTGCGCGCAGCGTCAACACCGCCCACCGCCGAGGGCGGCCGCCGCGTGCCGACAACAGGCAGAACGAGAAGAAAGCCACCAGCCCCACGCACATCAATGTTATGGCAAGCGGACGGGCGTTGCTGACGGTGTTGTAAGTCTTCTCCGCCTTGAAACGAGTGTCGGAAGGCAATGTCGCTCCTCCGTTTTTCCGCTGATATTTGCGCACTTTCGTGTAGAAGTCAGACAAGTCGGTCCATCGTCCGGTCTGCACCAGCTCGTTGGCGTAACTAAGACTCATCTTCACAAACATCCATTCCTGTGTGTCGGTTTCGACAGGGATATTGTCATCGCCCTGCGAGAACCATCCAATTTTGCCTTCAGCATCCTTCAGCGGAAATATTTTCAACGACTTGCCGGTTGTAAGACGGTTTATAATGTCAAATTTCTCGGCAGCCTCGCGCAGACCCTGAGGATCGGCGAAGCGGTCAATGCCACGGAGTGGTTTCTCGAGCTTATACTCGTTGACATCAGAAAAGAAATCGCGCACAGAAGCATATTTGCCATCAATGCCAAGCAAGCGTCGCACCTCGGCGCTCTTGATTTTTATCATCGGCACCTTGCTCCAATCAGTTGGATAGTACAGCCAGCCAGAAAGCACCTGCTCCGCCGACAATCCGTCGAACGTAGCGTTGCCGCAAAGTTTCTCTGTGAACTCTTTCGCCATAGTCTGCAACGGACAGATGCGGTCGCCGTAAAGCACGTACAGATTGCCCATCTCCTCCGCCTGCTGTTGAGGCAAAGCCGGCAAATCAGAAGCCTGCGCCGACATTGCCAGCATCAGTGCTCCCACAACCGCCAACGGCTTTGCCGACAACTTTCTCAACAAACTGCGGAAACGCGATTTTCCCGACATCATGAACCAGCAGATGCTTGCAAGCAACAGAGCATATCCTGCATAGGTCACACCGATGCCCATCGGGTCGTGAGCCACGGTAAACACCGATCCGCCCTCGCTGTCATAGCCCGACTGATAGAAACGGTAGCCGCGATGAGAAAACACATTGTTCATCGACGCGGTGCCATTCACCCCATCAGCCGACAGATGGCTGACAAAGTCCATCGGCGCCTCCGTTCCGGCATAATATTCAATCTCAAACCGTTGCAGCTTAAGGCTGAACGGCATTTTCGCAACAGAGCCGTCGTCGAGCGTAAACGCGCTTGCCTCCGCACCATCCTTCAGGCGCAGCGTGCCATGTTCGCTTGTGAGCCACGACGTCAGCGCCCCAGCAAGAATGACGGCAAACGATGCATGAACAGCAAAAGCCGGCAGCCGGCGATACAGCCTGCTGCGCAGCATATATGCGACAGCCGACACCGCCATCACCGTCCACAAAGCCACGAACCACGGGCTTGTGTAGGCGGCAACGGCAGAGCTGTCGATTTTCTGTAAAATCGTGCCGACGGCAAGCACCACAAGGATGATTGCCATCAGCCCGAATGACGTTTTCTTCAGTACCCTCATCAAAATTATTAGATAGCGTTGATGAATTCAACAACAGCGTCGCGGTCAGCCTTGCTCAGCTTGCGGAATTTCTCCACCGCCCAACGAGCGTCGCTACCCGGGCATCCATGCCACATAATCGCCTCCAGCACGTTGCGGGCGCGGCAATCATGCAGACGGTCCTGATGACCAGAGCAAACGAGAGCCAGACCACGTCCCCACAGCGGAGTTGTACGGCACCAACCAGTACGGATGTCGTTAGGCATCATCAAGCGATGCTGCACCATATCAGTGTACGGCCAAATCTTCTGGTGCGGATAGCGAGGCAGACGAGCGTCGGCATTCTTGAAGAACCCGTTTGGATCGGTGAAATTGTCGTCGCCCGTAGTCCATGACGGACGGTGGCACGAAGTGCATCCAAGTTCGGTAAACAATTCCTTTCCGCGTTTCACCGTTGGGTTGTCGAGATTGCGCGCCGCAGGCACAGCCAGACCACGATGCCAGATGTAGAAGTTAACATAGTCATCGTCGGTCATCTCAACAGGGAGTTCCTTGTTCATAAGATAGTTGTAAATGTCGTTGGCAACGTTTCCCGTCTTGTTCCAGTCTGGGAAATACTCATAGAACTTATCCTGCACGTCCTTGTCGTTCATCGCCTTCTTGGCATAAGCCTCCGTCATATAGTGAGAACGGCGGTCGCTGCGCGTCACGTTGGTGATGTTCCAGATAGCGTTGGCGCCAGGGCCGTCCTGCAACGGACCGCGGGTAAGAGCGTAGGTGTAGCGCAGCACGTGTCCGTCCTTATATTTCTTCACGAAGTCGCCGTTTGCAAAGATAGCAGGATTCAGCTTCACACCCTTCGCCTCCTCAGCCTTGTATTGCGCAAGGATGTCGGCATCGTCGATAGCATCGAGCAGACCAGTTCCGTAAATACCGATTGTCGACTCAAGGCGCACCTCAACATCGGCATAAGGCAACGGCTTGTTGTTGCATTCGATAGGCACATAGAACGCACTCTCAGGAATCTTGACTTCCGGATATATCAACTCGTAAGTCTCACCGTCGTCAAACTTGTTTCCCCACTCGTCGGTGTAGGTAGGCCATGTGATTTGTATTTTCTCCTCGTCGAGCGGAGCCTTGAACGGTTCCACCGCCTTTGTCTGCGGCATACCTGTCAGCGACGACAAGTAGGCATTCGTGTTGCGGTCGTAGACCACAAGCAGGTAGCCGTTGCCCCAGTCGTTTGCACGATAGCGGTCCATGCGGCGACCGTGGCCGTAGCAGGGTGGCATGAGATACAAGAGTTACGGACGTAGAGCGGTCCGAGGCCATTGAACGGCTTGTTGCCCTGGTTGAACGCACGCTCAAAGAAATATTCGCCATACTTGAACCGGTCGCTCATACCGCCTTCCTCAACAGGGACAGTCGGGTCCTCATAGGCACTCGCCGACTGGTTGAATGTTGTACCAAGTTTTCCACCGGAATAATACTCTTCACTTAGTTCCTTTTCGTCGCCGGTTCCCGGCTTTGGATTGTCGTCGCTACAAGCGGCAAATGAGCATACCAAGATGCTCATTGCCATATAACGACTTACGATTGTAAGTTGTCTTTTCATTTTGTTGTATATGGGATTGATTTTTTATTTTGCAAGTTCTTCTTTCACAGTAGCCAAAACCTTGTTCAAAGCGTCGCATGCATCCATAGCCTCCTGGCAGGAAGCGTCGGTGTAGTTCTTCACGAACGGAGCCTTCATACCCTTGATTTTGGCAAGAGCATTGTCGATGGCAGCCACCACTTGGAGTCAAGATCAGCGTTCACGCTCTTGACATAAGCATGAAGCGACTTAGCCTCGTCGCGTTTGCCCTCAATTCCGCCCATGTAAGAATTCTGGATGCTGAGGATGTTGTCGTAGAAGTCGGTGATTGAGTTCTCGCTATAAGGCGACTCAATGTAGTTTTTGTCTTCACCAGTGTGAGGCTTGCCGATTTTTGAAGTTCCGACCTCGTCGCTGATGTCCATACAACCATCGATTATCTGCTGCATGGCTGCGGTCCAAGTCACATACGTGCTTCCAGCCTTTCCAGAGTTCAGCATATTCTCGTTGTAAGAGAACCCTCCGGTTGTAGTCGTGTTCCACTCAAGCTCCTCCAATTTTGCGACACGGTTTTTAGGACAAGCGTCTGCGCCAGCCCAAGAAACTTGAAGCTGATAGCATTTGTTGCGCAAGTCGCCTGCAACAGCGATAGCGTAGACCAAATCCTTGTCGGTGATTTCAGAGGCAGGCTTTGCAGCGCCGTCCTTGAAGATTATATATTCGATACCGTGGAAACCGAGCAGTTCGGCACCTAGTTTGTTGCCAGCATAAGCATCACCGTCTTCAGAATCCATCGCAGCAATCTGAGCGTCGTTTTTCAACGCCACGAGAAGACCGTCAAGGTCCAAAGGCCAAGAGTCGATGTGCGGGTCGATGCCGAAATCACCGGCAGCGCCAAAAAGGAAAGCCTCGCTCTTCTCCCACCAAGCGCGAGCCTCGAGGAATGTTTTGCATGCAATCCGCACGTTTGCATCAGTCTTGTCGGCGCGGATAGCCTTGAGCTGGTCAACGAGAAGTTCAGTCTTGTCGGCAAGGTTCTGATAAGTGATGTTGACAGTGTTTGCCAGATATTGCTTGGCGATAGCCTCGAATTTGGCGTCTTTAGCCGAAGAGTCATCGGGAGTTGGGTCGTTGTTGTCGCTACAAGAAGCGAAACCAAGAGTCATTGCTGCCGCAGTAAGGGCAAGCATCGGGAATTTAATGATTTTGTTCATTGTAATTATTATTTGTAGTAGTTGTTGTTGATTTTCGAGTTAAAGGAAGTCGCCGGTGTAGGTTACACCCAAAGAGATTGACGGCTCATCGTTGTACTGACTTTTCAAGAACCGTTTTGAATACTCCGCCTTGATGACGATTTGCTTCATCGGCATATAATTGAGGCCTACAGCCATACGCTTGATTTCCGTCCACGGATAGTCGCGGTAGTTTCCGTTGGCAGGCTTGTAGGCATCGTAAGCCTCATATCTGCCGAACACATACAGCTTGTCGTACTTTATGCTTGAGAACGGGCGCAAGATATTGTAACCAGCCTCTATGCCATAAGAATAAGCCTCCTTTCCCACGAGCGTGCGCTTGTAGGGCGACGTTTTCATCTGAAGTCGGTTATAGTCTGAAATTTTATCGGCGTCGCCGAGATGACCGTAAGTAGCGTTTCCTCTGACAATCAAACCATAGCCTTTATACTCCATGTCGAACGAACCGATAGTGACAGCCCCCTTCACGTCCTTGTACTTGCCGTTGAAGTCAGCCTGCAACGTGTTGTTGAACGAGTTGCCGAAATATCCGCTTGCCGACAGTCTCCAGCCCCTGCACCGGGAAGAAATCAAGTCTGGCAGCCACGGCGATATTGTTTGCCGGAGTGAATTCGAAAGGAGAAGTTGCGCCATAATGCACCCATGCGTCTTTCGAGAAGAAGCAAGAGTTTAGCGCCGGCAAAGCCATCATCTCATAGCGCATCCATTTGTAATTTCCCCACACGCTGATGCCCGTCTGATGCCAAGTGCTCGGCAGAATCGTAGCCTCGCCCTCCGGACGGTAGACCGTGAAAAACTCATTTGGGAGGTGGTTGCTGTTTAGCGAGCCCACAGGCACCACCACTGTGTCCGGCGCGCACCTGAATCCACGGGCGGAACTCCTTGTTTATCCACAGTTGCTCAAGAGCGACCTCACCGCCGCGCTCAATCTCCTTCTCCCATTCGCCTGTTTCTTCCGCCTCCATCTCGACAGCACTCTCCGTGCCGCCGTGTTCAAACTCAATTTCCGAGCCGAAAGTCCAGCCACGCCCGAAGTCGAATCCAAGCATGATAACAGCGTGCGGCAGATCGAAACGGTTGTGACCTTTCGCATCCTTATAGTCCTCCGCCTTAGAGTATCGGTTCACATTGTCGCTATAGAAATTTCGAGTCATCACAGCCTCGCCATATCCTCCAAGAGAAAGGCGCGACTTAAACGAGCGTTTGCCAGGCTGGCTTTCCTGCTCAGCCGGCGTCGATGTTACAGTTGTAGTAGTGATTGTTGTGTCGCCGCGCACCACCGTTGTGGTCGTAGTAACCGTTTTTTCAACCTCTTTGTTATTGCGTCGCGCATTGGCTGGAATAATCGAAGCAACCAGGCAAGCCGACAGTAATAATACAGTTTTGTTCATTGCAGATTGTTGTGATATTTTTTCAAGCGCAAAGTTATTTTCACTTTTTTCCTGCTACAATCGCAAAAAAATGGTAAAAAGGATGGGGCGTATCACAACAATTAGGTATGCGCAACCCTAAAACGACGCATAAGGGCATAAAAAAAACCTCCGGGCCTATCAACAGGTTAGGAGGTAAAATATAAGATTATGAAAAAGATTTGTGGTCTTGTTATAGACGGAAGGCAATCGGAATTATGCATCTTACAGGCACATCCTCACCTCCCAACCGGCCAGGTTTCCACGCCGGCATATTCTTGACTATTCTCATCGCTTCCCTGTCGAGCGAAGGGTGGACACCCTTTATCACCGACACGTTGCAGACTGAACCGTCTGTGTTTACGATAAAACTGCAAACCACACGCCCTTGTATATGACTGCGGTATGCGTCACAAGGATATTTGCGCTCATGGTTGATGTAGTTCATCAAGCCTCTGTCGTCGCCCGGGAATTGCGGTTGAACGTCGACGAAATCATATTCGTAGACATTCACATAGTTCTCATGCTGGCAGTGTCTTGTTTCCAAGGCAATGCGCGACACCTGAGCCGACGCCGACGGCGCTGCAACAAAGGCAAGCATGGCAAATATCGAACAACTTAAAATTTTCATTTCATCTATTTTCAGATGCTTTTTGCATCTTGATGGTGCAAAATTATCGTTGAAACTTGAAAGGAGCAAATATTCAGAGCCGGAATTGTGGTTATTTGAATATGTTTTACGAATATTAGCAATTATCGGACTGTTTTGGATCAACAAAAGGAGCCTTGATGCATTTGTTTGTCTCCTTAATGCGAAAAGTTTCGCAGAAAAAATGTAACTTTGGGGCATAAAAACATAACTGTAATGAGAAAACTGCTTTATATACTCGTGATGCTCGCCGGGGTGCTGTATGCCTGCGGCGATAAGAATAGTTTTGAGATTAAAGGAACAATCGACGGCGCCGCAAACAAGAAAATGGTTGTGCAGCGCACCGACAACGGCGTGTGGGTGAACATCGACTCAATCGAGACCGATGGCGACGGCAAGTTTGCCTACCATGGCGCCGCCCCGGCATTCCCTGAAATCTACCGATTGGAATACAATGGCAGATATGCCTACTTCCCCATCGACAGTCTCGACCATATCGAGCTGAAAGCCGACACGGCTAATTTCGACACCGGCTACACCCTGACCGGCTCAGACAACGCCATCTGGCTCACCGAGGTGAACCGCAAAGTCCAGGCATTGTCGGGCAAGGCTGCCGACAGCCAGGATTATGTCAAGACAAAGCGTGAACTCACGGAGCGACTTCTGAAAGACCCGTCGAGCATCGTGGCTTATTATACAGTGGAGAAAATCGTTGACGGACATCGCCTGTTTGACCCATCCAACGCCGCCGACCTTAAGATTATCGGAGCTGTTGCCACGGGCTACGGCACATTCCGCGAGGGCAATCCTTTGACAAAATATATGGAGGCCGAATACATGGCAGGCATGCGCATGCAGCCACGCAATGCCTCACCTTCCGACACAATCCACGCCAACCAGATCGGCTATTTCGACATTGCCCTTAAAGACGCCGGCGGCAAGGTGCGCAAACTTAGTGACGTTGCAGTGAGCGGCAAGGTGGTGCTTCTCAATTTCACCACTTACGCAGCCAAAGAGTCGCCGGAGTTCAACCGCATCCTCGCCGACATCAACAAGAAATATTCCTCACGCGGATTCTGCATCTATCAGGTGGGTTATGACGCTTCTGAATTTTCATGGAAAGACGCAGCCAAGAACTTGCCGTGGACCGCAGTGTTCGACCCCGCCGGAGCGCAGTCGAAGAATCTCGTGAACTACAACGTAGGCTCTCTTCCAGCAATATTCATCATTGACCGCAACGGCACCATAGCCGAACGCGTCATGGACCTCAACGAGCTTGAAATCTCAGTGGCCCGCCATATTTAAAAGACAACGGTAATGGCAGAAGATTTGGATTTTGAGCAGGCGTCAACGGCTGCAGACTATACAAGCGACGACATCAAGACGCTTGACTGGAAAGAGCACATCCGCAAACGCCCTGGCATGTATATCGGAAAGCTGGGCGACGGCTCGCATTCCGACGACGGAATCTATGTGATTCTGAAAGAAGTGATCGACAACTCCATCGATGAGTTTGCCATGGGTTTCGGCAAACAGATTGTTGTGAACATCTCCGACGACGGCACCGTGGAAGTGCGCGACTATGGCCGCGGCATCCCGTTGGAGTCGGTTGTCGACGTATCGTCGAAGATGAACACCGGCGCAAAGTATGATTCCGACGCCTTCAAGAAGTCGGTCGGTCTGAACGGTGTGGGCATGAAAGCCACAAATGCGTTGTCGACATATTTCGAGATTTCCTCATGCCGCAACGGCGAGAAAAAGAAAGTGTGCTACAGCCGTGGAGAAATCACCGACGACTGCCCAATCTGCCCAACCGACGAGGAAAACGGCACGTATGTCAAGTTTGTTCCCGACAAGGACATATTCCTGAACTACAAATACAACGATGAGTTTGTGGAGACGATGATGAAAAACTACTCGTTTCTCAACACCGGTCTCACAATCGTATACAACGGTCGGCGCATACATTCGCGCAACGGTTTGGTCGACCTGCTGCGCGAGAATATGACCAACGACCCCCTTTACCCGATAATGCATTTCACAGGCACCGACATCGAGGTGGTTATAACCCACGCCAACCAGTATGGCGAGGAATACTATTCGTTTGTCAACGGTCAGCACACCACCCAGGGCGGCACTCACCTGTCGGCATTCAGGGAGGCTGTTTCGCGCACAATCAAGGAGTTTTACGGAAAGAATTTCGAATATTCCGACATCCGCAACGGCATGGTTGCTGCAATCAGCATCAAGGTGCAGGAACCGGTGTTTGAGTCGCAGACCAAGACAAAACTCGGCTCACGCGACATGAGTCCCGACGGCTCGTTGACAGTTGCGAAATTTATCGGTGACTTCATCAAACGCGAGCTCGACAACTATCTGCACATCGAGTCGCAGACGGCAGAGATAATGCTCCACAAGATTCAAGGAAAGCGAAAAGGAGCGCAAAGCCATCGCCGGCGTGACCAAGCAGACGCGAGAACGCGCCAAGAAAGCGAGCCTCAACAACAAGAAACTGCGCGACTGCCGCGTGCATTATTGCGATGCCAAGCGACCGGCGCGACGACACGTCGCTTTTCATAACCGAGGGACTTTCGGCAACGGGAACAATCACCAAAGTGCGCAATGTTGAGACCCAGGCAGTGTTCTCACTCCGCGGAAAGCCGCTCAACACGTTTGGCAAGTCGCAGAAAGACATCAAGGCCAACGAAGAGTTCTATCTGCTCGACGCCGCCCTCGACATTGCCGACGGCATCGAGAACCTGCGTTATAACAAGGTGATTATCGCGACCGATGCCGATGTCGACGAATGCATATCCGCCTGCTGATGATTACGTACTTCCTTCAGTTCTACCCCGACTTGGTAAAGAAAGGCCACGTCTATATCCTCCAGACGCCACTGTTCCGCGTGCGCAACAAAAACACGTCGCGAGGGAAAAAGAAGGTGAAAGACGAGACATACTACTGCTATACCGACGACGAACGCGTAACAGCCATCAACCGGCTTGGCAAGAATGCTGAAATCACACGATTCAAAGGTCTTGGAGAAATTTCAGCCGATGAGTTCAAGGATTTCATCGGTCCCGACATGCGCCTTGACCAAGTGAAGCTGCGCAAGGAAGACTCCGTGAAAGAAATGCTGGAGTTCTATATGGGCAAGAACACAATGGAGCGCCAGCTGTTTATAGTAGACAACCTTGTCGTGGAAGACAACGACAATATGGACATGACTCATTAAACGATACGACTATGAACCAACGTATAGCGATTTTCCCGGGTTCGTTCGATCCTTTTACAATCGGACACCATTCAATCGTGGAACGCGCATTGCCTCTTTTCGACAAAATCGTGGTGGCTGTGGGCATGAACAGCAAGAAGCATTCCTTCCTTCCCGAAATAGACCGTCTTGACGCCATCAGACGCCTTTATGCCGATGAACCCCGAGTGGAGGTCATTGCCTACAGCGGTCTAACCGTCGAGGCAGCCGAGCAATGCGGCGCACGCTACATTCTGCGTGGTGTGCGAACGGTTAAGGACTTTGAATACGAAAAGACGCTTGCCGACATCAACCGCAAGATTGCGGGTCTGGAGACCGTGCTTCTCTACACGCTTCCTGAGTATGGCAGCATCAGCTCGTCCATCGTGCGCGAGTTGATAAGTCTCGGACGCGACGTGACCGACCTGCTTCCGCCGGGCTACACTTTTGAGATTTAGGCAACAATATAACAGACTGCGAAAATGAAAAAATGAAATATTTAGCCGCCGCTGTGATATGCGCCGCGGCGACTTTTGGTATATCCGCGCAATACTCGCGCAGCAACTCCGCTTCGCGACAACAACAGAAACTGCTTATGGTGGAAAACATCGTAAACAATCTCTATGTTGACAATGTCGACGAGGAAAAGATTGTTGAAAACGCCGTGCGGGGAATTCTTGAGAATCTCGACCCACATTCGTCATACAGCACCAAAGAGGAGACCACATCGTCGCAGGAGACGATGCAGGGCAGCTTCAGCGGCATCGGAATCCAGTTCAACATGCAGAAAGACACGCTCTACGTTGTGCAGACCATTGCCGGCGGTCCGTCGGAAAAGGTTGGCATACTGCCTGGCGACCGTTTCATCGCCGTCGACGACTCCATCATCGCCGGACGCAAGCTGAAGAACACCGACATTATGAAGCGCCTTCGTGGTCCAAAAGGCACGAAGGTAAACATAAAGGTGAAGCGCGGAAGCAATGCCGAGCTGCTCGAATTCAGAATCACGCGCGACGACATCCCGCTGAACAGCATCGACGCCGTGTATATGGCAGACGGGAAGACCGGCTATATCCGCCTGTCGCGATTTGCCGCCACATCATACAAAGAGTTTAAAGACGCCATCACAAAACTCAAGAAACAAGGCATGCAGCAATTGATTCTTGACCTCACCGACAATGGCGGCGGATATATGCAGATTGCCGCACAAATAGCCAACGAGATGCTCAACCGCGGCAACCTTATAGTCTACACCCAGGGACGCAAAAGTCCGCGACAGAACCTTAACGCCGACGGCTCGGGTACATTCCGGACACAGAAGGTTGTTGTGATGATCAATCAGTTTTCAGCGTCGGCAAGCGAAATTCTCTCAGGAGCCGTTCAGGACTGGGACCGCGGTGTGGTCGTAGGCCGCCGTTCTTTCGGCAAAGGCTTGTGCAACGCGAGTTTCTGCTGCCCGACTCTTCATCCTTCCGCCTCACAATCGCACGCTATTACACCCCTTCGGGACGCAACATCCAGAAGCCGTATGTCAAAGGCGACCGTGAGGACTACGACAAGGACATCATCGACCGCTACAACCACGGCGAGCTGCAAAGCGCTGACAGCATCCATTTCGCCGACTCGCTGAAACATACCACCCTGCGTCTGCACCGCACCGTCTATGGCGGAGGCGGCATCATGCCCGATGTGTTTGTGCCGCTCGACACCACACAATACACCGACTATCACCGCCGTCTTGTAGCCAAAGGCATAATTCCACAGTTCGCACTACGATATGTGGACAAGAACCGCGCCGATTTGAAAGCCCAGTATCCCGACGCGCAGAAATTCATCAAGGAGTTCACAGTGACCGACGAGATGCTCAACAATCTTGTTGACGCCGGCAAAGCGGAGAAGGTTGACTTCGACAAGTCGCAGTTTGCCAAATCAAAGGAGATGCTCCGCACGTTTGTCAAAGCGGCGATAGCCAACGATTTGTTCTCGACGGGCGCGTATTTCCAGATTGTCAACGAGCAGAACGACATCTATAAGGAAGCGCTGAGCATTATCAACGACGATGCCCGCTACCGCAAAATCATAAGTCCGCGCACAGAGCAGACACCCGAAAAGAAAAAGAAGAAATAGTCACCACACCTACCTGTTGGCAAGATATTTGCTATAGGAGAGATGAAATTATAGGTTTACAAAATTATGGAAAGAAAATTCAAGACTACTGCCAAATGCGCCGGATGCGTGAAGGCTATCGGAGAAAAATTGAGCAAGGAACTTGCCGCCGACCAATGGTCGATTGACCTGACGTCGCCCGACAGAGTGCTGACCGTTGCCGCCGACACCCCTTCGGATGCCCGCATCGAGGAACTGGTGCGAGAGGTGGATTCAAGATTGAAAAACTGTAACGATATGAACAAGTATTTGACTATAGCGTGTGCCGCCGCACTGTCAACGCTCATGGCTTGTAGCGGAGGCAAAGGAAACGCCGACAAAAGCACCGATTCAACCGCCGCGGCAGAGACTGCCAAAGAGACTGTCCCGACAGAGGATTCAACGGGAAATCCAAACGCAAGCGTGATGGACCTGACAATCGACGGATTCAACAGCAAAGTGATGGATTTCAGCGGCGATATACCAAAGTTTTGGCGGCACGTCCGTGTGTCATCGACTTTTATGCCACATGGTGCGGTCCGTGCCAACGGATGGCTCCGATGATTGAAATTCTTGCCCAAAAATATGGCGGAAAAGTAGACTTCTATCGCGTCGACGTCGACAAAGAGAAAGAAGCTTGCCGGCGATGTGTTCGGCATCGAGCTATGCCCACGTTTGTGTATATCGACAAGTCGGGAGCCATCAACTCGACAACAGGCGCCATAAACGCCAAAGAAATGATTTCAAACATCGAGAAATACTGTCTTGACTGATCGGAATGACCGACGAGCAACTGCTACTTGACAAACTTTCCGTCCGCGGCATCAAGCCAACGGCGATGCGCCTCCTGATTTTGCGCACAATGATGCATACAAGTCAGGCAGTGTCGCTGCTCGACCTTGTGGATATGCTGGAAACGGCCGACAAGTCCACGGTGTCGCGCACGTTGTCGCTGTTTCTCTCCCACCATCTTGTGCACAGCATCGACGATGGCAGCGGCGCGCTGAAATATGCAGTTTGCAGCAACACCTGCACGTGTGAGGTAGATGATCTGCATGTGCATTTCTATTGCACACAGTGCCATCGCACGCTTTGTCTGCGCGGACTGCCAGTACCGCTCGTGCATCTGCCCGACGGTTTCACGCTCGAAAGTGTCAACTACGTGATGAAAGGCGTCTGCTCCGACTGCCGGAGAAAGCATAATTAGTATTTTCCGCTGCGGATGCGGTAGATTGTCTCCTTTGTCAGATTGAGAAAAGAGGCAAGCTGTGTGACCGTCACAAGGTCGAGGATGTTGGGATAGCGCTCCAATGCCCACTGGTAGCGTTCGCGTGCTGGTTTGTGGAGCATCACCATCTGTTCCTCAAGAAAGTCGGCATAGCTCGACAGTCCGAGGCTGATGTATTTAAACACCTCACCCTGCCGGCTTTTGTCGAGAAGATTGAGGTCGGGCAGCGGCACATAGCACACATCAGACGGCTCCATAAATTTGATGATGATATGATGGTGTCCGGAACGGATAATCGTTTCCGGACGGATAAGGAAATGCGATGCAAACGTGAAGGCGAAATTGTGCTCGCATCCGCGCTCGATATAATAAGTTCGCGCCGAGCCTCTGATGAGGAAAATCATATTTTTCAACAGTTCGTTTTGCCCGTCGACAGACTCGCCTTTCTTAAAATGCACGAATTTCAAGCTTTTGATGAGTTTCGACTCTTCTTCTGCCGAAAGGTTCATTTTGTGGCGCAAGTCGTTGAGAAACGACAGCTGGTCGCCGTAGACAATGTCATTTTCTGTCATTGAGCATTTCCTCCACTTTTTGCCGCACATCGGTCATAAGCACAACGGTGTCGACGTGGCTCCGCAGATGCCTATTGTCTCGACATTGTCAAGCCATGCCGGGTCGATATCGTCGGGAGTATAAATCATGTGGGTGTTGGCGTTCACGTTGCGGCATTCGTTATAAAGAATCATTCCGTTGCTGCTCTTGCGTCCGCTCACGAAAAGCACAAGGCTGTGCTCCTGTGCGAACTGGCGCATGCGCGGCATCCGGTTTGCCACCTGACGGCATATCGTGTCGTGACATTCGAACCGCCCTGAAGGCTTGCGCCTGGCTATCTCCTGCTCAATCTGGCGCAGCCCGTCGAGCGACTTGGTGGTCTGCGAATAAAGTACCACATCGCGGCTGAAATCTATTTTATCGATGTTGTCGACACCCTCCACAACAATCGCCTCCCCGTCGGTCTGTCCGACGAGTCCGTTTACCTCTGCATGCCCCACTTTGCCGTAAATCACGATTTGCGGACGCTCTTTTTCCTCGAAAGAACGGCGGATGCGTTTCTGAAGCATCAACACCACTGGACAGGTGGCGTCGATTATCTCAATGCCGTTCTCACGGGCGATGCGATATGTTTCAGGCGGCTCGCCATGGGCGCGCAGCAACACCTTCACTCCGTGCAGACGGCGCAGGTCGTCGTGCGTGATGGTCACCAGCCCCTTGCTTTGCAACCGTTCCACCTCGTTAGAGTTATGCACAATGTCGCCCAGGCAGTAAAGGCTTCCGCTTTTCGCCAGCTCCTCCTCCGCCTTTCGGATTGCCGTCACAACTCCTGGACAGAACCCCGAATTCTTATCGATTTCAACCTTTGCCATCAACTATTCGGCACTTGACAATTTGTTGTAAAGATCGAGCAGCCACTTGTCCTGCTCAGCGATTGTCATGTTGCTGTTGTCGAGCACCACAGCGTCGTCGGCCTTGCGCAGCGGACTCTCGGCACGCGTGGTGTCGATACGGTCGCGCTCGCACACGTTGGCAAGCACGTCCTCATAGGTCACGCTGTCGCCTTTGGCGCGCAACTCCTCGTAACGGCGGCGGGCACGCGTCTCAGGCGACGCGTCGACATACACCTTCATCTCGGCGTCGGGAAACACCACCGTGCCTATGTCGCGGCCGTCCATAACGATGCCTTTCTGCTTGCCCATGGCTTGCTGCTGCTTGACAAGAGCGCGGCGCACACTGCCTACTGCGGCAACGATGCTCACCTTTGACGACACCTCCATACGGCGTATCTCCTGCTCCACCACTTCTCCATTGAGCATTGTCTGCGTTTTTCCGTCGGCATCAACTCCAAACGTGATATTGATGTCGGACAACGCTGCTTCCAGACGTTCGGTGTCGAGGCGGTCGCCGTCAAACAAGCCGTTGCGCAGGCAGTAAAGCGTCACGGCGCGATACATTGCGCCAGTGTCGATATAGGCATAGCCTATGGTTTTTGCAAGTTTCTTTGCCATTGTACTTTTACCCGACGAGGAAAAGCCGTCGATGGCTATTGTAATGAGTCGCTTATTGTCCATATTGTATGTGTGGTTAAAATTCGTAGATGTTTGTCGACAGGTTGACCATAAAAGTAAAACCTCCCGTGTGGGGCTGCGCCATCGCCACGCCAACACGGAATTTCGACGATTTCAATCCGGCACCCATTGAGAATCCCGAAATGAAATTGCGCGCGAAGGTAGCCATGTCTGTCTTCGTCTTATGATTGTAGCCAAGAGCCACATAAAACTTGTCGCTCGGGGCATAGTCAAGTCCGAAAATCAAATGCCGGAACAGATTGCTCATAAATTTATCCTCTTTCACAAGCTCCGAATGCGTGTCGTTGCTGTCCTTGAGCTTATAGTACGGCAGATGCCATTTTGTCAATCCATGAGCTGTTATCGACACACGGAACGGACCGTCTTTGAGCGACTGCGAGTAGCCCAGCTGCACATCCCACGGCAAACGGTCGTAATGATCCTCGAAACGCTTCACCTGACCGCCAAGATTCTTCACAACCGCCGACAGAGAAAGATCCTTGTCGGGATTGTAATAATTTATACCCAAGTCGGCAGCAATGGCAAACGCATTATACTGCTCATAGTTTGAATACAGAAACTTCATGTTTATACCGCCCCGCAGGCGGTCGTTGAAATCGTGGGAATACATCCCGCTGAACGCAATGTCGCTCACATTGAACGACCCCGTTTCAGCACCCGTCTGATCCATTCCCCGCATCGAGCCATAGCCGAAATACGTTATTCCCGCCGACCAAGCGGCATGCTCTCCAGCCTCCTTTGCAAAACGCGCCGACATAAAGTTGCTGCTCCCGAGATAGCGCATATAGCCGACACCGGCCTGCATATCCACCTCCGGGCCAAGCAAAGCCGGATTCTGCTCATAGAGATTAATATCGTCATCGACAACGCTGATATTGACACCGCCAAGCGCATATGCGTGCGACGACGTTGGGATGTTGAGATAATTGTAGGCAGTGCCGTCCTGCGCCCTGGCTGTCCAGAACGTGGCCATAACCGCCGTCACAATATATATGATTTTCCTTATGCTCATAAACATTCAGGCAGGAATGCATCTCCCGCTTAAAGAATAACGGCAAGAAGGCAACAATAGTATATCCTCCCACCAAAAATAAAGCGTAAGCCACAAATTACATCCCTGCCAAGAACTTATGCGACATTGTCAAAGATACTTCACAATCAGACGACGCATCTTGTCACTCTCAATGTCGTACATCACAAAAAACAACATATTTCCAGCCTTTCGTTTAGCCCTATCAACAACTCCCAGCACGCTGCGGACTCGCGTCATTATGTCATAGAAAGCGGCATCTCCATCAGGCACAGTCTTTTTCACGACACAAGCACTGCGCATTCCAACGTTTTTCAATGCTTCCGCCCGGTCTTTAAGCGACAGCGGATGTCGACGTTTGCACGGCATTTCCTTGCTCTAATTTTCCTGCAGATAAACCTCTATCATCTGCGCCACCAACTCGTTCAACTCATCCGACGTACCGCCGCGCGGAGATTTGACCACTCGGAATCCCTTATGACCATAAAACAAATTCACCTCCGCCTGGCGCAGACCAAGCCTACAACGTATTTTCTTGGCATACTGGATATTGCCAATCTCATAAACTTCCACTCCCATCTTTTCTATATACGCTTTCAACCCGTCAATCATATCATCAAGTATCGACGGCACAAAAGCCGGTGGTCTGCAAGCCTCCACCTTTGCCACTTTCGGATTGAGCAGCTTCCGAATTTTGGCAAGCGCATCGCCGTCAGGGTCATGTTGTGGTCTTTCTTCTCCAACCTTCCGCATCTCAACATCGTGTTCGTGCTTGATGTCAAACAACTGCTGCGGATTGTCTGACGGCAGCACCGCATGGATATCCACGGATTCGCTGTCCTCCCTCAGCATTGCAAATTCATCAGCACTCAAAAAGCAAGCTCTGCTCACATCACACGTGCGCGTATCGACCACCTGTTCAAGCCCATACTGCAACGAGAACCGTCGGGCAAACTCCTTGTAGAACAAACTGTAGACACCCGGATCATAGCACCGCTCAGACAATCTGAAAAACAATTTCAGTCCATCCATTCCCGGCGACACAAACGACAATGCCACCCTGGAGTCAGCCTCCAACTTGCGGCGGAGGTTTTCCACATCCATCTGCTTATCAGCCATATGGTCTATATCAAGACAAAAATACTCCGTATAGGCGAAGCAGTCCGTGCGCCGCTGCGACGGATTGAATATTCCACAGACGGCATAAGGCAACCTGCGCTTCAACAACGAGTATTGCTTACTGTCGACACTGCGCACAATCCGCAGTTGACGCACAAAAGACGCCAATTGGACATCAGGATGAGCCACAAGCTCATAAAGTTGCCGAGGTCGATGCGCTGCAACTCTTCGGTCGCCGATGTAATGTTAGTCCCTAATGATATCATTGTTTAAAGGTATTGTTTGAATTTCTGAGCCAAACGCTGACAATAAAGCATAATATGCACAGCCCGAGAACGGGCAATGCCTCCAATATCGACAACTTCATCCAAATAATCGTTGACCGATTGTATCAACACTCGCCTCCCAAGAATCTCCAGCCAACAAGATCCGTCAGCCTGCACAGAGTATAGGTCGTCGGTCACAACACGCTGGCACACCAAGTGAGCCACGACAAAGTCAATCCAAATGCGATAGCGCTCAATAACATCGTAGACAAGTACCGGACGATTGTAATTGTCTCGATGAAGGACGCCCACATAAGGGTCGATTCCTGTCTTTATCAATTCTCCTTCAATCCGTCCATAAAGAATGCCATAGCCATAATTCAGCAAAGCGTTGACCGGATCAAGCGCGGGATGCTGCGACCGGCAGGAAAAGCGGAAATCTTCCGGAAGAAATGCGCTATAGGCATCGAAATATGCCTTACGACGCCGCCCCTCCCAACCACGCAACTGAGGCGCGCACTCCACCACAGAACAGCCGTCGGCAGCCTCCACCTTTTCTCTGAATCGGTCCAATCGATAGATTACACGGTCACGCATCAGCAACGCTTCCCTGTCGCCACCATCCATCATCAGAAGCAATGCCTGCTGATTTGAAATCTTCTCCGAAACAATCTGTTTTATCCACTGCAAGGCCGCTCTATCTGCAAGAAATTTGATTTGTCCCTTACGTATTGTGGAGATCGAGCCGTAACGCGAACTCCAGACTCGCTCCTCAGGCATGCCGCCTCTATCCATAAACAGCACATCTATTTCATGCTCTATTGCAAGCAGCACAGCATCGCTCGTCACCTGCACTCCCCGCCCTATCTGAATTGACGTAACGCCGTCGACAGGCACACGCTGACGTCCTTTCTTGTTTGAAACAACAAAGGCTTCATTGTCGCGGTTAAGCGATGTGCCAAACGTGTTAAGCACAAGCTCCATAATCACACCTTTCTATCTTTCCCATAAAACACACCTTTCAATGGCAGAGAAAAACAAGTTTATTCGTGCCATAAAACATCTTATCCCGACTCCTCCTTTTTTCTGCCAGCCATGTCACCTTTATCAACCCTTATTCTAATGGAATATAGTCTGCGACCTTTTGTTTTTAAAGTTTCTATGTGGAAACCGAGTCTTAATCCTTATTCTAATGGAATATAGTCTGCGACTAGTCTTTAATACTTATAAAGGGAGAACAAGAATTTGTCTTAATTCCTTATTCTAATGGAATATAGTCTGCGACCGCAAAATTTATAAGTCACAGATATGCAGACTACTAAGACATAAAAATCCAACATTCTTTACCTTTTTTAGCAAAGGAAATGTACCAAATTTTCCCAAAGGTAAGAATATCTATCGGATTTTCAAAAACGTTCTCCGTCCTTTTTCTAAATGCTAATACAATGAGCTGTCACCACCCCTAAGTCATACAAGTTGTATGCACATCCATATTCAAGAGAAATATTCTCGAAAGCCTCCGAACTCAAAAGCAGACTGACGCGTATTTCCATCCACTTGCACGACCTTGCGTTTCGAACATGATGCAATACACCGAATGCCACGGCTCTGCAACCGTTTAATCAGCGCAAAACAAAACACCATCTCACCCATAATGTGCACCGTCACCTCAGCGGTGGCAACATGTTCCAAAATCAGGTGCTCGTATCTGTCAACGACCTTCTCCAACTGCTCTTTCTCCATATCAGGACACACTTGAGGAAATGCCAAATCTTCACATCTCCCGTAAGCTTCCGCTTCCTTGCGCTGATTCTGCGACCACGTTGCATAAGGATGATTTGATAAGTTGATGAGCAGTTTTGGCAGTTCTTCGACAACGGCGTCAAAATATTTGGCTGTAAATCCCTTCAAGTCTTTAACAATCTCATCGCTACCCTGCACTTTATCACCAAAACCCGCATGGTTGAGCGTGTTGCGTTTTCCAGTAAGGTTGTTGTAATTTTCCGTATCCTAACTATGCCGTCCATTGCGAACAACTTTCGCGAAAGATTCTTGTCAAGCAACAAATCTCTCTTCCACATTGATTCATCCGTCATAACTTCCTTATCAACAGCCAACACCGCGCTCACCACATCACGCAGCTGTCTCTGTGCGGTCCGTTCTTTGTCTCCAGTCAAAGGATTCTCGATTCTCTCACAAGCCAGTGTCACCAAGCCTTCCTGACAAAGAGTAAACGCCTGCTGTACCATCGCATAATCCTCGCACCATTTTACCACGCCACGCAAGTTTTGGAAACATTTACCCTCCTCAAACGGCTCCAACTTTTTCTGAACGCTGCGCAACAATTCCTTGACAGGCTTAATTGCCTTGTCAGAAGCCATAATCGCAGCCAGCGATTTTTTTGCAGATGCCACAGTTTTTCCATTCATCAATTCTCTGCCACGACATGTTGCCACATCCTGCTCAAAGCGTTTCAACTGCTTGGCTAAATTGTCGAAATCAGCCCCTTTAAAGCTAAACAGCAATTTTGACACCCGTCCATATTCCCCAAAGTCGGCAGCGGCCTGCGTATAGTCCAGCAATGTCACAAGCGGCATAAGGTCGGCAATCGGCGCCACATCGGAGTTGCCGCCGCGAGCCTCATAATTGCCATACGTCACCGATTTTATCGTAACCTTTTTAAGATGCCGCGCATACTGTCCGAGCACGAGTACGAGCATCGGCAAATAGCGGAACGCATGCGTAAGATCAAAATACAGCAGGTCATTGTTCTCCAGTTTATCATAAATTCTGCCAAACACGTTCCACATCTCCTGCTCGTTTTTTCCCTCGGGAATGTCGACCGCCTCTACTTTTTGCATGCCAAATTCATATTGTCAAGCACGCACTTAAGCCCCACATACTCCACTTCGGGCATTCCGTTAAATTTAGCTCTTTTGCCGTTGAAATTCCAATTCTGTTTTTTCGATGCCTCGGTAGTAAAAATCAGAATGCGGTCATTTTCTGTCCATTCCTCCGCCTTCAACCATTCAAGCGTTGCCTGCTGAATGAACCTTGTCGGCTTCGATCCTTCATATCTGCATACCTCATAAAACCCGGTGCCAAGCACCGATACAAATACTTTTCTCGGCTTTCCCATCTTCTTTATTTTTTATTGATTTCAAACAATGCCTTGTCAAGCATTCCGTAAAGTTTCCGCACGTCTGCACTGTGCCAACATCTATCAACTTTTTGTATCAAAGCAAAATGCATAATGCCATTTTGCTCACATTTTCAATTGGCTTGTCATCCATTGGCATATTAGACACAAACAACGCCTTACTTGCCATTCCGCCATAATTCTTCACAGCCGCGCTGAATTTGTCAATGTTAGTGTTGTCGCAGATACGCGTCTTGCATTCAACGAAGAGCAATTTATCCCCTGTGTTTACAATGATGTCTATCTCGTTTTTAGGCAAATTATTTTTATATGGGAATTCAACGTTCATCCACACTTCCTTCGCCTTGTCCCATTTTGAAAGAATTTCCGCAACATTCAATTCAAACCAATGATATTTGAAAAACAAATCAGCGGCATGTTTTGACTCAAGCTGTTCACAACAGCTGCCTTTTTCCCTTGATTGACAAATTTTATGCATACCGACTGACTGTCCTTTTCCCTATGCCAATCTACAGAACTTTCACCAATACGCAACGGTGCCGGTTTGTCACAGTTGGCTTCCGAAGCAAATTTGAAATACAACTTTGAGTATTTCTCAGTCAAACTTTTCAGTTTCCGCATAACCGCAAAATCATCTTCTGTATATTCAGCAAACGCCACTTTCGACTTCACCGCATTTCCATTCAATCGGAAAAGCAGATCCATGTCGAGAGGTATTGATGAATACTTCTGCAACGACTCAAAATCGTAGATGAAATTGTTTTGGTCAACATAGAAAAATGAAATTTTTTCCTTTTTTGAAATTCTGATACAATAATACAGACCATGGTTTCGTTCCGCCTGTCAAATTCACGGTGCATTGCGCATCACCCGGGATATCCGCAAACAACGATTTGAAACTCTCAGAAATCAGCTGCAAGTTGACCGGATCTACAGTTCTCATTTCCACATCGGCCTTTACCCCAGCCTCAACTTCAGCCTTCAAGCGTTCGGCTTCTGCGCTTGACTGCTCAGAGTGCAGTAAAATCACCCGATCGGGCTCAAGAGCGGCAATAGTCAGATAAATTGGATAGACCTGACCTCCAACTAAAGCAATATGTATATGGCTCATATCCTTAAATGTTTAAATCTGTTCAACTTCTCGACAAACCTGGATAATCATCAATCCGGAAATCCTCTTTTATTTCACAAAACTCGCACACCACGTTGTAGATGCGCACTTCGTCATAGTTGATGTCCCTATCCACAACAATCATCTGCCCCATCATCTGTGCGAACTTTTCTTTTTGCTCTTGTTCCATGTCGCGCACTGCCAGAAGAGCAAGCAGAGAATTCTGTTCTTCCACCGCCTTGCGAGCCGACATGTCAAGGTCCAACTGCGCGGCAATTTCGTCAAACAACGCTTTTTCCCGGCTGTCAAGACGCCGGTCTGCCCAAATGATGTCGAGCAATATGCGCATAGCAGCAATACGCTGCTCATATGTCAATTTTTCCATATTTTCCTAATTTTTTTTGACCGACACGCAAATCCATGTCCAGTCATTCTTTTTCTTATTGTAGTCAAGCACGGAAAGCGCAGTCACGCACTGTCCGTCGGTCAGCCGTTCCCGCTCCACCAACGCCGGAGACACAAAACAATTTCCAACGAAAGCGAATGCACATCCTGCCTTACGCGCCACCGAGCCTTTTAAAATCCTCACATAGTCTGTTTCTGCAAACTTCATATCACGGATTCTTTCTGCGCCAGCCACCGTTATTCTATCATCTGCGGCAGGCTCCCAATACAATGCAAACACGTCGCCGGCAACAACCTTCCAATGCAATTCTGACAACCGCATCACCGCTCGCCGCTTCTTGCCATAGACCACCGAGACACGCTTTGCCGACTGGTCAACATATGTGACCACCGCCACCGACTTGCTTGCGCCATATGTAAGTATGCCATCGGTTATGTGCAACCACTCAATGCCGTCACTGCCATCCGCCACAGCCGTACGCATCCACGGTTGACGCATCCAGTCATCAACCTCACGAGGCAGACGCCATCCATGCCCAAGATAGCACCGCAACGAAAAATCCAGATGATATTTCGCACGAGCAATGTCGTTCCGGTCAATATATGCCAAAGCCAACGCCAGACGCACCTTGCCAAGAAACTCCTCTTTAGCCTTGCAATGCACAGCCCGCAACAGGCAGGCAAGCCTATTGTCAGGCTCGTCTTTGAATACATCCGCAAGCAACTGCCATGCCCAAAACTCCGTTTTTTTCTTTCTGACAAACGGCACCACCGCAGTTAGCGCATCCTCTCGACTTGCTCCTGCAGAAATCATCAACTTGCCGCAGAAATAACCGGGATACGTCATTTCCGAGTGACTTTCAGCCAATGCCTCCAACTTCGGAATGAAAGCATCGGCAAGCCCCTTGTCTCCGCTACGCAGCAATGCTTTGGCATAGCCTATATATGCACGCTCGGCAAGCGAAATCATCTGTCGCCCATTTTGCATTTTAAACTGCTGATAGTCTTCAGCCTGTAAATTGTCAAGATTCCACCATTCTATAAAGTTTTGCAAACCCTCCCAATTCTCCAGTTTTAGATATACGCTGAGCAAATACGAATAACCGCTTGACGGGCCGAATTTCAGGTTTCTGAAAACATCGAACAAAGAATCAGCATCCGAATTGTTGCTTGGAGGCAACGCTTTCACATAATCCGCCAATTTCCAAGCCACATTCGTGCAAATCATTTTTCCGTGTTCACCACTAAGAAGGTCAAGTTCCGACAGTTCCTTTAAGTTTGCCACCAAGCTGTAAAGACTCTTGCCGGCCACCGCTTCTCTTATTTTATAATAGAGAGCCCATCCCAACCCTATTTGTGTCCATACGTTGTCGGGGTGCGCCTCATAGTCCAACCGGGCAATACTATATGCCGATTCCACCTGCCCTGTCTTGCACATCGTTGTTATTTCCGAGACTTTTGCCATAATCAAACAAAATATTCTTTAATTCTGTCTACCAGTTCCACCAATTCCTATCGTCGGCGCCGACAAGCGACATCGGCTTGGCATAACTTACAAATCCTTTCTTGTCAATATAAATCTTTATGTACGACACCGTTCCAGACGTGCGAAAATAGTACATTACGCTATAGTCCTCCGGATGGTCGACCACATTAGTATCTGCACATTGACGGAATCGGCCGCAGAGCGGATCAAGCAATAAAGCTGACGATGGATATCGTCGACTGGGACATAATTCATCACAAACGGCATCGCCTGCTCATTGTCGAGCATCTGACAGACAAGCACGCTGTTTTCCGTAGGATTCAACGGCACGGCCTTGCCAAATATGCCGCCTGCTTTGTAATTGATGTCGTAACGCTCCAGCCCGGACGGAGTGGCTATGTGATAAATCTCCTTATACGGTTTGCTGTCGACCCCGGCAATACGGAATGGAGTGTATTCAAAATTGCTCTGCACGCACACACATTTCGCATGAAGATAGTCAGGAGCTTGTGTGTCGTGGAAGACAGATTTGCACACAGCGCCAAGCACACGGCATTCAGGATTGACTTTCTTGCAACGCTGCACAGTCTCTATTTTGAAATTTGAGAACGGAGTTATATGCGGCAAGTTGGTTATATAAAGAGTTTCTCTGGCTCGCGTCGTTGCCGTGTATACCCAACGCAGGCAATCGTCGCTCAAGCCAGTGCGACCATTGTAGTCTACAAAAGCCTTTTTCCACTCACCGCCCTGACATTTGTGTCCAGTCACAGCATATCCATATTTGGCTCTCAAGCAGTTAAAATAAGGGTCTTTCTGCAACTTATTCATAAACTCTTCCGACTTTGGCGACAAATCCGGATTGCGCATACAAAAATTAATATATAGCATTTTCTGTTGGTCAACACTAAGAGACGCACTTGAATCGTTAAGCAAGTCAAGCGACAACTGCACTTGTGCCTGATTTCCTTCACCATCTATCACCGTAACATGCTGAAACGTCATCGTAATTATCCGTTTTTCCTTCTGTGCGCCTTCCTGCACATAAACCGGCGCCGACAGAGACGAGACTCCGCCGACTTCAAGCACAGGAACAAACTCACCATTCATCCGACCAAGCACATAATTGTTTTGCACCACCATCAGCGTTTCTCCTTTATGCAACGGAGCGTTTTCCGTGCCATACAATCGGCTGCGGATACCACGGGTATAGTCGGCGGCAACCTTGTTGGAGAAGCAAATAACAACGCTGCTGTAAAGTCCACTCTGCCTGCGTTCATCAAAATATCGGTCAAGCAAATCCACAGGTTCCAATGATTCAACTTCGCCTTTCCGCTCTGCAAAAGCGAGACGATTGCGCACCTTTTTTTAAGCAAATCTCTTATCAGCATCGCATTTCCAAGAATAACGCTGTCTCCTGCCTGGCGCATCACATCGGTCAGCTCCGCCTCCATAACGTTTAACCCTTTTTCTGTGAAAAACGCCGCACTCAGAGCCACAGACTCCGTTTCGCCGACAGGCGGCAGCTGTGCCGGATCGCCAACAAAAATCAGTTTACCGCCAAACCCTGGACGGGCATATGTCAACAAATCATTCATCAGATTGCCCGTACCAAATTCAAACAATTCTTGTTCCACAGTGCGCGAGCCAAGCATTGACGCCTCATCGACAATCACGGCAATTTTCTCGCCAGACGTGTCATTTATCAAAAAATGAAACTTAAAATCCGACTTGTCTTTTCCTTCCTTCAGACCTTCCGCCTTATAAATTGCCCTATGTATAGTTGTTGCCTCACGTCCAGTTTTATCTGACAGTACACGTGCGGCACGCCCTGTGGGAGCCATCAACTTCACCGTTAGCCATTGCGAAATTTTATCCGCGATAGTCTTCACGAGCGTAGTTTTTCCCGTACCGGCATATCCCTTGAGAATGAACACTTGGGCGTTTTCATCCTTAATGAATCGACAAACTTGCTCGACAACCGCCAATTGTAGTCCCGTCAATTTCATATCGCAATTTTATCATACAAATTTTTAGCACAATCCTCCCCAATCACACTTTTCAGATATCTCCATGCATTGCCGTTGTCAAACAACTTCCAATCACGGTTTTTCTTCAGTTTCGCCTTTACTTTTCCGTCTGCGCCAAATCCTTCAACAACTGCTATTATTTGTTCAATCTCTTTTGCTTCAAGTGGACGAGACTTCCTGACTTTCTCAATTTTATTTCTAAACGCTTCAAATGATGTATATTTGTAGCCAGTTAAATCCAATTCTATCGGACTAGTAGGTTCTGCTGTTTTAATTTTATCTATCCTTATTTGCAATGTCTGCCAAGGTCCTGTGTCCGGATATCTATGTCTGCACTCATCAAGACGTCCATAAGCTTCTTCCTTTTTCCCGTCATCACATAGTCTTTTAACTTCTTCAGATACAGAATTAAAGAATTTTTTATACAACAGACTCTGCAAATCAACCCATCCGACTACTGCCGGATAACTCTGACGGCATTTTTCAAGCAATGATTTAGCTTCATCAAATTCAGACTTGTCAATGAGCATTTCTATTTCATCTTTTTGCCTTTGAACATATTCGGATTCCTTCCGCTTTATTTCATCCAGCACCTCTATCTGAGACACCCCTATAATGGACTCGTATTTTAAGAGCTGCTTTTTTGCCTCTCCAAAAAGATTCCGCACTGTCAATTGTTGACATTTTTCCAATAATACTGCATAGTATTTTCTTAAATACTCAATGTCGACCAGCGATTTACAAGTTTCACAACCCTCCTGCAGCTGCGAGAATTTTTTCTTGAAATTCTTATATTCTTCCAAATTCATCATCTCAATGTCGCTTTCTTCCTTATGGTCAGAAGCGATGCGTATGAGTTGCTTGATTTGATCAGAATTACACCAATTCGGAACAAAGCCATTCATATATGCCTCAAACATTTGCATATACTCTTTTCCTGTCTTTATAAATCCCGTCAGTTTCACTTCATCAAGCTGCAATTTGCCATAACCGAAGCTCTTTGCCAAACCGAAATTATGGTGAGCCATACCTGAACCATGGAACGTCAATGCCGACAGCAATGCTCCTATTTCTTCCGGACGCAGATTGTGAACACGGATTTTAAAATGGAATTGCAGACCTGGCTTCAATGGGCGAAAACGAGTTATTGTATTTTCATTTCCATTTCCCTTTGGCAGTTCTGATAAATATCCGTTTTTATGCACACGATATCGTTTACGCCCGGCTATACGCGCACCATCTGTGTCATATGTTCTATATTTGCCTGCTTTACGTTGGTCAACATACAACGGGTAATAAGAAGCTGACGGCTGTCCCAGCACTCCTGTGACTTCTTTCCCCAACACTGATTCAGAAAGCGGACTGCATATAAACGCATTGCCAACCTGCACACGTCCTCGAAGAGCTTTCTCTTGTCCACCGCCATATCTAATGCAGCCGAAAATGCATTCTGCCATATCCATTTCACATCTTTTCACTTCATGCTCTTCGCCTACCAATGCGCCAACATTGTGCTTAAAAGGATAACGGTAGAATCGTGTGATGCCAAGACTTTCAACTTGTCCATCGGCATCTTTTCTGAAGAACACAGGGATTTCATTTCCGTCACGCATACGTTTCTTAATCTCCTCCCCATAGCATTTCGACGGTCTATAAACTGTGATGAATTTCCGAACCACTTCTTCCCTTATTTGCAGCACATTATCCGTTCTGTTAAAGAAATAATATTCATGGATTTTGCCGTTCATATAGCCCGTACAGACCAGGTCTCCGGAAATGTCTACACCAGAATTCTCTACCTTGAGTATGCCATGCTCATTTCCACATTTAGCTTTAAAGAAATCTCTTTTCTTAAACGCATCAAGTTTTTCAAATTCATGCCAATCTTTCTCGCTAAAATAGTGTTGAAGTTGACTGCTTTCAATTTTCCGATAACTGCACTCCGATATAACACACCGTTCGGCGCCATCCTTGGATATCTCCAATCGTAACCATCCGCTATGAATGTTCTCATCCAACATTTTTTTAGGATAGTCTTTTGTCACAGAATCTTTCCCCGTAAAATCTCTATATCCGAAGAAGTCATCGTTGTACTGTTGCATCTTGCCAAACGTCATTATCTCCAACACGTTGCGAAGCATGCCTTTCAAGCCGCTGCCCGGAAGATAATAATGTTTTTCTTCATCCTTTTCTACATGAGCTGGGCAACGTACATATTTGCCTTCATGTTTTTCTCCGACTTATCATCACACGTGATTATTGGGGAAAGATTGCTTACTATAACATCCATGCAGCCGTCCTCACCATCACTGAATGGAAGGTCCTGACTTATTTCGCCGCCCCATTCCGGAATCACCACCATTTCGTTTAGCGGCACAAAATTGTAAAGGGGCATTTATCTTGTCAATTCTAAATTTCTTCTTTTGCCATATACCCAATCATTTATCAAATCCGACAAACACCATTGCTCCAGGACTCTGCACTTTCATATCAAGGCAGTTTTTATCAATTTCCACACGCCACAACTGCACCATTTTGAGGTTAGGCATACGCTTGCCTTTATAAGTCATCGCATTCCGCGCCTCTGTTTCCGTAACTTCGTGGCGAGCCACAAGATAGCGCCCGTCAACGTATTTTATACTTATAGACAGGCAGCGGGTTGCATCATAGAGCATCCCCTCAACAATAAACGGGTTCTCGACATCCGGCTCATCAAGTTCAAACACACCGTTGACAATCTGCGGCTTGTTTGCATCGCTACGCCAAATATAGCCCTCATATATCGATTTTTCTATATTCATTGACTATTCCTCCTCTGTATTTGGATAAATTTGCACACCGTTGCGTTTAAGCGTACCTGTGAAACAACCATTACCACGCATCACACCTCCACCAAGCGGGAGCATTCCCGAACATACGTCCTTGATTGCGGTCTCAAACGCATTGAGAAGCTCTCCATCAACACCGTTGGCTACAACAATCTGCGTGGTCAGCGATTGTCCTTTTCCATAATTGACATGTTCGTTGTAGAGCGCGCCGTCAATAGTACTGCCTGTGAACCGGTCGATGGCTACATGGTTTACCAGTTTCTCTTTGATTCGTTTTTCCATCACATCGCTGAGAAGCACTTTCCCACACGACATATTATCTGCTTTCGGCCCTGCTGCCCCAAACAGCGGCTCAAGCAGAGTCTCATCGATACTCGCTCCCTTGTCAGCAAAATTTCCCACTTTACGATTATAGTGATACAGTGTGCGATGACGCAACGCCCCTTTAAGGCTGGTGGCTGGAATCAACGACCGAATCCTTTGCATATCAGGAAAACCAAAGCGTGGCTCCGCTACAAATAGTGACAGAAATCGCAGGGGGACTTTGGTTATGCGGAATGGTGGTGCTTCTTATTTTGGCATTGGTGAGTATGATAAAATTGCGCCTATGTGTAAGGGAAGCTGTGCTATATAGAGAAAACATCTATATTTGTGATGCAGTAAAATCCCCTTTTATTTTGGGAATTATCAGACCCAGAATATACCTTTCCTCTTCACTATCAGAGGAAGAGATTGCATATATTATAGCGCATGAGAGTGCACATCTTAAAAAGAAAAGATCACTTGTGGAAACCTTTTGGGTATTTGCTTCTTTGTATCTATTGGTTCAATCCTCTTTGCTGGGTTGCATACATTATGCTATGCAAGGATATTGAGCTTGCCTGTGATGAAAAGGTAATTCGTGATATGGACTTTGAGGATAAGAAAAAATATTCCAGAGTGCTATTGTCTTGTGCAACGCAGAGGCGATTAGTAATGATGTGTCCATTGGCATTTGGAGAAGTGGGAGTAAAGGATAGAGTGAAGTTGGTGCTGAATTACAAAAAGCCATCCTTTTGGATTGTTTTGATATCCATGGCTGCCTGTGTAGTAGTGGCTATATGCTTTTTGACAGAACCGAAAAGTGATTTTTCGATAGCAGACTACAAGGCAATCAGTTATAGAGAATATCAAAAATTGACAGGATATGACGCGGAATTCTATCATGCCTTATATTATATCGGGGAATTGCCCAAAACGGAATTATCAATCGTTTTTGAAGGAGACTATGATGAAGATTTAGCAGGGGCTGTTCTGGCTGAGGATGCGAAAGCAATAAGGATACAGGGGAGATTATCAGAGTTGTTTGGCGATGATACTAAACAATTAAGTGAGTCTGAACTCCTAAAAAAAATAAGTGAAAATTACGGAAATGTTATTTCCATAGATTATAGGGAAGGGGCGGGAACCGCATATTATGTGGGGGATTATTATGCACATATAGCAGTTGCAGCTGATACGGATGATAATAGGAATACGGTGTTTGAGATTGCAGTGGAAAATCAGACGAAAAACGAAAAAATATTTTCAGGCAGCAGTTCTTTTTGGCTTATCTGGGAAGAGGAGGAGCCAGTCAAAGAAAACGAAAATGTGGAAAACGCAAAAGATGACAATGGATACATATGGCTATCCGATACAGTGTTTATAAGTGAACTTAAGGACTTGGATGGCAATGGTACGAAAGAATATGTGGAGGTCGATCTAGGAGATGAATCAAACAACTTCTATTCCCATTTCAAGTTTTATTGGAATGGTGAGATGATTTATGAGTATGAGGATCCTTGTAGAATTGACCCATGCGTAGCAGAATATGTAGACTTGGATCATGATGGGGAAAAAGAAATTTTTTCTTTTCATTTGCTCCAAGAGTAAATTCCATGCCACTTATGGAGTATATCGTATTAAAGCAGAACAATTCAAGTTGGAAACCGCTGGAGATGATTCATGGCGAAACGATGATGGATAATGCATTTCCATTGTCTGTTACAAAGGGAGACACCAAGTGGCAGGCTGTGATATCCTGTGAAAATTTGGATGAATCAGTTACTTTCGATGTAGAATCACATTATTTAGATTTGAAAAGAGAATTTCTTTCAGACAACGGGGAAGAAACGGAATTTACCAGTCAGTTGGTTGAGTGGTATGAAACAGAATTGTAGATTACCCTTCGGGAGAAATCTGTGGGAATGTGGTCAGCGTGGG
>OKWD01000007.1_pt1 | contig 34587 bp, 32 predicted proteins | sample 1607011 | NCBI WGS metagenome assembly OKWD01 (sample SAMN04414077, study PRJEB24778) | human gut metagenome | material: faecal | host: Homo sapiens | reverse complement strand
GTCGACAAATGCTGGAACCACTTGCGCCGCATCCTTGAGATGATGGCTGACGAGAAATAATAGCATCTGGTTGAACAATAACCCAATTACGGGTGTATCTTGGTGACACGCTTGTCACGGCGGATAAAACACCCGTCTTTTTTATGTTCCAAACATTAATCAAACCGCGACTATGGAAAAATCGGTAATACTGATATCTCTTATTGTGGCATCGGCGATAGCGCTGATGGCTTGCCCGCGTCCTCAATCAACCGACAACGCCGCCATACCGTTGCCTGCCGACACTGTAGCAGCCGCGCCTGACTCTGTGGCGCCGTCGGCTGACAATGCTCGCTATGAGCGTCTGACGGATGAAGACTACAAGAAGGTGGCGGATGAGCTGGGTGTTGACATCGCCACGATGAAAGCCGTGGTGGAGATAGAGGCGGGAAAGTCGCACAAGGGATTCGTGTCGCCGGGAAAACCTTTGATAAACTTCGACCTCACGATGTTTAAGAGACAGCTGTCGCAAGCGGGAATCAAATATGGGAAATACACAAGCTATGTGTGCTTCAAGCCTGTAAACACTCGCAAATACGGGTCATACGGCAACGCGCAGTGGGCACGGCTCGAATCGGCGCGCACGATAAGCCGCGACGTGGCAAACAAGTCCGCGTTCTGGGGGATGTTTCAGATTGGCGGATTCAACTGGAAGAGTTGCGGATGCGCTACGGTGGATGAATTTGTCGAGCGGATGTCGCAGTCGGAGGCTGAGCAGCTTGAGCTGTTCGCGCAATTCTGCATACACGTGATTGGATGAACTACTAGAAAAAAAAGACTGGCACAATTTCGCCCGCCATTATAACGGCCCGAGCTACAAGAAGCGTGGCTATCACAACCGTCTGCGGGCAGCTCACGCCAAACATTCAAAATAAGCGCGGATTTTAGATGTGTATGCCGTATTCGTGCTTCAGCTCGTCCATCACGAATACGCTTTCTACCGACGCAAGATTCTCCACCGTGCCAAGCACATTGAGCACAAACTCCTGGTAGTATTTCATATCGGGGGCGTGGATTTTCAGCAGGTAGTCGAAGCTGCCGCTGATATTGTAGCATTCGGTCACTTCCGGGATGCCTTGCACAATCTTGGTGAATTCGGCGGCGATGTCGCGGTTCAGCTGCTGCATCTTGACGTTGCAGAACACCACAAAGCCTTGGTTGAGTTTGGCGGCATTGAGTACGGCGATGTATTTTTGGATATAGCCTCGGCTTTCCATGCGTTTCAACCGTTCAAACACAGGGGTCGACGACAGGTTGACCTGTTGCGCGAGTTCCTTGATTGTCAGGCGGGCATTGCCTTGCAGCGTGCGTAGAATCTGCAAGTCGACCTTGTCTAATTTTTCCGTTTTTTCGATTGGATTCCATAAAAAAGTCTGCAATTTTTTATTGACACTGCGAAGATAATAAATTCCAGTTGTTTTCACGTCTAAACGGCGGAGTTTGTAGAATTATTTTCGCACGTTTTGCGAACCTTTTGTGTTGTATATTGTTCTATACTAATAGAAATTAAAAAATGTTTTTATGAAAAAAGGATTTTTGACGCTGATTTTAGCAGGTTCACTTATGAGTGCCGGTGCAGAGAATGCACTTACGGGTACCAAATTTACCGACAATTGGTCGGTGGGTATCAACGCAGGTGTTACACAGCCTTTGGCTCACCCTTATTCTATTGGTGAAAACATTCGTCCGCAAGTGGGCGTGGAGCTTTATAAGCAATTCACGCCAGTGTTCAAGACCGGCGTGGAGTTCAATGCCGGAATAAACACAACGGGTATCTATGGCAACCGCGGTGTGCGCACTGCTTTCGACCATGCAAATCTCAATCTCCTTGGTGGCTTGAACCTTATGAACCTTTTCGGAGGCTATAAAGGCTCGCCTCGGGTGTTCGAGATAGAGGCTCTCGGAGGCATCGGTGTAGGCCACGTGTTTGGATGCAAGGACGCCGATGGCTCAATGGCTCACAAGAACTATATGACTTCGAAGTTTGGATTGAACCTCGGGTTCAACATTGGCAAGGCTAAACAATTCACGTTGGCTGTCAAGCCGGCGATTGTTTACAATATCGAGGGCCGTTCGCAAAGCAACAACGCAGTGGCTTTTAACTCAAACAAAGCCAACTTTGAACTGATGGCTGGCTTGGCCTACCATTTCAAGACAAGCAACGGAACGCATCATTTCACTTACGCGCGTCTTTACGATCAGAACGAAATAGATGGTCTTAACGACAAAATCAACAATCTCCGTGGTGAGCTCGATGGCAAAGACAACGATCTCAAGGCTGCAAACAACAGAATCAACGATCTCAACAATGAAGTTGAACGCTTGAAAACCGCAAGCCTAACGAGGTGCGCGTGGTGGAGACCGTAACCCAGCAGACTCGTTCGATGGAGTCGGTCGTTACATTCCGTCAGGGCAAATCGACTGTCGACAATGCCCAGCTGCCTAATGTGGAGCGTGTGGCAACTTATTTGAACAACCATAAGGACGCAACCGTAATCATCCGCGGATTCGCTTCGCCGGAAGGCAGTCAGGAAGTGAACGAGCGCATTGCGAAGGCTCGTGCAGAGGCTGTGAAAGACATCCTCGTAAAGCGCTATCGCATCAACGCAAGCCGCATCGACGCTCAGGGCAACGGAGTGGGCGACATGTTCTCTGAGCCGGATTGGAACCGCGTAAGCATCTGCACAATCGACGACAAAGAGAAATAATAATCAACTTGACATGACAGGAAGGACCGCGTCGGAATGACGCGGTCCTTTTTTTGCAGGATTACCCGCCAAAAGTCCGACTGGTGTTGATTCTGAATCTTGCCACTTGAAACGTCGGTGAGGGAAAAAGAGTCTGCCTTATGACTATTTGTTGGTGGTTGGTACTCAAGGTGAAACGCGCTCTTTTTTCCGCTTGCCTGACTTTTTGATTGAAAAAATCGGATAAAAATGATGTTTTTCAGAAAAAAAGACGTAACTTTGCACTCGGTTTAAGGAAAGATGCCGGAGTGGTCGATCGGGACGGTCTCGAAAACCGTTGTACGGGTAACCGTACCGAGGGTTCGAATCCCTCTCTTTCCGCTAATAAGGGTGTAAATCAGCAAGTTATGCGATTTACACCCTTTATTATACCCAAAAAGTTTCTCGGTATTTCTACAGACCTCCTTTTTTTACATTCCACCCGAGTTTTGCTACTGGCCCTAAAAAAGCGACAGCGGCTTCCACCCGGAGCCGCTGTCGTGGTTATAGAAATGAAATAAAGATTCTTTTATTTGTTGATTTTCTGCCAGCTGTCTTTGAGCGTTATTGTGCGGTTGAACACAAGATGCTCCTTCGTAGAGTCCTTTTTGTCGGGCGTGAAGTAGCCGATGCGCTGGAACTGGAAGTGTGCCCCCGGCTCTGCGTTTTCTGCGAGGAACGGCTCTATCTTAGCGTGTTCCACAACTTTGATTGAGTCTGGATTGAGGAGCTCGTGGAAGTCGCGGTCTTTAACCTCAGAGGCATTCTCCACGGCAAATAGACGGTCGTAAAGACGCACCTCGGCGTCGATGCAATAGCGTGCAGATACCCAGTGGAGCGTGCCTTTCACCTTGCGCATGCTTCCCGGCATACCGCTCTTTGACTCTGGGTCGTATTCGCAGTAGATTTCTTCGATACGTCCGTCGGCATCTTTCTTGCAGCCTGTGCATTTCACGATGTATGCACCTTTCAGTCGCACTTCCTTGTCGGGAGTCATACGGAAGAATTTCTTGGGAGGATTCTCCATAAAGTCGTCGCGTTCAATGTAGATTTCACGCGAGAATGGCATTGTGTGGGTGCCGCTTGTAGGGTCTTCCGGGTTGTTTCCATCTCCATCTGTTCCACTTGGTCGTCAGGGTAGTTGGTGATTACAACCTTTACGGGGTCGATCACGGCGCATACGCGTGTCGCACGTTTGTTGAGGTCTTCGCGGATGCTGAACTCAAGCAGCGAGATGTCGTTGACAGCCTCGAATTTGGTGTATCCGATGCGGTTGATAAACGCTTTTATTGACTCAGGGGTGAATCCGCGGCGGCGCAGACCGGAAATTGTCGGCATGCGTGGGTCGTCCCATCCGTCAACGAGACCCTCTTTCACCAGTTGCAGCAGTTTGCGCTTTGACAATACGGTGTAGGTGAGGTTCAGACGGTTGAACTCAATCTGCGCGGGCAGTAGGTCTCGTCGGCAAGCTCCTTTACGAAATATTCGTAGAGCGGGCGGTGAGGCACAAACTCAAGCGTGCAGATGGAGTGGGTCACACCCTCGAAATAGTCAGACTGTCCGTGGGCGAAGTCGTACATAGGGTACACTTTCCACTTTTCGCCGGTGCGGTGGTGTGGATGCTTGATGATGCGGTACATAATCGGGTCGCGGAAATGCATGTTTGACGACGCCATGTCGATTTTTGCGCGGAGCACCATCGCGCCCTCCTCAAACTCGCCGGCGTTCATACGCTGGAAGAGGTCGAGGTTTTCCTCTATAGGACGGTCGCGGAACGGGCTTGCCGTGCCTGGCTGTGTCGGAGTGCCTTTCTGCTCTGCAATCTGCTCTGCAGTTTGCTCGTCAACGTAGGCCTTGCCTTCTTTTATCATGCGGATTGCGAGGTCGTAGAGCTGTGGAAAATAGTCAGAAGCGTAGTATTCGCGGTTGCCCCAATCGTAGCCGAGCCATTTGATGTCCTCGCGTATGGAGTCTACATACTCCACGTCTTCCTTCACCGGGTTGGTGTCGTCGAAGCGCAGGTTGCAGGTGCCGCCGAATTTCTCTGCGACGCCGAAGTCCATACAGATAGCCTTGGCATGTCCGATGTGGAGATAACCGTTAGGTCCGGTGGAAAACGCGTGTTCAGGCGTCCGCCGTTCTTACCGTTTTTCAAATCGTCGGCAACCATCTGCTCGACGAAGTTCAGTCCTGACTCTTTTTCTGGTGTCAGTTCTTTGTTCTCGATTTCTGACATAGGTGTATCTAACTTTTAATTTGTTTCTAATGATTAAAATACAAAGTTAATGCAAAAATGTGGAAAACAGGAAATAGTGTGAAAAAATCCAAGTTGCGCAATAAAAAAACCGTCTTGGCTCACATGGGAGGCAAGACGGTTCTTTAAAAAATCAACCTAATATGTGATGTTTATTTCTCATACCAAGTGCAGTCGATAAACTCGAACGTGCCAGGGGCAGTCACTTTGTAGCGCACGGTGTGGTTGGTTGTGGCATTGTTGTAGACTGCGAAATTGATGGTGTAGACCACTTCGAGTCCGGCAACCGGCGCTGCGTCGGCGTGGAGCGTGGCGAGTGCGCCAGGAAGCACTTCCTTGCAGAAGCGGTCCATCATGAGCGTTTCGATTTGCTCGTCGGTCATTCCCTCATAGCCGGCAGGATACTGCTCTTTCGCCTTTGCAGGGCGGAGGTCGACATTGCCTTGGTAAGCCGATGTTCCGCAGTAGTACTCGTTGTTGCCATATTTGGAGATGTAGAAGTTGCCGTCCTTCAAGCCTGTCGATCCGAGAGGCTTGTCGATGTGCTCATATACCCAGTCGACGCAAGCCTGATAGTACTTGGTGGAGATTTCCACACCCTTGCCGCCCGGCAGCGTGATTTCCACGTTCGGGTCATACATCCACTTGCCGTTGGTGCGCACAAATTGAGCAGACTCCTCGGTCACGCCGTTGGTCTTCTGCCACAATGAGCCGTTGAACGTATACTGGTCGCATACGAGCGACGTCTTGCTGCTTGCGTAGTATTTGTAAGCCACAAGTTTGGTGTCGCCGGCCTTGGCATATGGGAAGTTGACCTTGAGATATGTAGGCAGATATTCGTCTGGTTTCTCCAGGTTGAAGTATTTCATGCCCATAGCCGTATAGTCGGTAGCCTGGAGCAGGTTGATCGACGTGTTGGCTTTCCAGTTGTTGCCGTCGAACGCGTAGACAGCCGATACGCTCTTTGATGTAACGGCAGTTGCGGCGCGCAATGCACGACGCGATTTTGTAGCCTTAGCTTCAACAGCCGCTGTAGGCACGAAGTTGACATATTTGCCGCCGGAAATCGATGTGAAGTAACCGGTTACGGTGTATGTCTTATCGTTCTCGAAGAGGGCCTTCTGCTCGTCGGTGGCCTGATAGAGGCTTCCGATGGCGGTCTCTGCGCCGTCGATGGTGAAGTTGTAGAAGTTGCCAGAGATTGTAACCTTGCCGGTAAACTGGGCGAATACAGCCAGCTGGTTGTCGGTGATGCCGAGCAAAGCGTCGCAAGCCTTGCCGTCGAGCACTTTGGCGGAAGGATAGCTGTAGGCTTGGTTGCCTGTTACGGTAACTGTGGCTGTTGTGCCGGTAATCTGGAAGCCCTTGTTGTAGGCTGAAACCTCGCCGGTCACGTCAACCTGGTCGCCCACCTTGTAGGCTGTTGCGTCGAAACCGCTTGCGTAGTAAACGAGGATAGAGCCTGAATTGTCGGTGAGGATGAATCCGCGGGCGCAGATTGCAGTCACCAAACCTTTCACTGTGACGTTGCTGCCTACGGCTACCGATCCGAGCGCGCTTGTCATCTCATAGCCAGGGGCAGGATCGTTGCCCGAGCCTCCGAATGAAGGCTCTGTCTCGGTCTGCTTGTAGTTTACGATAACCATATCGCCTTTCTTGGCGTCGCTGTATTCAACGGAGAGGATCGAAGGAATGTGTTTCTGTGCCGATACGATAGGCGAGAAAGCCTCGATGTAGTCCTCTTCGCTGCCCCAGGCATCCTGATAGTCGGTCTCGGTGACAGTGTATTCCGAAGCGGCGCCGAAATTGGTCACTTCTTCAGGCACGTTGCCAGCCACGCGGTATGTGATGTTGATCGACGATCCGTCGCTCAGCGTGAAATATGCGAAATCAGAATCGCCGAGGAAATTAGGAATGTAGTCGCGGGCAGTGATTTTGTCGGTGAAATAGTGCTGTGTTCCGACAGCCTTCAGCTCCTTGCTCAAAGTGTCGCCGGCCTGCTTGATGTTGGCGGAGTTTGCTGCAAGGTTGGTGTAGTCGGCATCGGTAAACGTGTAGGCAATCATCTGCTTGTTGGTGATGCCTTTGTCGCCGTCGAAGCCGTCCAGTTTATCGTTCCAGTCGTTGGGGTCGCAACTTGACAACGCCACGAGGCATGAAGCGATAAGAGCGGAATATAATAGTTTCGTTTTCATTGTCTTGAATAGTTAGATGTTTAGAAGTTTACTTTCAGACGAACAGAATATGTGCGGCCGAAAGAGTAGAACACACGGTAGACATTGTCCCATTCGCCGGCAGTTGTGATGTTGTTGTAGGCATCCATCACGTAGTAGTGGTTGAACAGGTTGTTGATGTTGCCGTTGAGTGTGGCGCGCACACCGGCAATCTTGAAACTGTAGCTTGCGCTGAAGTCGAACTGGTTGCCCCAAGGAATTCTCCATGGATCGGCAACGTTGATTGTCGAGTTTGCAGAGTAGTTTGACGACGACACTTGATAGTCGCTGTAGTTGCGTCCGCTTGCCACCCAGTCCAGTCCGAAACGGAAGCCGTCGAGCGGACGGATGTTGATGCCGATAGAACCGGTTGTCTGAGCTGAGCCGCCCACTTTCACGCCTTTCTGGTTGAGCACTGCCCATGCGTGGTCGTCAGCAAGTATGCCCGACGCAACGGTGCCGCGGAGGTCTTTCAAAGGCTCGCCGTTCTGGTTGTAGAAGTAGCCCTTTGCGTTGCTGTCCCAAACCCAGTCGCCCAAAGAGAGCATACCTTCGAGTTCGAACCATTTTACTGGACGGTATGTGAAGTTCATCTCCACACCCATGTGGCGTGCGTCTACGCCCTGCATATTGAGAGAGTAGCGGTCGCCTGCGTGTTCGCCCGAAGTGATTTCTCCGCCGCGGGTCGATGTTTTATCTTTCCAGTTTGTGTAGTAGGCGTTGGCTACGAAAGAGAATACCGGATTGTGGAATCCATAGCCGATTTCATAAGAGATTACCTTCTCGTTTACGGCGTCGGGGTTGATTGCGTTGCTCTTGGCCGATGTCAGGAACGCGCCGCCTGAGTAGAATGGAGCGCGGCTGATGTAGCCGAGGTTGAAGAACACGTTGTTGTAACGGTTGATGTTGTAGTTCGCACCGCCCTTGATTGTTCCGCCGAGGAAGTTGAGCTTTTCCGACTTCTCGTGTGCCTTGTCGTAGTTGAAGTGGTCCACACGCCAGTAGCCTGTGTTGCTGATTGAGCCGGCAAGCACGAAGTTGAATTTCTTGTTGAGGATGGAGTATTCCAACTGTCCGAACACGCCTTCCTGATGAGTGTGTCCAATCCAGTCACGGTAGACGATGTCGCCTACGCCGAGTTTCTCGTATTTCCAGTTAGGATCGGCTGCCGCTGCGTTGTTGGCTGCCGACACGCCGCTTCTGCTGGAGTCATCCATATAGTACTCACCGTCGTAGAGGTCGACAATCTCGTTGTTGTGGCGGCCTACGTAGTAGCGCATGTCGAGACCGGCCGTAAGGGTGAGTTTTTTGGGGAGAAGCTCGTTTTTGTAAGTCGAAACGAGTCCATACCATTCATGGGCGTTGTTGCTCTTTGCCATAACGAGGTTTGAACCTGTTGTGCTGTTGGCATTCATCTCCTGAATCTTGTCGTAGGCGAAAGTGCCGTCAGGATTGCGGAACAATGTGTTGAGCACACCGTTCGACGCGCCGTACCAAGACGAGTAGCTGAGGCTTGTGCCGTCTGCCAGCGTGCCGCGTCCTTGACCTGAGTAGCCGCCGCCACGTGCGATTGACAGGTAGGCTGCCGACGACAGTGATGACTTGTGGTCAATCTGCCAAGTGTGGTTGAGCGAAATCTGAGGTTTGTGGTATTGGTTTGTTGTAGAAGAGCGGCGCTGTCCGTTCTTGTCGTATCCGAATGTCGGATTGTAGCGGTACATCGACTTCTCGCCCATATAGTTCTGTACTTGCTGCCAGCCTTCGATTGTCAAACCGTCCTGTGAGCTGCGCTTGTTGTGAGTCTGAGGAGCGCCAAATGCGGTCAGCGACAATTGGTGGGCGTCGTTGATGCGTTTGGAGATGTTGATAAACCAGTTGTAGCTGTTGAAGTCTGTGCCCTGGATATATCCGTCGCCTGCACGGTGGGAGAACAAAGCGGTCACTGCCCATCCGTTTTTCATCAAGCCTGTCGAGAACGATACGCCTTCCTGGTGCAGTCCGTCGTTGCCCATACCGTACCATACGGAGCCGCCTTTCTTGGCATCGAGCGATTTGGTGATGATGTTGATTGTACCGCCGACTGAAGGAGTCGATACAATCGATGCGCCAAGACCGCGCTGTGTCTGCATTGATGATGTCACGTCGCTAAGGCCTGCCCAGTTGCTCCAATAAACACCGCCCCATCCATGTCGTTGACGGGGACACCGTTGATCATGACTGCGACGTTGGCGGCTTGGAAACCGCGCATGTTGATTTTTGAGTCGCCATATCCGCCACCGTCTTTTGTGGCCCATACGCCTGGAGTGGTTTTCAGAACTTCCGGAAACTCCTGGTTGCCCAGTTTCATGTCGATGACGCGGGCGCTTACTTCCGAAATGGCAACTGGCGTCTCGCGTGTCTTGGCAATCGACTGTGTAACGACTACGTCGCGGAGCATCTGTGATGCTGCCTCGAGGCGAACCTCGCCCAAATTGCCTTGCGACTTTTTAAGCACTGTCTTGTAGCCGACATAGCGGATCTCAACGTCTTTGGAGCCTTGCGGCACTTCAATCTGGAAAAATCCGTCGATGTTGGTTACAGTTCCGATTTTTGTCCCGGGGATAGTCGATGGTGGCTCCCGATTACAGGTTCGCCCTGCTCGTCAACCACGCGGCCACGGCAATTGCTATGTTCGGCAGCAAGAAGTTGCGCCGTCGATAGGAAGATTGCGGTAGCTAAGAGGAGTAGTCTCTTCATGCTGTAGGGATTTAGTTAATTTTAAAGAATAGAATATGTTAATTTTTCAATTTTTTAATTAATTGAACTGCCAATTCAAAACTTCGTGAAAACCACTATGCAAAATTAGACTTTTTGTGTAACGAATGCAAATTTAAGCCAATAAAAACTACGCGTTGTCACCAAGATGTTAAAATTCAAGGTGTGCAATGCCATGCAGGAGGATGCCGTCGTCTGAGACTCCTTCCGCCTGAACCGTAAATGCAGAGCCGCGCGGCAGCGAGGATTTAGGAATGGTTATTGTTGCATTGCCGTTGCATAGCCTGACATTCCCGTTCCAATAAAGGGTCATGCTCTTCGCATTCTCGGAAGAGTGAACATGCTCAGGCTTCTGATAGCCTAATGGCTTGAACCGTGACACTCGGTTCAATGTCATGCCGTCAAGAGATGAGGCTCCGTTTTTCAGCGTGATTGAGATTACTCCCGGGCCGCCTTTGGCTCCCCAGATGGCTGCGCTGCCGGTTTTGAACACGTCGATGCGTTCCACGTCCTGCATTTGTATGATGTCAAGGTCGTAGTCGCCATCAAGAATCACACCGTCGATTGCGATGGCGGCATGCGACTTGCCGTAGACTGAGATCTTGCTGCGCACATAAGCTGTGTCGCCTTTCATGTATATTCCTGGAATGCGTCTCAGCACTTCGTGGATGCATGTGGCGTCGATATATGCAAGTTGGTCTGCGGTCATGGAGAAGTCTGCCATGCCGGAGAACGTTCCGTTGTGCTTGTCACGTCGCGCGGCGGCTACGTCAACATTGTGGAGACGTATTGTCCTGCCGGATGCGATATCGTTGAAAACTGCCGCATCGCCGCATCGCCGCCCTGACTGCACGGCGATTGATACGCTGTCTACGGGAGGATATGTCGTCTCGTCTATTCTGACGGCGGTCTTTCGTATTGATTGCCGACGGATGCGTTTACGGGCAAAGGTCGTTCCGTCGGGGTAGTCAAGCCCAGAGATTGCGAAGTTGCCGTATTTGTCGGCTGTTGCGACAGCATACATGTCGGCATTCGGCGAGATGATGCTGACTTTTGCAAACGAAGCGTCTCTTGGATACGGTGCTGTAACGATAGCCTTGCCTGAAATCGTTTGTGAGACCTCGTGCTTTACTGGAGGCTGAGTGAACTGTCCTGCAAGAATGCTGTCAACGCAGTATCTGTCGCAAACGGAACGGTGCAGCAGCGAGTCGACCGCTGCCGCATTGTATCCGTTTGCGAAAAATCGGTCTGCGTCTGCAACTCCTCCGCGCACGTCTTGCGAGAGCAGTATCTGTGGGATGATAGACGGTGTCTTATTGTCGTGGCCTTTTGTTATGGCTACCGACATATGCGCTGAAATCTGTGATGGAAGATATTGAGGCGTATGCTGTCGTGATTGTTGCTTTCACAGATTCTTTTCCGTAGGGAGAGAACACTGATTTTATGCCAAAAACTGCTCCGGCGCTGTCAATTGCAATAAATTGCGAAATGCCTTCGGGCAGCTCCTTTTTGGGGAAAACTATGGGCTCTCCTGGTTTGATCTGTCCGTCATAGCATACGCAACCTCTCGAAATTACGGCAAGTTTGACGGCTTTCGCGGCCGAGTTGTCAAGCATGATTTTAAAAGCTTGGCCGGTGTCGGTGCAGTGCAGTGGATTGGATTTTTCCCAAGCGTCGGCTGTTTGGATGTCAGTGACAGGAGCGGGGCTGCTTCCGATGCTGATAGGCGTAAGGCATTCGTAGCCGTGCAGTCCTGCAGAATAAAGGGTGTAGCATCGCAGGAAACACTGCTCTTCAGCCAAATCCTTTGGCGTGTCGAGATATCCGGCGTATGCGCCGTTGTGTCTGGCTATTTTGATCCTCTTTATTGTGAAGCCTTGCGTGTCAAGGAGCTCGGCGTATGCATACATGTCGGCATCCGTGGGAATCAGGCTGGTTGCGTCGACAGCATATATGCACAGCCAGATTCGTTCGCCTGGCATATAGCTTGTGCGGTCGGTGTGGATGAATAGCTTCTCCTGTGGATACAGTTGCCTCTGTTTGTTGAAAAGCATAGACACATTTGGGCATATTTGCTGTGGTCTTGACGTCATTGCCGCCGTCAGCATGATGACGATGAATAAAAAAAAATCTTTTCATATTCTTGTGTTTTATTTCTTGTGTCTCAGTCGGCAATCTTGATGCTTATGGCTTTCAGTTGCTGCCAGCCGGCTTTGTCTGTGACACGGACCATAAAATGATAGTCTCCGTTGTCGATGTCGTAAGGAATTGGAATGTCGACTTTCGCCTCATACGACGTCGCCCCTGTAGGGATGGCAAAGTCTTGGTTGTAGATCCACGGATTAACAGGCGTTTTTATGGGGTCGAGCGGACAGTCGCCGGCGGATGTGGAATGCGAGTGGTGGTCGAAATTGTTGTGGATTTCGAGGTTGAAGTTGCCGAGCTCCATATTGTCGGTGAATGTGTAGCGGAAAGGAATTGTCTCTCCTTTGTGATACACCTCGCAGTTTATCGGGGAAGGAATGTCGCCATCAACGATTTGTGGCTTTTCAAGATCTTTTGCCGGATCGTCGTTGTTGCTGCATGAGCAGATTGCGATAGACGTCAATGTCGCGTATGCAAAATATAATATCCGTTTCATAATACGATTGCTTTTCTTGTAAAGGCTTGTCTGCCGACCAATTGCCGACAGCCAAGCCGTGGCGGTGTTATTTAGTTATCTGAATGCCTTCAACTTCCTCTGTGGTGGAATTGCCCTCGGCATCGGTTACAGTAAAGTGGAGATGGTACTTGCCTGCAGGTGCGTCGGCAGGAACGGCGAGATGTTCATGGAAATGGGCAGATGTCTCGCCGAGATATTTGCCTGTGTATTTGAATTCCTTCTCGTAGTCGGCGGCGGTATTGTGCAGTTCCACTTCTATTTCAGCGATTTTGTTTGGCGCGCTGATTTCCGCCTCAAGATGCATTTCTCCGCCGGCAACCGCAGTCTTGCTGTTGCCTTCGCCAGTTTCCGTTATTGTTATTTCTGGGGAGCCTTCCACCGGCGTCGTTATTTTTAAAGAAGATTTGAACACAGAGCTTTGTCCAGCCTTGTCGGTGACGGTGAACGTCAGCACATATTCACCGGCAGCAGTCTCGGAGGAAATGTCAATGTGCTCGTGGAAAGTAGTGTTGCGCACACCGATGTATTTACCATCGGTCCATGACTTCGCGACCACAGTGGTTAAGCCGTCGGCTGATGTTACAGCAACGTCGATGCGGGCGATGAGCCCTTCGGCTTCAAGATTGCCTTCAAGATGCATGTCTTTGCCCGCCGTGGCGGTTTTGCTGTTTTCCTCGCCAACTTCGGCGAGAGTGGCTACGGGTTTGGAAACATTCGGCTCATCGTTGTTGTCGCACGATGTCGTAAATAGAGAAAAACACTCAGTGTCAAAGCCACTGTAAGAAATAAACACTTTTTCATAGTTCCTAAGGTTTATATGTTAATAAATCACTTTTATTCCAGCAAAATAACTTATTGGCAGAGACGGACCATAGACGTAGTCGGAGTCGCGGTTCCATCCTTTGTCGAAGTCTTTTTGGTAGGCGTTTGTTATGTTCTGTATGCCACCGTTTATCTGTAGAGTCAAGTCGTTGTATACAGGAATGTCGTATGAAAGCTTTACGTTCAGTGTGAAGAAATCTGGGGTGTCGACTGCTGTCGGAGTATCGACGCCCGATCCGGCGTTGTGTCCGACGAGCATGCTGCCCGTGTAGTTTCCTGTGACAGCCGCTGTGAAACGTTGCAGTGGGGTTGAGGTAAGCGTGAAATATCCGTAAGTGTTCGGAGTGCGCATCATTTTACGGTATTTCTGTTCCGGAACCTCATCGTTCCATGCAATGGCTTTGTCATATTTGCTTTGTTGGAGTGTTACGCCGGCCTGGAGCGAAATCCATCTTGACAGTGCAACCTTGCCCTCGATGTTTAGACCAAGCACCTTTGCGCCGTATGCGTTATAGCGTTCTACCTTGCTGTCGGGGTGGTCAAGTTGCCTGAGCGCAAACACGTTGTTCAAATCCGTGTAGAAACCTTCGACAAGCAGATTGACTTGTGCATTTTCAAACTTGTGATAAATGTCTGCAGACAAACTGAAACTGTTGGATCGTTCTTCTTTCAAATTGTCAGCAAGAACAGTGACCAGACGTTCACCACCGACAATGCCGATGTGCAAATCTTCGTCAAAGGCCTGTGGCGCACGGAATCCTCCGGCATAGCTTGCGCGCAGGTTGACATCCTCAGTCGGATTGAAGCGTATGTTGGCACGCGGACTGAAAATTATGCGGTCCACAAAATTGTGTTTGTCAAATCGGCCTCCGATGAGAAAACTCCAGCGTTTGTTTTTCCATTCATTCTGGAAAAACAAGCTTCCGATTCGGGCATTTTGCCGGAAGTCACGGTTGTAGCCGAGGATGATGTCTTTCAGTCCGTCATGATTGTATTCCGCACCAAGAGTCAGGTCTGATGGCATAAATATAAGTTTGTCGAAAGAATGCATATATTGTGCGCCGAGAATATAGGTGAGGCCATGTGTGGTGCCGTAGGCCTTCTGTGCGGCCTCAATATCATCAGGCGTGCCTTCGCCTATTCCTCCATAATAGCTTTTGCGGGCAGTTGACTGGAACGAGAAATATGCGTTTACGCGGTTTTCCCTGTTTGGCGAGAAATAATCATAACTTAATCCTCCGCCTTGAATGTTGTGCTCTGTTTGTTCGGCGATGTTGGCCTCATGGGCTATGTGGTCAAGCATGTTTCCGCCACGTCTGAACTCATGGATGCCATGATACTGCAACGTCAATTTGGAGTAGGGATTCAGCTTTAGAAAGGAGTTGAGTCCTAATGTCTGGTTGTGCAAGACGGGCAACTCGCTATATCCGTCGCCGTCATAATCAAACGGTTGACGGTAACGGTTCTGTCCATATATGTAGAATCCGGCTCTGTTGTTGTCTGTGACCAATGACAGATTGGCTGATGTGGTGTTGTCAAACGAGTTTTTTCCGCCGATGCTCATAAACGAGTGCCCCACTTCTGCAGAGTTCCGGGATGGCTCTTTGGTGATAATGTTGATGGTGCCTCCTATGGCTGATGCTCCGAATAAAGCAGAACCGCCGCCGCGCACCACCTCTATGCGCTCAATCATATTCGTCGGGATTTGTTCCAGACCATAAATGCCGTTCAAGGCGGAGAATACAGGGCGGGAGTCAATCAATATCTGAGAGTAGTGACCGTCAAGTCCGTTGATGCGTACTTGTGTGAAGCCGCAATTCTGACAGTCGTCCTCTGTCCTGACTCCTGGTTGGAAATTCAAACCTTGCGCAAGACATACTGACTGTGTCGCATCAAACAATTTGGGGCTTAATACGTTGACTAAATTCGGCGCAAGTTTGCGCTTGGTTTCGTTTCTGTTGGCTGATACTACAACATCGTCCAGTGCGATGTCATCTTGTTCGATGGCAAAATTCAGCTCTTTGGTGGAGTTGGCATCGATAGTTATGCTTTTTTGTGTGGTGCGGAAGCCTACGGATTTGACTTCTAAAGAAATAGTGCCTGTGGGAAGGTTCTTTAGAAAATAGTGCCCGGAGGTGTCGGTTGTAGTGCCTATGTTGGTTCCTTTCACGAATATTGTTATGTAAGGCAGGTGCTTCCCGCTTTGCTTGTCGATGACATGCCCATAGATATTGGCGTCAGAGCCATCTTGCTGCGGACTGCTGGCATCTGCCAGAAAGGGAATTAGCATAGCCAACAATGTGGCGACTGTGATTTTGATTTTAGTAGTCATAGTGTTTATGTTAATTGATAATTAATGATTCAGACTTGCAAGTATGAATAGTTGATGGTTATACGTGTATTATATCTCCCACGTTGCCATAAAGGAGAAGTTGCGGCCTGGCTCCGGCACATCGATAAGACGATAGTGACTCGTGTGGTCGTAATATCTATTGTTTAGCAGGTTGTCGCATCTGAGCGACAGCCGTAGTCGTGCACCGCCTATTTTCAGTGATTTCCCGACGGAAATGTTTATGAGTTGATGTCCTGGTGTCGGTTCCTCAGGAGGAACGATTTCGTTCTGTCGTCCGACAGCTACATATTCCACAGCTGCAAATCCGCCCTTGGCATCGTCTGCAGCAGGCAGGTCGTAGCGGAGTTGGACACGGACTGACCATGGAGTGGAGAATGGCAGGGAATAGCCTTTCTTATCGCCTGACAGTTGACGGGCATAGAGATATTCGCCGCCAGCGTTGATTTTGAAATGCTGGAGGATGAGGAATGAAAGTTCGGCCTCAAACCCACAGCGCGCCACGCGGCTTTGCTCATAGTTGTAGAGCTGCAGCCCTTCTTTATATTCGGATGTGGGACACAGGTAGATGTAGTTTGGAAAATAGTTGAAGAATGGTGTTACGGAAGCCTTGATGCCGTCATGGCTGTAGACGGCAGCTGCGTCGAGTTGGTATGACTCTTCCGGATTCAGATTGACATTGCCTTTCTCATAGCGGAAAATGCTGTAGTTTACACCGTCTATGCCAAGCTCTTTAGCTATAGGCATTCTGAAGCTTTTCCCGATGTTGACTTTCAGAACAAGATTGCCTATATGGTTGTCGATGCCTGCTGACCATGTCACGCTGTTGAATGCTCTGTGCAGGTTGGCGGAACGTTCGGCATATATTGAGTCGCCGCTGGCTGTCGGTGTCTTGAACCAGTCGTGGTAGCTGTGAGTGTTTATGCTTCCGTAATCGAAGCGTATGCCGGTGCTGAGGATGATGTTGTCGTTGACGGCAAAATGGTCAGACAGAAATATGCCGAATTGCAACAGCTCAAAATCTGGCAGTACAAAGCTCCAGCCTCCACTGCGGTTGTGCTGATATTCTGCGTTGACTCCTCCTTTGAGAGAGTTTGTGCCGATTGTCTGCTTGACGTTGACCGCGGCTGAGACTGTGTTCTTGTCGAAACTGTGTTCAAGTGTGCCGTCGGGCTTGGGCATGTATCCGTGTGACACTGGCTCGGAGAGCTCGCGCTGGTGGTTGTTTTGCCAGCTGATGTTGCTTTCCGCCAAGCCTCCTTTCCAATGCCATTCGGTGTGGTTCGAGACAAACAGATGATTGACACTGTGCTGCGGCAGGTCGACGTCGCGGGCCGACCGGTCGTAGTCAATCTCAGACAAGCGTACCTCGAGCCATGCGCGTTGGCGAAAAAACCACTTTTGGTGTTGACGTCGGAGATTCGAAGCCAGCTGCTCCATTTGTTTCCCGTGTGCCCAATTGTAAGACTGCCGTCGGTCTCGCGTCCTGACGTATTGCGCAGACGGCGATTGTGCAGTTTTATGTAGTATGAATAATACTGAATGCTGTCTACAGGAACACGCTGGTCGGCATAGTCGATGAAGGTGGCGTTGGCTTTATACCAGAAATTGTTCTTGCGTCCAGTCAATCTTACAGAGGTGCCGATGGCGTCATTGACGCTGCGGGCAACAGGTTCGCGCTCCACTTGAATCTGTCTTGCGGCACGGCGGTGCTTGTCAGATTGATGACTCCTCCTATGGCGTCGGAGCCGTAAGACAGCGAGGCAGGGCCTTTTATCACTTCCGCGTGGTCGATGTCATACTGGTCTATTTCCAGCCCATGGTCGTCGCCCCATTGCTGCCCCTCGTGTTTGATGCCGTTTTCTGCCACAACCACGCGGTTGAACCCGAGCCCGCGGATTGTTGGTTTGGACTCATTTGATCCTACTGACATGGCTTTGACGCCGGGTATCTTCTCGAGGCTTTGCATGAGCGAGCCGCTGAAATTAGTTTCTATAAATTGTTTGCCGACATATGTGGTGCTTAGTGCCGACCTCATTTGCATATCTTTACTATAGCCGTTTCCCTCCACGACGACATCCTTGAGCACAATTCCTGCTTTTGTCGGCTGCCGCAGACTGTCGGTGTCGGATTCCAATCCATTTCCGAGACTGTGGCCTGACGCGCTGCCGGCTGTTGAAGCAAGGATGCAGTAGGGTAGGATAAAAATGGGAAGCGACTCAGTTAAAAACTTCCTGTTCATCCTAAAAATTAACGTATTAGTGGATTGTACGATTTTTCATGTCCGAAATTATTTATTCGGATATGAAATGAAGAAAAACTTGAAATTAAGCTTGATATGCAAAAGGAGGCGCACGGAGAAATGCGCGCTTAGTCGTTGCTTCCAGGATTCCTGCGCAAGGGAGCGCAAGAATGAACGACAAGAGGATGGTTGTGAAATCAATATGAGGCTCTGCCTCTTCGACAAAAGGCGATAGGATGAATTGGCAAATCGGACAGTCGTTGTCGGCTGTGCCATTGTGCGAGTGGCATGTGCCCGACGTTTCGACAGTGGAAATGGCATCGGAGTCGTGAACGTGTGTGGCTTTCACGATTCCCATAGGCAGGAGCGACAACAGAAGCACCAGCGCTATTATAATCCTATTTCGTCTTAATGTTTTCATTTATGCCGCAAAGATAATGATTGTTTCTAAAATATGCAACATTGTTGCATATTTTAATTGTGTTAAATTTTGCTATTTGTGAAATTGTTGGTATTTTTGCATTTAAATTCAATTAAAAGAGTGTTGGAATGAATGCGACAGACATATTGAAAAGAAAGGGATTGAAGAAAAGTGCACAGCGAATCCGTGTGATCAATATTTTGAAAGACAAAGGAATGCCTATGGCTGAAGATGAGATAAAAGTGGCGATGGGCGAGATTTATGACCGTGTGACGTTTTATCGCACGATGCAGGCTCTTGAGAAAGCGGGAGTTGTTCACCGCATTTTAATAGACAACAATAAGTCGGAGTATGCCTTCAACGTTGAAGACGGACATCATTCGCATGTGCATTTTTTATGCACAAAGTGCGGTGCGGTTTCGTGTCTTAAAGATGTCATGGTTGCCGACTATCGTTTGCCGGAAGGCTATGTGCCTGCCGAGAGCGAAGTGCTGATAAAGGGGGTGTGTCCGTCGTGCAGCGCGGAGAAGAAGTAGTAAAGGTTGCTTTTTGTGCTTATTTTGAAATGAATCTAATAAAAATGCTTGTTTCGCAGATAAATCAAAGAAAAATTCCTAATTTTGAAACTCAAAATAAAACAAGGTGAAAATAGCGATTGTGAAATATAACGCCGGAAACGTGTTCTCTGTGGAGTGCGCGCTACGCCGTCTTGGCGTGGAGCCGGTGTTGACTGCCGACCCTGATGTGCTGCGCGCAGCCGACAAGGTGGTTTTTCCTGGTGTGGGAGAAGCGTCGTCGGCAATGACTTGTCTGCGTGGCAGCGGCCTTGACGGCGTGATACGCTCGTTGCGGCAGCCGGTGCTTGGTGTGTGTATCGGGCAGCAGCTGATGTGCCGCCATTCGGAGGAGGGCGACTGCGATTGCCTCGGCATCTTTGATGTCGACGTCAAGCGTTTTCAGCCCGCGCAGGGTTTCAAAATTCCGGAGATGGGTTGGAACACTGTCGCGGCTGTGCGCCAAAGCCGGTTGCTTGAAGGCATTGCCGACGGCAGCTATGTCTATTATGTGCATAGTTACTACGCTCCGGTTTGCACCGACACGATAGCCGTCACTGAGTTTGCTGTGCCGTTCAGCGCGGCGATGCAGCGCGACAACTTCTATGCCACACAGTTTCATCCTGAGAAGAGTGGTGATGTCGGGTCGCGCATATTGCAAAACTTTTTGGAATTATGATGGAGATTATACCGGCAATAGATATTATCGAGGGCAAGTGCGTAAGGCTTACGCGCGGCGACTACGACACGAAGCGAGTCTATAACGAAGATCCACTTGAGGTGGCGCAGGCGATGGAGAGCGCCGGATGCCGACGGTTGCATCTGGTGGATCTTGACGGCGCGAAAGCAGCCCACATTGTGAACTATCGCACACTGGAGCGGCTGGCTTCGCGCACGTCGCTGACAATCGACTTCGGCGGCGGTCTGAAGTCTGACGACGACGCGCATGTGGCTTTCGAGTCGGGCGCGGCGATGATTACGGGCGGCAGTGTGGCGGTGAAAAGTCCGGAACTTTTCCGTGGCTGGATTGCCCGCTACGGTGCAGACCGCATTATTCTCGGTGCTGATGTGAAGAACAAGAAAATAGCCACCGTGGGATGGACGGAGGACAGCGGCATCGACTTGATGCCGTTTGTGCGTGGATATATGGAGCGCGACGGCGTGCGCAATGTCATCACGACCGACATTGCGTGCGACGGGATGCTTGAAGGCGCGGCTGTGGACCTGTATAAGGAGATGCTCGAAGAATTGCCGGGTATAGTGCTTACGGCAAGTGGAGGAATCGGCTCGCTTGCGACGTCGAGAGCCTTGACGCCGTCGGGGTGCCGTCGGTGATTGTGGGAAGGCGATTTATGAAGGGCGTATATCGCTTAAGGATGTGGAACGGATTAACATGAACTGCAATGCTTGCTAAGAGAATCATACCCTGTCTTGATGTGAAAGACGGCAAAACGGTAAAAGGTGTCTGCTTCGGCAATCTGCGCGATGCCGGCGATCCGGTGGAGCTCGGTCGGAGATACAGCGAGGAGGGGGCCGACGAACTGGTGTTTCTCGACATCACGGCATCGAGCCAGCGACGCAAGACGCTGGTCGACATGGTGAGCCGTGTGGCGCGCGAGGTGAATATTCCTTTCACTGTGGGCGGGGGAATAGGCAGCGTGGCTGATGTTGAGGCGCTGCTCAATGCCGGTGCCGACAAAATTTCCATCAACTCGTCGGCGTTGGCGCGTCCGGAGCTTATCGACGAGATTGCAGCCCGTTTCGGCAGCCAGGTGTGTGTCGTGCCATCGACGCGCGCTGTGTCGACGGCGATTGGCAATGTTTCACTCACGGAGGCAGCCGTCCTGCCGGACGCGGACTGTTTGAATGGGCTGCGGAGGCTGAACGCCGTGGCGCAGGAGAACTGTTGTTTACGAGTATGGACCACGACGGTGTGAAACAGGGGTTTGCCTGCGATGCTTTGGCGCGGCTGAGCACTGGCGCGGGAATTCCCGTGATTGCGAGCGGAGGCGGCGGACGGATGAAGCATTTTGCCGAAGTGTTTGAGCTTGGCAATGCCGATGCGGCACTGGCGGCGAGCGTGTTCCACTACAATGAGATAGGAATCGGAGAATTGAAAAAATATTTACAAGAACAGCATATCACAGTGAGATTATGAATTTGAATTTTGAAAAAATGGGCGGACTTGTTCCCGCAATCATACAGGATGCACGCACAAAGAATGTGCTGATGCTCGGTTTTATGAACAAGGAGGCGTTTGAGAAAACTCAGGCTACGGGCTTGGTGACATTTTACAGCCGCACACGCAATTGCTTGTGGACAAAAGGTGAGGAGAGCGGAAACACGTTGACGGTGGTGTCGATTGCCGACGACTGCGACAACGACACGCTGCTCATTAAGCAATCCCGGCTGGTCCGGTGTGCCACACCGGCGCGGCGACATGCTTCTGCGATTCAAACGACTATGGCGTTGAATTTTTCGACTATCTGCAGAAATTCATCCAGCGCCGTTATGCGGAGATGCCAGAGGGATCCTATACCACTTCGCTTTTCAAAAAGGGTGTGAACCGCATGGCTCAGAAAGTGGGCGAGGAGGCTGTGGAAACGGTCATCGAGGCTACAAACGGAACCGACGACCGTTTGGTCTATGAGGCTTCCGACTTGATGTATCACCTTATCGTGTTGCTCACGTCGAAGGGGTTGTCGCTCGACGACCTGTCGCGCGAGTTGCAGAAACGTCACAAAGAATAAGAAACAATCAATATAAATCATGTCAGCAATCATTGATTATAAAAATGTGGAAGTGCTCCGTAAGGAGTTGCTCGTGTTGAAAAACGTGAACTTTCAGCTTGAGGAAGGTCAGTTCGTGTATCTGATAGGCCGTGTCGGAAGCGGTAAGAGCAGCTTGATGAAGACGATGTATGCCGAAGTGCCTATTGAAATGGGCGAGGCGAGAATCTTCGACTACGACCTGTCTGCCATCCGCCGCAAGGATGTGCCTATGCTGCGCCGGCAGATTGGTGTGGTGTTCCAGGATTTCCAGCTGTTGTCTGACCGCTCGGTCTACGACAACCTGTTGTTTGTGCTTAAGGCCACGGGTTGGAAGAACAAGACCGACATCGACGAGCGTATCAATGAGGTGCTGAGTGAGGTGGGGATGGAGCACAAATCCTATAAGATGCCGCACGAGCTGTCGGGTGGCGAGCAGCAGCGCATCGCCATTGCGCGCGCTCTGCTCAACCGTCCGAAACTGATTCTTGCCGATGAGCCTACGGGCAATCTTGACCAGGAAACGGGACATCAGATCATGTCGCTGCTGCACCGCATCTGTGCGGAGGGAACGGCTGTAATTATGGCAACCCACAACATCCAGCTCACGGAGGATTTCCCTGCGAGGGTTGTGAAATGCGAGGATAAGAACGTAATAGAACTTTAATAACGATTTGATATTCGATTGAAAAGCGAAAAGAATGAAGGTACTGAAATTTGGCGGAACTTCTGTCGGTTCGGCGGAGCGAATCAGAAAAGTTGCCGGAATTGTGACCGGCAAGGGGAAAAATATTGTGGTGCTGTCGGCAATGGCTGGCACTACCAACACTTTGGTTGAGATTTCTGATTACCTGTACAAGAAAAATGTAAATGGAGCGCACGACATAGTAAACGCTCTTGAACTGAAATATCTTGAGACCATCGGCGGCTTGTATGACAAAGAGTCGACAAAAACGGCTGCAACGGCTGCGATAAAGGAGCGTTTCGACTATCTGCGCTCGCTTGCCAAGGCTAATTTCACGGTCTTGGAGGAGAGGGAGATTCTCGCGCAGGGCGAAATGATGTCGACTGCGATGATGCATCTCTATCTGCAGGAGCATGGCGTGAAGTCGGTGTTGTTGCCGGCACTTGAGTATATGCGCACCGACAGCAATGGCGAGCCAGATACGGCATTTTTAAAGGCTCGCCTGTCGGAGATGCTCGACGAGCATCGGGATGCCGAAATATATATCACGCAGGGCTACATCTGCAAAAACGCTTATGGTGAGACCGACAACCTGCAGCGCGGTGGCAGCGACTATTCGGCGTCGCTCATTGGCGCTGCTGTCGGCGCGGAGGAGATTGAAATCTGGACCGACATTGACGGTATGCACAACAATGACCCGCGCTATGTTGAAAACACGCGTCCAGTGGAACGCCTGAATTTTGAGGAGGCTGCCGAGCTTGCTTATTTCGGTGCCAAGATTCTGCACCCCACATGTGTGCAGCCTGCGAAACTGAACAACATTCCCGTGCGTCTGCTCAGCACACTCGACCCGTCTGCCAAGGGCACGCTGATTGACAATATGGCGGCAGACCACACCATCAAGGCGGTGGCTGCGAAGGACGGCATCACTGCCATCCGTGTCAAGTCGAGCCGCGTGCTGCTGGCTTACGGTTTCATGAGCAAGGTGTTTGAGATTTTTGAGGCGCATAAGACTCCGATAGACATGGTTACGGTGTCGGAAGTCGGTGTGTCGGTGACTGTCGACAATGAGCGGAACCTTGAGAGCATCATTGCGGAGCTGCGCAAATTCGGGACGGTGACCATCGACCACGATATGGTGATAATCTGTGTGGTGGGCGATCTTGAATGGCAAAACCGTGGCTTTGAGGCGAAGGCTTTGGCTGCTCTGAAGGACATCCCTGTGCGGATGATTTCTTATGGCGGCAGCAACTGCAACATCTCATTCCTTATCCGCAAGGATGACAAGGTGGAGGCACTCGCTAAACTGAGTGAGGAATTGTTCAACAGACAATAGGATTGTGTTATGACTACATTTCCGATTGATGAATTTAAAAACATAGAGACTCCGTTCTATTACTATGACATGGAGCTGCTCCGGCTGACTCTCGACGAGGTGAAGAAGCAAGCCGGCGGAAGTAAGGTGCACTATGCTGTCAAGGCTAATGCCAATCCTCGCATCCTCGTCGCGGTGCGCGAGGCGGGATTGGGTGTGGACTGCGTGAGCGGTGGCGAGATAGTGGCGGCTCTGAATGCCGGATTCTCCGGCGGCGACATAATGTTTGCCGGGGTGGGCAAGACCGACCGCGAGATTGCGCTGGCACTTGACGCAAACATTCATTGTTTCAACGTTGAGTCGTTGCCTGAACTGCTAAACATCAACGAGATTGCCGGAAGCAAGCACATGATGGCGCACATTGCAGTGCGCATCAATCCCAATGTGGACGCCCATACACACCAGTATATCACAACGGGGTTGAGCGAAAACAAATTCGGCATCAATCTTGAGAATCTTGACGAGTTTGTCGAAACGGCGTTGTCGCTCGACAATATTGACCTTTGTGGTGTGCATTTCCATATAGGCTCGCAAATCACGGAGACTGGACCGTTCGTGCTGCTGTGCAGGAAGGTGGGTGAAATTCTTGACCGCATGAAGGCGCTTGGGGCTGAAATCACAATAGTGGATATGGGTGGCGGTTTCGGAATTGACTACGACGATCCTGACGGCAATCCGATTCCCGACTTCGAACACTATTTTGCTGTGTTCCGCGACAATCTGCAGCTTTCTCCCGACCAGGAATTGCATTTCGAGCCGGGACGGTCGATTGTGGGGCAGTGCGGCTCGCTGATTACGCGTGTGCTTTATGTGAAGGAGGGCACAGCCAAGAAATTCGCCATTGTCGATGCCGGTATGACCGACCTCATTCGTCCGGCGTTGTATCAGGCTCATCATAAGATTGAAAATATCTCATCCACATCAGCGGTCGACGATGTCTACGATGTCGTAGGGCCAATCTGCGAGTCGTCTGACAGCTTCGGCACCGATGAGCGGCTGCCGCTGGTGCAGCGCGGTGATTTCATCGCTTTGCGTTCGGCTGGCGCTTACGGCGAGATTATGGCATCTACCTACAACTGCCGCCGCTTGCCGGGCAGTGTGTTTTCAACTGACTTATAAAACAAAATTACAATGAAATATTCGTATCGCACCGAAGGCACTTGCTGTCAGGCCTTCGACATTGAGACAGAAGATGGCAAAATCAAAGACGTGCAGTTCTATGGCGGCTGCAACGGAAATCTGCAGGGAATATGCTCGTTGATAAAAGGAATGCCGATAGGCGACGTGATTGGAAAACTGCAGGGCATACGTTGTGGCTCCAAGCCTACATCGTGTCCGGATCAGCTCAGCCGTGCCCTCTCGCTGATTGTGGAAGAAGGAAGGGAAAACGGGGAAAAATAGACGGAAAAGAAACGCGAAACAGTAAAAAAGCGATGGGAAACCAACCAAGTTGGTTTCCCATCGCTTTTTTTACCAATTAAAGGTTTATCGCTCCATCCGGGAGTCAAGACTCTGCCGTCCGAGGAAGAACGTGCGGGCGCGTATTGTCTTGGCATCGGTGGCAAACGGCTTGCTGTAGAGGGCTGATGTTGCTGTTGGCTCAGAGCCGTCGATGGTGTAGCGGATTTCAGCCGTAGGGTATTGACTGTTCATCACAACTTTTCCTTTCACCACTTTGATGCCCGGCTGCGCCACGTGGAAACAGAATCCTGCACGCTGCAGCGACGGCAGCTCAAAGTCTGACAGGATGCGGTTGTATGCAGCTTGGTCTGTCTGGGAAGCGGTTCTGTGTTCCAGCCTCGTTCAACAAGTCCGAAGATCTTAGGTAGCAGATAGTATTCCACCATATCGAAATTCCGGATGGTTTCCGAGAACAGTTGTCCCTGGACACCGATAATGTTGGCTTTTGCCTCAGGTAGAAGCGGCAGTTTGCCGGCTTGCTTCTCCATGTCGAGCGGAAGCCCGTCGATGGTCTTTGTCGACGACATATAGATGTTGTACGGGCGAGCGTCCCAAGAGCGGAACTCGTCGACATATCCTCCCCAATACAGTCCCGGCTCTCCGGGATGGGCGTTGTAGCACAGGTCGAAATAGAAATTGCTCACGTTGCAGAGCACCACGGGATAGCCGTTGTTGGCAACGGAGTAGGGGATGGTGTCGCCGTTCCATTCAGCCACGGTGTTCCAGCAGTTGACGGCGGCGAAGTGTGGGCGCAGCTGCTTGTCGACGTTGTTGCTGTGGCGCATTGCCGCTTCCTGCCATCCTCCGATTTTGTAGCCTTTCGCTGCAATCATATCGGCTATGCGGGTGATGAAATATTCTTCAACCTCGTGAGTGGTTGTGAATCCTTTCTCTGCCATCAAACGCTGCACTGCGGGCGATTTCGCCCATGGGTTTTTAGGCACTTCGTCGCCGCCCATGTGGATGTATGGCAGCGGGACGCCTGCTTCACGATACATCAGGATAATCTCGTCAACAACTTTTTCCATCAGTCTGTATGTGCCTTCCATCGCCGGGTTGAGCACGTTGTCGTTGTATCCTTGTGCCGACTTGTATTCAGACGTGTCGTCGTCATCCCACACTTGGAAATATCTGGCAGCCTCCGGATCAGTGTTTTCCAGATTGCGGCGGCGTGCCTTCATCGCCACGATTGCTGCGCGGGCGTGTCCCGGAGATTCGATTTCTGGTATCACTTCCACTCCGCGTGCATAGGCATAGCGTAGAAATTCCACAAAATCGGCTTTGGGAATATATCCGTTTGATGTGGTCGACAAGTCGTCGGGGTTTCCGTTGCCGGCATACGACTGGAAGAGGAAGCCGGATTCTTTTTCGGTCATTCCGCGGCGGCTGCCCACATCGGTGAGCTCCGGCAGTCCCGGTATCTCGATGCGCCAGCCCTCGTCGTCGGTAAGATGGAATTGCAGACGGTTGATTTTGTAGATTGCCAAGCGGTCGATGAGGCGCTTCACGTCGGAGAGTTGCGAGTAGTCGCGCACCACGTCGAGCATCAGTCCGCGGTAGTGCAGGTCGGGCCAGTCGCAGATAGTTGCGCATGCCACTTCGGGAGAGCCGGCGTTGCGTTCAGCCAGGCGGGCGAGTGTCTTGACTCCGTTGAGCACGGCGTCTTTTGAAACGCCACGCACGGCGATGCCGTCGGCGGCAAGCGTAATTTCGTAATATTCATTGTTTGATCGTCCTGCTATGTTGCGCGAGTCGGCGCCGCTCATCAGCGACAGGCGTACTCCGATGGTTTTTTGCCGGTGCCGGTGAGCTTCTGCGACGCGTATGCAGCCTCGCGCTCAAGGCCGTCGTCGGCATAGACACACATTGTCGACGACAAGTCGACCGTGCCGTTTCCCGTAGCCACAGATTTCAGTGCGGGAAGAATGCTGAACGGTCCCGACTGGCTTTGAGTGGCTGGGTTTACCTCCTCATTGGCGGCATAGCGCAGTTCGCCGGTAGGGAAGCCGGGAATATGTCGGAAACTGTTCCATTCCAATGGTTTCACGTTGATGCGGAGCGGACGTGCCATGGAGTCGCCGGAGAAGGCGAAGTGCGCTCCGTCGGGCGCATAACTGACGCCGCGCACCTCACCGCGGGCGCGGAAGTCGAGCACTACGGAGTCGCCGGGAGCAAGGGAGAAACCCTTGTCGGGAGTCAGTTTATAGTACCCTTGAAACACACGGCTCATTTTTATGTGACCCTGCTTGTCGAGAGGCAACGAGTTGCCCGAAAAGGCATTGTAGTAGATTGCCCAATCGTCGGCGAGGGTCGTTCCACTTACGTTTTTGATTACAAAAGAATATGTATAGTCGCGGTTGCGGGAGTTGGTGCCGTCGAGTTGCCACGACAGCGTCACCGGACTTTCGTTGACCACTGCCGAAGCCGACAGCGAGAGCAGCAGCGCTGCGAGAGGTAAATGTCTCATAGTTGGTTTGTTTGTGATTATGTTTTATGCTAAATTTGCTTTGTCTCAATCTGGTCTGCAATGTTCTGGCAAGCATCGTCGAGCAGGTCGAGCACATTCTCGAAGCCTTCCGAGCCGCCGTAGTACGGATCGGGAATGCAGTCCCAATGGCGGTATTGTCTGAAAAATGATGCTATGCGTTTCACCTTGTCCATCTCTTCCGGAGAGTTGGCAAGCCGGCGCAGATGGTCGTAGTTGCTGTCGTCCATAGCGAGGATGAGGTCGAAGCGTTCGAAATCGTCGGAGCAAACTTGGCGGCTGCGATGCGTCAGGTTCAGCCCCCGGAGTGTGGCGTGCACGCGCATGCGCTGGTCGGGCAGGTCGCCGGAGTGGTATGACGATATTCCGGCAGAGTCGATGAATATGCGGTCGTTCAGTCCGCGCTCGTCTACGATACGCTCCATCACACCCTGTCCGGCAGGCGATCGGCAGATGTTGCCCAAACACACGAAAAGAATCTTGTATTTTTTATTGTCTTCCATAATTGTCATTGCTTTTAATGAGTGTCAATCCACCATGAGGTGGCGGTTTTGCCGATGTAAAACTGTGTGTGCTGGGGTCGCTTACAGAAACTCCGCAGCAGCGGTCAAGCTTGATTCTGCCGGCTGAGTTTGTGTAGTAGTACGGAGTATGCACTTCGTAAACCACCGTTTTCGACAGCTGTTTCTTGAATTCGTCGAGCAATACAGCGTCGTTGCCGATAAGGCGTTCGGCATAGTCGCCGAGATCCACAAACACTGCCGGTCTGAAATAGTCGAGCCTCTGAATCGATGAAACCTCAGAATCGTCGATGGTGTGGGTGATGTTTATGCGCTTCATCAGAGCTGCGAGATTGTCCATCTCGTGGCAGTCAACCACCGACAGTGTGCCGCAAGGCATACGATAAGAGGAGTAGAAATCATAGAATCCATCGCATAATGCCTTTAGGTCAGGCGTGCCGAGCAGGTGCTGCCCGATGCTGGCATACGGCAGTCCGGCAGCCATCATCTCGCAAGGCGACGCCACGACATAGTCGGTTAGGTGGCGCAAGTCGTAGATAGCCTCGATTGACGCCATGTAGCAGTCGTCAAACAAGATATAGTCGAAATGGAGTCCCGACATTTTTATGCCCTCGGCAAGTCGGTTATGTCGATTTGCCAGTCCGTTTGAGTGCCGCCGAAGAAACGCGTGGGAAAACCAGCGTCGTCGCCGGCGGAAACTGTCAGCAACCGTTGCTGTTTTCCTTTTGAGGCGAAAGCCGATTTGGGCAGCCATCCATATCCATGGCATCCCACGGCCAAGGCATAGTGGGACGAAGGCGACAACGACTTCACTTCGGCAAGCATTGATGCCAGTCCGGCTGGAGTGGTTATGTCCGGGCGGTTGCCTGTTGAATATTTTTTGAGAAGGCGTCGCGATGTGGAGCCTTTCGAAGGGATGATTTCAAAAAGAGTAGCCTCGCTTTCCGATGTTGCGAAATAGACAAGCACACGCTCGCTGTAAAGACCGTTGCTGGCAATCACACTTTCCATGTCGTCGATATTTTTCGACAGATATTCTGTGAGGTCGCCAGTCCAGGGCATAAACATAAGAAGCGTTTTGTTGACAACTGTCGGTTTTGGCTCGGGCGTGTCCTCGCAAGCCTGCATCCCTGTTGCCAGAATGCAGACCAACCCAATGATTAATGTTTTTATAAATGCTCTCATATGTAATGCAAAGATAGTGCAAGGTGAGAGAAAAACATTCAAACTTGTTTGAAAATGTTTTTCCGAACCGCAGCCTATGTTATGAAAAGATAGTGCAAGGTGAGAGAAGAGCAAAACAAATTTATTTGATTTTGCTCATTCGAACCGCCGCCTGACTTATTAGGTGGTAGATTTCGCTTGTGGCTGTCGGATTGATGCGAATATTTCGCTTTTGACAGCAGATTGTTCGGATTTGTGGCAAAAGTATAGATAATTTGAAAAAATATGGCAAAATGAAATAAAAAATTAAATTTTGCTGAAAATATTTTGGAGATAAGAATATTCTGCTTACCTTTGTGGCATCAAAAACAGCAATTGACTTGCAAAATGAGCAAATTGAACTTCACAAAGATGCATGGCGCAGGCAACGACTACATATATATTGACTGTATGAAGTTGTGTCCGGCAGACTTGCCGGCTCTGTCCAGAAGGCTGAGCGACCGCCATACGGGAGTGGGTGCCGACGGGATGGTGCTGATAATGCCGTCGAAGATAGCCGATTTCCGTATGCGCATGTTCAATGCTGATGGATCGGAAGGCTTGATGTGTGGCAATGCCGCACGCTGCGTCGGAAAATACGTCTTTGAGAAGGGGCTTACCGACAAGAAACGAATTGCGCTTGAAACGCCGTCGGGCGTGAGGACGCTATGTTTGCATTTTGATGGGACGGCAGTCGACCGCGTCACGGTCGATATGGGTTGCCCGGTTCTGGAACCCTCGCGCATCCCGGTGCATTCCTCTTGTGCGGAGGATATTGAGATTGCAACAAGTTTTGGGGCAACAGCCCTTACCGCCGTGTCGATGGGAAATCCTCACGGCGTTGTTTTTTGCAAATTGGCTGATGTCAATGTTGAGGGATTGGGAAAAGAGTTGGAGACCAACGTTGTGTTTCCCGACCGTGCCAACATCGAATTTGTTGAGGTCGCAGCCCCCGACAGCCTTCTGATGCGCGTGTGGGAACGGGGCAGCGGCGAGACGCAGGCTTGCGGCAGCGGCGCTTGTGCCGCAGTGGTTGCCGGCGTGCTGACAGGGCGCTGTGCGCGGCATTGCAGTGTCAGCCTTCCTGGAGGATGTCTCGACGTGGAATGGCGCGAGGCTGACAACAAAGTGTATCTCACCGGACCGGCACAGTTCGTGTTTGAAGGAACGGTGGATGTGTGAAAATAGGAAAACGGTAAAAAAGATAACTATTCAAAAAATTGTTATGTCAACATTAAGATTTAAAGTGGTAGAAGAGGCCTACGGACGCAAAGCGGTGCCGGTGGCTATCCCGAGCGAACGTCCGAGTGAATACTATGGCAAGTATGTATTCAACCGTGCGCAGATGTATAAATATCTTGACAAGGACACCTATGATGCTCTCGTTTATGCCATCGACAATAAGGAGCCGTTGAGCCGCCGCCTCGCCGACCGCGTGGCTGCCGGAATGAAGCAGTGGGCTATGGATAATGGCGCGCGCCATTACTCACATTGGTTCCATCCGCTGACCGACGGAACAGCCGAGAAGCATGACGGATTTATCGAGCATGACGGCAAAGGTGGTGTGGTCGAGGAATTTTCTGGCAAATTGCTCGTGCAGCAGGAACCTGATGCGTCAAGTTTCCCGAACGGCGGAATCCGCAACACGTTCGAGGCTCGCGGATATTCGGCATGGGACATTTCTTCTCCTGCTTTCATCATTGACCATACATTGTGTATCCCTACGATTTTCATCTCATACACAGGAGAGTCGCTCGACTACAAAACACCGCTTCTGCGTGCGCTCAACAGCGTGGACAAGGCTGGTGCGGCGGTAGCGCGATATTTTGATGAAAACGTAAAGCATGTTATCTCTTACCTCGGCTGGGAGCAGGAATATTTCTTGGTCGACAAAGCGCTTTATGCCGCACGTCCCGACTTGGTGATGACCGGACGCACGCTGATGGGTCACGAAAGTGCTAAAAACCAGCAGCTTGAGGACCATTATTTCGGATCGATTCCATCGCGTGTGGAGGCATTCATGCTCGACCTTGAGATTGAATGCCACAAACTTGGCATCCCTGCAAAGACCCGCCACAACGAGGTGGCTCCAAACCAGTTTGAACTTGCCCCGGTTTATGAGGAGACCAATCTTGCCAACGACCACAACCTGTTGCTGATGTCATTGATGACAGAGGTGGCTCATCGTCATAACTTTGAGGTGCTGCTCCACGAGAAGCCTTTTGCGGGCGTCAACGGCTCTGGAAAGCACAACAACTGGAGTCTTGGCACCGACACTGGCGCAATGCTGTTCAGCCCTGGAAAAACGCCGAAGGACAATCTCCAGTTTATCACATTCCTTGCCAATGTAATGGCGGCAGTGCAGCGTCACAATGGCTTGCTGAAGGCTTCCATTGCTTCTGCAACCAATGAGCACCGTCTGGGTGCCAACGAGGCGCCGCCTGCAATCATCTCAATGTTTCTCGGCGCACAGATTACAGACGTTATAGACCGTCTGCTTGACACCGATGTGGACGACGACATAGCATTCTCTGCAAAAGAGGGTATGAAGCTGAAAAAACGTGTCGCAGATTCCGGAACTGCTTGTCGACAATACCGACCGCAACCGTACGTCGCCATTCGCATTACAGGCAACCGTTTTGAATTCCGCGCACTGGGCTCTTCTGCCAACTGCGCTTCGGCGATGATTGCCCTCAATGCTGCTGTGGCTGACCAGCTGACAAAATTCAAGGAGGCTGTCGACGCATGCATCGCTGCCGGCGAAATCAAGGAGCGCGCCATCCTTGAGGAGGCAAAGAAACTGTTCCGCGAGAACAAGGCAATACATTTCGACGGCAACGGCTACAGCGACGAGTGGAAAGAGGAGGCAGCGCGCCGCGGTCTTGATTGCGAGGCAAGCGTGCCGCGCATCTTCGACGCTTATCTGAAGCCGGAAAGTGTGGAGATGTTCAAGAGAACTGGTGTGTTTACCGATGTTGAACTCGAGGCACGCAACGAGGTGAAGTGGGAGATGTATACAAAGAAACTTCAGATTGAGGCTCGTGTGCTCGGCGATTTGGCAATCAACCATATAATTCCTGTGGCAACACGCTATCAGTCGCTGTTGCTCGACAATGTGATGAAAATCAAGTCGATATTCGACGGCGACGATTCAGGATTGGCTGAGCAGGAGAAGGAAACCATTAGGAAGATTGCAAAACACATGTATGTAATCAAAGACGAGGTGACAAAGATGGTGAATGCGCGCAAGGATGCCAACAAGGTTGAGAACGAGCGCGAGAAGGCTATCCTCTACCATGATACGGTGAAGCCGTGCATGGACGTCATCCGCTACCATATCGACAAGCTCGAACTGATGGTTGACAACGAGATGTGGCCTTTGCCAAAATATAGAGAACTTTTGTTTATTCGCTAAAAGTCTGAATGGAACAAATTAAGCATGAATGTGGTGTGGCAATGGTAAGGCTTCTGAAGCCTCTTCGCCACTACTACGAAAAATATGGTGCATACACTTACGGGCTCAACAAGCTCTATCTGTTGATGGAGAAGCAGCACAACCGCGGTCAGGAGGCCGCGGGTGTGGGCTGTGTCAAACTCAATGTGGAGCCCGGAAGTGAATACATCAATCGTGAGCGTGCCCTTGGTTCTGGTGCAATCCAGGAGATTTTCGACAAGGTGAACCGTGAGATTGATGCGGCTATGCACTGTGAGGAGTCGATTGAGAATGTCCCGTATATAGGTGAGCTATATATGGGGCATTTACGTTACAGCACGACGGGTAAGTCGGGGATGAGCTATGTGCATCCGTTCTTGCGCCGCAACAATTGGCGCTCGCGCAACTTGCTGTTGTGCGGCAACTTCAATATGACCAACGTTGACCAGATTTTCAACACGGTGGTGAGCCAGGGACAGCATCCGCGCATATATTCCGACACGTTTATAATCCTTGAGCAACTCGGCCATGCGCTCGACATGGAGCACGACCGGTTGTATCGTGAATATCGCGACAAGGCAGCCGACGGAAACGGGCTTGCGCGTCTCATTGAGGACAATATCAATGTGGACAACATCCTTCGCGACCAGGCGCGCCTGTGGGACGGCGGTTTTGTGATTTGCGGCATGACGGGCTCGGGCGATATGTTTGCCTTGCGCGACAGCAAGGGCATACGTCCGGCTTTCTATTATCACGACGATGAGATTGTGGTGGTGGCTTCGGAGCGTCCGGTGATTCAGACGGTGCTGAATGTTGGGGTCGACGATGTGAAGGAACTGACGCCGGGTTCGGCTTTGATTGTGGGCAAGAACGGCGGTATTTCTGTCGACGACATTCTCGGAGAGGGTGAGAACCGGAGGTGCTCGTTTGAACGGATCTATTTCTCGCGCGGTAGCGACAAGGATATCTATAAAGAGCGCAAGGCATTGGGCGAAAACGTGGTGCCCGACTTGCTTGAGGCGGTGGGACACGACCTCGACAATACGGTATTTTCGTTTATTCCCAACACTGCCGAGGTGGCGTTCTACGGCATGATGGAGGGCTTGGAGGCTCGCCTCGCAAAGCAGAAGGCTGAAGCCATAAAGGCGCTCGATGCGTCGGCTGCCGATTACGACCGGCGGTTGGCTGAAATTCTTAACAAGCGTCTGCGTCAGGAGAAGGTGGCGATAAAGGATATTAAACTGCGCACGTTTATTGCCGAGGGTGCTTCGCGCAACGACCTTGCCGCGCACGTCTATGATGTGACTTACGGTGTGGTGCGCGAAACGGACAATCTGGTGGTTATCGACGACAGCATTGTGCGCGGCACTACGTTGAAGCAGTCAATTATTCGTATGCTCGACCGTCTGAACCCGAAAAAATTGTTGTGGTGTCGTCGTCGCCGCAGGTGCGCTATCCCGACTGCTATGGCATCGACATGTCGCGTATGGGCGAGTTCATCGCTTTCAAAGCGGCAATTGAGCTGCTGAAAGACAGGGGGATGCGGAGTGTAATCGACGAGACTTATGCCGAATGTCTGCGACAGCTGGAATTGCCTATGGATGAGATGGAGAATGCGG
>OKWD01000005.1_pt1 | contig 37064 bp, 38 predicted proteins | sample 1607011 | NCBI WGS metagenome assembly OKWD01 (sample SAMN04414077, study PRJEB24778) | human gut metagenome | material: faecal | host: Homo sapiens | reverse complement strand
CTCTTTGTAGATGGTGATGGTCTTGCCGTTAACGGTGATGCTGTCCTCGCCAGCCTCAACGGTGCTTGCATACTTGTAAACACCCTGAGAAGAATCATACTTCAACAGATGTGCCAGCATCTTAGGGCTGGTTAAATCGTTGATTGCTACTACTTCATATCCTTCTGCATCGAACATCTGTCTGAATGCAAGACGACCAATACGGCCAAAACCATTAATTGCTACTCTTACTGCCATTTTAGTTTCCTCCTAAAATTTTAATTTTATATCTTTTGGCTTTCCGTTATTCACAGATTGTCAAAATTTTATCAGCAAAGACATTTTACCTAATTCCTGATTATAATTCAAGATGTAAATGAAAAATATTTGTGATTTTGTGGTAAATTTTACAGTTTGTTTAGAAATGCTATGGTTTTTCCCTTCATTTTTGCTATAATAGGTTCGTATTATGATAACCAGAAAGGATGAAAAATATGTCTATCAAAGCAGATTGTCATCTTCACTCTTCTTTTTCGGGAGATTCCCAGGCTCCCATGCCGGAGATGATCGATAAAGGTCTTGCTCTGGGACTGGAGACCATGTGTTTTACCGAGCATAACGATTTTGATTATCCCCGCACCGAGGAAGGACCGGGAACAATCTTTTTACTGAATACGGATTCCTATCTGTACGACGTGCTCCGCTGCCGCGCGAAATATGAAGGGAAAATGCGGATCCTCTTCGGCGTGGAGCTGGGATTGCAGCCTCATCTGGCCGACCGCAACGAAGATTTTATTTCCGCCTATGATTTTGATTTCGTCATCGGCTCCACTCATCTCTGCAAAGGAATGGATCCCTATTATCCGGAATATTTCGACGAAATTCTCCTCCGAGGAAGAAGCCATCCGGGCTTATTTTGCAGAGACACTGGAGAATCTGAAATGCCATGACGATTATGATGTATTGGGACATCTGGACTATATCGTCCGTGTGGCTCCCACCAAGGACAAGAACTATTCCTATGACAAATATAAGGATGCCATTGATCCGATCCTGGGAGCTTTTAGTGCAGCAGGGAAAAGGTCTGGAACTGAACACCGGAAGCTTCCGCTACGGTCTCAGACAGCCTCATCCCTGTACCGATGTTCTGCGCCGCTATCATGAGGCTGGGCGGTGAGATCATCACCGTAGGAACCGATGCCCACAAACCTCAGGATGTGGGATCCTATCTGGATCTTGAGAAAGCATCAGGATATAATTATCCGTATATCTTGCCACAGTGGGCGGATAAGGCGGTTCGAAAGGATGCCCCATATCCCGACGGAAATCCATGCAGAAATAAGCCAGATCTTCCATGACAATCACATCATACCGGGTTGCCAGTTCACCGATTATCTGCAACTCCTCCTCTTCCAGACAAATCCATGCCGGATTATTCGGATTAGAATAGATAATCGCTGCTATATCGCCTTTACTCAGGAAACTTTCCAATTTCTCACGCAAGGCCTGTCCACGATAATGATAGATATCAAACTCTTCCCACTCCACGCCGATAATGCGAAGCTGGGATTTCTGAATAGGAAATCCGGGATCAATGAACAATACCTTGTCTTTCCCCGGAATACGCTGCGTACAGGCTATGAACGAGCCGAATGAACCCGCCACCGACCCGGTGGTAGGCACACAAGCGCGCGGAGAGATATCCAGATTCAAGAAAGCTTTTACAAAACGGGAAGCCTCCTTTTTCAACTCGGGCACTCCTGCGGCAGCCGGATATTGCGATCCGACTCCCCTGTCCAAAGCAGCTTTCTCCGCTTCAATCCCTATCTGATTGGCGGCAAGACCAGGAGATCCCTGATCCATGCGGATAAAAGGAATCCCCGTTTCCTTTTCCAGATACTGGGCTACCAACAACACATCACCGATAGTAGCCTGTGCAAGATTGGCGATGTGCAGTTCCTTCACCGCCTTCTCCACTAATTCTTCACTAAATATCTTCATGGCATTACCAGTTCTTTACCGCATTCAATCCTATATCAAAAGCCTTCTGATTCATTTCAACAATCTTCTCACCTTTTGCAGCAAACACACGCCCTATGCTTTCGCGCAACTGTTCCGGTGATACGATTTCAATATACTTCGCAGCCATGCCCAGCAGAATCACATTCGCGCATTTAGGCATACTGTTTTCTTTTGCCATATCCTCTATTTCCAACTTCACCATATGCGGAAGACTTTCCAAAGTTCTCATCAGATCCACTTCTTCAGGATAGTCGGGAATGTTCTTGAAAGGATTAGCAGAAGTAATCACCCAACCTTCTTCCTGCAAATAAGGCAGATAACGCAACGCCTCCATCGGTTCCATGGAAATAATCAGATCCGCCTCACCCTGAGCGATCAGATCCGAATAAATCGTTTCGTCGGATAGACGCAGATTAGACTGTACATCTCCTCCGCGCTGGCTCATACCGTGTACCTCAGCCTGCTTCAAATTGATGCCTTCTGCCGTAGCAGCTTCTCCTATAATAGTAGCGATAGTCAGGATACCCTGTCCTCCTACGCCCGAAAGTATGATATCTTTTCTCATGCCTTATCTGCTTTTTTCTGTCTTAGTTTACGATTCAATGTCTGGATACACTCTCTGCGCGGAATAATGACAGACACCCCTTTATATTCTATTTCCTCACGAATGGTACGGGTGATTTCTTCCATATTCTTTGGTAATGGAACCACCACACGCACATGTTCGGGTTCCAAAGAAAGTGATGGTGAAATTATCGCCTATGCTGGATCTGTCATTGGCATTGAACGAGTTGAAACAGTTCGTGCGGTACACATTGTCGCTGTGAATAACGAGTGCAAGGAGTTATTGCTGATACTGCAAAAAGAGTCCGTTTCATCGGAGGTAAGCATCCATTGCGAACATATTGCAGGCAACGGGGAGAGCCGGCATTACACCTTTACCTTGAAGCAGGAAAAAACATCGCCCTGTCTTTTGGCCGATGAAGTCGGAACTTATTTGTATGAACCGAATGCCGCTATACTGAAAGCCGGTGCTTTTCGTTCTCTCACACAAACCTATCCTGTGGCGAAACTTCACCTCAACAGCCATTTATATACCTCTGTTTCTTTGGTTCCGGATTTTCCGGGACGTCGTTTCCGGGTTGAGGCCGTATCGGGTTTTGGAAAAAAGGAACTGAAAGCGTTCTTGATGGATATGGATAAGGCGAATATTACGATCCGCAACTTTCCATTATCGGTTGCGGAACTTCGCAAACGTTTGAAACTGAAAGAGGGAGGAGATGATTATATCTTTGCCACTACCTTGTCCGGCGGGCAGAAAGTCTTGATTAGAGGGAAGAAGTGTTAGTTTATAATCAGTTTGTAACCTATTCCCCTTACATTCACAATCCGTATGCTTTGGTCTTTGGACAGTTTATGGCGTAATTTCGTAATAAATACATGCAGGCTGCGTGAATTGAAGAAGCTGTCATCTCCCCATAGCTCCAACAAGATGCTTTGGCTGTTCACCACTTCATTCCGGTTCTCACACAGGCGTTTTAGGATTTCCGATTCCCGGTGGGAGAGTTCTTGTATGTTCCCTGCAAAATCCAGTTGTTGGGTGACGGAGTTGAACTGATATCCTCCGATGGTGTAGGTATTGGTTATTTCTTTTTCCACAAAAGCTTTGTGCATCAAGGCTTTGAGGCGTACAATAAGCTCCTGCATACCGAATGGTTTTTTCAGATAGTCATTAGCTCCCAGTTCAAATCCTTTTACTACATCATTGATGGCAGACCGGGCGGTGAGGAATAATACCGGGGTTGCTTTATCCGATTGGCGGATGCGGCGTACCATTTCAAAGCCATCCATACGGGGCATCATGACATCGGCTACCAATACGTCCGGTTTCTGTTCGAAAAACTTTCTTAAGCCTTCTTCACCATCTCCGGCGGTAGTAATGATAAAATCCTGTTCTTCCAGTGTGTCCTTGATAATCATGGCAAGAGTCTGTTCATCCTCTACTAATAAAACGTGTATCTTTTCCATTTGCTTATTCGGGAATTTTAAGTGTAAAGGTACTGCCTTTTCCTGTGCTGCTTTCCACGGAAACAGTTCCTTTATGCTGTTCTATCATTGTTTTTACATAATAAAGTCCTAATCCATATCCTTTTACATTATGCAGATTACCGGTCGGAACCCGATAAAACTTATCAAACAGATGTTTTTGTCTGTCGGCAGGAATACCTATTCCTTTGTCTTGTATCTTTAGCATCACATAAGCGTTACGGTCACTGTTACATGGACTGCTGCAGCGTGTTGCAGAAATGCAAATATATGCCTTTTCATCGGAATATTTTATAGCATTGTCTATCAGATTGCTGATCACGTTATACAGGTGCAAGCGGTCTGCACGTAGGGTTATGTTTTCTTCCATAATGAGTTTGAACTCAGTCGGCTTATCAGCTTTCAATCTATGTTGGCTGATCAGATTTTCCAACATAGGCCTCAGTTCGACAGGTTCATAGTTCAGACGGAAGTTCTTCCGTTGCTCCATACTCATGGAAAGGATCTGTTCCACCAGTCCGCTGAGCTGTTTCAGCTGGGTTTGGATAATCTGAAGATAGTTCTGTCGTTTCGTCAGGTTTTCTGCTCCGTTGAAGTTCAGTAATGCATCGTTGGCGGCGTAGGCTACGGCTATCGGAGTTTTCAGTTCGTGAGTAATGTTATGCGTGAAGTCCTCTTTCATTTCTTCTACACTTTTCTGCCTTAAGATGATACGGATAAGAAACCAGAATGATACCCCCAATATAATAATGATAAAGAAAGAGGTATAAAGTATCCCCTTCATTTGTTGCAAGACGATGGTATTTGTCGGTTCTACCCATAACCGGTATGCCATTTTGTTGTACAAGTCATAATTGTAATAGTAGCTCACTGCTTCTTTGCCCGGTCTGTATTTTTGAGGTGAACTGAGTCCTTGTACGATCGTGCTGTCTTGACGTAAATTCACTATTTCGATGCGATGAGGCAGGTAGATGATTCCGCGCATGGCAAGTGTCCTAGTAAAAAGGCTGTCGAAAGTGTGCAGGTTGATTTCCGTGAAAAGGTCCAGCTGGCTGTGGATACCCCGTTGGAAGTATTTGGTGAGCAGTTCCAGTGTACCGTTTTTGTCGATGGTAGTAGATACCGGTTCATTGATTTCCAGACCAAATCTTTTTTGCTGTTTGAAAGGCTCGGTTTCTATAACTTTGGTAATCAAAGCACTGCTGTCCAGATTGATACTGGATTCGATATAGCCATTTATGGTTTCGTTGCTTCGTTTCACGGAATCGCACCGTTCCATCATTTCATTGTAGTCACTCACCTGTAATGTTTCTATCAGGCAATTGTCCATATCCTTCTTCATCGAGGTGTATAATCCTGTCAACCAATATGCCTGATAGGCAAAGACGCCTATCAGCGAAAGGATAATCAATGCGGCTATGGCTTTAAACGGTATCTTCATGGTTTGGCAAAAATAGGCACAAAATAAGTATTTTCTTTCTTTTGATAACACTAAATAAGACTTCGTAAGCCGGCGGTAACACATACGGCACATTTTTCACCTTTACTTTGCATGGACACTAAAAATAAAACGATGATGAGGACAGTGATTATCTTTTGTTTATGCTTGTCGGCATTTGCGGCACAAGCGCAGAATGATGTGAATTATACCTATATGGACAGCCTTTTCCAACAATTGCCGGAGGTGTTTGGTCAAAGGGGAGCGTCCGGTGGTAAAGGCCGAGCGGGGAAAGCTGGTCTATGACTTACCCCGTATGGTAGAGCGGCTTCCGGTGAATAACGCCTACGAGGCGGTAAAGGAACTGCCCGGCATCGTGGAACAAGATGGCAATCTCACTTTTGGGGGCGCAGTATTTACTTTTGGTAGTAAATGGAAAAGTAAGTACACTGGACAAGGACGATTTGAAGTCCGTGCTTCAGAATACCCCTGTCAGTCGTCTGGAGAAAGCGGAAATCATGTATGCTGCTCCGGCACGTTACCGCATTCGTGGAGCCATGGTGAATGTTATTCTAAAATCGAATATCGGGCAGAAGCCTTCTTGGTCCGGTGAAGTGGCGGCTATGTATGAACAGTCCCGCAGGGAAGACATTGCAGGCCGTGGAAATTTGCTCTACACTTCCCGGCGCTTTTCGGCGGATGTGATGTATTCATACGGGTTCAAACATACCACTTTCGGATTGGACAAACAGTCATGGCACACTATGGCGGGGGACGTACACGAGTTGGATTTGAAAACAGAGGCTAAAGGGTATGGCGGCCGGCATAACCTCCGCTTGGGGGCGGATTATGATTTCGGGAAGAAGAACTTGTTGAGTGTGGTTTACAATACACAATACCGCTATGGACAGGACTGTACAAAAATGCGTGGAACAGCCCACAGTGATAAAACGGATGACGGTGACCGCCAGTTACATAATGTGGCGGCCGATTATCAATCTTCTTTCGGCCTTTCGGCAGGAATGGATTTCCTTTTTTTCTCCAGTCCGTCACAGACCTTCTTACAGAAAGATATGCAAAGTGTCCGTCAGACATTGAATTATGACAGCAACCAACGTATCAACCGCTGGTTATTCTATGCCAACCAGCTTCATTCCTTGCAAGGTGGAACCGAGATAAATTATGGTGTAAAGTACACTGCCACACACGATAACAGCTACCAGTTCTATCGGGATGGTGAAACAGGAGCCTTGATTCCCGATAATTCCGAGAAACAGCTTCGAAAAGAATATACTCTGAATATGTACACCGGCGCTTCACATAGTTTTGGGAAGAAGTTCTCTGCCGAAGTTTCCTTGGCCGCAGAGCTTTATCATGCCGGGGAACGCCATAGCTGGATGCTGTATCCCACTGTAAACACAACTTATACTCCGGCAGATGGCCATACCTTGCAAATGTCTTTCACCAGTAATCGTAAATATCCCGCTTACTGGCAGTTGCAACCTATTATACAGTATGTGGACAGCTATACCGAGGCTCATGGAAATCCCGACCTGAAGCCAAGTTCCAATTATTCGCTCGACTTGAATTATCTGTATAAGAATAGATATATGATAGGGGTGAATTACAATTACACACCCGATTACTTTGTGCAGCTCCCTTATCAATTGCCCGACCGTCTGGCGGAGGTGAATCAGTTTGTGAATTATGATTTTCAGAAAAGATGGACCATACAGACTATGGCTTCTTATAAAGTGAGTACATGGTGGAACGGGCGCATTTTTGCTTTCGGCCTGTTCTCTCATGACAAGAACAGCCATTTCCATGATATTGCATTCAACCGGCATAAATTCAGCGTCATTCTGAATACCACAAACACATTCATCTTATCGAAGAAACCGAATATCATAGGTACGTTGGCTGGTTTTTACCAATCACGTGCCATACAAGGGGTGTATAACTTAAGTCCTATTTGTAATGTTTCGACTTCACTTCAGTGGGCTTCTCCGGATGGAAAGACGAAAGTGATATTGAAAGGAAATGATATTCTTAATACATCGAATATGACCACCCGGCTGGGCGTGGGGGCAGCAACGGAACCGGACAGAAATGAATTGGGACAATCGTAGCTTTACATTTTCATTCCTCTATAAATTCGGCGGATACAAAGAGAAGAAACGTACCGATGTCGATACCAAGCGGCTGGGACGATGATTTTTTAGTGGTTAGTAATCACTAACCACTAATCACTAGTTCGCCATTTTTGCCTTGAAAGCCAGCGCATACATACGCATCTGTTTTACCATTGCCAGCAAGCCATTGCTGCGGGTGGGCGACAGATGTTCTTTCAAACCTATCTTCTCTATAAAGTATAAATCACTGCTTAATATTTCATCCGGAGTATGTCCGCTGACTACTTTGATAAGCAGGGCAATGATACCTTTTACAATCAAGGCGTCACTTTCCGCCTGGAACACCACTTTGCCGTCTTCCATATCGGCTTGCAGCCATACGCGGCTCTGGCAACCGTCTATCAGGTTTTGTTCTGTTTTATATTCGGGGGCGAGTGGTTCCTGCTCGTTACCCAAATCTATGAGCAATTGATACTTGTCCATCCAGTCATCAAAATCACTGAACTCTTCTATCACTTCGTTCTGAAGTTCGTTTATTGTTTTCATTATTTTATCATTTATTTCTCATTATAAATCACATCCATCACTGTTTGTCCTACCGCTTTCAGCGTGTTACGGTCAATGTTTTCCATCGTATCGTTTACCGTATGCCAGAAAGAGCCGAAAGAACTTTGCGGATTGTCGGCATCATAGTTAATGATGTCCACACACGGGATACGCGCCAACTTGTTGACATAGATATGGTCGTCCACCGTCTCACCGCCGTCTTCTTTTACAAAATATTTGCCATATCCCAGCTCATGTGCCTTTTTCCAGATTTTCTTCATTTCGGAACGGGCGGTGCGGGCCGAGTAACCTTCATAATAGAACGTGGCATCTTTTCCGCCTACCATATCCAGCAAGATTCCATAGCGTGCATTATAGTTCTGAACATGTGGGGTACGTGCCCAGTATTGTGAACCAAGGCACCAAGTGTCTTGTTTGTATCTACCGTCATAAAATTCAGGAATTCCATAATCCTCCGAATCAAAAAACACGATATCTATGCCCAGAGCAGGTTGTTCTTTCTGTATCTGACGGGCGATTTCCAATAACACACCTACACCACTGGCGCCATCATTTACTCCTAAAATAGGAGTGTGGTGATTTTCGGGTCGGGATCATTGTCGGCATACGGGCGGCTGTCCCAATGGGCGCAAAGCAGGATACGTTTTTTACTTTCGGGCTTGTAAGCACCGATAATGTTGCGTGATTTCAGTATCGTACCGTCGTATGCTATCAGATCGGCATATTGATTGTATACCTTGCGCCGAATTTTTCCAATTGTCCTGCCAGATATTCCCCACATTCTTTGTGCGCCTGTGTGTTGGGAACACGGGGACCGAAGTCTGCTTGTACCTGAATGTACTGGTAGGCGCTGTCTGCATCGAACTCGGGAGCCTTGATCACTTCTTTGTCTACGGTTTCTGTCCGGTCGTTTCTGCTTTTACTGTTTCCGCACGAAACGGCTGTCAATACAAGCAGCAAGAACGGGATTACTAAAACATTTCTTATCTTCATACTTATTCTTCTGTTATTTATTTGTGCATTATCCTTTATATAGAAGGGGGCTGCGCCGCAAAGTTACGTTATTTTCTTTGTACTTCTTCCATAACGCGCAGGAAGTTTCCACCCCAAATGAGGCGGATATTTTCTTCACTGTATCTTTCCAACAGCAGCCGGCGTGTAAAGTTTATCAATTCTGATGCCGAAGCGCAGCCTGTGATGCCGCCGTCACCGTCAAAATCGGTTCCTATCCCTACATGTTCTATGCCCATGACATTTACCATGTGGTTCAGATGCTCGATGGCATCCTTGATGGTAGCTTCTCCGTTCTTGCGCAGGAATCCGCCATACATACATACCTGTGCCACCCCCCCCTTGGCTGCCAATGCTTTCAATTGGTCATCCGTCAGATTGCGCGGATGGTCGCAAAGGGCACGGGCCGAAGAATGAGAGGCTACGATCGGTTTGCCGCTGATTGCCAGTGCATCATAGAAACTTTTCTCTCCGGCATGAGAAACATCTACCATCATTCCCACACGGTTCATTTCTTTTATCACCTGTTCACCGAATGTGCTTACGCCCAGTCCTTCCTCATTATAACGGGCAGAGCCGCAGATATCATTATTTCCGTTGTGGCAAAGTGTCATGTACACCACGCCACGATGGCGGAAACGTTCTACATTCGTGATATCCTTGCCAATGGCATATCCGTTTTCAATGCCCAGCATGACAGCCTTTTTCCCTGCTTTTTTCAAACGGCACAGATCAGCGGGAGTATATGCTATATCTACGGCTGTGCAGTTTTTGGCAACCATCTCCTCTATTTCGTTCAGGATGCGGTCTGCTTTGGCAGTAGCGGCCGATAAGGCTTCATCGGTACGTTCCAATTGCTTCAGGTAAGCCACCATGATGGTCGCGTCCAGATGTCCTTCCGTCATCTTATGCAGGTCTACCAGGATTTTCTTGTCACGGGTGGCGAAGTTTATTCCTTGATCGAAGAACATGGGAGTGTCGCAATGTGAATCCAGCGTTATCATGCGGCTGTGAAGTTTTTGGCTTCTCTGAAAGAAGTGGATTCCTGTATAAGCCAGTGGAATACCGGCATCATGCAGGTATTGTTTTCCAGAATGAAACATTCCGGATGCCATTGCACTCCCATCATGGACTTGCATTCGGTAGATTCCATCGCTTCAATGACTCCGTCGGATGAGCGGGCAGTTACCCTGAAACCCGGCGCAACCTCCTTTACCGCCTGATGGTGAAACGAATTGACCGGCAATATTTCTGTTTCAAACAATTTATAAAGTAAGGAATCTTTCTCTATCCGGACCGTATGCGAGGCATATCCCCGTCCCAAATCCTGATCGTGTTTGATCCGTTCCCCTTCCATCTGTACGTGGATATCCTGATACAGGCTGCCTCCAAAAGCGGCGTTCATCACCTGTATGCCGCGGCATATTCCCAGAATCGGTATCTGCCGGTCGGCGGCCAGTTTGGCAAGCAATAACTCCTGACGATCCCTCCGAGGATTGATGCTGTGTAATTCCTTTACCGGCTCTTCTCCAAGGAACAAAGGGTTGATATCCGCGACCTCCGGTCAGTAGTAAGCCATCCAATGCATTCAATGAGTTTATCAAACTGTCAGTGTCGTCAACTGGAGGGATGATGAAAGGAATCCCTCCTGCTTTCAGAATGGAAGTGAAATATCCTTCCAGCAAAGTACATGCGCCTTCCTGGAAGTTTCCGGTAAGCCCTATGACTGGAGCATCTTTGTGGCAGGGAAAGGTGCGGTGTATGGCATCGTACTCGGCTGAAATGTCAAATGTTTGAAACGTTTTCATAAGTTAAATTATTCATAGAAACTAAGCAAAGATAGGGATAAATTCAGATTTATTTTTCATATTTGCTAAAAATCTAATGATTATGGAACCTATACAGGACTTTGCCCGATTAATCAGCCGTCTGCGTGCGCAAAAGGAGCGTAAACGAGTTGCAGTGGTTTGCCCTAACGACCCGCATACGGAGTATGTCATTACCCGTAGCTTGCACGAAGGGTTTGCCGATTTCCTGTTGGTGGCTGATACTCCCCATTTATTGAATGCCGAATATATCCGGTTGCAGTACCCGGAGCATGTAAAAGTGTATGAGGCGACAAGTCCCGACAAAGCGGCGCAGGAAGCTGTTTCGCTGATACGTGAGGGACATGCGGACGTGTTGATGAAAGGGATTATCAATACGGATAATTTATTGCGGGCCGTGCTTAATAAGGAACATGGTATCCTGCCGAAAGGGAATGTGCTGAGCCATATCACGGTGGCACAGATCCCGATGTACAAGAAATTGCTGTTCTTCTCGGATGCGGCGGTCATTCCCCGTCCTACCTTGGAACAATTCGAGGCGATGCTGCGGTATGATCTGGAGGTATGCCGCCGCATGGGAATAGAAGCTCCCCGTGTGGCCTTGATTCATTGTACGGAAAAAGTAAACGAGAAATTCCCTCATACACTGGATTATGTGACTTTAAAGGAACGTGCCGCCGCCGGTGCTTACGGAAACATGTACTTGGACGGGCCCATGGATGTGAAGACGGCATGTGATGCGCATAGCGGTGAGGTGAAAGGAATCAGCTCGCCGGTGGTGGGACATGCGGATTTGTTGATCTTTCCCAATATCGAGTCGGGAAATACATTCTATAAAACGGTGTCATTGTTTGGTGACGCCAACATGGCAGGTATGTTGCGAGGTACGGCCTCTCCCGTAGTGGTTCCGTCGCGTGCCGATTCCGGTAATTCGAAATATTACAGTCTGGCATTGGCCTGTGTGGCCGGATAAATAATGTGGCAATGTGCCAATTTGCCGGTGTGTCAATTGGCTGTGCTGTGTTGCCGCATGGTTTTGGCTCATTCGCAAATTGATAAATTATTGAAACTATGAAAATATTTGTGATTAATCCGGGCTCTACTTCTACCAAATAGCCCTTTTCATCGATGAAAGACCGGTGTGGGCGGCAGGGGCCCATCATACTGCGGATGACTTGTCGGAGTTTCACCACGTCAACGAACAGTATGCGTACCGTAAGGACTTTGTATTGCGATTGCTTGCCGAGGCGGATATTCCGTTGGATTTTGATGCCGTCATTGCCCGTGGCGGTCTGCTGAAGCCTACGCCCGGCGGGGTGTATGCCATTAACGAACAGATGAAACACGATTTGCTCAACGCCCGGATGGAGCACGCCTGTAATTTGGGCGCGCTGATTGCCGATGAAATAGCCCGGGAATGCCATTGTCCCGCCTACATTGCCGATCCCGAAGTGGTAGACGAGCTGCAACCGGCCGCCCGCCTGACGGGAATACCGGAGATAGAGCGCATTTCCATCTTCCATGCCTTGAACAGTAAGGCGGTATCGCGTAAATATGCCGCTTCCATCGGGAAACATTATGAAGAGTTGAATCTGATTGTGGTGCATCTGGGAGGTGGCATATCGGTGGGTGCCCATTGCAAAGGACGGGTGATTGATGTTAACAATGCCTTGAACGGTGAGGGGCCGTTTTCTCCCGAACGTGCGGGAACCATTCCTGCCGACCAGTTGGCGGAATTGTGCTTCAGCGGTAAGTATACGTTAAAGCAGATCAAGAAGATGCTGAATGGCAAAGGGGGGCTGACTGCCCATCTGGGTATGAATGATGTGGTGACTATTGCCCGGAAAGCTTCCGAAGGCGAGGAGCCTTATAAAGGGGTATTGGATGCGATGCTCTATACGGTGGCGAAACAGGCAGGGGCCATGTATGTCACGCTCCGTGGGCAGGTGGATGCCATTATTCTGACGGGAGGCATTGCCCATAGTGATTACTGTGTAGGGATTCTCAAGGAACAGATTGATTATCTGGCGCCGGTTGTGCTGATGCCCGGTGAAGACGAGATGGGCTCGCTGGCTTATAATGCGTTGGGAGCCTTGAAAGGTGAGCTGCCTTTGCAGGTTTACCGGCCGGAATAAGAAGATGGTGGTACATCGGAATTAAAATAAGCGATAAAATTGTTCAAATCCTTCATGGAAGGGTAATGTGTTGATATACAGAAGGCTATTATGAAGGAATCATTATAAATTCCTTCATAATAGCTTCAGGGATGTTTTTACCCGGCCAGTGCTACCAGTTTATACATATTTCCTGTTGTGGTATGCATGCGTTCCGCTCCCAGGGAATTCATGATTCTTCCCATTTTGTTTATCGTGATGCCGCGCATGGCTGCCGGATATCGTTTCAGCAGGATATTGAACAAGCATACTGCCGAGTAAAGTTTGAAGTCTTCCCCTTTCTCCGGCAGTCTGAAACAATGGAGAATCATTTCCGCTTCGGTAGGCAAGGCATAATAGGCCTGGTTGCGCAGTTTCAGCTCGGATTCCTCCGCCGCCGAGAACCAGTAACGCTTTCCCTCGTCCAGTTCTGCTTTCAGCTGGGCGAAAAGCTGTTTGTGCTCCAGTGGCGAGCAGTCTATCTTCTCCTTTACCTCGGCAAAGAAATAACGGCGGCTTCCGCTGGGGTCGGTGAGCAGCGCTTTCCGGTTACTGGTGCCGATGAACGAGGCCATCCGGGGCAGATGGCTGTAGGACGAGCGGTGCGACTTGCGGAAATCCAGTTTTTTCATCTGCATCAGATTTTTCAGCAATGGCAGTTTCTGTGGTGAAAGACGGTCGTACTCATCCAGATTAATCAGTCCGAAGAAAGCCAGCTTCTGCTCGCATCCTGCCTGTCCGGTCAGTTCGAAGCTGTCCGTATAGTAGTCTTTCAACGAATCGGGCATCAGCAATTCGCAGAAAGTGGATTTGCATCTCCCTTGCTCGCTGCTCACCAGCATGGGGGCCACAGCGTTGGCGCACCGGGCCATGCGTCCGCTCCACTGGGCAGTTACGCCCAGCATCCAGCGGTGGAAACTGTTCACCCAGAAATCTTTCGTAGATATGCGTTGTGCCAGCGGAGTCACTCTCGGTCCTTGCCGTCCCATTCGGGAAGGGTGTTCATATAGGAAAGTAACGGATGATAGTCCGGCATCTGCTCCGAGTTCACGAACCGGCTTACATCCTTGTCCCAGCAGTTGATGTGACGTGCACGTGCTTCCAGGCACAGGCTGTTCAGGGTGCGCTGGCTTATTACCTTATATATAGGTGTGTCAGCGTCTTTTTTGCAACATTCCGTTTGTTCCGTCAGTAGGTTGAAGCGGAAGTGGTAGCGGCTCAGCAAATATTGTTCCAGTTTTTGCTGTACTTGTTCCGTTTCCGGTTTCTTCTGCATTGATAATGAGGTAGATGAACTCTTCACTGTCGGACTTATCACTACATTCGAGGAAGCAAGCTTCTTCATTACTTTGTTCAATAACTTTTTATTCATTATTTGTTGTTTTAGGTTTCCGTTGGAACAAAGATACTGTGTAAAATAGCGTTTTGCAAGTGTTTTTCGTGGGGTTTTAGAGAAAAGTGACTAAGCGTAAACATCCTGAATAACAAGCTGTTTCGTCCGGTTGATTACACGATATCTTCCTTTTGATTCAGTTGTTTCACTTAAGTGATGAAGTTTGAGCACCCTAGTGATGAAAGTTCATCACTAGGGTGATATAATATCATCACTTAAGTGAAACAATTTACTTGAAGGGAAGATACAACGACTTCGACCGGATGATACACCTTATTCGTCCGGTTGTTGTCATTTGATGAAATGTGAGTATTTTGCCGGACAGTCATCACCTTGGGATGCGTTTTTGGAGATGGAACGGGGCTGAAGGAATATGTAAGCATCTCCGCGCTTCTATATTGTCTCTCTTTTTTTTGTTCTTATATCTTGGGTATAAAAACGAATCATTATGGATTTGGCAGAAAATAGATTTAGAAAACCTGAGAACGTTTCCTTGAAGTATTGAAAGTAGACTGTCATGAAGAATAGATGAAGGATATCTATAGCGATCCTTCATTGCAACTTATTTATATTCAGCAAGTAATGCGCTGATGAAGGATTTGAAGGAAATAATTCCTTCATTGTATCTTGACGTGTGGTTGAGATGGGTGCTAAAACTATCTGTCGGATAAATAGATCAATGTACTAGAATTGACAATTTCCTGATCACTATTTGCGCAAATAACTATCGCTTGTTGTCTGTATGCTTTTCGCACGTTTTACTTTTACTTTCTTGCCAAAGTCAAACTTATATATAAGGTTTAAGCACGCTCCTTGATAAGGGGGTTTATTATTTTCTTCTATTCTGCTTAGATTGTTATTGGTAATTGTGGTCAGATTTCTTCTTTTATTCAAAATAGCGTAAACTGATAAATTTATGCAGAACTTTTGATCCAGGAAATATTTGTAAAGGCCGGCATTCATATTGTATACACTGTGATATATTGTTTCGCTTCTACGTGTTCTTCTTTCTGCCATCCTTCTCCACTCTGATATGCGTAATACATTTGGTTGTTGGTATGGTTATTATAATAGTCGCCACCCCATTTCAACCTGGAATGTTTGTTGAGCAAGAAGATATAATTTATTTCTGCTTTCCATAAATCAGAAACAGTTCCGGTGTTGCTACATTTATTATCCTCTTCGTTTTTCTCCGGATACTGATAAAGATAATGGTGATTCAGTTCTTTCGTTTCATCACTTCTCAAATAATCAAGAACTGTTTGCAAAGTATTCTTTCCGTTTTTTGATTTCCAATTATAGTTCAAACTAGCCTGATATATTTTGTCATCCCCTTTCCCTTTACTATGGTAGGAAGAGGTATATTCCTTTTCTGTTTCTTGTGTTTCGGAAAAAGAAGAAGATTTTAGTGTGCTTCCAGCCTGTTTTACCATACAGTTAAGTCCGATGCTTTGCAGGGTAGTTATATCATATAACATGCTGAATGTTTCATTGATTCTTCTTATATTTTTACGGTCTATATTTTGATTTACAATATGGATATTCTGGTGGCTGTTATGGGTTATATTTTCCGTGATGTAAGGATCTCCTGCATTAGAAAGGACCAGATTGTTGTAAAAGTTCCATTTCCCAAGCCGAAGCTTAATGGAAGGCCCAAAACGTTCCCAATGACTATTTCTTTTTCTCATCTCTCCTAGCAAAGAGGGTGAACCATTGCCTCCGCCATCTGCATTTGGTGGAAATATAGGGTATGATACTCATTTCTATACTCATCAGCATGGAAAGGGCTCTCTTTATGTTAATCTTAATACGTATGGACATTATAAAAGATTGTCATGGAATCTTTATGGGAATTATCGGCCTTTCAGCTATGGTGTGAATAACAAACGGAAACATTATGGGTCTGAATCGGAACTGACGGTAACTTGGCGTGTGAACAAACATTTGGGAATTACTGGAAATATGAGGTATTTGTTGGGCACTTTGGGGTATGATTCCACTACGCACGAAGGAACTTATTACAATTTCTCATCCGGCAGGATGAAGGACCGAAGTTTCTGCTTTTCATTAGGATTCAATTATTATATGCAAGGAAAGAATTTCAAATATAGGAATAAGAAGAGTTTGCAGAGTACGGAGCAGGGGATAAAGTTGTGAAATAATTTTTGTTTGATATGTTGCAGGCACGGGATGCGTATGATATTAGAATCGCGGGAACGTTTACGAAGAGCGCATGAGGAATGCGCGAAACTTGAGAGTGTCATCTGATGTCATAGTACAGGCTACAGGGCTTCCTGAAGAAGAAATAAAAGCCCTTTAATTGAATTGCAAAGGGTTTGGCCGGAAAGAATAGTTTCTATTCGTATTCGTGTTTCCGTTTCGGATTCATCGGAAACCAGCCTTTCAGCACGCGTTCGCGTTGCTCGAATATCTCCTTGATAGTCCAGAAAGAAGAGAAGGAGAAGACACCCAATAAAGAGGAAATCAGGATGTCACTGATAAGCACAGTCCCTATAATGCCTGCTATGCCCAGTACCAAAAATATCCACCAGCACCGTGTACCCCAATAATATTCGGCCTTGACCACGATGGGGTGGAAAAGACCGATTATTAAAAAGGTACAAATGCCGATGGCAATACCGCCTAAATGGTATTCATTCAGCCATTCCATTCTTTCTTAGCTTTGAATGGGTATTTCTTTTTTGATGCTCTGCTCCAGAGAGATCAGGGTCTCGGTAGCCGTAACGCCGGGAATTTCCTGAATCTTTGAGTTCAGCAAGTCCATCAAATGCTCGTTATCGCGTGAATAAAGTTTGGTCAGCATGGTATAGGGACCTGTAGTGAAGTGGCACTCCACAATTTCGGGAATCTTCTTCAGTTCTGCCACTACGTTTTTGTACATGGAACCTTTTTCCAGCTTGATTCCTACGTATGTACAGGTTCTATACCCTAAACTCTTAGGGTTCACATGATATCCTGAACCGATAATAACTCCCAAATCAATTAATCTTTGCACACGCTGGTGAATGGCTGCGCGTGAAACTCCACATTCTGCTGCGACATCTTTAAACGGGATGCGGGCATTTTGGGATATAATTTCTAGAATTTGTCTGTCGAGACTATCAATTTTCTCCATAATATACCGATTTTAATGTTATCAATCTGTAAGCAAATATAGGAATACTTTTTAATTTATCTACTATTTTGCAAGAAAAAACAGGATTTCTTTGAAAAAAAGTGCAATAAGAGGAGCTAATCACCTATTTTCTTCTCTATTTCGCCGATTTTCCCTCTTCTTTCAAATGAGAAGGTATCGCTATGTGTATCTAAATAGTTCAACAGGAATAGCGATTTTCTTAACAAATATTTTTGTTCTTCGGACTCTTTCAACAAAGCATCCTGATAGAGCAGTTCGGATAACATGTCGATGCGCGTGAGCAATTCCTCGCCACCATAGTTCTGTCCCATCTCGTTCAGTATATATTCCGCATCCTGATCATAATAGAAGGTGGAAGGATGATTGAAGTAGGCACGATAAATGCTTTGAAGTTGCAATTGCAGCTCGGGACCGTCCTTTTTATCTCTTTCTTCTACCAACTTTTCCAATGCTTCGAAAAATTGTTGAAGCAACCGCATAATGTAATCTCTTTGCAGCATGTTAATTGTCCTCTTCGTTTTTATGGGTTAGTGTTACTAATACTTTATCTATCCGGGCTCCGTCCATGTCGACTATTTCCAGTGTGAAGTCATTCCATTCCATGGATTCACCGGTCTTGGGAATGTGGCCTAGTTGTTGCAGGATGAGGCCGCTCAACGTGTTGTAATTATAATCGGGGTATAAATCCTCCATTTCGAAATGACTCAGAAAGTCATAGAAAGAACATTGGCCGTCTATCAACCAGCTTCCGTCCTTGCGGGGAACGATATCGGGGTCTTCCGAGTCACTGGGCAAGGTGCCTACCAGGGCTTCCAGAATGTCCTTCATGGTGATGATGCCTTGCAGACTGCCGAATTCATCACAGATTAATCCGTATTTGATGTTGTGCTGGCGTATTTGTTCCAATACTTTATATACATCCATGTTTTCGTGGAAGTATTGTGCCGGACGGATCACATCACGCAGATTGAATTCGCAACTGTTCAGCTTCCCGAAGAGGTCTTTCAGGTAAACTACTCCGATGATGTTGTCCAGGGTGTTTCCTTGAGTTACAGGGTAAACTTGGTACAGGTGTTGGCATACGATGTCATACAGCTGCTTGTTGTTCATGTCTATGTCAATGGATACGATATCGCTGCGATAGGTCATGATGGTGTTGATACTGCGGTCGCCCAGAGAGAAAACACGGTCCACAATATCCTGTTCCACTTCCTGCACTTCACCGTTCTCGGTTCCTTCGTCTATCATGGATTTGATTTCCTCTTCAGTCACTTTTTCTTCCGCTGTGTTGATATGCAGCAGGTTGAAGATAAGTGAAGTGCTTTTGGCAAGTATCCATACAAAAGGAGAGGCGATGACGGACAGCCAGTACATGGGACGTGCCAATAGCTTGGCAGCACGGGTGGAGGCACTCATGCCAATGCGTTTGGGCACCAGCTCGCCAAAGATAATAGTGAGGTAAGTGACCAGGATGACAATCAGGGTTTGAGCCAATAAATAGGCATATGTGGCGGGTACGCCGGCGTCAGTCAGTATGTTCCCAAAGTCGGTGACCAGCACGTCACCGGAGTAAATACCGGTCAATATACCAATCAGGGTGATTCCGATTTGGATGGTGGATAAAAACTTGTCCGGGTCATTGGCAAGCTTTAAAGCGATACGCGCTGTAGAGCTTCCATGACGGATATCATTGGACAAACTACTTTTACGCGCTGAGATCAGGGCGATTTCGGACATGGCGAATACCCCGTTTAATAAGATAAGTGCGATAATAATGGCAATTTCCATGTAAGAATTTACGTTTTGTTTTGCTAACAAATGTACTAAGAATTGTGTTTTCTCTTTCTTCTTTTAGATTTAATTAATGAATTATCTGTCATTTGCGCTATCTTTGCGGTGTCTATACTTAGAAAGGAGTAATTATGCATCCGTTGGAACTATTCAAATATTGTCCGAAGTGTGGTTCGCCGCACTTTGAGGTGAACAATGAGAAATCAAAGCGTTGTGCCGATTGTGGCTTTGTGTATTATTTCAATTCCAGTGCCGCTACTGTAGCTTTTATCTTGAATGATAAGAATGAGTTGTTGGTGTGCCGCAGGGGAAAAGAACCGGCAAAGGGAACATTGGACCTGTCCGGCGGGTTTATTGATATGCATGAGACCGGCGAGGAAGGTGTGGCACGCGAGGTGTTGGAAGAAACCGGTTTGCAGGTGGAGGAGGCTGTTTATCAGTTCTCATTGCCCAACACTTATCTTTATTCAGGATTTCTGGTACATACATTGGATCTGTTCTTTCTTTGTAAAGTGAAAGATACCAGCCGGATAAAGGCGATGGATGATGTGGCGGAGTCTTTCTGGCTTCCGTTGGATGAAGTGAATCCCGAAGAATTCGGGCTGGATTCTGTGCGTGAAGGAGTCCGGCGTTTTTGAAAGAACATAAACTTTAATGATAAGATATGAAAAGAAAAACCTTATTGATGGCCGCATTGATGGGAGGCTGTTCCTTGCAGGGAATGGCGCAGCAGATCACTCCCAGGGATGTGGCAGGTGACAAGGAATATAACCGGGTATGCCGGGAATATGAGTTGAAAGGCGGGGACAGCATGGAGCTGTTACAGGCTTATCTGGACAAATATCCTGATTCCCGCCATAAAAACAGGGTGCTGTCACTGATTGCCTCTGCTTATTTTATGGAGGGAAAATACAAGGAGGCCATTGCCCTGTTCCGGTCGTGTGATCTGGAGGCTTTGCCTGATAAGGAAAGAGATGATTGTGCCATGCGTCTGGCCACCTCTTATCTGAAAGAAGACAATCTGCGTGAAGCGGCTGTATGGTTTACCTTGCTGAAAGAGGTAAGCCCATTGTATCAGGATGACGCTGTCTATAATCTGGCTTATATTGATTATGTGGAGAAACGCTATGACAAGGCGCTGAAAAGTTTCCAGTCTTTGCAGAATGATGCCGTATATGCAGCATTGGTTCCTTATTATATAGGAGAGATTTATTTGGTGAAAGGAAATTATCAGCAGGCCCGTACTGTGGCAAAAGCGTATCTGGAGCAATATCCGGCTAAAAAGGATGTTCCTCAGATGGAACGGATTTGGGGAGAGGCTTGTTTCGGATTGAATGATTACCAAGCGGCGATACCTCCTTTGGAAAGATACCGTGAAAGTGTTTCCCACCCGCAGCGTAAACCTTTGTATGAACTCGGTATGAGTTATTATTATACTGGTGTTTATTCCAAGGCTGCCGCTACTTTGGGGGAAATGGCTTCGGTACATGATGCCTTGTCACAGAATGCTTATCTACACATGGGGCTGGCTTATTTGAACTTGAAGGAGAGGAACAGGGCACGCATGGCATTCGAGCAGGCTGCCAATTTCAGTTTTGATCCGAAAGTAAAGGAACAGGCTCTTTATAATTATGCTTTGTGTATTCATGAAACCTCTTATTCTCCATTTGCCGAATCGGTAACCGTGTTTGAGCGTTTTCTGAATGAGTTCCCGAATTCACCTTATACGGAGCGTGTCAATGATTATTTGATAGAGGTGTATATGAATACCCGCAGTTATGAAGCTGCTTTAAAATCTATAGCAAAGATTGAACATCCGGGCACACGTATTATGGAGGCCAAGCAGAAGATTTTGTTCCGGCTGGGCACACAAGCGTTTGCGAATGCTCGTTTCCAGGAGGCTCTGGAGTTCTTCAACCAATCGCTTGCTGTGGGGCAATACAATCAGGCGACAAAGGCGGACGCTTATTTCTGGAGAGGGGAATCCAATTATCGTTTGGACCGTTTTCCGCAGGCGGGTAACGATTACCGCTTGTATCTGGAATTTGCCACCAGCAAGGACGGACAGGAATACGGTCTGGCTCTCTATAACTTGGGATATACTTATTTCAAACAGAAAAATTATGGAAATGCGGGCACTTGGTTTACCCGTTTTGTGGACAGGGGAAGTATCAATGAACGCACCATGCAGGCAGATGCCTATAACCGCATAGGTGACTGCAACTTCTATGACCGCCGTTTTGAACAGGCTCGTCAGGATTATGCCCGTGCGGTGGAGATTGATCCGTCACTGGGGGATTACTCTTTGTATCAGGAGGCGTTTGTGCGTGGTTTGCAACGTGATTACAATGGAAAAGTGCAGACGTTGAACCGCTTGATTTCGGATTATCCGGAATCACAATACATGGATGATGCCCTTTACGAGCAGGGACGTGCTTTTGTGCAGATGGAGGATAATGCCAATGCCATTGCCCGTTTCAATATTCTGGTGAAGAAATTTCCGGAGAGCAATGTCGCACGGCGGGCGGCTAACGAGATCGGTTTGCTATACTATCAGGATGACAAGTATCCTGAAGCCATCCAGGCTTATAAGCAGGTCATAGCCGGTTATCCGGGCAGTGAGGAGGCGCGTTTGGCGCAGCGTGACTTGAAATCGATCTATATTGATTTGAATAAGGTGGATGAGTATGCCAATTTTGCTTCAACTATCCCCGGCGGTGCCAACTTTGATGTGAATGAGCGTGACTCATTGACCTATGTGGCTGCCGAAAGGGTATATATGCGGGGTGAGGTCGCCGAGGCCCGCAACAGCTTTACCCGTTATTTACAGACTTTCCCCGAAGGTGCTTTCAGTCTGAATGCCAACTATTATATCGGTTTGATAGACTATAATCAGAAAGCTTATGAAAGTGCAGCCCGGCATTTGGATAAAGTATTGGAATATCCCAACAACAAATATTCTGAAGATGCCATGTTGATGGGGGCCGAAATGGCTTATACGGCGAAGGATTATGAAAAAGCCTTGCATATTTACAAGCAATTGAAAGATAAAGCCGCTTCTATGGAGCGTCGCCGGCTTGCAAAAACCGGAATGTTACGCAGTGCGCATATGCTGGGAAATGAGGAAGAGATTATCTTTGCCGCAACAGATTTGCTGGCCGATACTAAACTGGCGCCGGAATTGTCTAACGAGGCACATTATTACCGTGCAAAAGCTTATTTGGATGCCGGCAAGACGGATGGAGCTATGGAAGATTTGAAGGTCTTGGCAAAAGACACCCGTAATGTATATGGAGCGGAGGCCAAATATAAAGTCGCCCAGATTTACTTTGACGGCGGACAAACGGATAAGGCGGAGCAGGAGGTGCTGAATTACATTGAGGTAAGTACACCGCATACCTATTGGCTGGCACGCAGCTTTGTGTTATTGGCTGATGTGTATATGAAGTTGGGGCGTAACTTGGATGCTAAACAATATTTGCTTTCATTGAAGCAGAACTATCAGGCCGATGATGATATTGCCGGAATGATTGAAAGCAGACTGGAGAAATTGAAAACAGAGAATTAAAAATTAAAAAATAAGTGCTGAATATGATAAGTAAGAAATTGTCAATTGTCCATTGTCAATTGTCCATTATATTGGCTTTTTTGCCTCTGTCTGTTGCATATGCGCAGCAAGATAGTACGTTGAACCGCACTGTGGTGGTAGAGAATGAGTATAATCCCAATATCATGGATGCCTCAAAGATTAATGTCCTGCCTAAGGTGGAGGAGCCGGCTGTAATGAAGAAAGGCATAGAATATGCTACAGCCTTGCGCCCTGTTTCGGCCTGGACGTATGAAAGTATGTCTCCTATAACTCGTGAATGGGCTATGAACCGCGCGAAACGTGGATATGTCCGTGCCGGATATGGAAATTATGGGAATGTGGATTTTAAGGCTGGGTATCTGTGGGATATCACCGGAAAGGACCGTCTGAAAGTCGGGGTATCTCTGGATGGCATGAACGGAAAGCTGAAGCATTGGAATGCTGAGGATTGGAAATCACGTTTTTATTCTACTGAGTTCCGTTTGGACTATTCTCATGATTTCAGTAAGGTAACTTTGAATTTAGGTGGCGGCCTGCAATCACAAGTGTTTAACTATATGCCTGATTCCGAAATGCATACGGCTTCTGCCAGAGCTACTGATAAACAGCATCATACTTTAGGCGATTTTCACATAGGTGTTTCTTCCAGAGATGAATCGCTTCCTTTGCAATTCACTTTGCAGACCGGATTGAAGTATTTTGGTATCAAATATCCGCTGGATTATTCAGGCAATGCATCTACAGGTAAGGAGAAGATTGTCCACACTGAAGGAGATGTATGGGGCAAGCTGGATAATGAGCAACGGGTAGGTATCCGTTTCGAGATGGATAACCTGTTTTATTCTTCGGACAGTTTAATGGGCAACTATACTTCACTGGGTTTGAATCCTTATTATATGTTGGAAAGTGATGACTGGCGGGTCCGTGTCGGTGCTCATGTGGATTGGCAGTCGGGAGAGGACAGTGGTATTGATGTGTCTCCTGACGTGAAAGCCGAATACTTGTTCTCGGAGAGTTATGTGCTTTATTTACATGCGCTGGGAGGGCGTGAACTGAATGATTATCGGTCCGGTTGAATTGCTTTTTCACCTTTATTGGTTCTTTAAACGCCCGGATGCCTTCTACCTATGTGCCACTGAATGCTACATTGGGTTTTAAAGCATCTCCGGTAAATGGTTTGTGGTTTAATGTCTTTGGTGGATATCGGATCAGTAAAGATGAGTTGTTTTGCAATCTGGTGGATGCGGACGGGTATTATTTTACTCATTTCTTGCAGGATAAAGCGAAAACCGCGTATGGAGGTGCTGAATTGAAATACGGTTATAAGGACTGGTTTGACGCTTCATTGAAAGGTACATTTTATAGCTGGAAGACAGACAATGAAAATGAAGAGCTGTATTTAGTGACCAAGCCCAAGTTTGAATTGAATTTCTATGCTGAGGCTAAGGTTTTTGAAGGATTGAAGGTTAATTTGGGCTATGAATATGTACAGCGGAAAGAATATGTGATAGAAGAAGGGAATAGCAGCAGGGATTTTGGTTTGGGCAATATCAGCAATTTGAGTGTGGGAGCCAGTTATACTTTCCTGAAAGATCTGTCTGTTTTTGGGCGTGTGAATAATCTGTTGAATAAACAATATTATTATGAGTACGGCTATCCTGCTGAAAAACTGAATGTTCTAGCCGGGCTTTCTTTGGCTTTTTAGTTAAATAGGCACTCGGAAAGGACTTTTTTAAGAAAAAAAAGCAGAAACATACCTTATTATATAGGTGTGCTTCTGCTTTTTTTCTACTTTGCCCCAAAATAAAATGGAATACATAGTATTATGCAAAAAAATCTAGTAATAGTTGAGTCACCCGCCAAGGCTAAAACCATTGAGAAATTCTTGGGCAATGATTATAAAGTCCTTTCCAGTTACGGGCATATCCGGGATTTGAAAAAGAAGGAGTTTAGTATCGATGTAGAGAATGGGTTTGAGCCGACTTACGAGATACCGGCAGATAAAAAGAAATTGGTAGCCGAATTGAAAGCGGAGGCAAAGAAAGCTGATATGGTATGGCTTGCATCCGATGAGGACCGTGAAGGAGAAGCTATTTCATGGCACTTGTTTGAAGTCTTGGGGCTGGACCCTGAGAAGACCAAGCGCATTGTATTCCACGAGATAACCAAAACAGCGATACTAAAGGCCATCGAAAATCCGCGTGACATTGATGTGAATCTGGTAAATGCCCAGCAGGCACGCCGTATTCTGGATAGAATTGTAGGTTTTGAACTCTCACCGGTATTGTGGAAGAAGGTAAAGCCTGCTCTTTCTGCCGGACGTGTGCAATCTGTTGCCGTTCGTTTGATTGTGGAACGTGAACGTGAGGTGCATGCTTTTGTCAGTGAGCCGTCTTATCGCGTTACAGCAGTGTTTGAAGTACCTGATGTCGATGGAAATGAAGTTGAAGTGAAAGCGGAATTGTCCAACCGTTTCAAAACCAAGGAAGAAGCACAGGCTTTCCTTGAAACTTGTAAGGATGCGCAGTTCTCTATTGAAGATATAACAACCCGCCCTGTGAAGAAATCGCCGGCGGCACCGTTACTACTTCTACGTTGCAGCAGGAAGCTGCCCGTAAGTTGGGATTTACAGTAGCGCAGACCATGATGGTGGCACAGCGTCTGTATGAAAACGGACAAATTACCTATATGCGTACGGATTCGGTGAACCTTTCGGATTTGGCTTTGAATACTAGCAAGCAGACTATTTTGTCCCTGATGGGAGAAAGATATGTCAAAGTCCGTAAGTTTGCCACCAAGACTAAAGGAGCACAGGAAGCGCATGAGGCTATCCGTCCTACCTATATGGAGAATGAGACGGTGAGCGGAACCGGTCAGGAACAGAAATTGTATGAACTGATCTGGAAACGTACCATCGCTTCACAGATGGCAGATGCGGAACTGGAGAAAACAACGGCTACTATTGTAATTAGCAACAGCAGCGAGAAATTTATCGCTACCGGCGAGGTGATTACTTTTGACGGTTTCCTGCGTGTATACAAGGAATCATACGATGATGACAATGAGCAGGAAGACGAGGGTCGTCTGTTGCCGCCTCTGAGCAAAGGGGAAAAACTGATAAGAAAAGAAATCCTGGCGACTCAGCGCTTTACCCAATGTCCGCCCCGTTATACGGAAGCCAGCCTGGTACGCAAACTGGAAGAGTTGGGCATCGGTCGTCCATCTACATATGCACCTACCATTTCTACTGTGCAGCAACGCGGTTATGTAGAAAAAGGAAACAGTGAAGGTGTGAAACGCCCGTATGATATCTTGAAACTGAAAGGCGGCAAGATTACGGAAACTACCAAGACAGAGATGACGGGAAATGAAAAGGCCAAGTTGTTGCCTACTGATACCGGTATCGTGGTAAACGATTTCCTGATGGAATACTTTCCTGAAATCATGGACTTTAACTTTACAGCGAATGTGGAGAAAGAGTTCGATGAAGTGGCGGAAGGAGAAAAGGAATGGACTGGTATGATGGACAGTTTCTATAAAGGCTTCCATCCGTTGGTAGATAAGACCATTCACTCTAAGACTGAGCATAAGGTGGGTGAAAGGGTATTGGGAACAGATCCTGTAAGCGGTAAGCCGGTATCGGTTAAGATCGGTCGTTTCGGTCCGGTTATTCAGATTGGTACTGCCGATGATGAGGAAAAACCGCGTTTTGCGCAGTTGGCAAAGGGATTGTCGATGGAAACCATTACGTTGGAAGAAGCATTGGATGCGTTCAAGCTTCCCCGTACGTTGGGGGATTATGACGGCCATACGGTAACGGTAGGAGTAGGGCGTTTCGGACCATACGTGCGCTATGACAAACTGTTTGTTTCTATTCCTAAAGGAACGGATCCGATGGAGATTTCTTTGGATGAGGCGGTAGAGTTGATCAAGAATAAGATAGAAGCGCAGGAAAAGAAGTTTATTAAAGTATTCGATGCTGACCCTGATATGCAGGTCTTGAACGGACGTTACGGCCCATACATCAGTTATCAGAAAAAGAATTATAAGATTCCTGAGAATGTAGAACCGGCAGATTTAAGTCTGGAGGCTTGTTTTAAGGTGATTGAATTGCAGAAAAGCAAGGCGGAAACGCGTAAAACGAAAGCGGCTTCAAGAAACAGGGGAACCGTGAATATGGAAGAGGAGTCCGAAAAGCCCGAAGAATCCGCAAAAAGTAAGGCGGCTTCCAAGGTAAAGGGCACTGCAAAAGCAAAAAAATGACACGTATATTTTTAATAGGATATATGGGTGCGGGCAAAACGACTCTAGGTAAGGCGTTTTGCCCGTGAAATGAGTCTGAATTTCATTGATTTGGACTGGTTTATCGAGGAACGTTTCCATAAGACCGTTCAACAGCTGTTCTTGGAACGCGGAGAAGACGGATTCCGGGAACTGGAACGGAAAATGTTGCACGAAGTGGCCGAGTTTGAAGATGTGGTTGTTTCGACCGGTGGAGGAACACCTTGTTTTTTTGATAACATGGAGTATATGAATGATTGCGGTGATACGGTGTTTCTGGATGTGGAACCTGCCGTATTGTTCCGCCGTCTGAGAGTGGCCAAGCAGCAACGTCCATTGTTAGCAAATAAAAGTGATGAGGAACTGATGGATTTTATCTGTGAGGCGTTACAGAAAAGACATCCGTTTTATTCAAAGGCGAAACATCTGTTTAAGGCTGATGAGCTGGAGGATAAAAGACAAATTCAAGCCTCTGTTGACAGCTTGAGAAAGAAATTGAATAAATAATTATATATAGTAAAATACACACTCTTTGTACAGAAGAAGAAATGAGAAAATGGCGTATTGAAGATTCGGAAGAACTCTACAACATAACAGGATGGGGAACTTCGTACTTTGGTATCAATGACAAAGGTCATGTAGTGGTAACTCCTCGTAAGGACGGCGTTGAGGTCGATTTGAAAGAATTGGTCGATGAGTTGCAATTGCGGGATGTGGCAGCTCCTATGCTGGTCCGTTTTCCGGATATTCTGGATAATCGTATTGAAAAAATCGCGAACTGCTTTAAGCAGGCATCTGATGAGTATGGGTATAAGGCCCAGAATTTTATCATTTATCCTATCAAGGTAAATCAGATGCGTCCTGTAGTGGAAGAAATCATCAGTCATGGAAAGAAATTCAATTTGGGACTGGAAGCCGGTTCCAAACCTGAACTTCATGCGGTGATAGCTGTGAATACAGATTCGGATTCATTGATTATCTGCAACGGATATAAGGACGAAAGTTATATCGAGCTGGCTCTGCTGGCACAGAAGATGGGGAAACGTATTTTCTTGGTGGTGGAGAAAATGAATGAATTACGCCTGATAGCCAAAATGGCAAAGCAGCTGAATGTGCGTCCTAACATAGGTATCCGCATTAAGCTGGCTTCTTCGGGAAGTGGTAAATGGGAAGATAGCGGAGGAGATGCCAGTAAGTTTGGCTTGACATCCAGTGAATTGCTGGAAGCGCTTGATTTTCTGGAAAAGAAAGACATGAAGGACTGTCTGAAACTGATTCATTTTCATATAGGCAGCCAGGTGACTAAAATACGCCGTATCAAGACAGCTCTGCGTGAGGCATCGCAATTCTATGTGCAGTTGCATGTGATGGGATTTAATGTGGAATTTGTGGATATCGGCGGCGGTTTGGGTGTGGATTACGACGGAACTCGTTCTGCCAATAGTGAAAGCAGTGTGAACTACTCTATTCAGGAGTATGTGAATGACTCTATCTCTACGCTGGTGGATGCCAGTGACAAGAATGGAATTCCTCATCCGAATATTATTACCGAAAGCGGACGTTCACTGACCGCCCATCACTCCGTGCTGATTTTCGAGGTGCTGGAAACGGCGACTTTGCCCGAAATGGATGAGGATTTCGAAGTAGGTGAAAATGACCATGAATTGGTACATGAACTTTATGAGATATGGGATAATCTGAATCAGAGCCGTATGGTGGAGGCGTGGCACGATGCACAGCAGATACGTGAGGAAGCACTTGATTTATTCAGCCACGGTATTGTGGATTTGAAGACCCGTGCCCAGATAGAGCGTCTGTACTGGTCGGTGACCCGTGAGATCAATCAGATTGCTTCGGGGTTGAAACATGCGCCCGATGAATTCCGCAAACTGGACAAACTGCTGGCTGATAAATATTTCTGTAATTTCTCGTTGTTCCAGTCGTTGCCGGACTCGTGGGCGATAGATCAGATATTCCCTATCATGCCTATCCAGCGTCTGGATGAGAAGCCCGACAGAAATGCTACCTTGCAGGATATTACTTGTGATTCGGATGGAAAGATTGCCAATTTTATCTCTACCCGTTATGTATCGCATGACCTGCCGGTACATTCGTTGAAGGGAAAAGACGCTTATTATATAGGTGTATTTTTGGTTGGTGCTTATCAGGAGATTCTGGGTGATATGCACAATTTGTTTGGAGATACCAAGCGGTGCATGTTACGGTGGATGACAAAGGGTATTCTATTGATCAGGTAATTGATGGTGAAACGGTGGCCGAGGTTTTGGATTATGTACAATATAACCCGAAGAAATTGGTGCGTACACTGGAAACCTGGGTGACCAAATCAGTGAAGGAAGGAAGAATTTCTGTAGAGGAAGGAAAAGAATTCCTCTCTAATTATCGTTCCGGGTTGTACGGATATACTTATTTGGAATAATAGCATGAAAGAGAAACTGACTATCATAAAAGTAGGTGGAAAAATTGTAGAGGAAGAGTCTACACTTAATCAGTTGTTGGCTGATTTCTCTGCTATAGAAGGTTATAAGTTGTTGGTACACGGTGGCGGGCGCTCTGCTACCAGACTGGCGGCACAACTAGGGATTGAAAGTAAGATGGTGAATGGCCGCCGCATTACGGATGCAGAAACGCTGAAAGTGGTGACCATGGTATATGGCGGACTGGTGAACAAGAATATTGTAGCCGGCCTTCAGGCAAAAGGTGTGAATGCCATTGGACTGACCGGAGCCGATATGAATGTGATCCGTTCGGTAAAGCGTCCGGTAAAAGACGTGGACTATGGCTTTGTTGGTGATGTGGAGAAAGTAAATGCCGGTTCCTGGCGACATTGATCCGTCAGGGCATTGTGCCTGTTATGGCTCCATTGACCCATGACGGTAAAGGAAGCATGCTGAATACCAATGCTGATACCATTGCCGGAGAAACCGCCAAAGCATTGGCGTCCTTGTTTGATGTGACATTGGTTTATTGCTTTGAGAAAAAGGGCGTATTGCGTGACGAAAATGATGATGACAGTGTAATTCCTGTCATTACTCCTGAAGAGTTTAAAGAATTTGTAGCGCAAGGCATTATTCAAGGAGGGATGATTCCCAAGCTGGAAAATTCTTTTTCTGCTATTGATGCAGGAGTCAGTCAGGTGGTAATAACCTTAGCATCAGCCATTAATGAAGGAAGTGGAACCGTAATCAAAAATAATTCAAAAAACAGGCGGGTGAGTGTAACTTTAGTGTAACTCACCCGTCATTATTACAGAGCAATGCGAGAGATCAGTTTCCGAAACGATATTCTGCCCCTGAAAGACAAGCTCTACAGGTTGGCGCTTCGTATTACGCTGAATAGTGCTGAAGCGGAGGATGTGGTGCAGGATACGATGATCAGGGTATGGAACAAGCGGGATGAATGGCCGCAGTTTGAATCCATCGAGGCATATTGCCTGACCATTGCTCGTAACTTGGCAATTGACCGCAGCCAGAAGATGGAAGCGCAGAATTTGCAACTGACCTCTGAAGTGCGGGAGATGCCTGATACATTGACGCCTTATGACCGGTTGGCGCAGAACGAACAAATGCAGTTGGTTCACCGTCTGGTCAATGAGCTTCCCGAAAGACAGCGTACAATTATGCAGTTGAGGGATGTGGAAGGAAAGAGTTATAAAGAGATTGCAGATATTCTGCAGATTACGGAAGAACAGGTGAAAGTAACCCTTTTCCGTGCCCGGCAGAAGATAAAACAAAGATACACTGAAATAGAGGATTATGGATTATAAATATATTGAACAGCTTTTGGAACGTTATTGGAATTGCGAAACTTCATTGGAAGAAGAGCAAATACTACGTTCATCTTCGTCAGAAGGAAGTGCCTGCTCATTTACTCCGTTACAAGCAGTTGTTTGCTTATCAGGATGTGGAGAAGGAGAAAGGTTTGGGCGATGATTTGATACCAGAATCCTGACCCGGATAGAAAGACCGGTGGTAAAAGCGCAACGTCTGACTATGCGTACGCGCTTTATGCCTCTGTTTAAAGCGGCTGCAATGATTGCCGTGTTGTTTCTTATGGGTACAGTGATGCAACACGCTATGGAAGGCGGTGATAGTGATACGGTATCGGTACACGATGAGTATCAGAATTCTACTACCGACCCCCAAGTGGCATACGAACCTGTATTGCCTACAGATACGGTGACAAAGATTACCGCTGATGATACCGGTACAGGGACAGGGAAAACAAATTAGAACATTTTCATTTGCTTTTATATAAATATGATAGTTAGTGCTTATTAAAACAACTTTTTAATTCGAGGCTGTGAAGTTTCAATTCTCTCAAATTTTAAATTAACTAACTAAATAATTTTAAAAAGGATTACCGCGTGAGCAGTAATCCTTTTTTGCTTGGTAGATAATTTAATGTAAAGAGAGAGTTATGAAATGAGTTATTTGCTCTTAACGCTTCCGATTCCGGATTTTTTTAGTCCGGTAACCCGAGGGTCACCGTAGTAGTTTACACTTCCTACTCCCTGGGCACTGATATTTATCGTCCCGGATGCATAACAAGAAACACTTCCCACACCGTTTTGTTCAACTACAACATCAGAAACAATCATGTCTTTTGCTTTCAGGCTGCCTACTCCTTCCAAATAATATGTCGCATGACCGGCCTGTCCCTTTAAATTGATACTGCCTACTCCTTCTTGGGATACTTTGATGCAACGTGCCATTAATGCATTTGCTTCAATACTCCCCACACCTTCGGCACTGATAGAAAGATCTGTTACTTTCACGCTGTCTTTCAGATAAATACTTCCTACACCTCTTTGCTTGATACTACATAAGACCGGACTGGTAATTGAGATATTGATTTTTGAACTTTTGAAGTTTTTGAATTTGTCTTTATCCATACTGATACTCAGCGTACTGTCTTTGACCATGACAATGAGTTGGGGGATGTAATTATCCGGACCGTCGGCTTCTACTTTGGTCACATTCCCTTGAGTAAAGACAATGTTGGCAGGTGCTTTGTTCTCTATCTTATTGAAAGGAGTTACGCTATATTTTTTGGTCATTTTACTCTTGCTGGGTTTCGGGCCTGATGATATGTGGAAACAGCCTGTCATCATTGTGATTGTCAGAAAAAGACTGAAAAAATAAATAGTTTTTGTTCTCATGGTAATATATATATTTAATTGGTTTCTGTTAATTAGACGGTGAAGATTCCTGGAAAGTTGCAAATCTCTGCCTTTTTTATTTGGAAAGCTGTATCTTTGTATCCGTATGGCAACTAAAAGAGTACTTCCGGATAAAGATTTTGACCGTATTATAGTGCGTACACACAAGCTGGCGCGTAATGTTACTATGCGGGTAAAGCCCGACGGACTGCATGTTACTGTTCCTCCTTATAGTTTAAGCAGCAAAGTGCTGGAGGTGGTGGAGCAATACAGGCAACGTCTGTTGGAGGACTGGAGGAAAGTGAGCAAGAAACCGATTGATCTAAATTTTCGTATTCACACTCCCTGTTTCCGTTTATGGCTGGAGCAAGGTAACTTTACTTGCTTTTCCGTACGTTTTTACCGAGGAGGGAGTCAAGATTATCTGTCCGCGGAATGTGGATTTTTCTTTACCTGAAGTACAAAGGCTGGTACGTAATGCCATCATCCGTGCCATGAAGAAAAATGCACAAGAGTATCTGCCACCTCTTTTATCTGCCTTGTCCGAACAGTATCATTTGCCATTTAAACGTGTGAAGATTACCGGCAGCAAGGGAAGATGGGGAAGTTGTTCGGGGACAGGCAGTATCAATCTTTCCTGTTATTTGATGTTGTTGCCTCCCCATTTGATGGACTATGTACTGTTACACGAATTGTCTCATACCAAGGAAATGAATCACGGTCCTCGTTTTTGGGAATTGCTGGATAGTATGACAGGAGGGAGAGCTCGTGCCTTGCGTGCGGAGTTACGCAGATTTAATACTGATTTTTAGAACCATTAAATAGAATTACAATGAAAAACAGATTTTTAAGCATGCTTATTGGGGCTGTCTTGTTCGTTCTTTCAGCAGCGGCCGAAAATTATCCTTATCGGAGTGATGTGCTTTGGGTAACTGTACCCGATCATGCCGACTGGTTGTACAAGACAGGCGAGAAAGCGAAGATTGAGGTTCAGTTCTATAAATATGGTATTCCGCAAGATGGTGTGGAGGTTTTATATGAGCTGGGAGGCGACATGATGCCTTCGGATACCAAGGGAACTGTAAAACTGAAGAATGGAAAAGCGGTTATTTCTATGGGGACAATGAAAGAGCCCGGTTTTCGTGATTGTCGTCTGACGGCTAAACTAGGAGGTAAAACTTATTCCCACCATATCAAAGTCGGCTTCTCTCCTGAGAAGCTTCAACCCTATACCCAGTTGCCTTCTGATTTTAATGAATTCTGGAATAAGACTAAGGCGGAAGCAGCCCGGTTCCCTCTGACTTATACCAAAGAGTACGTAGAGAAATATTCTACGGACAAAATAGACTGTTACTTGATCAGACTTCAGCTGAATAAGCAGAACCAGTGTATTTATGGTTATCTGTTCTGATCCTAAGGCGGAAGGAAAGTATCCGGTAGTACTGTGTCCTCCGGGAGCAGGTATCAAGACGATCAAAGGGCCTATGAGGCATAAATATTATGCGGAAGAAGGCTGTATCCGCTTTGAGATAGAAATCCACGGCTTGAATCCGGAGCTGGATGAGGACACTTTCGGCGAAATAAGCCGCGCTTTCAGTAGTCGGGAAAACGGTTATTTGGTAAACGGCTTGGATAGCCGTGAAAATTATTATATGAAACGGGTTTATCTGGCTTGTGTCCGCAGTATTGATTTGCTGACTTCATTACCTGAATGGGATGGTAAAAATGTTATTGTGCAAGGGGGGAGCCAAGGGGGAGCTTTGGCTTTGATTACGGCAGGACTTGACAAGCGTGTTACGGCATGTGTGGCAAACCATCCCGCTTTAAGTGATATGGCAGGTTACAAAGCCGGTCGTGCCGGGGGATATCCTCATCTTTTTAAGAATACGGTAGATATGGATACACCTGCCAAGATGAAGACCCTTGCATATTATGATGTGGTGAATTTTGCCAAACAGATTACTGTTCCTGTTTATATGACATGGGGATTCAATGACAATACTTGTCCTCCTACTACCAGTTACATTGTCTATAATGTACTGAACTGTCCGAAAGAGGCGTTGATTACTCCAGTCAACGAGCACTGGACTTCTGAAGACACAGAATACGGGCATTTGCTTTGGATAAAGAAACACTTGAAATAAATCGCTGGAAATAGATGTTTTTAAGATTATAATTGCTATATTTGTTTAGCATAGTGTAGCAACTATCTGTATTTTGATGTTGAACCCTTAAATCGCAAACAGATATGACCGACCTCACCATTCTAATCGCTGTTATTGCATTGGCATTGTGGCCGCTTGCATTTTTAGTTCTTCGCATCCGTCATGAGCGTAAAAAACGTAGAGACCGTTTGGACCGTATGACAAAGGAAGACTTGGAGGATATCGGTACGGAAGAGCTGGTTATAGCTGTGCTCAAAAAGATAGGCTGTCAGCCGGAAACCAATGAGGAAGGACATATTGTCTTTAAATATCAAGGTGATGATTTTTATATTGCGGTGGAGGATGAGGCCCGGTTCATCATGATATGGAATCCGTGGTGGGCGTCTATCAGTATGGATAATCCGGCTTTACCTTACTTAAAAGAGATTGTCAATCTGGTCAATGTGGATTCGTTGGTGACCACTGTCTTTACGGCGGATGAGGATGAGAAAAACGTGGGGCTTCATTCCAAATGTCATACGGTCTTTACTCCCAAAGAAGGCCAGTTGGACGAATATCTGAAAGCTATGCTCGATCATTTCTTTGTTACTCACGATGCTATCAAGCAAAATTTGCAGCAACTGGGTAGTGCCGCTTCGGAAAGTGTTAATAAGGAACGGACAAAGGTGAAAGGATTTGCTGCTTATAAAGAGAACAGTACGCCACTGTCTTCTGTCGAAGAAGAGAAAAAATAAGGAATGTTTTCATTCGTTCCGGCTTTTATGAAAGTTGCTTTGATGTATGGTTCAAAGCAACTTTATTTGTGTTTATACTTATGCTAAATCCTTTTTCTCTTAAGGATTTTTTTTCTTATCTTTAAGTCCTTGCTTCTTGAAATCCTGAAGTTCAACAAGAAGGAAGATAAGATGGAGGGCATGTTTGACAAATGCCTGTTCGTTCTGCGTAATCTATCTTCCCTTCTTGAGCGTCTGTGTGCGTTGCAGAGCCGTGTATTCGATCGTTTTTTCGAGGCTGCCGAGATTGCGAAATTCACCTCTAGGGAGTTTGGTGAACATTGGGAAAATTTGAAGAGCTTCCGTGATTGGTATAGCGTAATGTCTACCCAATTGAAGAAAGGACGTGAGGAGGACCTTAAAGAGGGACTCGAAACAGGTCTTTAGGAAGGATTTGAAACAGGTCGTAAGGAAGAATGCTAAAAATGAAACAGGTCGGTATTGCATTTGATGTAAATTGCCCAAGTTACCGGTTTATCGGCTCAGGAAATAATGTTTCTTTAAGTTCTTTTCTGGAGAAATTGACTTCGTAAAGTGATTAAGTTGGCTTGATGCTTGAAACTTGTTGACCGATTTCCGTTCAAAGAGTTTGTTCAAATTATTTCGGTGAATCTTTTTTAAGGAGAGAATCTCTTTTTTGTGATAGTAATCAATTGATTAACAATTGATTGTTTCCTTCTTTTATATATGCTTATTTGTATATCTCTTACCAAGAGATATACATTTTCTGTGCAAAAATAAGCAAAGTTTTGAGAACTAATACATTTTTGGACAAAAAATAGGAATTTATATAAAAATAAGCTTCCAAGTCCATTTTATACTCCTTTATCCTATTTGAAATAGGATATAATATGTTGATATATTGTTCATTAGTTACTTTCTATAGATCTCTTGGTAAGAGATCTATAGAAAATGTCGTTTTTAAGTTCCTTTATTATATGATAAAGTATGTCTTTGAAGCGATGAGAATGAATGAAATTAACATAGAGCAGATGGAATATCTATTTCTAAGACGTAAACGAAGTAGCGCCGTTTCCGAGCGGCAGAAGAACTTGCTTTTCAAGGCCGCCCAGCGGCATTGGGAGGAGGAGTTTGTCGGCAAGGAAGCGAATATTCGTAAAGTGGACTGCCGTATATATAAAGCTATATTGTACCAGCTTGAGATACGTCAGATATTCCTTGACACTTCGCTTTCGCTGAAAAAACTGAGCGATTTGCTTGAAACAAACCAGACCTACCTGAGTAATGTAGTAAACAAATACTTTGGCTGTAACTTGAAGGAGCTTGTGAACGGCTATCGTGTGGAATATGCCAAGGAGCTTCTTAGTTTCGGTCGTTGTGCATTGAATGACTTGCCTCGTAGTTGCGGTTTCGCTTCTAAAAGCGCTTTCTATTCAGCTTTCAGTAAGGTTGCGGGTGTGTCACCTTTGTCTTATCAGTCACGGGAAAGGAGGAAAACGGGAGCTACAGGTAATAAACGAACTAAGATATTAATAATGAGATTAATATGTATAATCAATTTAGTTTTTTAAATTTATTAAATTTAAAGTTTTACTTAA
>OKWD01000004.1_pt1 | contig 40677 bp, 38 predicted proteins | sample 1607011 | NCBI WGS metagenome assembly OKWD01 (sample SAMN04414077, study PRJEB24778) | human gut metagenome | material: faecal | host: Homo sapiens | reverse complement strand
TGCCGTTGCAATCTGACGACTCCCGGAAAATACAACACCAACAATACCAATGACCAATATGCCGTATGGCGGAAGCTAACTTTATGGATGTGAAACTTAGTTTGTTTACGGATATAAAGAAGGAACGCAACCGCGCGAAGCACGACGAGTCGCAGCAGGTGGGAAACACAACGCTGTATACTGGTTACGACCCCGACCATAGAGCTAACCGCGTGTCGGTGCTTGGCAACCCCTCGCTCAGCGATGTGCGCGTTGTGATGATTGGTGTGCGCAACAACTCCAGCAAGGAGAAGAGTGGTGAGGTGTGGGTGAACGAACTAAAGGTGACGGATTTCGACCAAGACGGTGGATGGGCTGCGAAGGGCAATGTCAACCTTGCGCTCAGCGATGTGGCTACAGTCAATTTTGGCGGACATATCGAGACTGTTGGATTCGGAAATGTAGACCAAAACCTATCGTCGCGCCGCATGGATGACTACAAGCAGTATAATGTGGCGACGCAGGTTGATGTGGGACGTTTCCTCCCAGCCAAGGCGAAGCTAAAAGCTCCGGTCTACTATTCTGTGTCGAAGGAGAAGACATCGCCAAAATATAACCCTCTTGACCAGGATATCCTGCTTAAGGACGCTCTCGACGAGGCCGAAACAAAGCAGGAGCGCGACTCGATAAGCAATTATTCCGTGGAGCAGTCGACGGTGAAGAGTTTCAGTATTTCTGGATTCAATTTCGGAGTTAAGAGCAAAGTGCCGATGCCTTGGGACCCTGCCAACTTCACAGTCAACTTCTCGTTCAACAAGCAGGAGAACATTTCACCGACTGTGCAGTATGAGCACATCAACGACTATCGCGGCAGTTTCCAATACAGCTTCTCTCCGGTCTACAAGCCGCTGAAGCCGTTCAGTTTCATCAAGAGCAAGTCGAAAAACCTGAAATTCTTTAAAGACTGGGAGTTCGGCTATGCGCCGTCGTCGTTGAGCTTCTTGACCAACATGACACGCTATTACTACGAACTGCAGTCGCGCAATGAGGCTGACGTAGAAGTGGAAGTTCCAGTGTCGGTGAGCAAGAATTTTTATTGGGACCGTCAGTTTGCAATCACTTGGAATCTTACAAAATCGTTGGCGTTGTCGTTTAACTCCAACACGATGGCGCGCATCGAGGAAGCAGTGGGACAGGTGAATAAGAAATTGTTCCCCGACAAGTATAAGGAATGGCGCGACACGGTGATGCGCAGCATCCGTGATTTCGGTACTCCGTGGAATTACAGTCAATCGTTTACGGCGACCTATAAGGCTCCGTTCAGCAAGATAGCTGTTCTTGACTTCCTTAACGGTAATGTGTCGTATAATGCGACATATCGATGGGATCGTGGTGCCGATGTGGCAGATGCTGTAGTTGGCAATTCGATTGCCAACAATGTGGTATGGAATCTCGACTCTAAAATCAATTTTGAGACACTCTACAATAAGTGTAAATACCTCAAGGAGGTGAACAAACGTTTCTCCAACAGCTCGAGGGGCAACAGGTCGCATAAGGAGCGCAAACCACGCAAATTCCAGCGCACATACCAGCTTTCAGACTCTGTTGTGGCGGTGAAACACAATCTGCGCAGCAAGAAGGTGAAGGTGTCGGCGACAACGCTTGACGGCAAGCCGTTCCCGATAAAAACCAAAGTGGTGGATGATAATAATCTGCAAATCATCACTACAGGAAAGCAGTCGGTGAAACTCGTTGTCACTGAGGATTTGACAAAAGAAGTGAATGTTTGGAAGGAGATTGCCGACCATTCGGCGCGTTTCGGCATGATGGTGCGCAGCGCAAGTTTCCGCTGGCGCAATACGCGCACGTCCAACATACCGCAGTTTATACCCGAGGTGGGCGACTTGCTCGGACAGAGCAAGAGCTATGGCCCGATGTCACCGGGATTGGATTTCGCTTTCGGATTTACAGATGAGTCTTATCTCAACAAGGCGATGGCTCGCGGATGGCTGCTCGGCGACGAGAACCAGACGAGTCCTGCAATCTTCTCGCGTACTGAGGAGTACAACTTTGAGGTGCAGCTTGAGCCGATACGTGGATTGAAGATTCAGCTCACAGCCAACCGTACTGACAACCGCACAAATCAGGTGCAGTTCATGTACAACTCGATGCCTACCACCCGAAGCGGCAGTTTCACGATGACCACATGCGCCATAGCCACAGCGTTGCGCGGGTCGTCGTCGAAAGACGGCTACAGCAGTGCCGCCTACGATAAATTCTTGTCAAACATCCCTGTGATGGCGCAGCGGTTGGAACAGAAATATCAAGGTATGCGCTATCCTGATGCCGGCTTTATCAGCGGCACGGAGTATGCCGGACAGCCTTATAATGCCGACAACGGAGGCGTAAGCCAGGCGAGCGGAGATGTGCTGATTCCGGCGTTCATCTCAGCCTACACTGGCAAGGACCCGCAGAAAGTGACCACATCGTTCTTCCCGGCATTGTCGCAGTTGTTGCCAAACTGGCGCGTCACCTACGACGGGTTGGTAAAATCGGTGGTCTGAGCAACATCTTCCGCAGCCTTACGCTGACTCATGCTTATCAATGCACATACAGCGTCGGCTCCTTCTCGTCGTATCTGAACTGGGTTGGCGCCGGCAATGGCGATTTTGGATTTACCCGCGATGAGCAGACGCAGCGTCCTGTGCCGTCGTCGCCATATAATATCTCGTCGGTGACCATCACTGAGAAATTCGCTCCGCTGCTTGGTTTGTCGGCTACGCTTAAAAACAACCTTACGCTCAACGTTGAATACCGCGACAGCCGCACGCTGACGCTCAACACCAGTGCCGGACAACTTGTCGAGGCGTCGCAGAAAGCGTTTACGTTTGGCGGCGGATACAAGATTGCCAATTTCAACACTGTGTTGAAGATGAAAGGCGGTCAGAAAGGTGTCAGCAACGACCTTACTCTCAATGCCGACTTTTCGTTGCAGAACAATCAGTCGATTATACGAAAAATGCAGGAAGGGTCAAGTCAGGCAACCGCCGGCACGAAGTCGATAGCCATTAATTTCACGGCAAGCTACGTGTTGAGCAAGCGCATCACGCTGCAGGCGTATTTCGACCATCAGATTAACAAACCGTTGATTTCATCGAGCGCATATCCAACAACCAACAGCAATTACGGTGTTTCTGTCAACTTGTCGTTGGCTCAATAAATAATGAATTATGGGAAGAAATAAAGACAATAAGAAAAAAGAAACAGGGAAAGGTCTCGGTGCAATAACAGCCGTGACGGAGATGTATGGACGCAACGCAAAATGGGTTAACTGGGCGATTGTGGGACTGCTCTTTGTCCTGGCATTCTATGTGCGTGTCAATGCAATCGCCGGCAAGACGGAGCTGCATTCAGACGAGGTATTCTCTATGGCGCTATGCACATGCGACCCCAATTATAATGTGGCAGTGGCCGACGGGACCTATACTGGAGCCCAACTGAAGGACATGATTGCCCATAGTGGAGACACCGGCTTCAATGGGATGCTCTCTGACCTGCGCCAACTTTGGGTAAACAATGGCGACGCTCCCCACGCCAGCCTCTACTATATGGCTTTACGTGTGGCGCTGACGGGCTACGACGCCTACGACCTCGATGGCTATATCGTGCGTGGAGGAGTGCTGAATATGTTGTTTTTCGTATTGTCGTTTGTGTTTATGTACAAACTGCTGCGACGCATATTCGGTGAGCGTCACATGCTGGTGTTTGTCGGACTTGCACTTGCATATTTCAATCTTCTGTCGGTGCGCAACGCGATGCTTATCCGAGAGTACCAGATGGCGGAGGCTTCGGTTGTCATGCTTACGTATATGGTCGTTGGCTTTGTCCAGCGTCTTCGTGCGGGCGAGGAGATACGCCGTTGGCGATTTGTGGCTCTCTTCGGAGTGTTGATGGGTTGCACCGTGTCTCTTGGATATTTCAATGCCTTCTACGTCATAGGCTTGTGTCTCGCGCTCGCAGCCTCTTGCATCCGTCATCATCGTCACCGAGCGATACTGCTGATTCTGTTGGCTGGAGTGGCTGCATTAGTTTTTGCATTTGTGATTTATCCAGGATTTTTCAACTTCATACTCCATCCTACGGTACATAAGTCGATGGCGTTCCGCAAATTCTCGCTTGCATTGTCGGTCACTTTTGCACGCGACATCCGACGCCTGCTCTTCATCTCTTACGGTTTCTGGATTGTCTTGGCGGCCGTGCTTGTGGCGGCATTCTCAAAAGGAGGATTGAAAAAATTGGCAGACGGCGGACTTTTTGTGTGGTTGCCGTTGCTTGTAGTGGCTTGTATGCCACTTATTCAGTATGCGTCGATACTCAAGCATCCGCGTTACTATTATTGCCTTATGCCGGTGTTGATGTTGCTGGTGCCTCAGTCGCTCGCCGCGATGCCGAATCTGTGGCGTCGTTATTTCGGCATTCTCATCCTCTTGTTTTTCCCGATTCTCACTCCGCAGATTCATTTCCGCGACAATTATAGATGGGATGCGGTGCGCAAGGAATTGGCGCGTCCGGTCATATTCTATCAGTTGAATCCCAACGAACTGATTCAGCTCGTGCCTAACCTTGACGACAATGTGGAGTATACGGGTCATGGGAAAAAACTCCGATGACGAGCGAAATCAATCAGGGGGAGGAACGTCTTGTGGTGGCGAAGATGGGAAAAATCGACAGCGACAAGTTTGTTTTTGTCGGAAAGGCGATTTGGAACAGCAATATCTATCTCTTTAATGTAAAATATGTTGAAAAATAGCATTATAGCAACAGTTGTGGCGTTGGTTCTCTCGGCGTGCTCCGCTGAGACGCAGCAGAAAACCTATTCGCTCGACGGGTCGGTTGACGCCTCGCGCGATGGCAAGGCCTATCTGTATGTGCTGTTGCCGGAATATCAGAAACTTATGCTGCTTGACAGTGCGGATGTCAGGCATGGGGGATTCCGTTTTTCCGGAACGGTTGACGAGCCGATGGAGGCTTTTGTGAGACTTAAGGGCGACACGGCGGCATACTGCTTTGTGCTGACCAACAATCGGCTGACAATGACAATAGAAAATGGTACATATTCAGTGCAGGGGTCGCCGTCAAACCGGGCGTTGTCGCAGCTGCTTGCCGACCGGTATGCGTTTGAAAAGCGCCGCGAATCGTTGCAGGCTGCCTACAAAAAGCAGTCTGCCGACTCAACTCTGACCAAGGTTGTTGAGGACTCGCTGATGACGGCCTATCATCAAGCAGGCGTCGACTATCGCAGACTGCTGCTTGAACGCCTGACTAAAAAAGTTCCAGGCTATCCATTGATGGGACGGGTGGCGCTTCGCATGTTCGGTGGTGAAATGCTCCAATGCGAGATTGATTCCGTCAGCCTTCTGTTGAAAAATCCCCGATGATGTCGCGGCAGTCGGAATAAGGAAGCAAATATGATTTGTCAAGATTGATTGTAGAATACGGAATCGTAAGTGCCTTAACAAGACTGACGAGGTTTTAGGATTTGTTATAAAGGAGATTTTGCAAGTGATTTGAAAGTTTTTACTACCTTTGTAAATTGACAGAGCGTTGCTCTGCCAGGTAACAACAAATCTCGTGGAAAATAGAAAGAATATAGCAATATTGGGGAGCACCGGTTCCATCGGCACTCAGACGCTTGATGTGATTTCGGAATATCCCGACCGACTTTATCCGTCGCTTCTGACGGCCAACCGCAATGTAGACCTGCTCATAGAGCAGGCGCTTAAGTTTAAACCGCGTCGTGTGGTGATTGCGCAGAGCGACTGCTACACCAAGTTGCGCGACGCCCTTGCCGGCGAGCCTATCGAAGTGATGTGCGGTCAGCAGGCGATAGCCGATGCCGCGGCAGCCGACGATGTCGACATCGTGGTGACTGCATGGTGGGGTATAGCGGGCTGGCTCCTACAATCAGTGCCATCAAGGCGGGAAAGACAATAGCACTTGCCAATAAAGAAACTCTTGTCGTGGCTGGCGAACTGATAACCAGGCTTGTCAAGCAATACGGGTCGAGGCTTGTGCCTGTCGATTCAGAGCATTCAGCGATATTCCAATGTCTTGTGGGCGAAGATCCAGAATCGGTCGATAAGTTGATTCTTACTGCATCGGGCGGTCCGTTCCGCACGCGTCCGAAAGAAGAACTGTATGGCGTGACTCGCGCCGACGCATTGAACCATCCAAACTGGTCGATGGGAGCAAAGGTGACCATTGATTCGGCCTCGATGATGAACAAGGGATTTGAGATGATTGAGGCGCGATGGCTGTTTGGCATTCCGTCGGAACGGATTGAGATTGTGGTTCATCCGCAGTCGATTGTGCATTCGATGGTGGCATATTCCGACGGTTCGGTGAAGGCTCAGCTTGGCTTGCCCGACATGCGTCTGCCCATACGCTATGCTCTCAACTATCCGGAGCGGTTGCCGTCGGCATGCCGCAAGATGAGTGTGGCTGATTATGCCAATCTCACATTTGAGGCTCCCGACCGCGAGAAGTTTCCGTTGCTCGACATGGCTTTCGATGCAATCCACCGTGGCGGCAACGTGCCGTGTGCGCTCAATGCAGCCAACGAGATTGCCGTGGCGGCTTTTCTTGCCGACCGCATAGGGTTCATGCAGATGCCGGAAGTGGTGGCGGAGGCAGTGGCTCGCAACCGGTTTATCGTCAGCCCGACATACGACGACTATGTTGCGACCAATGCAGAGATAAGAAAAATTGCAGAAGAATTGATTAAATAAGAATCTACACACCAACAACTAATGGAATCTACATTTTTAATAAAAGCGGCACAACTGGTAGCGGCGTTTGGCTTGCTGATAATAGTGCATGAGTTCGGACATTATATCTTTGCCCGTATGTTTGGCATCCGGGTGGAGAAATTCTATCTGTTTTTTAATCCGTGGTTCTCTCTTTTCAAGTGGAAACCTAAGAAGAAAGCAGGCGCCGACGATGGCAAGTCGTCGTGGCGCGACACGGAGTACGGCATAGGATGGTTGCCGCTTGGCGGTTATTGCAAGATTGCCGGAATGATTGATGAGTCGATGGACAAGGAGCAGATGGCGCAGCCTGTGCAGCCGTGGGAATTCCGTGCCAAGCCGGCATGGCAGCGTCTATTGGTGATGATTGCCGGTGTGCTGTTCAATTTTATTCTTGCCATAATCATTTACGCGGGCATTGCTTTTGCCTGGGGCGACAAATATATACAGTTCAGCGACGCTGAATATGGCATGCAGTTTGGTTGCGAGTCGGCAAAGACGCTGGGATTCCGCGATGGCGACATCCTTGTGAGTGCCGACGGCAAGACTCTTGACGCAGCCGATTTCGGTGTAGCTACACAGGAACTGCTTGAGGCGCGAGAGGTGACGGTGAAACGCAACGGTGCGCTCACCACGATAGATTTGCCTAAAAATGCGCTCCTCACCGTAAGCAACGAGTTGCGCGACCACAAGGACCGTGGATTTATGACCTATCGTTTCCCCGTTGTGGTGAAGGATATTGTTGCCGGTCAGCCGGCAGCTGCCGCGGGCCTTAAAGCCGGCGACCGCATTGTGGGCATCGACAGTGTGCGCACCGAGACATGGGATGTGTTTGCAGCCTGCCTTGCAAAGAATCTTGACAAAGAAATCGCCGTGACCTACGAACGTGGCGGAAAGGAGTATGTGACCCATCTTCACACATCGGAATCTGGTAAGATTGGTATTCAGCTGACTCCGATCGATGAGATATTCAAGACCCATACCATCAACTACAACATCTTCCAGGCAATACCTCGAGGCATTGAAATCGGCGTTGACAAGCTCACGTCGTACGTCAGCCAAATGAAGTATGTCTTTACAAAGGAGGGTGCGGAGAGCCTTGGCGGATTCGGAGCCATCGGCGATATGTTCCCTGCAGAGTGGAGCTGGTATCACTTCTGGTTTATCACGGCTTTTATCTCCGTGGCGCTTGCGTTTATGAACATTCTGCCGATTCCGGCTCTCGATGGCGGACATGCGCTGTTTGTCATCATTGAGATGTTTACAGGCAAGAAACCGAGTGAGAAAGTGCTTGAATACTCCACAATGGTGGGTCTTGGCTTGCTCCTTGTGTTGCTGCTTTACGCCAACGGCAATGATATTTACAGATTCTTTATCAAATAGGCTTGAACGAGATGGACTACAAGAAAATCATACTGAAAAAAGGCAAGGAGGAATCGTTGAAGCGTTTCCATCCGTGGGTGTTCTCCGGAGCGATTGCCAAGATGGACAACGATATTGAGGAGGGCGATCTTGTCAGTGTCTACACATCGGCAGGCGACTTTATCGCTGTTGGTCATTTTCAGATTGGCAGCATCGCAGTGCGTGTGCTCGACTTTGCGCAGCGTGTGATAGGTGAGGATTTCTTTGTTGAGCGTCTGCAACGCGCCTACGATTTGCGTCAGGCTATCGGTTTGGTGCGCGATGACAACAATGCGTTCCGTCTTGTGCATGGAGAGGGCGACTTCCTGCCTGGATTGGTTGTCGATGTCTATGGTGCCACTGCTGTGGTGCAGGCGCATTCTCCGGGAATGCACTTTGCTCGCAACATCATCGCGCAGTCGCTTCTTAAAATTGCAGGAGGACTGATACATAATGTGTATTATAAGTCAGAGACCACCCTTCCTTACAAGGCGCAACTCGACCCTCAGAATGATTATATTGTTGGCAAATATGAGACTGACATAGCCGTTGAAAACGGATTGAAGTTTCATGTGGACTGGCTCAAGGGACAGAAGACGGGTTTCTTTGTCGACCAGCGCGACAATCGCAGCCTTCTTGAGCATTATGCCAAAGGACGCACGGTGCTCAACATGTTCTGCTACACAGGAGGATTTTCGTTCTATGCGATGCGTGGCGGAGCGAAGGCAGTGCATTCTGTCGACAGCTCGGAAAAGGCTGTGCGTTTGACGAATGCCAATGTCGAGCTTAATTTCCCAGGCGACAGCCGTCACAAGGCATTTGCGGAGGATGCATTCAAGTTTCTTGGCGGAATCGATGACAGTTATGACCTTATAATTCTCGATCCTCCAGCATTTGCAAAGCATAAGAGCGCGCTGAAAAATGCCCTCATAGGCTATCGCAAACTCAATGCGAAGGCATTTGAGAAGATTCGTCCGGGAGGCATTCTCTTCACGTTTTCCTGCTCGCAGGCGGTGTCGAAGGAACAATTCCGTTTGGCAGTGTTCAGCGCGGCGGCCATGTCGGGGCGCAAGGTGCGCATCCTGCATCAACTCACGCAGCCGTCCGACCATCCCATCAACATCTACCATCCAGAGGGTGAGTATCTTAAAGGATTGGTGCTTTATGTGGAATAATAAATTCATAAAAACTCAACAGATATGAAGAAACAATTAATCCTCTCAGCCATTGCTGCGGTGGCACTCGGCGCTCCGGCGGCTTCTATGGCTGAGTCCTTAGATTTCAATTACAAAGTGGACAGATTTGCTGACATTGAAGTGCTGCGCTATAAAGTGCCAGACTTCGAGCAACTTACAATCCAACAGAAAGAGTTGGTTTATTATCTGACAGAGGCGGCTCTTTATGGCCGCGACATCTTGACAGATCAGAATGGTAAATACAACCTCGCAATCCGCACAACACTTGAAAACATCTATAAGAATTATGATGGCAGCAAGGACGATGCGGATTATAAAGGTTTTGTGCTTTATTTGAAGCAGGTGTGGTTTGCCAACGGCATACACCACCATTATTCTACCGACAAATTTACACCTCAGTTCAGTCAGGCGTTTTTTGAGACGCAGGTGAAGAAATTGTCAAAGAAGCAGTTGCCGTTGAAAAAGGGGCAAACTGTAGATGCGTTTCTCAAGGAGATAACACCTGTGATTTTCGACCCGACGGTTATGGCCAAGCGTGTGAACCAAGCCAATGGTCAGGATTTGATTCTCACTTCCGCCAACAACTATTACGAGGGAGTGACGCAAGCCGAGGTTGAGCAGTTCTATGCTGCGATGAAGAAAACCGACAATCCGGAGGAACCAATTTCATACGGCTTGAACTCTCGGTTGGTGAAGCGCGACGGAAAACTTGTCGAGGAGGTTTATAAAGTGGGTGGCTACTATTCGGCTGCTATCGAGAAAATCGTTGAAAATCTTCGCAAGGCTGTGGCTTTTGCCGAAAACGACAAGCAGAAGGCCCACATAAACAAGCTGATTCAATACTACACCGACGGTAATCTGAAGACCTTCGATGAATATTCTATCCTTTGGGTAGAGGATGTGGTCAGCAGCGTGGACTTCATCAACGGATTTATTGAGAATTATGGCGATCCGCTGGGTTATAAGGGTGCTTGGGAGTCGATCGTGAACTTTAAAAACGAGAAGGCTTCACACCGCACAGAGGTGGTCAGCAGCAACGCTCAGTGGTTTGAGAGCAACTCTCCTGTCGATCCACGTTTCAAAAAAGAGAAGGTGAAAGGTGTGACGGCAAAGGTTATCACGGCTGCCATCCTTGCCGGTGACTCTTATCCGTCAACGCCTATCGGCATCAACTTGCCCAATGCAAACTGGATTCGTGCAGCCCACGGTTCCAAATCGGTGACGCTTGAAAACATCACGGAGGCTTACGACCAGGCTTCGCACGGCAACGGATTCAATGAGGAGTTTGTAATCGATAAGGAGACAAGCGACTTGATGGATAAATATCTCTTTATTGTCGACAATATGCACACCGACCTTCACGAGTGTCTTGGACATGCTTCGGGAAAACTCTTGCCGGGTGTTTCCGACGATGCACTGAAGGAGCACGGCTCTACGCTTGAGGAGGCTCGTGCCGACCTGTTCGCGCTCTATTATCTTGCTGACCCGAAACTGCTTGAACTCGGTCTGCTTGACAACGAGAATGCTTACAAGGCTGAATACTACAAATATATTCTTAACGGCTTGATGACGCAATTGATGCGCATCGAGTATGGCAAGGACGTAGAGGAGGCGCACATGCGCAACCGTCAGCTGATTTCGAAATGGTGCTATGAACGAGGCAAGGCAGACAACGTTATCGAACTTGTGAAACGTGACGGAAAGACTTTCGTGAAAATCAACGATTATAAGAAACTCCGTGACTTGTTCGGTCAGTTGCTCGCCGAAATTCAGCGAATCAAGTCGGAAGGCGACTATGAGGCAGGAAAGACTCTTGTGGAGACGTATGCTGTAAAGGTTGACCCGGCAATCCATCGCGAGGTGCTCGACCGCTATGCTCGTCTCGACATCGCGCCGTATAAAGGTTTTGTCAATCCGGTCTACAAACCTGTGTTTGACAAGAAAGGCAACATCATAGATGTGAAGATTGACTATACGGAGGGCTATATCGATCAGATGCTCCGCTATTCAAAAGACTATTCGCCGTTGACAAATAAAAACGGTGTACGACTGATATGAAGCCGTATGGGGACGCTGCTCTCCATACGGTTTTTTTCGGCATCGGCTGATGGATAACCGCTGAAAATGGCTAAATTTGCAAAAAGGAAAGGTTATGCTACTTACAACAACTCCAACAATTGAAGGCCGTCCGATACGCGAATATCGCGGGGTGGTGACGGGAGAGGCGATTATAGGCGCCAATTTTGTCAAAGATTTTTTCGCATCGCTGCGCGACACGTTCGGCGGACGCTGCGACATGTATGAGGATGTGCTGCGTGAGGCAAAAGACAATGCTCTCGATGAGATGTCGAAGAGGGCAGAGCGTATGGGATGCAATGCCGTGGTTGGCATAGATCTCGATTATGAGACAGTAGGTGCCAGCGGGTCAATGTTGATGGTTACGTGCAGCGGCACGGCAGTTGTCATATAATATGATGGATAAAGAAACTATAAGACAAATCAAGAGCGATTTTTTTGCGTTGCGCAATGGCGTGATTGCCGACAAGTTGCGCAGTGCGGGATGTCCGTATTAAGATAATTTTCGGGTTGACGGTGCCTCAGATAGAAAGTGTTGCCGCAAAACATGAGCCGTCGGCCGGACTTGCCGAGACTTTGTGGGCAAACGATTCCACCAGGGAGAGCCGGTTGATGGCAACTATGGTTTTCCCCGTTTCGGAATTTTCTGTCGACAAGGCAAAGAAGTGGATCGCTGATGCCGATACGGTGGAATTGGTCGATATGCTGTGTTTCCGCCTTGTGCGCAATGTTGAAGGAGCGGAGCAGCTGGCTTTCAGTCTTGTCGGTGAGGAGCCGACGCGCTATGCCGGTTTGCGACTGCTTATGAATCTACTCGTTGTGCGCAAGCTTACCGATGTGGAAAAAGCCAAAGGCGTCGCATCGCAATGGGCGGAAGGCGGTGATGCCGTTGCGCGCGTTGCAAGGCAAATCAAGGAAGAAATCGAGTGGTGCTTTTAATTGAACGAAAGGCAAATAAAAACGGCGTTTTTTTCACCGAAATTCAGACGAAATCATTAACTTTGCGTTGGTATGACTGCGACGGAAGACAAATCATATTATATCGCTCGCACGAAACTGGCTGAATATCTCGACAACAGACGGTTGCGCAAAACTCCGGAACGATTCGCGATTCTGGAGGCGGTCTTTTCGCACAACGACCATTTCGGCATAGAGGCTCTTTATGTGGATATGGAGAACCGCGCGTATCACGTCAGCCGATCCACTATCTACAACACAATGGAGCTTTTTACGGAGTGTGGACTGGTGCGCAAGCATCAGTTCGGCACCAATCAGGCTGTGTATGAGAAGGTGGTAAGCTCGGGAAACCACCATCATCTGATCTGTACGGAGTGCGGAAAGGTGAAGGAAGTGAAGGATCAGGAGTTGATGGACTACATCGGCAGCCGCAGATATGGGACATTCTCAGTGTCGTATATCTCGCTCTACGTCTACGGCATCTGCTCCACATGCCAGCGCCGGCGCCGGCGCAATCGTAAAATAGACAAGAAAACAACTTAAACGTAAAAACAGAATATAATTATGAAAGTAGATGTGCTCTTAGGTTTGCAATGGGGCGACGAAGGAAAAGGAAAGGTAGTTGATGTGCTGACTCCGCGTTACGATGTCGTGGCGCGTTTCCAAGGAGGTCCGAACGCAGGCCATACGTTGGAATTTGAAGGCAAGAAATACGTACTCCGTTCAATCCCTTCAGGAATTTTCCAGCATGGGCAGGTGAACATAATCGGAAATGGCGTAGTGCTCGACCCTGTGCTTTTCAGAGAAGAAGCAGAAGATTTGGAAAAAAGCGGCGTCGATATCAAGAAAATTTTGAAAATATCGAAAAAGGCACACTTGATAATGCCTACACACCGTCTGCTTGACGCTGCCAACGAGAAACTCAAAGGCTCGTCGAAAATTGGAACCACGGGCAAGGGTATCGGTCCGACATACACCGACAAGGTGAGCCGTAACGGTTTGCGTGTAGGCGACATTTTCCACAACTTTGAAGAGAAATATGCAGCCGCAAAGGCTCGCCACGTGAAAATGCTCGAGATGCTCGATGCGATTTCCGACTTTTCGGAGCTTGAGGCAAAATGGCTTGATGCAATCAATTATCTGAAACAATATGAGCTGATTGACAGTGAGCATTATATCAACCATCTGCTTGCCGACGGCAAAGCGTGCTGTGTGAAGGTGCGCAGGGCACGATGCTCGATGTTGACTTCGGATCGTATCCTTTTGTCACTTCAAGCAACACCATCTGTGCCGGAGCATGCAGCGGCCTTGGTGTGGCTCCACGCAGCATCGGTGAGGTGTTCGGTATTTTCAAGGCTTATTGCACACGCGTGGGCAGCGGTCCGTTCCCTACAGAACTTTTTGATGAGACCGGCAGTAAAATACGCGACCTCGGTCATGAATATGGCGCGGTGACTGGACGTGAACGCCGTTGCGGATGGATAGACCTTGTGGCTCTCCGTTATGCAATTATGCTCAGCGGTGTCACTCAGTTGATTATGATGAAGAGCGACGTGCTCGACACATTCCCGACAATCAAGGCTTGTACGGCTTACAAGGTGAACGGCACGCTGACACGTGATTTCCCTTACAGCATCGAGGACGGTGTGGAGCCAGTCTATGAGGAGATAAAGGGTTGGAACACGGATATGACCAAAATCAAGAACGAGGATGAGTTCCCGGCAGAGTTCAATGCTTATGTGGCATTCCTTGAGAAGGAATTGAATGTGCCTATCACGATTCTTTCTGTGGGTCCTGACCGCGAACAGACCATCGTGCGCTCTAATTTCAAGCACTAAAAAACATAAGGCTGCTTGGCGACAATTCTGGTCGCGAGGCAGCCTTATTAATTTTATAATTACCCTAAAACGTTAATACTATGGCAAAAGTAAGACCTTTCAGAGGACTGCGTCCACCCAAAAATATGGTGACCGAGGTGGCTTCACGTCCGTATGATGTACTTAATTCAGAAGAAGCCCGTAAAGAAGCGGGCGACAATGAAAAATCGCTCTATCACATTATCCGCCCGGAGATTGATTTTGCTCCCGGCACCGACGAACACGACCCGAAGGTGTATGAGAAGGCGGTGGAAAATTTCAAGAAATTCCAGACAAACGGATGGCTTGTGCAGGATCGTAAGCCCTGCTACTACATCTATGCGCAGACTATGGACGGCCGTACTCAATATGGTTTTGTGGTGGCTGCCAATGTGGCTGACTATCTTGAGGGACGCATAAAAAAGCACGAACTTACACGCCGTGACAAGGAGGAGGACCGCATGAAGCATGTGCGCATAAACAAAGCCAACATCGAGCCGGTGTTTTTCACATTCCCCGACAACGATGAATTGGAGGAGATACTACGCCGCGTCACTGCCACAGAGCCGGAATATGATTTCGTCAGTGAGGATGGCTTCGGACATACGTTCTGGGTGATTGACGACGACAAGACGATTGACGCCGTGTCGCGCATATTCGGAGAAATTCCAAACATGTATATAGCCGATGGGCATCACCGAAGTGCCGCTGCCGCATTGGTGGGAAAAGAGATGGCCGATGCCAATCCAAACCATACGGGTGATGAGGAGTATAATTTCTTCCTTGCAGTCTGTTTCCCGGCTTCGCATCTGAAAGTGATTGATTACAATCGCCTTGTGCGCGATCTTAACGGGCATACGGATGAGGAATTCCTTCATCTGCTTGAAAAGAACTTCGTGGTGGAGGACAAAGGCACTGAAATCTATAGTCCGCAACACCTCCACAATTTCGCACTCTATCTTGGTGGGCATTGGTATTCGTTGACGGCACGTGAGGGTACGTACAACGATTCTGACCCTATCGGTGTGCTTGATGTGACGATATCGTCGGATTTGATTTTGCGCGATTTGCTTGGAATCACCGACTTGCGAAGCGACAAGCGTATAGATTTCGTTGGCGGCATCCGTGGACTCGGTGAGTTGAAGCGTCGTGTCGACAGCGGTGGGATGCGGATGGCTTTGGCTCTTTATCCTGTGACTATGCAGCAGATAATCGACATTGCCGACACAGGCAACATTATGCCGCCAAAGACAACTTGGTTTGAACCGAAATTGCGTTCAGGCCTTGTTATACACAAACTTGATGATTAATTTTTTTTATTACGATGTTTTTGTCTTTGAGGCGTTGCCGTGATGGCAATGCCTCATTTAGTATGTGCGCAGCGGTGCCATGAATGCATCTGGAATATGCTCAACTGTGAAGTTGTCGGGGTCTTGACCGACCATGAGAATTACGTCAAACTGCAGCTCGTGCGGCAGGTTGAACATCTTTACATAAGCGTTGCCGGCATTGATCAGGTGGCGTATTTTGTCGCGTGTAATCACTTGCGAGATGTCGTAGATGGGATGTGAGCGCGATTTCACTTCTACCACGATTATACGGTTGTCTTTCTCTGCCACGATGTCGATTTCGTTTTTGCCCGAACGCCAGTTGCGGTCGCGGATAAGGTAACCTTTTGCGAGTAGAGCCTCGAAAGCGGCATTCTCGCCTTTCTGTCCGAAGATGTTGTGTTTTGCCATTGCTTGATTCTTTAAATTACATGTGTCGCAGCAGCATTTGGCAGTTGCGGCAGTCGAACTCTACCGACATTGAGATGTTGCCAGACGTAAGCATCAGGTCTGACTGCCATTTCTGTCCCTCTGGAGTGCGCAGGCAGCGCCCGTATTCGCGGCGCAGGCAGAAACGTGTGGTCATCAGTATGTCGCCCGTTTTTGGATTGTTGCAAGTTTCCATTGCCTCTTCAATATGTTTCACGCCATGGTCGGCATAGAATTGCCGGGCAAGGTGGTTTGCCACGTTGTCGGCATACGTCAGAGTGGCGCTGGTATATGTGGCGTCTTCGTTTTCTTGACGTCGGAAATCGTAATGGTGGCGCAGTTTCGTGGCGCGGACAAGAGCCTCTACCGCATCGCGGCGGATTGTTGTGAGTGTCGATGCCGGAATAAACACATCGGCAGTGTCGCCGAGAATGAGACTGCGCAGGTGGTAAGGTGTGCTGCCCAATTTAGAGAATACTTTTAGCCGTGCTTCCTGTTGGTCGGATTTTGCTGGCTGGAGGTCGATGTCGTGGCGAACTACGGCATTCGTGCCGCGTTCGTCGGTGATTTCGGTGGCTATTCCTCCGTCCACCTTCCAGCAACGGATTGCAACATCGATTGAGCGCACAGCTGATTTGCCGTCGGCAAGAGTGTCGTTGAAGATTTTGTCGAAGTTGCGGTAGAGCATTGTGCCGGGAGCGACTGTCACTTTCTCAAACGGAGTGATTGCTTTGCCTGATACGGAATTGGCACGGAATCCTGACAGCGAGCCTTTATGATTGAAAAAGATTATACCATGCCGTTGGCGACATCTTTTTTTGTGTCTACGATAATCGAGTTGCCGCGCACGCTTTTCACCTTGCCAAGCGGTTCGCCGATTGACTTTGGCGTGTCGGGCGACGACATCCGTTTGGCGGCGTCGCGACCGTCGAAGAAATAATGAGTGAATCCGCGGTTGAAACTTTTTGCAACATCGGGCTTAAAATTCAGATGCACCTTTCCTACGGCGCGACGCTGATAGCGTTCAGGATGGCGTTCGCAGATGTCGTTCAGCAGCGAGTTGTAGTATGCGGTCACATTTTTGACATATGGGATGTCTTTAAGTCGGCCTTCTATCTTCAGCGACGATGCTCCGGCATCGAGAAGCGTTTCCAATCTGTCGGCTTGATTGAAATCGCGCAGCGACAACAGGTGTTTTTGTTCAAACAACGTGTTGCCGTGGCGGTCGGTCAGATTGTATGGCAGACGGCACAGCTGGGCGCATTCACCACGGTTGGCGCTGCGTCCGCGCAGTGCGCAGCTGGCATGGCAGCGTCCGCTGTAACTCACACACAATGCTCCGTGAATGAAACATTCCAATGGGACGGTAGTCGCCTTGCGCACTTCGCGTATTTCATCGACTGAGAGCTCGCGGGCGAGTACCACCTGCGAGAATCCCACTTCTTCAAGAAACCGCGCTTTCTCGGGCGTGCGTGTGTCGCACTGAGTGCTTGCATGCAATGCTATAGGCGGGATGTCGAGGCGAAGTATGCCCAAGTCCTGCACAATCAGCGCATCAACGTTGATGCGGTACAAGTCGCGGATAAGCCGTTCGGCTTCGCGCAGCTCGTTGTCGAAAAGGATTGTGTTTACAGTTGCATACACTGCTGGACGTCGTAGCTGGTGGGCAAAAGTCCAACGGCACGGGCAATGTCGTCCAGTGAATTGCCAGCGATGCGCGGGCTCCGAAATTTGACGGGCCGATATATACAGCATCGGCACCATGTGTGATGGCGGCAATGGCGGTGTCGGCATTTTTAGCGGCGACAGTAGTTCGATGATGCGTGGTTTTGTCATAATGTGATTCTATTTGATATCGCGAATGTCGTAAGGAGTTTCTTGATAGACAAAGTAGTTGAGCCAGTTTGAAAACAACAGGTTGGCATGGCTGCGCCAACGCACGAGCGGACCTTTCGCGGGATCGTCATCGATGTAATAGTGGGTTGGCACATGCGGATTCATGCCGCGGCTCAGGTCGCGGTGGTATTCACAGTCGAGCGTCAGCGGTGAATATTCAGAGTGCCCTGTAATGTATATTTCGCGTCCGTTGCGTGCCATGATTATATACACTCCGCTCTCTGCGCTTTCCGAGATGATTGACAAGTCGGGCACTTTAAGTATGTCTTCCTTGCGCACTTCGCTATGGCGGCTGTGAGGCACGTAGAACACGTCGTCGAAACCTCTGAACAGAGGATTGCTCTTTTCAAGTACGCGGTGCTCGAACACGCCGGAGAGTTTCTCGGCAAGCACGTGTTTACGGATGCCGTAGTGATGATATAGTCCGGCAAGGGCAGCCCAGCAGATATGGATTGTCGACGTAACGTGTGTGCGCGACCATTCAAAAATTTCTTGCAGTTGTGGCCAGTAGTCGACAGTTTCGAAATCCTGCATCTCCACAGGTGCTCCAGTTACGATAAAACCGTCGTAGTTGTTCTTTTTGATGTCGTTGAACGATTTGTAGAATTCCTCAAGGTGCTCCCTGGGTGTGTTTGTCCATTCGTGACCCTCAGGCAGCACGAGGTCGAGCTCAATCTGCAACGGCGTGTTTGAGATGAGGCGCAGCAGGTCGGTCTCGGTCATCAGTTTCAGAGGCATGAGGTTGAGTACGGCAATGCGCAACGGGCGTATGTCCTGCGACGACGCTCGTTGTTTCTCAATCACGAATTATGTTTTCTTTTTTCAGTTCCTCTACCGCAGGCAGGGTACTGGGAATTCTTACTGGCATAGGCTTTTGTCGTTTTTATAGATTGTTGTAGATTGTCATTGCTTCCATCGCCCGGCATTGATGAGGTCTGGGTAGTGGGCGTCGGAATTGAAAACCACGGGTATGCCAATCTCTTTCAAACGCTTGAAATAACGCTCGTTAGGGAACAATCTGTGGTGCTGGAACATTGATTTGGTGTTTATCTCTGCAATAATGCCCGCATCTTTGATGGCCTCCATCACTTCTTCCACGCGCTTGGCATACCACGGCTCGTCCTCGATTCCTGGAGAGAAATAAGATGCGTTCTGACCTATTTTGTCGAAATGCCCGATAATGTCAAGTCCCCCGGCGGCAATCATTTTCAGTGTCTGGTCGTAGAATGTGTCGACGACATAGCGAATGTCATTGTCGAAGAATAATGCCATTTTTGTCTTGAACGAGTCGAAGTGTCCGTCGGTGTCGACCATTGTGTCGCCTGATGGGATGAAATGCACGGAGCCGATGCGATAGTCGAGAGGCAGTTTGCTGAAATATTCATTCGATGGTCCCCAATAGTCGCCAAGATAGTCAATCTCCATGGAAACAAGCAATTCCACTTGCCCCGCGTATTCTTGCTTCAGTCGGTTGAAAATGCCGAGATACTCCGCCACGTCGTCGGTTTTCATATTGCACGGCGACTCGATAGGCACAGGGGAGTGGGGCGAGAAGCCATAGTGTGAGAATCCCATCTCTGCCGCTTTTGCCGCAAATTCAGGCATCTCTGCATGGCCATCGCAAAACTGCGTGTGGCTATGGAAATTATATAGTTTTGATGTCGCTGCAATATTCTTGAAATCAATCATCGTAAGCGGTTATTTGTCGATTGCACTTTGTTCTGCCGAGCGGATGTTGTTGTCGATGTTGGCAAGTGTCTTTGTCGCATCGGAAACTTTATGCTCCAATTGCAGAATGCTCTGTTCCATTTTCTTGCGTGCCGCAGGTTTGGCGTTGGCATAGGCGGCGCGCAGACGTTTCAGTTCAGTCTTATCGTCGGCAAGTTGACTTGCAAGAGCTACTCGTTTCTCCATGAGACTTCTTGCCTCCGAGCTTTGGAAGTTGTCAAAGCGCGTGTAGCGCACGCCGTTCATCACATAAAACACAAATTCGTCATCAGGCTTGTCCGTGTCGGCTGAAATTGATTCTATTGATTCTTTTAGCGACGCATAGTCGGCATCGTCAGCCCATGTGGCTTTGATGTCTCTCAGGGCGGCAAGACTGTAGATATTGTCATTGTCGCTGTCGTAGTTCTCGCGCACGTCGTTGCGCTTGAACATATATATTGTGACCTTGTCGGGTATTTGGTTGCGGTCGGTGGCCCACCAGCCGATGCCTGTCATTTCGTCGATGACAAACATATAGCGTCGTAGGGGGAGTTGTATGGGAATCCGATGTTCTGCGGATTCAAATATTCGCCTGTAGAGAAATCCTTGCGCGACATGAAGATGTCGTAACCTCCGATGCTTCCGTTGCCGTTGGATGCGAAATAGATAGTTGTGCCGTCGGTCATCACAAACGGATAGGCAGCGTCGCCTCCATCGTTGAGTGAGGCAGGGAGCAGTGTTGCGTGATCCCATTTGCCGTCGGCAAGCCGATAGGTCTCGGCAAGCCTGACGCACCCAGTACTGTCGGCAACCGACCACACCATACGGTTGGCTGATTGCGGCATAAACACCTCTGGCGTGTTGCATTCAAGGCCTGCGGGCAGAATGTCGGGGGAGTTGAGCGAGTCTGTTTCCTTTGATAGTTTGTATGCTTTCAGAAAATTTGATTTGTCGACGTTCAAACTGTCGAACACCTGAACCTTCTCAACATTTCCGAGCATCTCGGAAACGCGTTTCAGCCTGTTGTAGCCTTTTGCGGCTGTTGCCGACAGCGACGATTCATTTTCGCCAAGACGGTCGGCAAAAACGTCGGTGTAGTCAGCCGCAGCTTCGTAGTCCATTTTCTCAAGAGCATATTGCGCCATATAGCGTGCGGCGTCGGTCACACGTTTGTTGTAGGCAGTCTCGATATATTTTCGGGCTTCAGCCTTGCGACCGGTTTCATAAAGGCAGGCACCGTACCATTGGTTATAGGATGCGTTGTTCCGGGATTTTTTTTACGAGTTCCTGGAATGTCGACAGAGCTTTGCCGAATTCTCCTTCTGAATATAATTTTTTTGCCTGCTGCAATGTCAGCGCATTGGCGGCGGTGCAGCCCATAAGGGCAAGGCTTAGAATGATGTTTCGTGATTTCATAACGTGGGAAATTTAAGAAAACATTTTGTTTATATCGTCAAATGTGACGGTGCAGATGATTTTCTTGCCGTCGGGGGTGTAGTTGGCTTCTTTGGAGCGGAACAGGTCGGCAACAAGAGCTTCCATTGCATCTGGTGTTAGTCTGTCTCCGTAGCGCACAGCTGCTGCGCGTGCCGATGACAGTGCAATATGCTCGCTGATGCGCTTTGAGAGGCTTACGCCACCATTGATGGCAGAGTCTGCCACGTCGAGAATCATCTCTTTCACGTCCGGATTTTTCAGGCAGGCTGGGAAGGCATTGACAGCCCATGAGCAGTCACCGAGAAATGAAATTTCAAATCCCATTTTCTCCATTTCCGGCTTTACCTCATCGAGAATGAGATTTTGCGCAGTCGACAGTTTTATGACTTCTTGAAACAATACTTTCTGCGATTCTATTTTTTTTGACTCGACGGCATTGATGAGTGAGTCGAAAAGCACGCGTATATGTGCCCTATGTTGGTCGATAAGCATTATGCCGTTGGCGCCTGGCACGAGAATATATTTGTTCCTCAGCTGTGTACACGAGGATGGCGTGAATTTTACTTTCTCTTGCTGAAAGGCTGAGGTCTGGTGGCTTTCTTCGGTTGACGGCATTTGGTTGAGAGCCGATGCCGCAACGACGTGCTCGAGCGAGTCGGAACGTTTTTTCTCAAAATTCTGATAGAGTTTGTCCCAGTTGTTCAGCTGTGAGTCGACAACACGGCGTTGTGTCTGAAATCCATCACCGCCGATGGCTGATGCCCGGCGTTGGGTGGTCGGCTGCTGCTGTGGCGCCGATGCTGACTGTGGTGCGAATGGGTTGTAGTTGGGGTCGAATTCAATTTCAGGCATCTCTACATCTTCTGTGTTGCCCACAGGAATCTCTATATCGCCTTCTGTGTCGAACTCGATTGTCGGTACGGCGCTGAACTTGCCGAGTGTTTCTTTTACGGCTGCAAAAAGTATTTGCCAGATTACCTGCTCGTTCTCAAACTTGATCTCGCTTTTTGTCGGGTGAATGTTCACGTCGATTGTCTCCGGGTCGACAGAGAAATGCAGGAAGTAGTTGGGCTGTGAATCGGCGGGAATCAGCTGGTCGAAACATTGTATTATCGCTTTGTGGAAGTATGGGTGGCGCATATGCCGACCGTTGACAAACAGATACTGCAGATAGTTGCGCTTGCGGGCGTTTTCTGGACGCGATACGAATCCATATATTTTCACGACGGAGGTCTCGGCTTCGATCGGAATCAATTGCTGACTCAGTGATTTGGAGAAGATTGACACGATGCGCTGCTTGAAGGAATCGCCTCCCATCAATTGGTACATCATGTTGCCGTTGTTCGACAGCTTGAACTCTGTTGTATAGTTGACCAATGCGAGCTTTTCAAACTCGCGCACAATGTTGCTCAATTCAACTTGGTTGCTCTTCAGAAACTTACGACGAGCCGGGACGTTGAAGAAAATGTTTTTTATCATGAAATTGCAACCGGAAGGGCAGTAGTCAGGCTCCTGTGATTCGCACTGCGATGCGTTGATGCATAGGTGTGTGCCCATTGGAGCGTCTTTCATGCGGGTGCGCAGCTCCACTTGGGCGATGGCGGCAATTGACGCCAATGCCTCTCCGCGGAATCCCATCGTATGGAGGGCGAACAAGTCACCGGCATTGCGTATCTTTGACGTGGCATGGCGTTCGAATGCCAAGCGGGCATCAGTTTCCGACATGCCCGAGCCGTTGTCGATTACCTGAATCAGTGTGCGCCCTGCGTCCTTAAGCACAATCTCGATTGATGTGGCTCCAGCGTCGATGGCATTTTCCACAAGTTCCTTGATTACCGAGGCTGGGCGTTGTATCACCTCGCCGGCGGGCAATCTGATTGGCTACGGAGTCGGGTAGGAGTTTTATAATGTCTGACATATCAGTCTGTTGTCTTAATTTTCTTGTTCTCGTATTCGTTTCACTGGAGCAACTGCCTCTGGCTCGCTGAAAAGATTGCGCTGCTCGTCGGGGATGGTGAAGAGGTCGTAGCGGTCTTTGGGACGGATGGCTTCATACCATTTGAATCCTTTCAGGTAATACTGCGACTTCTTGGCAAGAAACAGGGGAGTGACCTTGCCTGTGACATCTGGCCATAGGTTGAGTTTCTCCATCTTTTGTCCGTCGACAAGCACTGTGAGGAAGCTGCCTTCAGCATCGACAAGCTTATTGTATGTGGAGTCTTTTTCCATTGGCAGCATAATTGCCATTACATTGCCGTTGACGTCAAGGCGGCGGAGTTTGCCGTCGATGAATGTTGCAATCATTTCTTTTCCCGACAACTGGTTGTAGAACTCCTCTTCCACGTGTTCGCCCATCAGTCCATATTCCGACAGATAGGCTTTGTCGACTGTGCTGTCGTTCAGATGTATCTGTATGACGTTGCCCATCACTTGTCGCTCGAGATTCCAGAGTATCGGGTGGCGGTGCATGAATATCATTGAGTCGCGCGACTGAAATGTCAGCGAGTCGCACACTCCTTGCACATCGGTGCGGTAGAAACGCACGTTGGGGTAGGCGCACATCACACGCGATGAGTCGGGCATCTGGAGATAGGTGCGGATTGTGTCGCCGTGCACAAACACGGTGTCGCCTTGTGAATATTCCATCGCCAATGCGCGTCGGGTGGCAAACGAGGTGTTGTCCTTCTCGTTGTGATAGCCGTAGCCGCCTGTGAGAACGGCTGATTTGGCAGTGTCGGTAAGCACCATGTTCCCAAACACCTCGCCAAAACCGTTGGCGCGGTCGTAGACGATGGTGTCGCCGGTAAGTGTCTGTCCGTCTTTGCCGACAATGAGCGACCGGTTGAGAAGTTGCACTTTATCTTTATCGGTGTTGTACCAGCCGCGGTCGGTGTAGACGATGCTGCTGTCTGACTCGATGGTCGTGTGGCCCACGATGTCGGCGATGTGTGTCTGTGTGTTATAGAGAAGGGTGTCTGTGTTGAGCACAAACTTTTTCTCATTGTTGGTCAGCACTACGTCGTACAGGAATTCCGAATCCTTTGTGTCGGGGGCATATTGTCCGTAGATTGACGTTATGGTGTTTTTGTCGTCTGAGATCTCTCCGCCTTTGAAGTAGTAGCCGATGTTGGCTATGAGGTCGTAGTCGAGACTGTCTGTAAACAGCGTGGTGTTGCGGTGTTCCAGGCGTACTCCGTTCTGCACCTTGCGCAGACGGGCTATTTCCTGCATGCCGTCATAGTAAAGCACGTCGGAATACACAAACAGTGTGTCGCCTTGCTCCATCTTTACGTTGCCAAAGGCATTCATCTTGTTTTCCTTGTCGTAGAAATGTGCGCTGTCGCAGTACATATACATATCGCCCTTGCGGAATTTAACGTGGCCGCTCAACACTTGATACTCTGGATGCATCTCGTTGAGCGACAGACTGTCGGCATATTCAAGGAATATTTTGCCTTTTTGGTGGCGGTTGGCAGTGGGGATGACAGGCTTGACGGCATACAGCAGGCTGTCGCCGAAAATCAGAGCCATCAGCCAAATTGCCAAAAGGCATAAGACGCTGTTCAGAATCTTATGCCTCTTGTTCAATTCGTTATTTTTTTGTGTGGTGTTTTCTGTTCTGTCAGTCATAAAAATTAGAAATTAACGTTTCAGCCAGCCTTCGTGTTGGAATTGGCAGTCGCGCCAGCCTTCTTCGATATAAACGTAGGTTGATTTGATTTTGTTTTCAATCCAATCGGTTATTTATCTTGTTTTTTGCACTTGAGCTCATACATGTCTTTAAGTTCCTCAAAGTCGTCGCTGAGTGTGGCTTTGTGGCCTTCGTGGCGGCTTTTGAGTTTTACGATGGCTACAACCTCACGACCGGTTTTCTCGTCAATCATGATGAATGGTTCGGAGATTTCTCCCACTTGCAGCTTGTCGACATGCTTTGCCACTTCCTGGGGCAGCTGGCTCATCTGGAATTTTGTTGAACGCGTCATCTGGTTGTACATGATGCCTTGGTTGTTTCGTGTATCCTTGTCTTGTGACACATATTGTGCGGCCTGCTCGAATGTGAATTTCTTTGCGTTGATGTCTTGGCGCAGTGAGTCGAGGCGGGTGATGCCGTCGGTAAGTTCTTTGTCCGACACTTTTGGCTTCAGCAAAATGTGACGGGTGTTGACCTTGTCACCGCGTTTCTCTATCAATTGGATGATGTGGAATCCAGCGTCGGTCTCTACGATGCGCGATGCCTTTTTTGGGTCAGTAAGGTTGAATGCTACGCTGGCATATTCAGGCATCAGCTCTGTGCGTCCGCGGAATCCGATTTCGCCGCCGCGCACCGATGAGCCGTCTTGCGAGTAGAGGATGGCAAGTGTTGAAAATTCCGATTCGCCGTTGTTTACGCGCTGGGCATAGTCGCGCAGACGTGATTTCACCTCGTCGATTTCCTCTTGCGGGATAATCGGTTTGATGGTGATAATCTGTGCCTCTACCTGCATTGGAACGTATGGGATGCTGTCCTTGTCGAGGCTTTCGTAGTATTTGCGCACGTCGGCTGGTGTGGATTTTACGTTTTTGGTCAAATTTTCCTTTACCTGCTGTACAATATACTGGTTTTTCATTATTTCCATATATTGCTCACGTATTTCCGGAATCGACTTGCGGAAATATTCTTCAACCTTCTCTTTCGAGCCGAGTGATTCTACAAAGTAGTTGATACGTGCGTTCACTTCTTTGGCCACGGTGGCGTCTTCTACGGTCACGGTGTCGATTACGGCTTGGTGAAGAAAAAGTTTGTCAATGGCAAGCTGTTCCGGAATCACGCAATAAGGATCGCCGTTGATTGGCGTTTTCTCGTATTGCAGTTGGCTGTACTGCTCTTCGATTTGCGACTTGTAGATGGGTTCGTCGCCCACAATCCATGCCACTTCTTCTGCAATGTTATTCTGTTGCGCCATTGTGCAATATGCTGCCGCACCTGCGAACGCTATAATTGAAAGGAATTTGAATTTCACAATCTTTGGTCTTTTAAGTTGAGTTCTGTTGTTAATACGAAATGCAAATATGGTGAATATTTGTGGCATTTCAAAAGGCCAATCGACAGATTAAAACATTCTTTAGATTGTTTACAATTTATTTGTCGATAAGCCATCTGCAAAGGTAACAATAATTGTTGAATACAGAAAATGCAGAAACTGGGTGTTGCGCATAAAAAAACGTTCGGAAGAGAGTCCTTCCGAACGTTTTTGTGTAAAAGAAAAAATAGTATTATTTGTTTACCTGGAATTTGTTCCAGCCGTCTTTGAGAAACGCTACCGACTGGCGTGCTGCCGCAAGACCTGCGTTGATGTTGGCCTCGGCTGTCTGTGCTCCCATTTTCTTCGGGGTGAAGAACACGCGTGTGCCAAACTCTTCGGCCATCGCTGCCGCTGTGTCAGGCTTAACATCGGCGATGTAGCGCACGTCGGCTCTCTGGCGCAATGCTTCAGCAAGGCTTTCCTCGTTGATGATTTCTTTGCGTGCGGTGTTGATGAGCACTGCGTTTTTAGGCATCAGTTTGATTTGCTCAAGTCCCACGGATCCCTTGGTTTGCGGTGTGGCAGGAATGTGGAGCGACACGTATTGGTTGTTGGCGTAAAGTTCCTCGATGGAGTGGACTGGCTTGATGCCGTCGGCTTCCATCACCTCGTCGGTTACAAACGGGTCAAGGGCGGAAACCTCCATGCCGAAACCTTTGGCTATGCGTGCCACGTTGCGGCCCACCTGACCGTATGCGTGGATGCCGAGAGTCTTGCCTTTCAACTCTGTTCCTGACGTTCCGTTGAATTGGTTGCGAATCATCATGACAAGCATGCCGAAAACAAGTTCTGCTACAGCGTTGGAGTTCTGTCCAGGTGTGTTCATCACACAAATTCCCGCAGCCTTAGCTGCTTGGAGGTCGATATTGTCTACTCCGGCTCCGGCGCGCACAGTCACTTTCAGATTTTTTGCGGCATCGAGCACTGTTGTGTCGACAATGTCGCTGCGCACAATCAGTCCGTCAACGTCGGCAACCGCTTTGACGAGGTCGTCTTTTGTGCCTTTTTCAAGCAGCACCAGCTCGTGCCCGGCTTGCTCAACTTCTTTTCTGATGCCCTCTACAGCGACTGCTGCAAAAGGTTTTTCTGTTGCAACTAATATTTTCATTTGGTGAAATTTAGAGTTGTTTTTCAAAATCCTTCATTGCGTCAATGAGCACCTGTACGCTTTCCATAGGCATGGCGTTGTAGATAGATGCGCGGAAGCCACCTACAGAGCGGTGCCCCTTGATGCCTACGATGCCGCGTTCGCCTGTGAACTCAAGGAATTTCTTGTCGAGCTCGGCATACTCTGGACGGAGTACGAAGCAGACGTTCATGATTGAGCGGTCTTCAGGTTTTGCTGTGCCGACGAAAATCTTGCTGTTGTCGATGGCGTCATACAGACGGGCTGCTTTCTCCTTGTCGGCTTTTTCCATTGCGTCGATGCCGCCAAGCGATTTGTACCATTTCAATGTCTGCAGTGCAGAGTAGATTGGCAGGCATGGAGGTGTGTTGAACATTGAGCCTTTGCTTACGTGCGTGCGGTAGTCGAGCATTGTCGGAATCACACGGTCCATTTTCCCGAGTGCGTCTTCTTTTACAATGACAAGAGTCACGCCGGAAGGAGCAAGGTTCTTCTGGGCGCCGGCATAGATGGCGTCATATTTTGAAACGTCAATGCGGCGTGAGAAAATGTCGCTCGACATGTCGGCGATCAATGGCACTTTCACATCTGGATCCTCGCGAAGCTCGGTTCCGTAGATTGTGTTGTTTGTGGTGATATGGAAATAGTCAACGTCATCGGGCACGGTGTAGCCTTTGGGCACAAATGTGTAGTTGGCGTCTTTTGATGATGCCACAACGTTTACATCTCCGAAGAGTTTCGCCTCTTTGATGGCTTTTGATGCCCATACGCCGGTGTCAAGGTATGCTGCTTTTGTTTTCAGGAAGTTGTATGGAATCATGCAGAACTGCATGCTTGCGCCGCCGCCGAGGAATAGCACTTCGTAGCCCGACGGGATTTCAAGCAATTCTTTGATGAGGGCATTGGCCTCGTCGATTACGGCTTGGAACTCTTTGCTACGGTGGGAAATTTCAAGAATAGACAGACCTGTCTCGTTGAAATTCATCACGGCGTCTGCCGTGTTTTTGATTGTGTACTCGCTCAGAATCGATGGTCCGGCGTAAAAATTATGCTTTTTCATATCTAATGGTTTGTGTTGATTTATAATTAAGCATACACAAAAATAAAGAAAGATTTCTTTATTTCCTAATGTTTTGCCTGAAAAATAAGAGCCACACTGAAAAATCTTTCAATGTGGCTCAGTGTCTGGTCGCTTATTGGATGTTCGGCTCTTCAAGGCCGTAGCCCTTTTTCTTGTTTTCAAAGAACAGGAGCAGTGAGATGATGACGGCAATCGCGCCGAAGGCGGCGAAGATGGTCATTGTCTCGGTATAGTCAATGCTTCCGTTTGCCAGTGTGTTTGCTTGGTTCACTTTGCCAATCCATACTGGCACAAGGGCAAGCCCGATATTCTGAATGTAGAAAATCATTGCGTATGCCGAGCCGAGCAGTTTCATCGGTATGATTTTCGGAACCGACGGCCACATAGCCGACGGGACAAGTCCGAAGGCAACGCCGAGCGCTATCATTGCGGCGATGGCAACGATGTAGGATGTTATTGGCAGTACGAAGATTATGTGCACAATTGTGAGCAGCGCGCTTCCGATTATCATCAGTGTGGCGCCTTTCCCGAATTTGTCATAGACATAGCCGAAGAGCGGAGTGAGGAAGATTGTGCCGAATGGCAACATGGCTGGGATGAGACCTGCCATATTCTCGTCTACGCCATATTTGAATACCATAAGTTTTGTGGCGAATTTAAGGAAAGGAAACACACCTGCGTAGAACATAAGGCAGAGTGTTGCCATATACCAGAAGCCGCGGTTGCTGATCAGCATCTTGAGGTCGGAGAATTTGAATCCTTCTTCCGGTTCTGTCTGTACGGCTTCGGCAGAGGCGTCTTCTTTCTTGTCCATTACGCAGTAGACCAAGAAGGCTACGACACTGATGCAGAGCAATGCGGCGCCAAGACCTACCGCTGCATGTACTCCTCCGCACGCTTTGGCAAACGGAAGGGCGAGGGCGAGGGCGCAGGCTGTGCCGATACGCGCCAGTGCAACCTGAAATCCCATAGCGAGAGCGAGCTCGTGTCCGGTAAACCATTTGGCGATTATCTTGGTCACGGTGATTCCTGCAATTTCGCATCCTGCACCGTAGATGGCAAATCCGAGCGAAGCCCAAAGCACTTGTGTGTGGTATGTGCCTATTCCGAAAGGAAGAGTGACGGAGCCGTCAAATGTGTTGCTTACTGCCCACCATTTGATAAGTGCGCCGCCAAACATCAGAAGTGTCGATGCCAGACCGGTAAAGCGGATGCCGAATTTGTCGAGTATGATTCCTCCGAAAAACAAGAGTAGCAGGAACACGTTGAAATAGCCATATGCGCCAGAGAAGAATCCGTATTCGTCGGATGTCCATCCCAGACCGTTAACGTCGTTGCTGGTGAGCATTGGCTCAAGTGGCGACATTACATCGGTAAAGAAGTAGCCGCACATCATTGTGAATGAGACTGCAAGCAGCGCTGTCCATCTTGCCGCCGCCGAGTCGCTAAGTTTCTTTTGTAATAGTTCTTTCATCATTCATTCAATTTTATGTGCAAAGGTAAGCAAAAGTTGCGTATAACTGGCATTTATTAGCAAATTTGTTGCGTATGGCTTTCAAAAAGATAATTTATGGCTGTGGGGTATAAAAAAGAGACAGCCCCTTTGGGGACTGTCTCTTTAAGGATAGGTAGATGATTGTTACTTAGTTGTAACGATTACCACGCGGTTCCAGTTGTTGTTGTCAGTGTATGGCTGCTCTTCAACACCGATAGCCTCTACCTCGATGCGGTCTGCGTCGATGCCGTAGGCAACGAGTGCTTCCTTAACTGCGTTTGCACGGCGCTCAGAAAGTTTCTTGTTGTAGTCTGCAGTACCAGTTCTCTTGTCAGCATAACCCTTGAGGACAACCTTTGCATTTTCGTCTTGTTTCAAAACCTGAGCTACGTCGTAGAGTGTAACTTGGTCGTTTGCAGAAACCTTTGCAGAGTTGAATTTGAAGCGGACAGCTGGGTTGACAGATTTGTGGTTTTAGCAGGAGCTGCTGATTCTGTAACCTCTGGGCATGGGAGTTGTGCTTGTGCAGCGCGGAGCTGAGCCTCAGTGTCTGCCAAGTCGCCGCGAAGTTTGTTGATGCGGCCGTTGAGGTCGTTGATTGCTCCCATGCAGTCAAACGGAGTGTATTTTGTCACGTGACGGCCTTCTTTGCCGAGGTTGATTTGCAAACCACCGGTCATAGAGAAGATTGGGTCAAGACCTGTCTTCCATGCGATGTTGTTGATATTGTCGGCTGTACCTGTCAAACGGGCGTCTACATAGAGGTCTACACGCTTGCTGCAGCGGAAAACGGAATTGAAGACCGAGGTTTGTGTTTACAACACCTTGATGTTCCATAACCTTGCCGTCGTTGTCAAGAATGTTTGCCGGCAACAGAGTAGTCCCAAGCGTACGATCCACCAACACCGAGGTAAGGGATGATGCTGAACACGCGATGGTCGTTCACGCCGCAAAGGCTGTTGAACATATCCCAAGTGATTTCCAAGTTGAGGTTGGCATATTTCCCTTTGTGCCATTGGTTGCTGTTTTCCCAATGCATTGCGCCACCTTGTCCGCGGAAACGGAATCCGAAGTATGGCGAGAACCAATGTCCTACACCTGCCTCATAAAGAGCGGTGGTCTTCTTCATCTGGAAGTTGCTTGCATCTCCGTTTTTCTCGAAAATTGGCATCTGTGCACCGGCACCGAGTTGGATGTACCAATTGTCACGCCAAGAATGAGTGTAGATGTCTTTTGCCGGAGGAATGTTTGTGTAGTTATAGTCGGCCTCCTGTGCGTTGACGGCCGGAGTCATAGTCAATGCTGCGGCTGCCAAAATTGAAAAAGATAAAAATTTTTTCATAATCACAATGTTTTGGTATTTGTAAAATAGTATGCAAAAGTAGTATAAATTGTTTATCCCTACAACAATATCGGTTCGGCTTTTGTTCATTTTTTTTGTAAGAAAATTGATGAGAACCAAAAAAAAACTTGAAATTTAAACGAGTTAAAAAAGAAAAAAGTCGGCATCCGTGGTTGATGCCGACTTTTCTATGATGGATAATCGCTTATTCAGCAGCGTTCAAGATTTCGAGCATCTTGATTGCTGAGAAAGGAATGCGTGTTCCAGGACCGAAGATTGCTGCTACGCCAGCCTTATAGAGGAAGTCGTAGTCTTGTGCAGGGATTACACCGCCTGCAATAACGATGATGTCCTCGCGGCCAAGTTTTTTCAATTCCTCGATTACTTGCGGAATCAATGTCTTGTGGCCAGCGGCAAGCGATGATACACCGAGAATGTGAACGTCGTTCTCAACAGCCTGGCGGGCAGCCTCGGCTGGAGTTTGGAACAACGGACCCATGTCGACGTCGAAACCGCAGTCGGCATAACCTGTTGCCACAACTTTTGCACCACGGTCGTGTCCGTCCTGACCCATCTTGGCGATCATAATACGTGGCTGACGACCTTCTCTCTTAGCGAACTCCTCACACATCTTCTGTGCTTTCTGGAAGTCCGGATCGTTTTTAGTTTCTGATGAATACACGCCTGAAATTGTTCTGATTACTGCTTTATAACGGCCTACAACTTCTTCGCAGGCATCTGAAATCTCTCCGAGCGACGCTCTTACGGCTGCTGCCTTGACAGCAAGGTCGAGGAGGTTGCCCTCTTTTGTGCGTACGCATTCCGTGATGGCGGCAAGCGCTTTCTTGACAGCAGCTTCGTCGCGGTGTGCGCGAAGGTCGTTGAGACGCTCAATTTGCTCTTTGCGTACTTCTGTGTTGTCGATTTCGAGGATGTCGATAGGAGCCTCTTTCTCCAAACGGTATTTGTTGACTCCGACAATTGTCTGCTTGCCTGAGTCGATACGCGCCTGGGTGCGTGCTGCTGCTTCCTCGATGCGGCATTTCGGTGTGCCTGTCTCGATGGCTTTTGCCATACCGCCGAGTCTCTCGATTTCTTGGATGTGTTCCCAAGCCTTGTGGGCCAACTCGTTGGTGAGCGCTTCTACATAGTAAGAACCTGCCCATGGGTCGATTTCCTTAGTAATGTAGGTTTCTTCTTGGATGTAAATCTGGGTGTTGCGCGCAATACGTGCCGAGAAGTCGGTTGGCAATGCGATAGCCTCGTCGAGGGCGTTGGTGTGGAGCGACTGGGTGTGTCCCAACGCTGCGCCCATAGCTCGATACATGTACGGCCTACGTTGTTGAATGGGTCTTGCTCGGTGAGCGACCATCCTGATGTCTGTGAGTGTGTGCGCAGAGCCAATGATTTCGGATTCTTCGGATTGAATTGTTTTACAATCTTAGCCCACAGCATACGTGCGGCACGCATTTTGGCAATCTCCATAAAGAAGTTCATGCCGATAGCCCAGAAGAATGACAAACGTGGAGCAAACGCATCGATGTCCATACCTGCATTGACACCGGCGCGGAGATACTCAAGACCGTCGGCAAGGGCATCTGGCTTCACCTTGATATTGGCTATTTGGGTAAGTACGTGACTAAACTTGAACTGAACCGTCCCCTTATTACTTTCATTAGTTTGGTCTTGTATGGCAGTATGGCAGTCTGTTACCAAATCTATCATATCTTTCCAGTTATTAGAAGTCTTTACCTCAAAGGTGATTGTCGGAGCGCCTTTGGCATTCTGTCCTGATAAAGTTATTTTTTGGTCTGTTCCAACTTCCGGTTTGGATTCATAAGGCGCATAAGCAAAGAATGTTATTTTCTTATCATCTATGGCCAAAACGTAAATTAGTATATCCCCAACTATCAGAAGTCCATGTAGCATGTTCATTGTACATGAAATTAGGTGTTGTGTTTCCTTTTTCACTATTCCATCCCGCACTGCTTGTCTGATAGGCAAAAATACCGAAACCGGCATTTGCTTTCAATGTGGACGTTGTAGTTTCCGTTCCTCTGGTCTGTACTTTCCGTATATACGTCCAACCCGATTGTCCGGTTCGTATCCGGATTCATTTCTGTCATTTCATTCTGTGAGCAACCAGCTATAGTCAGTGTTGCCATCACCATCAATAAACTTTTCACTTCCATTTTCTACTTTTTTTAAAATTAATATTATAACTACCCATATCTGTCATATATCTATATCGCTGTTCACTTCATCGTTCCATTTATCTACATCAGCGTCAAATCCTGAGCTACCTTCTGTTTTTACATTCGGCACGGTCTTTTCACATGCCATGTCAATAAAAAACGCTCATAGTTCCGTCTTCTTCATCCAACCGTCTTATTGCCAAATCGTTAAAACTTTCTTCAAATATGGTCTTCCCGTCTACTAACTTTGCTTTCAGATGTAGGTTGTGTGGAATCTCTACATCGAAGCCGAACACACTAATAGTAGTGCTCAGCGTTCCTTCTGTTACCGAGCCGGAATCATAAATGGGATTGCTTAAGCGTAGCACTTGTGTTACTGTCTTTTCCGAATTTTGTCTCGAAACGAGAAATATGGATTCTGCAATGCCGTCTAATGTGCAGGTAGCTTTTCGTATGTTGTTCATTCCTTTGATACGGATTTTAACCGTTATTTTTTGAGTCAGTTTTTTGGGGGTGAAGCGTAAGTGACAACTATTTTCGTTCCTGGTGGAATTTCGGTTACTTTGTTGGGTAATGGCTGATGAATAGTTTTCCGGCATATCAGAAGTCACTTCAAAGCCTTCGATATAATCAGCGGCAAGTTCGTCAGGACTTTCCATAATAATTCTTTCAGAGGATGATTCGTTCCTTATTTCCATCTTCTTTACATAGGCTTCTAGCGTCTGGTAGTTTTCTTCTCCTCTGAAACAGAGGTTACCAAAATCATCGAATGAACGGTTGAAAAGGACGACGTTGTAACATCCTTCTTTCAAGCATAGGGTCTTGTATGTACGGTCACCCATCAGTGCTACAAAAGGAGTGCTGCCATCGGTAGGGTAGAATATGGCGGTAGCACCATAATCCTGCTCTTTTTCATTCAGTCCTGACTGACTCCAATCGGCACTGATTGTTATTGTTGCTTCGGGCGAATAAGTCAGTTCGCGTCGGTTACAGGCAACTAACAAGAAAACAAAAAGGTAAAGGATATATAATGTCGGGGATATTCTCATTTTGCACCTCCTTTCTTTGCCTTGTGTTTGAGTAGCCATACCAGTGTATGGTAATTCCTAGAAACGGATGTATAACGATAAGTGGCTATATTTATGGTTTGAAGTACGTTCAATAGGGATATTTGCAATAATGGGCGACTAAATTCATATGAGAAAAGGATTCTTGTTTCTTTGTTTGGTAAAAGGCGGATGAGTTGTACTTTTTCCAGCTTATTAAGTAAATCTTTCCATTCTTCGTTTTGAAGGAGGAATTTGACCGGTTGCAGAACTTTGCTAGAAGAAAGGTCATGCAGTACGGCGATGGCTATTTGTGCACGTGTATATACGGATAACATGATAAACTTACTTTGTTAAGTCATTACTTACCAAGTAATAGCTTATATTTTTCTCACAGGGTGAGGAAAAGCGTTTCCTTATTCTGTATTTAATAAGAAAAAACATTTCGTCGGATAGAAAAAGATGTAAGAATATGATTCCGTTTTTGAGATGTCAAAAATGGAAAGAGGTGTCGTGTAATTTTGTAAATTAGTTAAAGTACTGACAGATGCAATATTGTGCTTGTGCTTATGTGTTTTTCTATAATTGAATAAAATATAGTGGATTAATACAGATTTATAAGCTTTTTCTTTGGATTTATGAGGAAATATTCCCTACTTTGTGAAAGTAATCATCCATTACTTGGTAAGTAATTCTTCTTTTATTTGAATGGCTGTCATATGATATTCCTCATGCCACTTCCTTTTCTCCATTATGTGCTACTACCGAGATTATCAGTTCGTCATTGGCTATATCTACCTTTTCGTTTTCAAATGGTTTCAAGTAAGTTTCTGTCACCTTAATGGAAGAGTGTCCCAATGCCTTGCAGATAATACCGATATTTACTCCTGCATGAAATGCTAATGTCGCCCATGTATGGCGCGGCGTGTATGAACTGAGCTTTGCATCAGGCAGTAACAATGTCGCTATTTTTTCTAGCTTCAAGTTGAAGTTGCGCAGTACTCGGAGATAGTTCATATATAGCTTCTTTATCTTTTTTTATTTTTCCATTTTTCTGACTCTGTTCCTTTTGCTGCGTTTTTTTGTCTAGAATCGGAAATAGATAAATGGAATCATAATTCATATTCTTGAACTTCTCTATCAGTTTCATTGCTTCTTTAGGAATGCGCACTGTTATCTGTCGTCCTGTTTTGTGACGGCTATATACAATATATTTTCCTTTCACATCTTGTTTTCGTAGATGGGCAAGGTCAATGAATGGCATTCCCCGGAATAGAAACATTAGTAAGAAATATGCCAATGCACATTGCATCTCTTTGGGCAATTTTTCTATATCGGTGTGCAGTAGTGTATTCATTTGTTTTGTATCCAGTGCTCGTTTGGTCTGTGATTCTACCTTTGTGTATACATTATCGAATAGCTTCGGGTTATAAGGCAGTATTTTTTTTATCGGCAAGTCGGTTATATACAGCTTTCAGGGTTCGCATATAGGTTGATATAGTATTCAAACTCAGGCCTTTCGGTACTCCATGTTTTCTATCTGACCTTTTCTTGTCGGTCTTTCTGTTTCTTGTTCCTTCCAGTCTCATCCATTCCTCATACTCTTTTAACCTGCCAGATGTGAAAGCTTCATCTATTGGCACAGGTGTTCCTTTTCCTCCGTAAAACTCCGTAACGGATTTCAGTGTATAAGTATATGTATGTACTGCTGACCATTTTTTGTCTATTTCCAACTGTTTGATTACTACTTGCATGTAAGATGCCAAGTCTGGTAATTTTATGGCTTTTGCCACTTCTGCATTTTTTTCTTTGTCATCCATAATACTTTGATTTTAATTTCGCATCGTGCATAATTTCTGTAACAGCTATGCCGATGGGAAAGTTTTGGGATGCGAAATTTTTATTTTGACCTAATGAATTTAGAATATCACTGGTTGAATATATCGAAAGATAAGCATATATTCTCCGGAAGTTATCTTTCTTTTTGATTAAGGTATAGAAGAATTTCTCTAAATGTATTATTATGAGATGAAATAATCTTCGAATCAAATAAAGAAAGTCTGAATCTATAATAAAAGTAGGCTTATTTTTTTGATTCCCCCAAGAGAAGTATGCGTTTTTTTTATTCGTTTATTCCAGTGAATTGATTACCTTTGCATTTCATTGAAGTTGAACTGAGGTAAATAGATTAGGCATTGAATTACAAAGATTTATTTAAACGAGTAATATCGCTGATTTCATCTCCGGCAAAAGCATGGGAGGAAATTGGCAAGGAAGAGGATAGGCGTAAAGTGCTGGGAGCATTTGTTTATCCCATGATAGGTTTATGCGGATTGTCCGTTTTTATAGGTACATTCATTGGGAATACGGCAGGGGTCGCTGCTTTCCAGATAGCAATGACACGATGTTGTGCTATATTTGTATCCTTGTTCGGAGGATATTTTTTGGCGGCATACGCCATAGACCAGTTGGGCAAGAAACTGTTAGGACGTGAAGACCAGTATGAACTAAATCAGCAGTTTGTAGGTTATTCTATGGTAGTGACTTTTGTGCTCGATATTGTCAGTGGGTTGTTCTCTATTTCCATTCTCCATTGGATATTGCAATTTTATACTATATTCGTGGTGTTCGAGGGTGCACGTACCCTGATGAAGGTAAATGAAGAGAAACTGACACGATACACCTTGATTGCTTCAGTTATTATAATTGTTTGTCCGGCATTGATTGCCGCTGTGTTTAATGAGTTATCTGTTATTTTAAATTAATGAAACCGACTCCTATTAATATAAAGAATAAGCGTGCATCGTTCGATTATGAATTTATCGATACGTACACGGCAGGTATCGTGCTCACGGGAACCGAGATAAAGTCCATCCGTTTGGGCAAAGCCAGTCTGGTAGATACCTATTGTTATTTTGTGCAAGGCGAGTTGTGGGTGAAGAATATGCACATAGCCGAATACTTTTACGGCTCATACAATAACCATTCTGCCCGTCGCGAACGTAAATTGTTGTTGAATAAGAAAGAACTGCGGAAATTGGAAGAAGCCGGAAAGAACCCCGGTTTACGATTGTCCCTGTCCGTCTGTTTATTAATGAGAAAGGACTGGCGAAGCTGGTTGTCGCATTGGCTAAAGGTAAGAAACAATATGATAAGCGCGAGTCATTGAAAGAGAAGGACGACCGTCGCGAAATGGACCGTATGTTTAAAAGGTAAGTGAAATCCGTGTTATCCGTACCCCAAAAATAGACTTATGGCTACATTAAAACAACTAATTGACGAGAGAGTTCTCATTCTTGATGGTGCAATGGGAACTATGATACAAAGGTATAATTTGTCTGAACAGGATTTCCGGGGAGAGCGTTTTGCTGAGATGCCCGGACAGATGAAGGGCAATAATGACTTGCTTTGTCTTTACCCGCCTGATGTGATAAGGATATCCACCATAATATCTGGAAGCAGGGCTGGATATTATTGAAACAAATACGTTCAATGCCCAACGGGTTTCGATGGCAGATTATCATATGCAGGATTTGTGCCGTGAGATTAATCTGGCCGCTGCCGGACTTGCTCGCGAAATGGCTGACGAATATACCGCGAAGACCCCTCATAAACCTAGATTTGTAGCAGGTTCGGTAGGTCCTACCAACAAAACTTGTTCCATGAGTCCGGATGTCAATAATCCGGCCTTGCGTGCTTTGACATACGATGAACTGGCCGCTGCCTATCAGGAACAAATGGAAGCTTTGCTGGAAGGAGGAGTGGATGCGCTTCTGATAGAAACCATTTTCGATTCCCTGAATGCCAAAGCGGCCATTTATGCTGCGGAAACGGCAATGAAGAAGGTAGGGCGTGAGGTTCCTCTTATGCTTTCTGTTACTGTTTCGGATATTGCAGGACGTACTCTTTCGGGGCAAACATTGGATGCTTTTCTGGCATCCGTACAGCATGCGCCTATTTTTTCTATCGGCCTGAACTGCTCGTTCGGGGCGAAACAATTGAAACCTTTTCTGGAAGGACTGGCTGCACGGGCACCTTATTATATAAGTGCCTATCCCAATGCCGGACTTCCTAACAGTTTGGGACAGTACGACCAGACTCCGGAGGAAATGGCTTCAGAAGTGAAGGAATATATCGATGAAGGATTAGTAAACATTATCGGTGGTTGTTGTGGTACAACGGAGGAATATATTGCAAAATATCAGGAATTGATTGTTTCCGGTTCTGCCTGGGTGCCTCCTCATATTCCTGCCACCACTCCTGAGAGGCTGTGGCTTTCCGGGTTGGAACTGTTGGAGCAGACTCCCGAAATGAATTTTATTAATGTAGGCGAACGGTGCAATGTGGCCGGATCCCGTAAGTTCCTCCGTTTAATCAATGAAAAGAAATATGAGGAAGCGCTAAGTATCGCTCGCAAGCAGGTGGAAGACGGTGCTTTGGTGATTGATGTAAATATGGATGACGGTTTGCTGGATGCCCGGGAGGAGATGACTACTTTCTTGAATCTGGTCATGTCCGAACCCGACATAGCCCGTGTACCTGTTATGATTGACTCTTCCAAGTGGGAAGTCATTGAGGCCGGACTGAAATGTCTGCAAGGAAAATCTATTGTCAATTCTATTTCTTTGAAGGAAGGGGAGGAGATATTTATAGAACATGCCCGGCTGATAAAAAAACTGGGAGCTGCCGTTGTAGTGATGGCTTTCGATGAAAAAGGACAGGCAGATACTTTTGAACGTAAGATTGAAGTCTGTGCCCGTGCTTATAAAATATTGACAGAACAGGTGGATTTTAATCCTCATGATATCATTTTCGACCCTAATGTACTGGCTGTGGCTACGGGTATTGAGGAACATGATAATTATGCGGTGGATTTTATCAAGGCTACCGGATGGATCAAAAAGAATTTGCCCGGTGCACACGTCAGTGGTGGCGTGAGCAACCTGTCGTTCTCCTTCCGTGGAAATAACTATATCCGTGAGGCGATGCATGCCGTGTTTCTTTATCACGCTATCCGTCAAGGTATGGATATGGGTATTGTAAATCCTGCTGCTTCGGTGCTCTATACGGATATTCCTGCTGATGTGCTGGAACGGATAGAGGATGTGGTCTTAAACCGTAGGCCCGATGCTGCCGAACGTTTGATAGAGACTGCTGAGGCGTTGAAAAATACGGCGACCGGAACAGAAGCGGTGAAACAGGATGTGTGGCGTGAAGAACCGATGGTAGAGAAACGGCTTCAGTATGCCTTGATAAAAGGCATTGGCGATCATTTGGAAGAGGATTTGGCAGAAGCGGTTAAACTGTATCCTAAAGCAGTGGATATTATTGAGGGTCCGCTAATGGAAGGTATGAATAAAGTCGGAGAATTGTTTGGAGCAGGGAAAATGTTTTTACCGCAAGTTGTGAAGACTGCCCGTACCATGAAAAAGGCGGTAGCGATTTTGCAGCCGCTCATTGAGGCCGACAAACAGGAAGGTGTCCGCAGTGCAGGAAAAGTATTGATGGCTACCGTAAAAGGGGATGTGCATGATATTGGGAAGAATATCGTATCAGTGGTCATGGCTTGTAATAACTATGAAATTATAGACCTTGGCGTGATGGTTCCTGCCGAAATGATAGTCAGGAAGGCTATAGAGGAAAAGGTGGATATAATAGGATTAAGCGGGCTGATTACTCCATCATTGGAAGAAATGGCGCATGTGGCTGTAGAGTTAAAGCGTGCGGGGCTGGACATTCCCATTATGATTGGAGGAGCCACTACTTCCAAGCTGCATACTGCCTTGAAAATAGCACCTGTTTATGGAGGTCCGGTCATTCACATGAAAGATGCTTCACAGAATGCCTTGGTAGCCGCCCGTTTGCTGAATCCGGAATCTTCTTTTGAGTTTGTGGAAAGGCTGAACAAAGAATATGAGGATCTTCGTCTGAAAAACAGTGCCAAGCAGGTAAAAACGGTATCTTTGGCAGAAGCTCAGAAAATAAATTGAACCTTTGGTCATAAAGAAGTGCCCCCTAAAAAAGTTAAACACAAAACTTTTGGGGGCACTTCATAAAATTACGACTTTTTTTTTTTATCTGTCCATTTTATTCGAAAGAATAAGAAGCTGTTTGCTAGCAAAACAAAACAGTATCCCGCCTGAAATAATGGGTTATTTAGGCGGGATACTGTTTATGTTATGGATATATTTTTAGGACTGCTTAGAATTTACTGAGAAACTCTTCCGCTTTTTCCAGATTTTCGGGTTTGCCGATATCAAG
>OKWD01000003.1_pt1 | contig 42664 bp, 49 predicted proteins | sample 1607011 | NCBI WGS metagenome assembly OKWD01 (sample SAMN04414077, study PRJEB24778) | human gut metagenome | material: faecal | host: Homo sapiens | reverse complement strand
TGCCAGTGCAGCAACTTGGAGAACACCGTCTCTGGCACAGCCAGCTTGCGCGTGGCGCACACTCCTGTGAACACTTTCTGAAACGGCACAATCCGCCGCGCTATGCCTTCTGATACCGCTTGGTTGCAGACCGACCTCAGGCATCGCAGATAAAACGACACGCTGTTCATCTTCAGCCCACGTTTCCGCAGCCACAGTTCATAATCAGACACCAAATCGGCATCAATTTTGGAAAATGCGATGTCGTGCCTGTCAAGAAATTCAGAAAACCTGTAGAGCGAGTTGCGATAATTACGCGCCGTGCCAAAATTCATATTGGTTTTCAAGTTCAAAATCAAGCCACGCCAATAATCAAGTACTCTGCGCGGTCTGCGCACTGCTTTTTTCTCAATAATATTGTTTCTTTCCATCTTGTTTTGATTTTTTGAGAAAAAGTAATGATTAATTTCCGCATAACTGACGTAATTTTGCAGAAGAAAAGTAACACCAGGCATAATAATGATTAAATGACGCTTTATGCCCGTGTTTTAAAACCCAGAAGAATTATGAAAATATGCCTATTCGTTGTAGGAAAACAAATCATAACTATCTGTCGCCAGGCATCGAGGACTACAGCCGGCGGGTGAACCGCTACGTGCCGTTCGCAATACAATATATCGCCGATGCAAAAACACCCGCAACCTGACGCAAGCCCAGCAAAAGGTTGCCGAGGGACAGAATCTGCTCGCCGCCTTCGAGCCGTCGGACTGCGTTGTGCTGCTCGACGAGCATGGCAAAGAAATGAAATCTATGGAATTTTCAGCATATATTGAAAAGAAGATGCAGACCGTAGGCAAGCGGTTGGTGTTCGTAGTAGGCGGACCATACGGATTTTCCGACGATGTCTATGCCCGCGCCAATGGGAAAATATCGCTGTCGAAAATGACATTTCCGCACGACTTGATACGCCTTGTGTTCTGCGAGCAGCTCTATCGGGCATACTCCATAATGCACAACGAGCCATACCATCACGAATAGAGCCAGACACCCAAAAGGCTGTCTGGCTCTGCATATTGCTTTCAAAAGCACTATTTCAAATTCTCGCGCACCTGTTCAAGAAACTCCTTCATCGCGTTGGAATCCTTGCGCGCCACAATCTCCTTCAGCGTTTCCAACTTGTCCTGAATCTTGCCAATCTGTTCCACAGTGTGCGGATTAAACAGAATCTCCGTGAGCAGAAAATCATCCTCCGACATCAGTCCGCGGGCTATCGCCATATGGCGTTTATAGGTGGTTCCCGGCGCGTCCTGATGCTTCATCACACTGCCAAACACAAGCGTCGACGTAAACGGTATTGACAACGAATAAGCAATCACCTCGTCGTGCTCCTTAAACGTGTACTCGCGGATATTGAGATGCAACTCGTTGTAAAGGTCCTTGAAAAACACCTTGCCCAAATGGTCGCCCTCGCTTATGATTATCGCATTCTCATCCTGCAGATTGCTCAACGAAGCGAACGTAGGTCCAAACATCGGGTGTGTGCTGACAAAGGGATGCCCGCATTCGGCATAAAACTCAGGCAATCCCGTCTTCACCGAAGCTATATCGCAAGAATGCATTCTTTGCCGATATACGGAATCACCATGCGGAATGCATCGAGCGTATACTTCACCGTTGCGGCATTGATGACCAACTGAGGGTCGAAGTCGGCAATCTCATCCGGCGACGACATTCGTCTCACATTATAAGTAAAACGCAAACGCTGCGGATTAGTCTCAAAAACCGCAACAGAATGCTTGAAACTCAACAAATCGGAGAAAAACGAGCCCATCTTTCCGGCTCCTATAATCAGTATTCTCATCGTCACTATCGCATTCTATTGTTCAATACCTCAATTTGCTGACGAACCGACTCTTCGTGGATCGCTTGGTAAACCGTCTTCATGAAATCACCGTTCATGCCCAACTCTTCCGCAGCCGCAGCACGCGAGTTAAGGATGTCGTCGTAACGTCCTGTCTGCACCACCGGCATACTGTGCTCTTTCTTGTATTGACCAATCTCCCGCGAAATGCGCATACGCTTGCTCAAGGCTTCAAGCAAATCATTGTCTATCTGATCAATCTGCTGGCGCAATAGCGTGAGGCTTTCTGTGGTCTGCGTTGTGTCGCGCACCACAAGCATATTCAGTATAAAGTTAAGCACCTCGGGAGTGACCTGCTGGCTCTTGTCGCTCCAAGCACTGTCAGGATCACAATGCGACTCCACGATAAGTCCGTCAAAGCCCATATCCATCGCCTGCTGCGACAACGGAGCCACCAGCTCACGCTTGCCTCCAATGTGCGACGGATCGCAGATCAGTGTCAGTTCCGGCATACGGCGTCGCAATTCAATAGGGATGTGCCACTGCGGCATATTGCGGTACAAATGTTTGCCGTAAGCACTGAATCCACGGTGAATGGCTCCAATCTGCCTGATTCCAGCATTGTAAATGCGTTGCATCGCACCAATCCACAACTCAAGATCGGGATTGACCGGATTCTTAACCAGCACCGGCACATCCGCTCCGACAAGCGAGTCTGCGATTTCCTGCATGGCAAACGGGTTGGCCGAAGTGCGCGCGCCAATCCAAAGCACATCCACTCCGGCATTGAGAGCCTCTTCAACATGCTGCTTGTTTGCGACCTCTGTTGCCACAAGCATACCAGTCTCCTTCTTCACCTCCTGCAACCATGTCAGACCGACACTGCCCACACCTTCGAATCCGCCCGGTTTGGTGCGCGGTTTCCAAATGCCGGCACGAAAGATTCTAACACCATTCTTTGCCAAATCCATAGCCGTTTCCATCACCTGTTCCTCTGTCTCGGCACTGCACGGACCAGCAATTACAACAGGGCGTTTTGAGTCAACGCCACAAAATTTAATCGGTTTGATATCGTTCATAATCTTATGTTTTTATTTCATTTCTTTAATTCTATTCAAAGCCTCCCGCATCTTTTCCTCTGTCGCACAAAGCGATATTCTGACATAGCGCTCTCCGTTGCTTCCGAAAATAAATCCAGGCGTGATAAACACCCGCGCACCATACAGAATGCGGTCGGCGAATTTTTCAGACGACTCCTCCCCTTCAGGAATCCTTCCCCATAGGAACAGTCCCTTCTGAGATTTGTCAAATGTGCATCCGAGTTGCGTCATAATCGCCTCCGCCACCTTTCGGCGTTCGGCATACACCTTATTAAGCTCGGCATACCACGACCCATCGCACGACAAAGCCGTTACCGCTGCCTCCATTGCCGGGCGAAACTGTCCGGAGTCAATATTTGACTTCACTTTAAGTATCCACTCTACAAACTGAGCGTTTGACGCCAGCATTCCCATACGCCATCCCGCCATATTATGCGATTTGCTCAACGAATTCATCTCAATGGCAATGTCTTTCGCTCCAGGCACAGAAAGCAGGCTTACAGGGTTGTCGTTTAAGATAAAGCTATACGGATTGTCATTGACAATCACGATATTGTGCCGGCGGCCGAAGTCCACAATCTTCTGAAACAACTCCATGTCGCAGGCGCGCCTGTTGGCATATTAGGATAGTTCACCCACATCAGTTTCACCCTGTCGAGCGGCATCCGCTCCAACTCGTTGAAATCAGGATACCACCCATTTTCTTCTTTTAGATTATATGTCAGGATTTCAGCCTCCGCCAATTTGCTCACTGAAGAGTATGTAGGATACCCCGGATTTGGCACAAGCACAGCATCGCCAGGATTGACAAAAGCAAGCGTAATGTGAAGGATACCCTCTTTTGAACCAATCAACGGTTGGATTTCTTTATCAGGATTCAGTTCTACACCGTACCAACGGCGATACCAATCAGCATAAGCACCGCGAAGCACGGCAATCCGACATACGGCTGATAGCCATGAGTATCGTGCCTCCGAGCCACATCACACAATGTGTCAATCACCGACTGATGGGGCGGACGGTCAGGGCCTCCGATGCCCAAAGATATAATGTCCATACCTTTTGCATTCAGCTGCGCCACTTCTTTCAACTTCTTTGAGAAGTAGTACTCCTTAACTTGTCTCACCCGATTTGCCGGGCATATATTGCTATTCTTTTCCATCTTGATTGAAATTGGAATATTCGCCTAAAATTTTAAAATCAGTAATCAATGGTTTTACAGCCTCTATCGACTGACGGTAACGCGTATAGTCATCAAAAGTCAGATTGATGAAAAACCGATACTCCCACTCTCTTCCGATAATTGGAATCGATTGGATTTTAGAGAGGTTGATATCATAGAATGAAAAAATTGTAAGAATCTTAGCCAGGCTGCCCTGCGTGTGTGGCAAACGTGAAACCAACGATGCCTTGTCTATTTTTTTGCCATAGGAAGCTCATGCGACATTATCGGATCAGCGATGATAAGAAACCTCGTGAAATTACGCTTGTTTGTCTCGATGCCTTCTTCCAAAATATTCAAGCCGTATAATTGAGCCGCCAATTTTCCACAAATAGCAGCATGTCCACGCAATCCCAACTTTGCAATTTCTTCCGCACTGCCCGCAGTATCGGTCTTCTCCACCATCTTCAGATTTGGATGGCGATGCAGAAACTGCTCGCATTGCATAAGAGCCATCGGATGCGAGTTAACCTCTGTCAGCTCGTCTATATTCTGTCCTGGCAAAGCGCACAACACATGAGATATGCGCATCTTGTACTCTCCTACCACCGTAAGATTGCTTTGGCGAAGAAGCTCGTGATTTTGCAACAGACTACCGGCAATCGTGTTTTCAATCGCCATCGCGCCAATCAGCGAACTGTCGGACTTCAGACAATCAAACATACTGCCAAACGTTTCACACGGCACCACGTCAATATCCTCTCCCGCAAAATATGCTCTTGCCGCAGCATCATGGAAACATCCTTTTACGCCCTGTATTGTTACTTTTTTCTTCATTCGGTCATACTAAATAAAAAATCCCGCTCAATGGCGGGATTTTAATATGATTACTAATTTTCTTTGTCTTTATATATTGCATATCGTCCCGCCTCTATTTTTTATCAAAATAAAAGTAAAAGCCAAAATAATATGCAAAATGATTCACGTTCATTTTATTGTTTTCTCGATTGCAAAATTAGATAAAATCTTTTAATCTGCAAGAATTTTTCCACTTTTTCTTCAAATTTGCCATCATTTTATTTTCCGCAAGATTACCCACAACACATAACCATCAGAAACAGAAGCAAAAATGGTTAAATATTTCCGTATAGAAGAATTAATTATTACTTTTGTAGAACGTAATAGAATTGCCTTATGTGTGAAGATTTTCATTTGTCGACAATCCAGAATTCAAATCATTCATATCCCAATATAGCACAACCGACGCTTCCACACTAAGGCTGAAAAGATTTGACAATCTCAAATTCGACAAGAATTTAGCAATAACCCAAATAGAATGCAGGCGCAAGGCAAAAAAGAAGCTACCGGAATTGGCTGAAAAAATTGCCTATCCCACCGACGTTTCCATAGAGCAGTGCTCTTCTGAAATCTTGGCTAAATTCCACGCCAACCTGTTTGCCGGATGCGATGCTGTGGTCGATTTGACATGCGGACTCGGCATCGACTCGTTCTACATTGCGCAACAGGCCAAGTCAGTGGTAAGCATTGATGCAGCTGAGATTGTCACATCTGCGGTAAAACACAATATGCATAAACTTGGGATAAACAACGTTTCCGTAGTAAACGACTTTGCCGAAAGTTATTTGGACAAGGTCAAGAACCCGTTTTCCGCAGCATTCATTGATCCGTCGCGCAGGCTGACCGACGACCGCAATTCCCGCACATACGCAATCAAAGACACCGTCCCCGACTTAAACCTAATTATCCCGCAGATAGAATCCCGCTGCAATTTCATCATTGTCAAAGCATCTCCAATGGCAGACATCTCGCAAACAATCAGCGATTTCCCTGGGATTACAGAAGTCTGGATATTGTCAGTGAAAAACGAGTGCAAGGAGCTTTTGTTTAGAATTGACTTTCCACAGACAGCGAAACAGCCACAAATTCACTGCATCGACTTCGTTGCAAACGAAGCAATCGAATTCACGTTCAAATTCGAAGATAAATCCATTTCAATCGCAGACGGGACACCACATCCCGGTCAACAGTTATTCGTTCCAAACGCATCAATAATGAAAGCCGGAGCTTATGACATTGTCGCCGATAAATTCGGCCTCATCCGCTTGGCTGCGAATTCACATCTGTATCTGTCCGATATCACCACCAACCACGAATATCCAGGCCGGGTGTTTTCCATAACAAATGTCTTATCTTTATCGAAGCCCGACATAAAGAAGATTAAATCATCTGTCAAGTCAGCAAACATCTCTTGCCGCAACTTTCCAATGAAGCCAGATGATTTGAGGAAAAGGCTCAAGATTGCCGACGGAGGAAATGATTATATTTTCGCCACCACCCTTGCCGACAATTCAAAAGTCCTTATTCTATGCCGCCACGTCACCGTTTAAACATACGGTCCATTTCGCGTTTGTCTTCGCGCTCTTTTATCGACTGACGTTTGTCGTATTCTTTCTTACCTTTGGCAAGAGCAATGACAACCTTTGCCAGCCCCTTGTCGCTTATAAACACCTTCAGCGGCACAATAGAAAATCCGCTGTCTTTCGAAGCCTTGCCTATTTCACGAATCTCCTTCTTGTTCAACAGCAACTTGCGGTCTCTCCGAGAAGAATGATTGTTGTAGGATCCATAGAAATATTCCCCCACATACATATTCTTTATCCAAATCTCGCCATTGTTCTCATAACAGAACGCATCTGTCAAGCCCGCCTTGCCAAGACGAATTGACTTGATTTCCGTGCCTGTCAGCACAATTCCTGCCGTGTAGGTTTCTACAATGTCAAAATCGAACGTGGCACGTCTGTTCTTTATGTTGACTGCATTCAGTTTCAATTTCATATTACATCCTGTGGATTAAATTTCATAATTACTATAACCACTACTATCGGCACCAAGCCAGGGCAAGGAATACTCCAAACACAAACCATATTTTCTTCTCATCCGTGTCAGCCCCGAAGATTTCAGCACACTTCGACAAGACAAACAGCAGATACACAACGAAAATATACAGAGGCATCATCGGCGTTGGCAATAGGTTCTGCACAATTGCCACTATCACTCCTATCGAATAGACAAACATCGTCAATATTTTCAAATCCGATTCTGTGACCGACTCCGACTTTTCCGTTCTCAATCTACGCACCACAGAAGATGCAAGAGCAGGACTTATCATATAGCCAAGGAAGAATGCCGAAAACATTGCAATACCGCGCACCAACGCAACCGTCAATGTTTCTCCATACAACATTTGCACAAACGATGATGCTCCAGCGACAGCAAGCAGCGGATAAAACCACCCTCTTTCATGCTTTGACGGCAAGTGCCCATTTTGTTTTTCCATCGTCCACGAAGATACCGGAGCGATAAGAAAACGTAGTGCCAACAGCAAATCTTTCATACTTTCTTTTTTGGGGATTATTCAAGGATTATTTTTCCGAAAAATTCAGGCCTATGGAAATCCGGCTTGTCAGTTTTTATCGGCGCCCAGCTCAGATAATGCGGCATGCTCGTCGCCGACGCACATTTATACAGGTTGCCTTTCATTTCAATCGGGCGCTTTGAAACGTCAACCCCTATCAACTCAAACGGAAATCGCGATGGTAAGTCCACAATTAAAAATACCCTCAAGTTCCTGGAACGGATTATTTCCGCATGTGGCATACCTTTTCACTGTAGCCAGTTCCATATCGGTAAGCCGTATAGGATGCTTGCGGTCTTTCCGATGAGAAGCATTTATTGCACCGATACAATTAAATTCAAAGTTCCAATATTCCTCACTGCCAGGCGTCTGCAGGAAAAATTCCACACAGCTGTCCTCTGCCACCGGACTGTTGTTTTTATAATTCACCGCACGCAGATAGTTGCATCTAACAAAATAGTTCACATATAGGAATTTGTCAGAGTAAGCCATCGAGAACACCGTTATTGGGTGATATGGATATTTATCCTCCCAATTCACACAATTTATTCCCACCTTCTTCAGATGCAATTCCATATAGTCTGCAACCGAAACCATCGACATTGCATCAAGACCTTCCACAAAAGGTACATTCAATACATATTCTTCTCCGTTCATAGCAACTCCATTATTGAAAGCCCCATGCCGATAACCGACATCAAGCAAATTAAACTTCCTATGAAAATGTTGATCAACCACATACTCCTCACATTAAAACGGCCTCTGACTTTGCTGACAAAGTAGGTTATCAAAAACCACCAGCCCAAAGCCCCAATAATAATAGACAGAAAGCCAATAAAATAACCGTAGATTGATGTTATGTTGGTCAAGAAATTAAATCGTGCATACAATCCGATTATAAGGAAAATTATCAACGGATTGGAGAACGTGAACAAGAAACCGGTAATCAAATCCTGAACATAGTTGTTTTTCACCGGATGTCCCTTCTTTTCCTTTATCATTTTTGCAGGGTTTTTCCGTGCAATGTACACACCAAAACCAAGCAATACGACACTTCCGAAAATCTGAAGCACCGTCTGATTTTTTCTATGAAATTTTATGACAAACGACAGTCCAAATCCTGTCAGCAATGAATACAACAAATCAGAGAATGCCGCGCCTACACCGGTAAAAAAGCCAGATGCACGTCCCTTGTTCAACGTGCGCTGAATGCACAGCATTCCTATCGGCCCCATTGGTGCAGATATCAATATTCCGATAGCGAGACCCGCTATTATTACTTTCACTATTTCCATATGAAATGCAAATTTAACAAAAATCAGCCAATAGAATGGTGAGTCAATCCGAAAAAAGTGACTCAGAGCGTCTACATATTCTAATTTTTTACTTACTTTTGCATTATTGACAAAGGTTCATAACCTTGTCTGACACGCATCAAATACAACATCTCTTATTATGAAAATCAAAACGTTATTCCTGGCTTTGCTATGTTTATCATTGCCATCAACAACATATTCAGAGCAGATTTACTGGGACTGCAACAATGACTGCGACATCAGTGCCGGGCTCGACAGAAATTCCCGTAATGAAATTTTCATCGACAATGCCGGCTCCAATTGTCTGAAATTCATACCATTCACTTTCAACAACCCCGACAGTTGCGACTTCTCTTTCAAAATAAGGTTGCGCGACGGTGATGAAATCGACAATGCCTCACGACTTTTGTCTCCATCTGCGCCAAGTGCGGAATTCGGAATTGTTTGGGACTACATCGACTCCGACAACTATTCCTCCGCTATATTCAAAAGAAACACCAACAACCATTTTGATGAAATCACCCGAAAAGATTGCTTTCACGTAGCCATACAGGTCGTTTCTAATGGAGAGAAGTCAATTGTCAAAGAATCATACATTGACAGCAAAATGGCATTCGAGCCCAACAGATATAACACCTTTCAGATAAAAGTGGACAATGGCGTCCTTTCCCTTTCTGCCGGAAACAAAGAGCTTTCCACCCTTTTCTCCTGCGAATATATTCCTCAAAAACATTTTCCGCAGGAATTGTCGCTGGCAAAAACAAGATTTCAATCAAAAGAATCGAGTTCAAAAGCATTCCCGACAAACGCGTTTCCAACAAAACAAGCTACACACAGGCAGATGTCGAACAGGCCGTAAAGAACACCGGCAATGATTTCTATGTTGGCTTTTGGCGCTACTTTGACCGCAATACCGACGATTCCCGTTTTGAACTTGGCGGCAAATACACAATCGCTCTTGTCCCTACAGATTCAGGATACGACATATTATACATCTCAGGAGCAAACAGATTCTCATCATACTGGTCGCCATATATGAAGAAAGGAGCGCTTGTCCGCACCCCTTTCTATAATCAATATGAGATTCATTGGTTTACCGCTGACAAGAATTTGTATTTTGATGAATGCTACGCTTCGGTGTCAGAGGACATTCTTACGCTGCACTTCCCCATCCAGCAGTCAACCGTCAGATTCTACCGTTCACTCCCTCATCAGAAATCCTTGAATTCACGGAACGACGGCAGCATTTGGACCGACTTCTTTTCGCCATCCATAAACGCTTTCAAACGTTCCGGAATCGCGACATCTCCACCTGTAAGAGAATCAACCGTTTCTTTAAACTTAGCAGGATGAGCTGTTTCCAGACAAATTCCCACCTCATCATCCGCCAAGCATTCAGAAATAGCCCTGTAGCCCACAGCTCCATGAGGATCCAGCAAATAATTCTCCGTCTTGAATGTTGACGCCAATGTCTCTCCGATCTGAGCATCAGAGTATGTCACACCGGAAATGTCACTTTTAATCTTCTCCCACGAACAGCCGTACAGGTCAAGTATTCTTGCAAAATTGCTTGGGTCGCCAACATCCATTGCGTTGGCGATTGTCTGAATTGACGGACGAGGATTGTATTTACCTGTTTCAAGATACTCATAAACCACATCATTGCTATTGTTTGCCGCAATGAATCGTTTTATCGGCAAGCCCATGCGCTTCGCTATAAGTCCAGCTGTAAGGTTGCCAAAGTTTCCGCTCGGAACCGCAACAACAATCTGTGACAAATCTTCTTTCCCTGCAGCAGCCAGCTGTGCATATGCATAGAAATAATAGAACATCTGTGGCAGGAATCTTGCGATATTGATAGAGTTGGCACTTGTCAATTTCATATGAGCGTTAAGTTGCTCGTCCATAAATGCCTTTTTCACCAATGCCTGACAGTCGTCAAATGTCCCGTCGACTTCAACCGCCGTTATATTCCGTCCCAATGTCGTGAATTGAGACTCCTGTATATGACTCACCTTTCCTTTCGGATAAAGCACGTAAACGTGCACGCCATCCACTCCGAGAAAGCCGTTGGCCACTGCGCTGCCGGTATCGCCAGATGTGGCCACAAGCACATTGACAGGGCGTTTGTCTGAATCCTGTGCATTGAAATAGCCAAGCATACGGGCCATGAATCTTGCTCCTACATCCTTGAACGCCAATGTCGGACCGTGATACAGCTCCAAACAATAACGTCTATCCGCAACCTTATGCAATGGTATGTCGAAGTTCAGTGCGTCATAGACAATACGTTTCAACACATCAGCGTCGACATCTTCGCCGAAAAGCGAATCTGCCACCGCATAAGCGATTTCCTGGAGCGACAAGCCTCCTATATTTTTAAAAAACGCAGCCGGCAAAGTCTTTATCGATTCCGGCATATAAAAGTCCCTTGTCAGGAGCAAGCCCTTTTATTATCGCTTCTTTTAGCGTCACCTCGGATGCCGCTCCGTTCGTACTATAATATCTCATTATGCCCTATTTTAGCAATTCTTTTATAAAACCATCTGTTTCAAGCGTTCCCAACGAACCATTTATTGCAGAACACTCATTATATTCACTTATGCCATCGGCGTTTTCTCCTTTGGAATAAATCATAAAAGGCACTGGATTCGACGTGTGAGTCTTTAATCTGCATGGCGTAGGATGATCGGGCAGCACGGCTATCCTAACAGATTCCTGCATCCTGTCGGCCGCTTCAACAATAGGCTTGCACAAACGCTGGTCAAGATATTCAATAGTGCGAGTTTTTAATGCCACATCGCCTTCATGTCCAGCCTCATCGCTCGCCTCCACATGAACAAACACAAAATCATTGTTTTTCATCGCCTCTATAGCGGCCTTGGCTTTTCCCTCATAGTTCGTGTTCCACAATCCAGTCGCGCCTTCCACAGCCACAGGCTTAAGCCCGGCATACACGCCGATTCCACGGATCAAGTCAACAGCGGAAATAACCACACCGCTTTTTATGCCAAACCGCTCCGCCAATGTAGGCATTGACGGGGCGATAACCTGGCGACCACGGCCAAATGCTGTTCGCCGGATCTTTCCCCTCTGCAATACGCTTTTTATTTACAGGGTGATTTGCCAACAACACTTGCGACTTCAATATCAAGTCATTTATCAAATCAGCCGTTTCCTCGGCTTCCGGCACATCCGCCTTAACAAGCACTTCGCGGAAAGGCGTTCCCGGCACATCGTGTGGTGGTGTGCAGTCTATACGCTTGTCTCCACCTCTAATTTTCAACAAATGCCGATATGAGATTCCAGGATAGAAGCGCACCGTGTCAGAGCCTAATTTCTCAGAAAGGAAGGCAATCAATTCCGCAGCCTCATCATCAGAAATGTGTCCAGCAGAATGATTCTTTATTTTACCATTCTCAACGCAAATCAAATTGCAACGCATTGCCATTTCTCCACGTTCAATATCCACCCCGATGCTTGCCGCCTCTAAAGAGCCACGGCCCTCAAACGTTGTCGGAAGGTCGTAGCCGAGCACCGACATATTAGCCACCTCACTTCCTGGATGGAATCTTCAGGCACCGTCTTAAGCATTCCCATCCTCGACCTGGGTGCCATATAGTCGAACGTCGGAGTATCAGCCGCTTGCAATGGCGTTTTTCCATTCAATGACGGTATAGGCTCGTCTGCCATACCGTCACCAAGTATAATCACATATTTCATTATTATCTGATATTTGCTATGCTTATAATATCCGCGAAGACTCCTGCGGCGGTAACTTCCGCGCCTGCTCCATATCCTTTGATTTCCATAGGATACTCCTTATATCTCTCCGTGGTTATCAATATTACATTATTACTGCTTTCTAATGAATAGAACGGACTGTCGGATGCCACTTCCTCAAGACCGACAGTTGCCTCGCCATTCTCAAGCCGCGCGACAAAACGCAAAGCCCGTCCAGATTGCGCCGTTGCCGCCCTTCTTTTCTCAAACTCATCATCGATAGATGCAATGTTCTTGAAGAAATCCTCCGTTGTTCCCTGCATCAACGATTCCGGAACAAACAAATTTTTCTTTACATCTTCAGTTTCTATCCGATATCCGGCTTCTCTCGACAAAATGACCAACTTGCGCACAACATCCTTCCCGCTAAGATCCTCTCTTGGGTCAGGTTCACTGTAGCCGGCTTCTTTCGCCATCATTACAGCCTTGCTCAACGGCACTTTTTCCGACAGTACATTAAATATATAATTCAACGTTCCCGACAACACTGCCTCTATTTTCAATATCTTGTCACCTGAATTTATCAGACTGTTTATTGTATTGATAATCGGCAGTCCGGCACCAACATTTGTCTCAAACAAGAATTTCACATCACGCTTGCGGGCTATCTGCTTCAGCTTCTTATAATTGTCATATTTAGATGATGCCGCCAGCTTATTTGCCGCCACTACATTTACATTGTGCGACAACAGCCGGTCATACATTGCGGCAATATCCTTTGTTGCCGTGCAGTCAACAAACACAGGATTGAAAATGTTCATCTTTATTATTTCATCACAAATCGTTGTCGGACTGGCTACCATCTCCGATTTGCCAAGGATATCGGCATAATGCTCTATGTCGATTCCATTTCTGTCGAATATGCAATGATGAGAGTTGGCGACCCCCACAACGTTGAGTTCCAGCGCCTTATTATCCTTTAAATTGGATTGCTGATGGCGAATCTGCTCAATCAGACGCTTACCGACATGACCCACTCCGACAATAAACAAATTCAGCACCTGATATTCCGACAGGAGAATGAGTCGTGAATCACGTTGAGCGTCTTTCGCAAATTATCTCCATTCACAACAAACGAAATGTTTGTCTCGGAAGCGCCCTGCGCGCAGGCAATAACACTAATACCACTCCTTCCCAATGAATTAAACAGCTTTCCAGCAATACCTGGAGTGTGTTTCATATTCTCTCCGACAACCGCTACAGTAGCCAGATTTTTCTCGGCGGTGATACTTGTTATCTCTCCAATCTCTATTTCTTTCTCAAACTCCTTGTTCAACACCGCCACAGCCAGATCGGCGTCATCGCTTTTCAATGCAAACGTCGTGTTGTGTTCCGAAGAAGCCTGCGACACAAGAAACACACTGATGCCATTCTGAGCAAGGCATTGGAAAATCCGCGAATTGATTCCAATCACTCCCACCATCCAAGTCCAGACACAGTAACCAATGACGTGTCACTGATTGAAGAAATTCCTTTAATAGCCCGTGAGTCCTCGTGCACCACATCATTGGAGATCTTTGTCCCAGGAGCTGCGGAATTGAACGTATTCTTTATTATGATTGGAATATTCTTGTGAAACACCGGATAGATTGTAGGCGGATACACAACCTTTGCACCAAAGTTGCACAGCTCCATCGCTTCAACAAACGACAATTGGTCGATAACGTAGGCATTGCTTATCACTCTCGGATCAGCCGTCATAAACCCATCAACATCCGTCCAAATTTCCAACAGACGGGCATTCAACGACGCTGCGATAATCGACGCTGTATAATCGCTACCTCCTCTGCCAAGATTTGTTATATCGCCATTTTCTTTATCAGAAGATATAAAGCCAGGCACAACTGCCACTTTTCCGGAAAAACGGTCAAACACACTGCGAACAAGACTCTCCGTAGTCGGAAAATCCACCACATGCTTATTGAATTGCCTTACTGTCTTTATGAAATTCCGCGAATCAAAATATTGTGCAGAATCAATAATTCTGCTTATAATCGCCGACGAGAGTCGCTCGCCATAACTGACAATTATATCCAATGAACGGGAAGACAAATCCTTTATTAATGCCACTCCTCGATAAATGTTGCCAAGTTCTTCCAGCAAAGGATCCACAACCGAGTGCACATCCAAAAGCTTGTCTTTTGGCACCATCCCATTTATCACATCATTGTGACGCTCTATTATTTTTGCATAATTTTGCAGATATGATGTATCCCCCTTGGAGGCCATTCGTGCAGTCGCAATAAGCATATCTGTTATACCGCCCAATGCCGACACTACGACAATCACCGGTTCTTCCTCACTCTCGACAATTCTTTTCACGTGGGTCAGGCTTTTCACCGTGCCCACAGATGTTCCTCCAAACTTTAATACTTTCATATAATCGTTTTTGTAGATTTATAAAATCGGGCATAAAGGTACACATTTCATATGACTAATTCAACCCAAACTGCATTTTTATTATCATTTCGACAGATATTAAGGCTTTTTGCTTTCATTTACCCTCCATATCGCACCATCAGAGTTGATTTTGCAACATCGCACACAAAATGCGACATTAAAACAATTCCATAACACAACATTGGAAGAAATGCCTTAATTTTGCACTGTCTTAGCACAATGTTATGAGATTTGAATTATTTTTTGCCAAACGATTACAATTAAACAAACAGACAAACAACGGACGATCCGCTGTTTCGACCCTCAATGTCGCCATAACCGGAATGATTCTGGCTATAGTCATAATGGTTGTTGCGGTATCGGTTGTGACTGGATTTAAATCAACTATAATAAACAAGATAACCAACCTTGACAGCCATATAAAAATCTTCAACAAGCACCTTGACAGTTCCGACAATATGATCAGAAGCTACATTGACTTCAACAGCGAGCTGTCTACCCTGCTGTCTTCAAAAGCCGACCCGAGAATCAAGTCAGTCTACCTGATCAGCGAGATTCCATGCGTGTTGAAATCGCCCGACGGATTTTCAGGATTGCGATTCAAAGGCGTTTCCGACAGCTATGACCTGTCATATCTTCGCAGCACCTTGACAGCTGGGAAAGCCGACATTTCTGGGAACAACGTGCTTGTATCAAAGGCCACCGCCGATAAACTGCAGCTCCACATCGGCGACCGCCTATACATCTATTTTATGAACAACCAACAAGTCAGGATGCGCAGATGCAATATTTGCGGAATTTTCAATACAGACTTCGACACTTTCGACGAGCATATTCTTATCGGAAATTTAAAAACTCTGCAGTCTGTAAACCAATGGGACGCCAGCACCGGATCATATATAGGCGTGGATTGCAAATCAGGCAACGACATTGACGACGTAAGAGCCGGCATCATCAACCGCCTGACAAAACGCATAACATCTGGACAGACATCCTTGTCGGGCGAATTCCAACTATCAACCATACGCGAAAGCAATCCCACCCATTTCGCATGGCTCGACTTGCTGAACACCAACATAGCCGTAGTGCTTGGACTGATGGCTTTTGTTGCGTGCTTTTCAATCATCGCATGCCTGATTATCATCGTGCTCAACAGAATAAACACCATTGGCGTACTCAAAGCGCTTGGCGCAACCGACAAAAGCATCCGGTTGATATTCATCGCCATCATGATGAAGATTTTGTTCAGCGCAATCATCATCGGCAATGCCATTGCGTTCGCACTGCTTCTCATTCAGGACAAATTACATATAATCAAACTTGACTCAGAATCATATTTCATGAACTACGTTCCCGTTGAATTCAGCTGGTGGCTACTTATTCTGAACATCGGTATCATTTTGCTGTCTGCAATCGTGCTGCTATTACCCTCATACATCATCTCATCAATAAAGCCGTCAAAGTCAATCCGTTTGAATAACACAATATATTTGACGGCAACAACACTTACATTTTAGCGAAACAATTCGCAACATTCATAAAATGATGTACTTTGTGGAAAGAAAAGAAATATGATATTATCCATGACTGGCTATGGTAAATCGACCATCGAATGCAAAGGCAAAAGATTTACCGCTGAAATTAAATCTCTTAACAGCAAACAGATGGACTTGTCCATCAGAATCCCTCAGCAATTCCGCGAATTTGAGTTGCCGATTCGCAGCATCATCTCGCAACGTCTTGAAAGAGGAAAAGTTGACGTCGTAATTTCAGTAGAGACCATCTCTGCCGACTCAACAACTACCATAAATCAGTCTGCAGCTGCAGCCTACAAAACTTCAAATTGAAGAATTGGCAAAAAATCTCCAGATACCGCTTCCTCAAGATTGGCTAAGCGTTTTAATCAAACTGCCAGACGTTTTGAAAACTGATGTGTCGGAAATCGACGATGCCGAAAAGACTCATTGTTCTCTGTTGTGAACAATGCAATAGAAGGGCTTGTGGAGTTCCGCACACAAGAAGGCAACCGCCTTGCCACATTCTTTGAAGACAAAATACACTGCATTCAGGAATTGCTCAACGAAGTGCCTCAATACGAAGAACGACCGTGTGACAAAATCAAAGCCGCATTCAGGAATCGCTTGAGAAACTCGGAGATGTTGACTACGACAAAAACCGATTTGAGCAGGAAATGATATTCTATATCGAGAAACTTGACATCACAGAAGAAAAACTTCGTTTGCAGAACCATCTCGACTACTTTATCTCGACTCTCAACGGAAACCATGGACAAGGGAAGAAATTGGGATTCATCAGTCAGGAGATGGGCCGTGAAATCAACACTATGGGTTCGAAGGCAAATCAAGCCGAACTGCAAAAGGTTGTGGTCAGAATGAAAGACCAACTCGAACAGATTAAAGAACAGGTGCTGAATGTCATGTAATTATGAAGCAAGGTAAAATCATAATCGTTTCCGCGCCTTCGGGCACTGGCAAGTCGACCATAATTGGAAAGCTTATGGAGGATGCAGATTTGCGCCTGCAATTCTCCGTTTCCGCCACAAACCGCGCTCCACGCAAAGGCGAGACTGACGGTGTAAATTATCACTTCTTGACAACCGAGGATTTCCAACGTCTCATCTCAGAGAATGCCTTTGTTGAATACGAAGAGGTGTATCCCGGACGATTTTATGGAACTCTCAAATCCGAGGTTTCAAAGATTCTCGAATCGGGGCACAAGTCTCATTCTCGACATTGATGTAAAAGGAGGATTGAATGTAAAGAAGCAGTATCCCGAAGCATTGTCTTTGTTTTTTACGCCACCATCAATCGAGGCCTTGAGAGAGAGACTTGTCGGTCGTGCCACAGACGACATCGACACAATCAACCAACGCGTCGACAAAGCTGCCTTTGAATTGACATTTGCACCACAATATGATGTCAACATTGTAAACGACGACCTTGACAAAGCCGTTGCAAAGACGCGCGAAGTAATTGAATCATTCATTTCCAAATAATGAAAATCGGTGTTTTCGGTGGTTCTTTCAATCCCATCCACATAGGTCACTGCATTGTAGCCAACCATATTCTGCAATCATCAGAGCTTGACGAGGTTTGGCTCAACGTATCGCCACAAAACCCTCTGAAAGAAGAAACAAGCGATGCGATGTCGCAACACAGACTGAACATGGCGAGACTTGCGATTGACGGATGCGACGGTCTCAAGGTGTGCGACGTGGAGTTTCACATGCCTGTCCCATCATACACCATATCAACCTTACGCGAATTAAAACGCATATATCCAGACCACGATTTCAAGCTGATTATCGGCAGCGACAATTGGCTTATCTTCGACAGATGGAGAGCCTTCGATGAAATTATCGCCGATTTTGGAGTTGTCATTTACCCCCGGCCTGGATTTCCTCTACCTCCTGACAAAACACTGCCCGACAACGTGGAGATAGTCAAAGCGCCTGAAATAGAATTGTCGTCGACTCATATACGCCACTGTGCAAAAAAAGGTCTTGATTTACATTTTCTATTGCCAGACAAAGTGAGAGAATATATTATGTTCAACAACCTTTATAAAAACTGAGCACCAATATGACTGAAATATCAAACAACAGCATTCTGTTCATCGGACTTGCAAACGAGTATTGCCAGACGTTGGAAAGTTGCGCAAATTATGAGAAAAACGAATTTGTCGACAAGCTACTCAAACTCCTGCCACGAATATATATAGCCATTTCCGACTTTAACGAGACGGAGATTGACGACTCTGTCATAATCGATTCATATCTTGATGAAATCTATTATGACAGCGTGCGCCGCAAATTGGAGACTTTGATTGGCGAAGACGACACTATTCTTGAAGTCTTTGAGTCGGACATGAAATTTTCCGACACGCCGATTGCCGTCAGCATATCGGAATATCTTGCCGACATTTTCCAATATCTATACGACTTCCTCCACGCGGCGAAAGACGCGACCAGCGACCAAATCAACGAATGCATGAGCTTCTGTAAGGATAATTTCAAGGTCGTTTGGGGCCAAACGCTCTGTAACGTGTTGAGAGCATTGCACCACATTAAATACGAATATAACTAATATCATTATGGAACGGACAAATGCCTATTCGTTGTTGGATTTTCTCGACAACAGCCCATGCAACTTCTTTGCCACTGCAACAATCCAACGCTATCTTGACGACAACGGATTCCAAGAGCTAAAGCAATCCGAACGATGGAATTTGGAAAAAGGCGGAAAATATTACGTAAAAAAGAACGACACCGCCATTTTTGGATTTGTTATAGGAGAAACGCCTCTTGACCAAAGCGGATTCAATATGATTTCCGCCCATAGCGACTCCCCTTGTTTCAGAATCAAGCCAAATCCAGAAATGCTTGCCGACGGTGTGCTTAAACTCAACACGGAGGTTTACGGCGGCCCTATACTTTACACTTGGTTCGACCGTCCATTGTCGCTTGCCGGAAGGGTCATTGTACGCAATCCACAAAATCCAGCACGACCAATCACAAAATTGATTGATTTCGCCAGTCCTGTTTTGATTATTCCGCATCTCGCAATCCACTTCAACCGAAATGTCAATGCAGGAAATCCTCTTTCAAAACAGAAAGATATGCTCCCTATCGCTGCAATTGTCAGCGACTCAATGTCGAAAAACAATTTCTTAATAGACCAAATCAAAGAGAGGCTTGAAATTGCCGACTCCAAAGACATTCTGGATTTCGACCTTATGCTCTATAATTGCCAGAAATCGCAGCTTGTCGGCTTCAACAAGGAATTCATCTGCTCCGGCAGAATCGACGACCTCAGCATGGCTCACGCAGCATTGTCGGCACTCCTGAACAGCGACAACCCCGCAACGACAAAAGTCATGGCAATATTCGACAACGAAGAAACGGGCAGCGGAACAAAACAAGGGGCGGCATCGCCTGTGCTTGCATCAATACTGCATCGTGTAGCTATATGCATGGGGCTCGACGACGAGGGCTTCTACCAAGCTTTGTCCAAAAGTTTTCTTGTTTCTGCCGACAATGCCCACGCAGCACATCCTAACTATCCGGAAAAATATGACCCCACCAACCACCCTAAGATGGGAGGTGGTCCGGTCATAAAGATAAACGCCAACTGCAAATATATGACAGATGCTCATTCTTCCGCCATCTTCAAGGAAGTCTGCCATGCAGCCAACGTACCTTGCCAGTATTTCGTAAATCATTCGGATGTGGCGGGAGGATCGACTTTGGGCAACATTCTCACGTCGCAAATCGACATTGACGGTGTCGACGTCGGCAACCCTATCTGGGCAATGCACTCAGCCATGGAAACAGGCTCCATCGCTGATCATGAATACGCAATTCAAGCATTCATCGAATTTTTCAACACAGAATTATAACCAAAACAAAAATGACAAATTCGCTTCCCGAATTTGCCATTTTTGTTTATCCTTGATTCTTTCTAATTCAGTTTAGCCTCAATTTGTCCTACAAACTGACGGAAGTCTTTCTCCACAGAAACGCGCTCCTCGATAGCCTTGCATGCATAAAGCACAGTAGCATGGTTGCGGTTCAGCTTCAAACCGATATTGGTAGACGACATCTTTGCGTGTTTCTTGGCAAGCATCATCACCAACTGGCGCGCATCGGCTACCTCACGCTTTCTCGACTTGCCATAGAGCAAATCCTTGTCAATGCTGAACTGCGAGCATACAGCGTCGACAATCACATCAAACGTCACCTGACGGCGGCTCATCTTGACTGAGTTGGACAACACATTTCTTGCCAAATCGACAGTCAGAGGCAGATTAAGAGCCGTAGAATGCGCCATCAACGACACGAATACACCTTCTATCTCACGCACATTGTCCTTCACGTTCTCTGCCACATAGTCCACAATGTCTTCCGGAATTTCAACACCGGCCTGAAGAGCTTTTTTCAAGAACACATTACGGCGCAATTCATAGTCCGGACTCGACAATTCCACCGTCATGCCCCATTTGAACCTCGACAACAAACGAGGCTCCATTCCATCCAATTCAGACGGAGGACAATCGCACGACAATATCAAATGTCTTTGTTTGTTGTGCAAATGATTGAAGATATGGAAGAATGTGTTTTGTGTAGCCGTTTTGCCTGCAAATTCCTGGACATCGTCCATAATAAGCATATCAATGCTTTGATAGAATTTATAAAGTCATTGACCTTATTGTTTCTTACCGCTGTAGTATATTGCGACTCAAACGTACGGGCGCTGAGATAAAGCACACGCAAATCAGGATTCTCCTCCTTCATGCCTATACCTATCGCCTGAATCAAATGAGTCTTTCCAACACCTGTTGGACCGAATATAAACATCGGGTTGAACGTTTGTTTTTCAGGATGTCGAACAATCGCATTAGCTATGGTAAATGCCAATTTATTGCTTTTGCTCTCGCAATAATTCTCAAATGTATATATCGGATTCAGCTGTGAATCGAGCGCCACGCTCGAAAAACGGTCCTGCTGCACAAATGGATTCATTTCCTGCACTGCAGGACTCTTGTGCGGCACCTGTGTTATCACATGCGATTCCGGCACATCTTTTACAATGTCATAAGAATAGTTCAACTTTATTCCCTTGCCATACACGCGGAACAAAGTTGCACGCAACAAATCAAGATAGCGACTTTCAAGCACCTCTGCATAGAAGTTTGTCGGGACACGCAATGTCAAGACATTGTTTATAAAACTTTCTTCTACAATAGGGGCGAACCAGGTTTCATAAGGAACCGGGTCCGGCCCGAGATTATCCTTAATAATCTCTTGGCACTTTTTCCATCTTTCGCTATTGTTTGCTGTCATTATCTCACTGTATTTCCAAATGCAAATTTTGTAATATATTTCGGATTAAACAAATGTAAAATAATTTGTTTTTTCACAACACATCCAACACCAACAATATCAAGCAGTTACAAAACTTTCCAAGCTCACCCGCGCATTTAGTCGCAACATGTTGACTGTCTGATGTTTACATTTTTCAGTACAAGACACCGTAATTGGCGCAACAGATGCAACATACTTCCTAATTATTAGGATTTTAATCCACCTGAAAAACAAATAAGTTCCGACGGCTTATTTGGAATCATTCCGAATAAGCTGTTCAAAGATTTATCTAAAACAATTTGAAATTTACGTACTTTTTCGGATGAGCCTTCAGGTCGATGAGTAAAGAGTCCAGACTGTTCACCGTAGAATCGATGTGGTCATACAGCCCCCTGTCGTTAAGCAACAAGCCCAAAGAGGAGTCTGTTCCGTTCAGTTTTCCCGTAAATGTTTTCAGATTGGCCGTTGTCGATTTCACGTTATCCATAGTCTCAGACAAAGGCAATTCCTTAAGTTCTGCACTCAACTGCTTCAAGTCAGCTGATATTGCAGTCAAATCCTTAGTCAGCCCATTCACGTTGCTGACCATCGGGTCGATTCTCTGCGATGTTGCCGCCAAACGTGCCGTAAGCAACTCTATGTTGGCCGATATCGCATCCAGACGCGTAACTGTTTTCTGTAATGCCGGATTGGCAGCCAAAGAATCCACGTGTGCCAAGATGCTGTTTAGTTTTGGCAGCATTTCAACCACCTGAGGCAACACCTCGGTTGAGATATCTGCCATCATGTCTTTCTGGCTCTCTCCTTCCATCTCCGAGCCGGCTTCCACATAAGAGTTGCCCGGAGCCATCTCTATCGCCAACGCACCTGTTCCAAGCAAGCTTACAGCCTTTGTGAATTTAGTGCCTTTTGTCAATTTGACAGAAGAGTCCAGATTTACTTCCACCAACACATTTCCAGGATGCTCATAGTCATATTCCATACCTGTCACCTGCCCCACTTTCATTCCGTTAAGCGTAACAGGAGCCGCCTCCGCCAAGCCGGAGACATCCTTGAATGCCACATAATATAAATTTGACGATTTGAACACATTGATGCCTTTCAAGAAGTCAATTCCGATAAATAGAATTGACAAACTAATCACCAAAATCAAACCGATCAATATCTCTCTTGTAAATATTTTTTTCATAATTAACTATTTTATTCTTTGTCCATTCTTAAACTCGACGATAAAAGCATCTTCAAACAGTTCTTGCACTTCAGCAAGCGACTGCAATGCCTGTCGCTTGTCGAAAGTAGAAGCCGTTGTGTACTTAAAGACGCCTCCATCCTCATAATATTCTACATTTTTCAATCCCTTGAATTGTCGAGAAGTCAACGGCAATCTTTTACCACTCGACAAGAATTGTATTCTATATTCCACTTTATTACGATTGCTTTCAGCAACCGTTGTCCTCCGCTTCTCAGGTGTTCTGTTTTCCTCCACCTTGTCACGGTTTCTACCATTTTTATAATAGTCATAACCTTCTTTATATTGACAAAAGCATTGAACAATGATTTAGCCAATTTCTCCTGGCCATCGTCCGACGACAGGAATTTCTCCCTTTTAGGATTACATATGAAATCAAGTTCGACAAGCACTGCCGGCATTCCCGTCTTGGCAAGCACCCAGAAGCCCGCCTGACGCACGCCCTTGTCCACTTGCCCGCACTTTTTGAACTCCCCCTGCACGTATGACGCGAAATCGATACTTTGCTCCATGTGCTTGCTCTGATTCAATTCAAAAATGATATATGATTCGGCAGAGTTCGGGTCGAATCCTTGATATTTTGCAGAATAATCATCCTCAAGTTCAATCACCGAATTCTCGCGCTTAGCCACCTCAAGGTTTTCATTAGACCGATGCAGTCCCAATGTATATGTTTCCGACCCAGTGACCGTATAGCGGCTTGGCGATTTTTTGTCAACTGAGTTAGTATGTATCGACACAAACAAATCACCTTTTGCTTTGTTTGCTATATTTGCCCTGTCCTGCAATGAAACGAAAAAATCCGCATCCCTTGTATAAACGACTTTTACATTCTTGCAATGTTTCTTCACCAGTTCGCCAAACTTCAATGCCACGCCAAGATTCACATCTTTTTCCATTGCGTAGTCGCCCACCGCCCCGACATCTTTTCCTCCATGTCCGGCATCGATGACCAACACAAAATCTTTTGCCACTGCATTAACGCAAAATGCAGCGACGAATACCGACAAAAGTAACGTTCTCAAGAATCTCGACTTCATATTTTCAATTTCTCTACAAAAGTACGATTTTTTGTCGAATTATAGAATTACGCATTTAGATTAAAATAATATCCATTCAAATTTCCATATCTGACTTTTTAAATATATTTTTATGCCCATATATGTCCATGATTGTTTCCGCTTCGTCTGGCTCTCGCCACAAGACTCAGTTGGCAACATGCCGGATTATACTGCAGTCCAACACATTGCAACGGCAGAATTACCGTTGGCGACAGTTGCGATGCGCAGAATACGTCACAACCTGACGAAGTCAGAATCCTCAATGCAGGATTACTTCTTCGTCAGTTGAGCAGCGCCGCATTTTCCCAAAAGGGAAACTTTTGTGAACTTAAGAGACATAAAATATTTACTGACATTTAAACATTTCATAGAAACTCAACAGCAATGGCTACTAAAATATTCGGGTTAATCGGCTACCCTCTCGGGCATTCTTTCTCTCGGAAATTCTTTAATAACAAATTCCGCAACGAGGACATAGATGCCGAATACCGCAATTTTGAGATTGACGACATTTCACTTGCCGAAAACATTTTCCTCCAATCCGAAATATGCGGTCTGAACGTGACTATCCCATACAAACAACAGATAATCCCTCTTCTAAACGAAGTGGACAAAGACGCGCAAGCAATAGGCTCTGTCAATGTCATCAAATTCGTGCGCAAGGGCGAGCTTGTAAAAACAATCGGCTTCAACACTGACATCATCGGATTTCATGACTCTATTGCTCCACACATCCGGTCTCACCACAAATCTGCCTTGATTCTCGGCACAGGCGGAGCCAGCAAAGCCGTGGCTCATTGCCTACGCTCACTCGGAATATCAATCGATTTTGCCTCGCGCACATCAGGAAACGGGAAAATGGCTTATACAGACCTGACGGAACAGATTGTTTCCTCTCATCAAATTATTGTCAACACGACACCTCTCGGAATGTTTCCCAACGTAGACGCCTGCCCCGACATCCCCTATCAAGGGATCTCATCAAGCCACATCTGCTTTGACCTGACATACAACCCTGCAGAGACATTGTTTCTCCGCAAATCGAAGCAATACGGCGCCGACACAATAAACGGTATGGAAATGCTTATCGGCCAAGCCCTCGCTGCCTGGAGAATCTGGAATGACTAAGCGGCCCTTCTCTTTTGCTGCCAATCCTTTTCTAAAGATAACCATTCCTTTTGCGGTTGGCATACTCCTGTTCGACATAGGAGACAGATGCTTTATGCCGTCTTTTCTTGCCTTGGGCACAGCAATATGCCTCATTGCAAGAATGTTGCTCACCAAGACATACAGATTCGGCATCTGGCACATCTTCTCAAACATGTCGCTTCTTCTTATGTTTGCCTCGTTCGGATGGCTATGCTCCTATCTCAACACACCAAACAACATTGATGAGCGATTCATCGGAAAAGAAATAGCGTTTTCCGGAACAGTTGATGAAATCCGGCAACGTGACTTTTCTTCCGACCTGACTGTCGCTGCTCAAATCGGACAGAAGAAAACGAAACTGCGACTTATTACCATACACAACGACTACTCCATCCATGTCGGTGATGTGATTGCCTGCCGCGGAACCATCGAGCCTATAACGAGCACAAACAACCCATATTCTTTCGACTATGCCTTATACATGAAGCGACAGGGCATTTTATACGAATGCCCGCTGAAAGAAGGGGAATATTCAATCACCGGGCATAAAAACAGCCTACGCGCATGGACCGACCGCACAAAGCAAAAATAATACATCTCACCCGACTTTCTGGCATTAGCAATGGCGCAGCAAGCTTTCTATAGCATTCTGCACCGGCGACCGCCGCTATATGTCGGATTCTGACAAGCAAGCATTTTCTCAAGCTGGACTTGCGCACATTCTTGCGGTCAGCGGGCTTCACATCGGTGTAATCACAATCATCCTGTCCGCCCTTTTGTTTCCCATCAGAGGCCCGCGGATGAACAAATTCAAATTTTTCACCATCCTCGCCTGCATTTGGTTTTATGTTGCATTTACCGGGCTGTCCAGCTCAGCCATAAGAGCCGCCATCATGGTTTCATTTGTTTATGCGTCAAAAATATTTTTACGCAAGCATTCATCCATCAACGCTCTTGCCGCCTCCGCTTTCTTCATCTTGATATTTTCCCCCAATGCAATTTATGACGTCGGTTTCCAATTGAGCTTTCTCTCCGTGACAGGCATCCTTCTCTGGGCAAACAACCTGCTGCCGCGTTCATCAAACCCTATCCTCAACTATGCGTCATCATCCCTGTCTGTCACATTGGCTGCACAATTGGCAACCGCACCACTTATCATTTACTATTTCAATTCATTCCCTACAAGCTTTTTCATCACAAACTTTGTCATAGTACCTTTGCTGCCATTGATACTGCTTCTGAATGTATCCGCGATAGCAATAGCCGCATTGGGATACCAACTTGGCGCATTGATTGGTTTTATCGACTTGCTTTACGAGTATATGATTCAAACATCCCACTTCTGTATCAACTACCTGCCGGCGGTCAACAACATTTGGATTGACGGGCTCTCCGCCACTTTGCTATCCGCATCGGCCATAATCGCCGGACTGATGCTTGAATTCTCAGCCACACGCATTCTGAAATACACTTGTGTTGCCTTGCTTTGCGCTGTCGTTGCATCCGTCACGGCAAACAATCTTGCAACGCCGAAATCCGGACATTTCATCGCTTCGGAATACAGTTCAACCGACATCGTGGCTTTTCAAAACGACAAATTATACATTCTGAATTCTCTGAATGACACCATTCTTGCAAAAGATTTTATTGCCAATGCAGATAAATTTTTAGCGAGACATCGTTTTGACTCCATCGTATACGACCGTGACAGTCTAAACTCCGATGGCATCCGTTTTTCATATCCATTCGCATGGATCAATGGTAAAAGCTACGTTTTTGTTGTCGGAAATTATCGCAAGCTTCACGATAAAAAACGACAAACCGACAAAAAGTTGACTATGCTGTTCTCACCCGTAGGTACTACAACCAACTTTCAGACCTTCCTGACTACTTTGACGCCGACACCGTCATTATTCCAAGAGAGATTTACAAAGAGCGGCGGGACACACTGATTGATTATGCGCGAAAAAACAAAATTCCATTCCGAGCGGATTAATCCACGCGTCCGGAACACACATATGTTCTAATATAATACTTCTCTTCCAGACTGCCTGACAATAACCCCCTTGCTTGAAGAGGCATGGATAAATTTATCATCTTTAAGGTAGATGCCCACATGGTTGATTTTTCGCGACGAACCCGTCTTGAAAAAAACAAGATCTCCGGTTCTCAATTGGCTACGTCTGATTTTACTGCAATTCTTGTCGCGTATCGCCGCTGAATTACGTTCCAACGATTTGCCATAGACTGCCTTATACACCTGCGACACAAAGCCCGAGCAATCGCAACCTTTTTTAGTGTTGCCCCCATAGCGATAAGGCACACCAAGCCATTTTTCGGCAACGGTAAAGAGTTCTAAATTTTCTTTGTCGTGCTTTCCTATGCTGATGCCAAGACGCCTCGACAAATAGCCATACGAATCTACCGCAACGACCTCCGAATTGGGAGAACCGGGAGTATCTGTGGTTGTCACTTTCTTAGATGTATGGCATCCCGTCAGCAGGGCCGCCATTACAGACATGGCAAACGCCAATATAGCCAATCGTTTCATTCCGACAAAAGTAAAGGAAGACGATAAAGCCGAAGAGCCCTACCATCCTCCTGTCTATTTTATTCTTATTACTTTTCCTCTTTGGGCTCCTCTTCCTTGTTTTCCGGCTTGTAGAATTCCGTATAGCCGGCATCAATCAGCGAGTTATACCAAGATATAACTTTCTTGATGTCTGTATTATACACACGTTCGCGGTCATAATTTGGAAGGATTTCCGCAAAGAATTTCTCCAAAGAAGCGTCAGTTTTATAATCTGACACTTCCAATTTCTTGCCCTCTTTATCGTAAATAGTCTGGAACACCTGCGACAAAGGAACTTCTTCCTCGTCGGTATAAATAGCGATATCTCCCAACGACACGATTTTATCGTGAGAATATGCAGGTGTACGTTTCTTTGTTGTCAAAGACTCTACAATAAGCATATTTTTTCCTTGCGAAACCAGCTTGAACAAGCCTGGCTTGCCGGATATGCATAGAATGTTTTTAATCATAATCTACTTCGTATTTTGTTTATTAAACATTGTTTTCAATAAGTTTTGCACCTGTACAATGACAGAGTTGCTTCCATAATTTTCAACCACCGATGTAGGCACAGAAAATTTGGGGTTGTCATTTTGGCTATCGATTCTCTTTCTCACATCCTCCTCAGGCATATTGTTGCGGACCATGACCCTCGCCACGCGGATATCTTTTGGAGCATCGACCACCCACACTTCATCAACAAGCGTTTCCATCCCACTTTCCCTCAGGATGGCAGTCTCGACAAAACCAAATCCTTCTGCTCGGCAACCGACCATTTCTTTATGTCGGCAATTACCGCCGGATGGACAATGGCATTCAGTTTTCGCAAATTTTCCGAATTGCCAAACACCAAGCTCGCCAATTTCTGCCGATGTATGACCCCATCCACAACCACGTCCTCTCCGAATGCTTTCTGAAGTTGCCGTTGGATTTCTGCATCATTGTCCATTATCCGCTTCGCTTGGCTGTCACAGTCATAAACCGGATAGCCCTCCACGCGCAAAAGTCTTGACACTACACTTTTGCCACTTCCGATACCGCCAGTTATAGCAACCGTCTTCATTATCATTCAATTATATATTCCACACTGTCCACAGGCAACGAGACGCCTTGGAACACATTCGATTTGGCTGTGTGCAACGGAATTTTATTCTTGCCATTTTGCACGTCTCTATAGTCAACAAACACCACTGGCGATTGTGACGTATTCTTATTATACACGCTTAACGGCACAAGATATGATATCTTAACTGTTGCCGGAAACGCCACCAAATGCTCTCCTTCAGGACAATTGGCAACCGTTATTGCCACTTCCTGCTCCTTGCTCACCAATGGTTCAACCGGGATTGTTACCACGACAGAATCAGGCTCTATTCGCACATTTTCTTTCTTCAGCAACGCCACCTTAACGGTTTCTGACTCTTTCAGATTGTGGCGCACAATATGCTTTGTCAACACTGCTTCTATTGAGCTCAGATTGTCGACATCAGAAAACACGGTAACATACCCTGGTGTCACTTTTACATTCCCGTTCACCACATATTGCAAGTCGGAGGTGAAGTCGCCATCAACCACAACCGGCACTTTTTTTCCTGGATTGGTCGTGTATCTTAATTCCAATTGTTCTGGAGAGAACGCATCGATACTGGCATCCTTGCCAAACGCCTCGCGCAGTAAATCCTCAATATTTTGCTTAGCCAAGACCACCCGCCTTTGCCATCTGCAAAACGGCCGAAATTGATCAACACCTCCGGGATGGCTCCCACCATGTACCTGACAAAAGCATAGCCGTTGTTTCTTACCGATACATCGATATATTCAGGAGCATCCGTTATCAATGTAGTGCCTTCCGGTATCCCGTCTATTGTCAGTTTAACCTTGTAGTGCGTCTGCATTGAATTTCCAAGCGTCAGCACCGACCAGAAAATTGCGGATATGGTAACAAACAAAACATACAGCAACACGTCCCTTCCCCTCGCCGAGGAAAAGAACATTTTCACGTTTTTGTACCACTCCATTGTCATATATAGAAAAAGCCATTCGCCAAACCAATTTGTCCAGTGAATGGCTTAAATCTTAAACGGTTATTTTCTTATTTAGCTTGTTGAGCTGCGTCGATTGACGGATATACCGAACCTTTGTCAATGCTGATTTTCACATTGTCGGCAATCTCAAGGACAAAATGAGTTTCCTTTATTTCTTTGATTGTTCCGTAAATACCACCAGCAGTAATAACTTTATCACCTTTCTGTATGCCTTCACGAAATTTCTTGATTTCTTTCTGTTTCTTGTTTTGCGGACGAATCATAAAGAAATAGAATACGGCAATCAACAACACAATCATACCGATTTGCATAAATCCGCCGCCTTGCGCGTCTGTGTTAAGAAGAATTGAATTCAATAACATATCCATAAATTTTTGTTTTTAATATCTACTTCGTCTCTCTATTCGAGAGTTTATATGCAAAGATAAAAATATTCAACGAATAGTCTATCTGTTCTGCCTAATTTTTTGCCAAAAGGCCATCTTTCTTCAAATGCACAATGATTGCATTCAATATTCCGTTAACAAACTGACCACTCTTTTGTGTGCTGTAATATTTCGCTATCTCGATATATTCATTAAGCGTGACCTTAGTCGGTACCGACGGCACATTTTCAACCTCCGCCAAAGCGACGAGAAGCACGACAACGTCCATAAACGCCAACCGGTCAATGTCCCACGACTCCTTGTTGACAAAATTTTCAATAAGAGCCATGTATTTATCATGATTTTGGACGGCACCCATAAACAATTTTTCTCCGAGGGCACGGTCTTCAGAATCCTTGAACTGAGGCAGGAGTTCCACAAAATCATCCTCTGCAAACCGCTTGATTGTTTTCAACACAAAAGTGCCGATTGTTTCCAAATCATCATTCCAATAAATGGATTTTGCCTCAAGCACATCCGAAAGATTCTCATCAACAAGAACAATCTTGCGCATCACCTCTCTCCAAAATTCGCAATCCGCAGCCAATGATCGGTTTTCATCGGCCATATAGTCGCTATATATCTCAGAATTGAGAATCTTATCCAGTGCAAGGCGCAAATAAATCTCCTCCGAATCCCATGAAAGAGGAAGTGCCTTCAGATACTCATTAAGCATCTCATTGTCGCGCAATTTGGCAACAAACAGATTGTCTATAAATTTAGTATTCGGATTCAAATCAGCCTCGTCTGGGAGATATTTGTTACGGGCATTGTCAAGCCGTTGCTCTTGAAGGTTTGTCAACGCAATCGGCAGTATAAGGAGATAGTGGTACAATTCATAAGATTTATCCATGCTCTGAGACAATGTTTTCAAAGCCTCACTCATTTTCATACCATCTTTTGTCAAAAGATATGAATAGACCATTTGAACCACCTTGATTCGTATAAGAACTCTATTTATCATATTTCCTTGTTATTTCTTTGCAAAGATACCTATTTTATCATTATCATCAAAGCGCATCAGCGAGCATGCGCTGTCTTATCACCTCATAAATCATTATTCCAGCGGCAACCGACACATTCAACGAATTGACTTTTCCACGCATCGGAATTGAAGCAAGACAGTCGCACAGACGCAAATTTTCCGGATTGATACCTGTTTCCTCCGCGCCCATTACTATCGCGACAGGCGATGTAAAGTCAAACGTGGTGTAGTTCTGACTTGACTTCTCAGTCGCACCAACTATTGTGAAGCCACTGTCTTTAAGCGTCTTTATCGTCCTGTTCAAATTAGCCACTCTCGCCACAGGCAAATGCAGCAATGCGCCCGCCGAGGTCTTTACCGCGTCGCCATTGACCGACACGCTGCCTCGTTCAGGTATCACAATTGCATCCACCCCAGCGCATTCAGCAGTACGTGATATCGCACCGAAATTGCGTACATCTGTCACCCCATCAAGAAGCAGAATCAAAGGATTCCGACCTGATTCAAACAACTCGGGAATAAGGTTGTCAAGATTGTGGTATGCTACCGGCGACAGGAATGCCAACACGCCTTGATGATTTTTACGCGTGATGCGGTTGATGCGCTCCACCGGCACCTTCTGCACTACAACATCCGGACGGTCTTTTAACGCCGCAAACAACTCATTCGACAAATCTCCCGACAAATCCTTCTTTACAAGAATTTTGTCTATGTCCTTTCCGGTTGCAAGAGCCTCTATGACTGCCCGCATTCCGAAGATATAATCCACTTTATAGTCCATTTTTATATTATTTTCTTATTAACGATTCCGCATTGGCAAATCGCCGCCGCATCTATTGCCGCACCACTGAGCATACCTGCAATCTCCAGCACTTTCTCCTTATGGTCAAGCGACTTGATTGCCGTAACAGTCTCCTCTGCGACATCCTGTTTATATACCTTATAATGATGCGTTCCCAAGGCAGCCACCTGAGGCAGGTGTGTTATCGTAAGCACCTGTATTTTGTCTGCAATAGAACACATCATTTCTCCAATTCTATTTGCCACTTCTCCCGACACTCCTGTGTCGACTTCATCAAAACGATGGTCGGCAATTTCATTTTCTCAGCAAGGATTGTCTTGACGCATAACATCAATCTGGAAATTTCACCACCCGATGCCGTCGTTTCAATAGGCATCGGCTGTTGATTTTTATTGAATGCCACCCTAAACTGCACTTTGTCTTGCCCCGTTGCACATGGTTGCGTTTGTTCAAACCTTATTTCTCCCCTGAAATTGTTCAGACCAAGAAACGAGGTCTTCCGCTCAAGTTGCGACAAGAACAAAGCGGCGGCATCTTTTCTCGACTGCGTCAACGACAAAGCCAGTTCCGACACTTTTCGGCCGGCACTGTCCATCTGTTCACGCAACGACTGCAGTTCTTCCTCCGAGTTGTCAATCTCATCCAACGACTTTTTCAACGAGGCCTGTATTTCCAACAAGCCATCAACCGTTTCTGCATGAAACTTCTGCTGAAGGCCGTATATCAAACTCAACCTCGACTCAACCCGCTCCAAATCAGATTCATCCCCGCCGATGTTTTGGCAATCCCGTTCCACCGTTTCAGCAATATCCTGTAAGTCAATCTTTGCCGACTCCAACCGCTCCACCATTTCAGATGCGCCATCATAGACATGGCTTATCTGACTCATACTGCGGATTGCACCCTTTATGGCATCAACGGCCGAATTCTCATTTTCCGACAAGGAGTATGACACGAATGACAGACTCTCCTTTATTTGCGTCTGATTTTCAAGCACATTCTGCTCTTTTTCCAAAGCTTCCTGCTCATCAGCCTTCAAATTGGCCGTTTCCAATTGATTCAATTGGAAACGGAAATATTCCTCATCAGATTTATTCTTTTCAATTCTGGACTTGGCGGCTTCAAATGCCTTCTTCCCATTTTGAAAAACCTGGAATGCTTCTCTATAATTCTTCAGCAACTCCCCGTTGCCGGAAAGATCGTCAAGCATCGCCAATTGATATGCAGGCTTGAGCAACAACGCATTGCTGTGCTGCGAATGAATATCAACAAGCCTGAGCGTCAACCCAGACAATGTTGCCAATTGAACAGGCATATCGTTGATGACGCCCGGCTTCTGCCCGATGGCAGAAGTTCCCTTCGCACAATCGTTTCTTCGGGGAAATAGTCCAATCCATAGCTTTCGAAAAGCGCCCTCAAATCATAGTCGCCAATGTCGAAAACCGCCTCTACGACCATTTTCTCTTTGCGGTCTTTCACCGACTTGCTGTCGGCGCGGCTTCCGAGAAGCAACGACAAAGCCCCTATAATTATTGATTTGCCCGCTCCGGTTTCACCTGTTATAATTGACAGCCCGTCATCAAAAGCGACGTCAATATGGTTTATCAGAGCAAAATTGTCAATTGTCAACCGTTTCAGCATGTCCCTTTGGCTAATTTTTTGTTTCTTCTTTTATTTTGTCCAAACGCTCGCGTTCTGTTGGATACAACGGATAAAGCAACTCATAAACACTTTGTTTCTCTGTCTGATTCGATTTTGAATAAACATTCACCAATTCATCCAGCTTTGCATCCTTGAACATAGACAACGCCACCGACATCGGCGACACATCATGGATCTGCTTGAGAATACCCAACGATTTTGTGATTACCGACTTGCCTTTTCCGGACTCAGCACCATCTCGTCCAACCCCTTCCTGTGATAGTCGTACAGCAATGTCCGAATTGCTTTTGTTGAATTGTCTGTGAATGCGCTCAACACGGCACTTCGGTTTTATTATCCTCAAATGCTTTCCAGCCTTTTCGCCTGAACTCTGCGCCATAGCCACTACATTGGCCGCCTTTTCATAGTAGTAATCGCCACCATTAGGCGAAAAACTATCAAAATCAACAGCCAAAATAAGATAGGCATAGAAATTCAATATCGCTGTCAGATTGCTCTCCATATTGTTGTCGGAAAACACCAACGGCTCGTTCTCCTGATAGTCAAATTCAATGCTGTTGTCTTTAAAGTTTATCAATGTCGTCGTGTACGAGCTATTATAGACCGGACGTGTCGATTGCACCTGCAATGTCCCCGACATCTTTGTTCCATCTATAGACGACATAGCGAAAAACAGCTTACAGTCAATCTTCTCATTGACCATAAATTGGGCATTACCCCATTGGTTGTTGTTCATATATTCGGCAATGGCTGTCTGCAGGGTGGTAAAAACATTTTTGTCAGTGCCGCTGATTTTGTCTGTGTTTATCTCAACCGAACAGTTAAGTTCTTGAGCGCCCAACAAATGAGAAACCCCCAAGGACATAATCACAACCGCCAATATAACCTTAAGACTCTTCATTGATTGCTATTTCAATTTCAAAACAACATGATCCACAATATCCACCGCCACATCTTTTTTGGGCTTTACAGGCAGACGGAGCATTTCTCCGGAAGAGTCGACTATCGTCACCTTGTTCGTGTCAACACCGAAGCCGCTGTCTTTGTCCTCCAACGAATTCAAGACAATCATATCAAGATTTTTTCGACGCAACTTTCCAATGCGTTCTGTTCAGCATTGTCGGTTTCAAGAGCGAAGCCCACAAGCAGCTGCTTGTTTGTCTTGATTTTTCCAACAGCTGCGGCTATATCTGGATTCTTAACCAACTTTATTTCGGGCACACTGTCCTTCTCCCTCTTGATTTTACGGGAAGACATCGATTCCGGACGATAGTCCGCCACAGCGGCACACATCACAGCCACATCAACATCTGCCGTATGAGCCATCACGGCATCATACATTTCCAACGCCGATTCCACCGATATGACCTTAACATTGGCAGACGTTGGTTTGACCGACACCGGACCGCTGACAATGGTCACATCGGCTCCCCTGTCGGCGAATTCATCTGCCACTGCATACCCCATCTTGCCGGATGAATAATTGCCGATGAACCTCACCGGATCTATTTTCTCATACGTCGGACCTGCAGTTACCAACACCCGCTTTCCTTTCATCGGCTGACCTTTGGAGAAATATTCTTCGATGATTCGGAAGATGGCTTCCGGCTCTTCCATTCTGCCTTTTCCAATCAAGTGGCTGGCAAGTTCGCCTTCCTCAGGTTCTATGACAATATTGCCATACGAAACAAGTTTTGCCAAATTACCATGTGTGGACGGATGCTTATACATATCCAAATCCATAGCCGGTGCTACGAACACAGGACACTTAGATGACAAATACGTCGTGACGAGCATATTGTCGGCAATGCCATTTGCCATCTTGCCAATCGTAGACGCTGTTGCCGGCGCGATGACCATAGCGTCCGCCCACAATCCGAGATCCACATGACTGTTCCAGCTGCCTGTGTTTGCCGTGAAAAACTCACTTATGACAGGCTTTCCGCTCAAGGCAGATAATGTAACAGGCGTTATGAATTCTTTTCCCGAAGGCGTGATTACGACCTGCACCTCAGCGCCAGCCTTGACAAAGAGTCTAAGCAACGATACCGACTTATAGGCGGCAATACCGCCTGTTATGCCCAATATTATATGCTTCCCTTTCAGCATTATTTCATTCTTAGTTTAATATTCGTCAAGACGCTCTTGGTATTTTGCGCGAAGTCGCCTTGAAGAATCCAGCCAAAATACCCGGGATCTTTCTTCAATACGGTTTCCACCGGCTGGCCTTTATATTTGCCAAAATTGAACACCTCCACATCTTGATCGTTTAGAACAATCCGTCCCGCCAAATCTACGTTTCTGTTCTGCGATGAATATTTTGCAAGAAAATCCACATCATTCTCAAGCGTAGGATAACGGTCAAGCTGAGCCTTCAGCACCTCGTATGTTGCCCGTGTGTCGGCGTTTGCAGAGTGGGCTTCCTCCAAGTTTTTACCACAATAGAACTTATATGCGGCGACAAGTGTGCGCTGCTCCATTTTATGAAAAATAGTCTGTATGTCAACCATTTTCCTTTTTGACACATCAAACTGCACACCTGCTCTATAAAATTCCTCAGAAAGCAACGGCACATCGAATTTATTGCTGTTGAATCCTGCGATGTCCGAGCCCTCGAACACTCGATCCAAATCTTTTGCAATCGTTTTGAACGTAGGTTTGTCTTTGACATCCTCATCAGTTATGTGATGCACCGCCGTTGCTTGCGGCGGAATGGGCATCTCCGGATTCAGGCGTATCGTACGCTCTTCTTCCTTACCGTTTGGATAAATTTTTATATATGACAACTCCACGATTCTATCCTTGGTGACATTTACTCCTGTTGTCTCCAAATCAAAGAATATCAGAGGTTTCTTCAAATTCAATTCCATTTTACCGACTTTTACATATTAGGTACGACCATCGGCATCAGTAATGCCAACCAATCCTCTTTCTCCGCCTGTTCGATTGGGATAAACAAGCCTGGACGTCCCGGAGCCGACAGTCTCAGAATCAAGTTGTCACTGCTTATGTTGCTGACCACTTCGATTAGTTTATCCTTGTTGAATCCAACCGTAAGCACATCTCCTGAATAATCGCAGTCGAGACTTTCTTTAGCCGACAATGAATACTCCAAATCCTGTGACTTGATTGTTATTTTCGAATCAGAAATCTCCAACTGAATCAAGCCGCCCTCTGTTGCAAACACAGCCACGCGACGGATGGCGTTTAGGAAGAGTGTCCTGTCAACAATCAACTCATATGGGTTTGACTGAGGTATCGCTGCATTGTAATTTGGATATTTTCCATTTATAAATTGACAATTGACAGTATATGTTTCTGTTTCAAACGACACGCTCTTTGAGTCGATCATCACTTTCACATCGCCCGCCTCTTTCGACAAGATTGAAGACAATATGCTTGCCGGCTTCGTAGGCAATATGAACGAGCCCTCAAATCCCGGTTGCACACGGCTGTTCACATAGCGCACCAGCTTATGGGTGTCAGAAGCCACAAATACTATATCTTCCGGTTTGATGTCCCAAAGCACACCCATCATTATCGGGCGCAATTGATCTGTGCCGGCGGCAAAGATTGTCTTTTCTATACTTTTCGTTATTTCCGAAGCTGGATTATCATTTCCAATTTTGCTTCAGGCTCCTCTTCTTTTCTCGGATATTCGTTACCGTCGACTCCGACAAACTTATAATCACCGTTGTGATATTGCAAGTGAATCTCAAAATTATTGTCGTCGACCTCAAACACAAGACTTTGATCCGGCAACTCCTTCAGCAATTCAAGCATTCTCTTTACATTGACAGCTACCGATCCTTCTCCCTCGCATTCCAACAATTCCATTCTTGCCGTAATGGTATTTTCCTTGTCCGTGCCAGTCGCAATCAGCATATTGTCCTTTATCGTAAAAAGGAAGTTGTCCAATATGGCAATTGTGTTTTTTTGGCTAACCACTTTGCTCACTGCCGACAAATGCGACAGCAGAGACTTGCTTGCAATTGTAAATTTCATATCTTCGTGTTTTTAATTTCTTATCCAAATGTCCGGCATCAATTCCAGACATATTTTCTCTTATACAAAAGTAATGCAAATCAAGCAACAAAATAAAACTTGCGGCCAACAAATTTCGCTTGCAGAGCATCATTTTCCCGTCCCGTGCGCAGCCAGCGACACGACATCGTCCGACAGACTCACCCGGCCTTTTTTATACAGCAATCCCAAGGCCTTTTTAAAATCCTTTTTACTGCATTGGAACAATGATTTTATCTCCTCCGGTGAAGATGAATCAGTCACATTCATCCTGCCTCCATTGTCTTTAAGATAACCCACAATCCTCCTTGACAATTGAAACACACGGTCGCCGCCGCGCCCTCTCAGTGTCACGTCTATCTTTCCGTCCTCTCTGACATGTTTTACATAAGCCGACAACCTGTCGCCGACCCTGATTGGGTCAAACACATCGTTGTTGTAGACCATACCCCAAAACAAATTGTCGACAACCACCTTGAATCCCAAATCAGTACGCTTCACGACAACGATTTCCACCTCGTCGCCTTCCTCGCATCGCGGAGCCTTGTTGCCGATATATTTGTTCAGCTTTGTGGAGCCCACTATTCTCTTGGTCTCATTGTCAAGATACACATACACGATATAGTCACGGTCCTCCTCAATGTCTACCGCCTGCTCTCTGAATGGGACAAGCAAATCTTTCAGAACGCCCCAATCCATAAAAGCGCCGACCGTCCCTACCGATTTAGCACGCAGAAGCCCCACTTCGCCGACCTCCAAAAACGGACGTTCGGTAGTTGCCACAAGGCGACCACCAGAATCGCGATATATGAAAACGCGCTGCATATCTCCTATTTTCAATTCCTCAGGAGCATATTTTTGAGGCATCAGGATTTCGCCATATTCTTCACCATCAAGATAAAAACCGAAGTCAACTTTTTTTACGACCTCAAGTTCATTGTAGTTTCCAATTTTTATCATATCTTTACACAAAATATCTGCTAATATCGGCATAATTTTTCAATTAGGAGCAATGAAACTATCATTTTTTCGCAATATAAACACCAAGCTGTGTTACGCTGGCTGTATTTGTCTAATCGCCGCCTCTGCCTCATGCGGCACTGGCACAGCCAGCAAATCAAGCGACAACAGCATTCAGATAGGCATGGACTCCATCATGGTCTGCGATTCAATCACCGACCAATCCGGAATAAAGGTGACAGCCTCGTTTAGCGCCACGTTTCCCTCCTCTTTCAAGAACTCAAAGAAAGAGGCGGGCAAATTACTGTCAACAATAAATTCCGCAATATTCAACACCACCGATGCCAATATGCCTGACGTTGCGAAGAAAACGGCAGGCGACCGTCTGGCCTCCTACTCGTCCACAGCAGCAGATCCCATTGATGAATCACTCGAGGATGAAACCACGCCAATCTCAAATTTCGGCATCCGTTTGGCGGTCAGTCCCATTTATCACAATTTCGACTTTTTGTGCATGGTGAAGAACTCAACCACAAGCAAGGACTTCAAGCCGTCGTTGGCTTCTAAATCGTTCTACACATTCGACCTGCAATCAGGCAAACGTGTCATGCTCTCCGACATCTTCTCTGAAACAGACATTCTGAAGATAAACGGCCTTCTGCAAAAGCAACTGCTGACCGACACAAAATGCGGAAATTCAGACCAGCTGGCAGACTACGGATACTTCAACGCCGACAACCTATCAGCGACAGAAAACTTCTCACTGACAGACAACGGAATCTCATTCCACTACAACCCCTTGAGATTGCGTGCTACGCCGTTGGCGAGGTATGCATATCCCTCCCCTACAAAGATTTGAAACAATATATCAATCCGCAATCTCCAATAAACAGGATAGCCAGATAAGAATACGTTATGGACATAATTTCAAAATACTTCCCCGACCTGTCGCCTCGACAGATAGAGCAATTCAAAATGCTTGGACCGTTATATGCCGAGTGGAATCAAAAAATCAATGTCGTTTCAAGAAAGGACATTGACAACATTTACCCCAACCACATTCTGCATTCTCTCGGAATTGTAAAGTTCACAGATTTCAAAGACGGATCCGAGATAATCGACATTGGAACTGGTGGCGGTTTCCCTGGAATTCCATTGGCAATAATGTTTCCAAACACGCACTTCTTGCTTGTAGACAGAACTGGTAAAAAAATCAAAGTAGCCACAGCAATCGCCAACGAGATTGGGCTGACAAATGTTGACTTACGACAAGCTGACGTTGCCGAAATAAAACAGAAATTCGATTTTGCCGTATCGCGCGCAGTTATGGAATTGCCGCAACTCGCGACATTGGCCAAAAGGCACATAAAGAGCGACTGCATAAACAGCATCCCAAACGGCCTGATATGCCTGAAAGGCGGCGACCTCTCGGCAGAAACAAAGCAGTTTGGCAGTAACGTCATCGAAACCGACCTATCATTGTACTTTGAGGAGGATTTCTTCAAAACAAAAAAAAGTGATATACGTAAGTCTATGAAAATACAGGCATTCATATTCAACCCTTTCGCCGAAAACACTTATGTAGTGTGGGACGAAACTTCACGCCATGCAGCCATCATCGACCCGGGATGCAACAGCGAAAGAGAGAAATCTCTGTTGACCGACTTTATACGCAACAACAATCTTGAGATAAAGCATCTGCTAAACACGCATATGCACATCGATCATTCTGCCGGAAATGCGTTCATTGAAGACCGCTTCGATATCGCAGCATCGTGCCACCCAGCCGACGCATATCTTGCAGGACATCTCACTCAGCAAGCACAGATGTTTGGTTTCCCATACTCAGGCAAGGACATTGACATCAAGAATCCTTTGAGCGACGGGCAAACGCTCAACGTTGCCGACTCCGAATGCCGCGTTCTACACATTCCCGGGCATACAAAAGGACATTCTGCATTTTATTTTCCAAATCACGATTTAGTATTCTCGGGCGACGCCCTCTTCCATTTGAGCATCGGAAGGACTGATTTTCCCGGCGGCGACTATTCCACACTGATAGAAAGCATTGAGAATAAATTGTTGACACTCCCTCGGCAAACAATCGTCTTGCCAGGACACGGAGAGAAGACAAGCATCGGCTTCGAGCAGACAAGCAACCCTTATTTATAAGGCTGCGGCGTCCATAGACAACATCAACAGTCGATCATACTTTTCACAATCGGTCGCAATCCGCTGACGAAGCACTCCACGGCAATCACCATCAAGATGAGCCCCATAAGGCGCATCATCACATTATTGCCCGTTTCGCCAATAATCTCAACCAAACGCGTTGAAGCCTTCAAGATAAGATATGTGATTAAGAACACAACCGCAATGACCGTGACAAGCCCCGCCACATAGAGAGGCGTCCGTGCATCCTCCATCAACACGATACCATTGGCAATACCGCCAGGACCACACAACATCGGTATGGCAAGCGGGGTAATCGAAATGTCGTCGGCATATTCTTTTATTTCGGTGTCGGCAAGCTTCATCCGAGTAAACTTCGCTTGCAACATATCCCAACCGATCTTAAAGATAACAATTCCACCAGCCAAACGAAATCCATTGGTCGACAAGCCGAACACCATAAACAAGAATCGTCCGAACACGGTAAACGAGACAAGCGTCAAAAAGGCTATCACCGTCGACTTGCGCACTATCTTCTTGCGTTGAACATCGCCCATACTTTGCGTCATGGTCAAAAACACGGGCATTATACCCAACGGATTGACCAACGTGAAAAACGACGTGAAACACAATAAAATATATGTCCAAAAATTACCGTCCATAATTCGTTACACTTTGTATAAAAAAAGTGGCAGAGAAAAACTCTCCACCACCATATAGAAGCCACATCAAAGAGTGTGCTGAAACTCCGATAGACAGGATTTGAGTATTCTCCCTCTGCTGTAATCCTCCGGTCTTTCGACATCCTTACGGATTGAGGCCCGCCATTAGAGAAAGAAAAAGTCTCGGCATTTCTAAATTATTTGATGAGTTTCCCAATCTGCTTTGATGTGGTTTTATCTCTTTCTCTACTGCAATTTAGTAATTTTATTCTGACCATCCAAATATCCAGGCAATAAAAAAGTCTCAATTTCTTGAGACTTTTTTTATTATTTCCCTCGCAGCGAATTAGGCGTTCTTAACCTTCTCTACGATAGCCTTGAAAGCAGCAGGATTGTTAACTGCGAGGTCAGCAAGGACCTTGCGGTTGATTTCGATTCCCGCTTTGTGGATAAGACCCATCAACTTAGAGTATGACAAATCTTCCAAGCGAGCAGCTGCATTGATTCTCTGAATCCACAATGCTCGGAAATTGCGTTTTTTGTTCTTACGGTCACGATAAGCGTAAGTCAAACCCTTTTCCCAAGTATTCTTGGCTACAGTCCACACATTCTTGCGGCAACCATAATAACCTCTCGTGAGTTTGAGAATTCTTTTTCTTTTAGCTCTTGATGCTACGTGATTTACTGATCTTGGCATTTTTTCTTAAATTTTTGAATGTCAGCGGCATTTCTGCTCTTTGGGCTAAACATTCGGTTAATAAAAATATAAAATGTTGTAATTAAAAGTACGAAACTTTACCCACTATCTGATTGCAAGCAAATCGCGAACGTTGCGAGTATCGGCTGCAGTCAATGTAGCAAAGTGACCGAGGTTTCTCTTCTGCTTTTTAGTCTTCTTCGTAAGAATGTGACTTTTATAAGCATGTTTTCTTTTAATTTTTCCTGATCCGGTAAGGGCAAACCTCTTTTTGGCACCG
>OKWD01000001.1_pt1 | contig 66703 bp, 71 predicted proteins | sample 1607011 | NCBI WGS metagenome assembly OKWD01 (sample SAMN04414077, study PRJEB24778) | human gut metagenome | material: faecal | host: Homo sapiens | reverse complement strand
GTCAAAACGGTACTATGGACAAAAAAAAGCGACATATTAACCAAAGTTGGCAAAGATGCGGGTTTCAATGTGCCCGAAGGCTATTTCGCTGATTTTGCGAAGAAAATGGCTGCATCCCTGCCCGAAAAGCAGATTCCTGCCCAAGCAGGAAGCCTACGCGTTGGTTGCGTATCCGTCCGTATGTCTACATGGCGGCTATGTTTGCCGGTGTATGGTGCATGGGATATCTGTTCAAAGATTTGAAGACTCGCAGTGGCGAAATCGCCGCCGAAGGTCAGATTGCAGAAGCGATGAAGGACAAAGACATGTGGAATGAACTGGAAAAATCCGGAACAGTGTCTATCGACGACCTTCTGAACGACACAATCGGCATTGACACTTCAATGGATTTCGACACTACGGCAAACTAATTTAAAAATCGACATGATCCGCAAATCAACCCTTATCTCTTTTCTTATCGCAATAATCCTTGCGCCTTGCGCTCTGTCGGCTCAAAGCACGGCGGCCTCAACGGGCGAGATGGATGGAGCAAATAAGAAAAACTAAATTTGAATTCTTCACCAAAGAGGTGAATCTGTCAAAAGAGCAGCAAAACCAACTGTTTCCGCTATATGAGGAAATGGAAAAGACCATCTACAAGATGAACAGAGAAGCGGAGGCTCTGATGAAAAAAACGGCTGCCGACACAAATGCATCCGAAACTGAATTTGAAGCGGCGGCGACAGCAATGGCTAAAACCACTCTACAACAGGGTGAGATTGAATTGGATTATTTCAACAAGTTCAGCAAATTCCTGTCGAAAAAAGCAACTTTTCCGGCTAAAGCAGGCGGAAGAAAAATTCACCCAATATTTGCTGAAACAACGACGCTCGAAATAACAAATCGAAACAGACATGGCACAAAGCGCTTCTTGCATAGACAAATGCTTGAGGCGCTTTTTTGTTACAACAAAACATAAAAAACTATGAGCAAACTACTTTTGGCTGCCGGAATGGCTCTTATCTGCGGCACTGCGGCATGGGGCAAAAACAACGTTCCTGATTTCAGATATCCGGAAACCGTGATCAACGACGCGACAAAGCAAATTGAGAAAGCCGACAAGAAGGGAAACCACAAGGCTCTTGTCGACGGACTGGTGCGCCTCTCTATCGCAAAATCGCAAATATCAGCCGACTATATGCCGGAACTTATAAACCACGTGGACAGTTTCGCTGCAAGAGTATCTGACGTCAGGGCGAAATCGCTGCTGCTTGGGCTGGAGTCCGACATTGTGGTTGCGGCATACCAGCACGAAAGCTACAAATACGACTCCCGTCAGAAAGCCAGCGACATGCGTCCATCCGACCCTCGGGAATGGTGCCGGGAGGACTATGAAGACCGAATCATCGAGCTGACAGACTCGATTTTGTGCCACCGCACGGAGCTGCTCGCCACGCCGGTGAAGGACTATGAGAGCATCCTTGAGATGCCGAATGTGTGTCCGGAATTTGTCCCTTCGCTCTATGACATGCTCGCCCACCACTGCATCGCCAAAATCAACGACTTGGCCGACTCTTATCCCAACGGCAATGAAAACAGCACTGCAAGGCAATGCGTGGCAGGCATCTACGCCAACCTGCTGGCAAGCCATGAGGAGGGTTCTGCCCCGTTTATCTACTCGGAGCTGCAACGCATCAAGGACTCCGGAAACAACAGCAAGGCTGCAGAAGCGGAGCTTAAAGCCCATCTTCTCGACCTTGCCGACAAATACAAGGACTCTCCCTATTCCGTGGAGATTCTGGACTATCTGGTCGACTTGGATTCAAGCCCCAGGACGGTGACTCTTGCGCGCAAGGCCGTTGCACGCCACAGCAATTATCCGCGCATCAACGCGTTGCGCAATTTTCTGAAGCGCATCGACCAGCAGATAATGGTTATAAGCTACTCAGAAGCGGCAAAACCAAATGAGGAAATCTTGATTGACATCAACAAAAAGAATATAGACAGAATCACCATACGCGCATATTCCGTCGACGGAATCTTCGACATCAGGATGAAGAACCTGAAACAGATGAAGCCCATGATGGAATGGTCGGCAAATCTTAATGCCGACGACCGTCAGACGGTGCGCTTCCCCGGACTGCCGACTGGAAGATATATTCTTGTCCCTGAATTCATTGACAGAAACTCCCACAACGCCGTTATCCCCGATCAAACGCCATCGGTTCTCACGGTATCGGCTATCGACATCATGATGGTGAACCGCATCAACGGCGACTATTTTCTGATGGTGGTCGACACCGACTCTTCAAAACCTATCGAGGGAGCCACCGTGACCGTACGCAAGGACGAGGACGGAAAATTGTCAAAAGCCTTCGCACAGACGCCAACGGCTATGCCATGCTCAACAGTCTCAACGACTACGGCTATTACTATTTCCAGGCAATCGTAGGCAACGACCACAGCCTTTCATTAAGCACTTGGCTCAACTATGCTTCAACAGAAGGCAGCCGACACTTGAAAGCGACTGTGTTTACCGACCGCGGCGTGTATCGCCCCGGCGAGACGGTCAACTTCGCTGTAGCAGCCTACGTTTCGGGGATGCGTTTCCTCGAAACAGCCAAAAGAAACCGCTGACAGTGGAATTGCAGAACACTGCCGACAAGACCATCGCGTCACAAACACTGCAGACGGATGAATTCGGACGCGTCAGCGGATCGTTCACGCTGCCGACCGACGGACTTACGGGCACGTTCCAGCTTGTTGTCGTTTCCGGCGACATGCCTGTGGTGTGGAAAGGCATCGAGGTGAGCGAATACAAGGCGCCTACGTTCTTCATCGAAATCGACCGTGAAAAATCCGAGCTGTCCGACCTCCAGCATGTCACGATAAAGGGCAAGGCCATGACGTTCTCACAGATGCCTCTCGCAGAGACAGATGTAAAAGTGGCGCTGAGCGAGAGTTTCTCATGGTGGTGGGACGATATGGACTTTTCCGACTACGAGACAACCGTCTCCACCGACAGCAACGGCGAATTTTCAATCTGCGTGCCGGCGGAATGCTTCTCTGCCGCCAAAGGCGAGATTTTTGTCAATGCCAAAGTTTCAGCCACCGACAGCCGCGGAGAGACACAAACGGCTTCAGCAATATTGAAAATGGGAAAAATGGCGTCGCTGCCAGAACTTTCCGACATCACCGCCAATGCCGACAAGCCGGTGGCGCTGAGCCGGGATTTGAAAAATTTCGATAATCTAACATACGAAATCACCGACTCCGCTTCAACCTTGGTGAAAAAAGGTTCTCTGTCGCCCGACAACATCACGATTGATGCAAACAACATTGCATCAGGCGAATACACCGTCACGGTATCAATACCCGACGGCAGCGGCAGCACGTCGTTCCGCCTGCGGCTCTACCGCTTCAGTGACGCAATGCCCGCATTCGACACTCCGATGCTCGTCGACAAAGACGCCGACATCAAGTGCACCGCCGACGGTTCGTTCGCTCTCAATTGGGGAAACAGCAGGCCGCATTGGTTCTTCTATGTGATTGCCTGCGACGGAAACGTGACCGACTACGGCTGGCACCATGCCGAGGCAGGAATGCATAAATTCACGGGCAAGGCTGAATTTGCGCCGCGCGGCTCTTCGTGCCTGTGCCTCTACTGGACCGACAAGCACGAAACGAAGTCGGCATTCATCACGCTTACTCCAGCCACGCCTCAAGACTCAATTGAGATTGTTGCCGAAACTTTCCGCGACAACATCACCCCGGGCGGCAAGGAAACCTGGAAACTGCGCATCAAGAACAACAACGGCAAAACGTTTCGTTCGGCTGTGATTGCCAACATGTATGACGCGGCGTTGAACTCGATTTGCATAAACACCTATCGTTTCAGCCCGACATATACAACCGCCGATGAGTACTGGCAGGATTTCAGAGATCCAAGCGATTGCCACTCAATCATATCCTCTCCGCTACAGACGCTTGATGTCGCTACTTTTGTCGCCCCATGGCTGAACTACTACGGCCGTCAGCTTGGATATGACTACGCTGTTTTCGAATACAATTCGGCTCCTTTACGCTGCTACGCCGCCGCGCCAATGGCCGACGCAAAGCTCGAGGAAAGTCTCGTCACAAAGGAATTAAAGACTGGCGCCGGGGCAACAGAACCCGACAGGCAGCAGTCTGCCAATCTCCGCGATGAAGGCATAAAGACTGCGTTCTTCCTGCCCGGACTGGTGACAAACGAGCAAGGCGAGGTGACATTCACGTTCGACGTGCCAAACCGCAACACGCAATGGCAATTCTCGGCTGTGGCATACACCGACGACTTGCACGCCCACTACATCAACCGCATCGTGTCGACTGCCAAGCAACTGATGGTGCAGCCAAATCTGCCGCGCTTCGTGCGCGAGGGCGACTGTGTGACAATCTCTGCCGCCGCACAAAACAACACCGACACTGAGCAGACCGCTGACGTGGTCATCGACATCAACGGGCAGAAACATGCGTTCAAAGGCATCGTGCTGCAGGCTAAATCATCAAAGACGGTAACCGCCTCTTTCAACGTGCCTGCCTCGACGGAAATCGTCGTGACAACAAGCGTTTGTCAAAACGGCCGCACCGCCGACGGGCAGCGCGACCGCATAGCCGTGCTTCCGGCAACAACCGATGTCGTGGAGGCTTCGCCGTTCTATATCACTGCCGACAAGAGCCGTGCCGACATCACCATGCCACACTTCAACCACGACGGTCGACTGACACTGGAGTATGCCGACAACCCTGCTTGGTATGCCGCTTCGGCTCTGCCTTCAATGCAGCAGACGGCGGAAACGGCGACAGCCCACATCGTGAACTACTACGTAGCCACCGTGGCATCGCGCATCGTTGCCGACAATCCGGAGATTGCCGACGCTATTGCCGCATGGCAGAAATCGCCGTTGAAATCTCGGCTTGAGCAGAATGCGGATTTGAAAACCATTGCGCTCGACAACACGCCGTGGAGCCGACGCGCCGAGACGGAAACCGACATGATGGCGCACATTGCCGACATTGCCGACCCTGCTACAGTACAGTACCGCCAACAACGTGCGCTGACCGCCCTCAACGACCTTCAACGCCCCGACGGCGGATTCGAATGGTTTCGCGGTTGCCGCAGCTCGATTTGGACCACAGAGGAGGTGCTGAATCTCTTCGGCTACCTTAACGAGATGGGCTACTACCCTGCCGACGACGCAATTGCACAGCAAATCGTGAAGCGTGCGGTGGAATATTGCGACAACTATTACAACAAGATGAGCAAACGCGAGGGCGCGACGCGCAAAAGCGTAATTGCCAGCGCATCCGACTATATTTTCATCCGCTCGATGCTTCCTGTGGCAGCTCCTACCGACTCCATCAAGTGGATTGCCGACGGCGTAGTTGACATGGCGGCGTCAGGCTGGGGCGACTACAGCATAATGGGAAAAGCCAAAGCCGCAATTCTGCTTGCAAACAGCGGCCGCAACGACGTGGCTCGCAACGTTGTGGAATCGCTGCGCCAATTCGCCCGCAAATCGGGCGACAGAGGCACATACTGGGACATCGATGGCATCGACAAGGTGACACTCGCATCGACGGCTCTGAAGGCGCTCAACAAAGCGAATCCCGGCGACCCGATGATCGAGACGTGCGCCACTGGCTGTTGCTCGCCAAGGAAACGCAATGCTGGGGAGGCGCAACAAAGGCATGCGACGCCATCAACGCTCTGCTCACCACCGGAAAAAACTGGACTGCCGCAGTGCGCAAAGCACCACAAATCAAAGTTGGAAACGTCAAGATTGACACCGACGCCGCAACGCCCTACTTCGGATACATCAGACGAAGCATCGACATGAAACGCAACGATGGCAGTATCAGCATCCGCCGCGACAAGGGATGTCCGGCATGGGGAGCGGTATATTGCCAATACAATGCGCCCGCCGACAGCGTTAAGAGCCACGCAAACGCCGACATACGTATCGAAAAACAGTTCTACGTCTACAACAGTGCCAACACGCTGCGCCCCGATGCCACAACGGAATTTGCCGTTGGCGACCGCATACAAGTGCGGCTCACAATCCGTTCGGAGCGCGACCTCGACTTCGTGGCGCTGACCGACAACGTGGTGCATGCTTCGAACCGGCAGACCAGCTGAGCGTATACGAATGGCAAGACGGCACCGGATCATACCGCGAGACGCGCGACTCGGCAACCAACATCTTCTTCAGCCACATCAGCAAGGGCACATACGTGATCACCTACGACTCTACGCCAACAATGCCGGCACATACACCAGCGGTATCGCTTCGCTGCAATGCCAATATGCACCGGCTCTCACAAGCCACTCCGCAGGAACATCACTGACCGTCAGATAACGCTCCGCGTGAAATCCTCGGAGCGACGGCACTTCTACGCAGCCCGGCACGCATAGCTGATAGCGAAGCGTGCCGGATTGCGTTTCTACCGCTACGGATAAGTTGCCACTGACTCAGATTTTTTCGTTTTGAAAAAGAATCACTACATTTGTATGCCGTATATCAAGAATCAGTATCGGCATAATTTAAAACACAACCGCTATGAAAAATTTGCTTTTATCTCTTCTGATTGCCTTGTCTTTCATCTCAGTCAATGCGCAAAGGTACGCTGCAAACTTAGATATGACGGTAATTAAAAATTACAAAAAATTCGAGGAGTCATGTGTAATCTGCTCTATAAAAAAAGGCTCTACATACCACGTTGACAGCATCTACCAAATCACCACACCAATTCCGAATGAGAACAATGCCAATCTTTCTTTTTACATGAATACACCAGATGTAATGCTCGAAGTCAACAAAGACATTGTGAAACACATCAAATTTGACACCCCCGACATCCGTTCTTTTTGGAATGCCAAAGTTATAACAACCGTATTGCCCCTTTTGACACAGAAAGGCTCACAATATGAGCTCAGGAGCGAGATGGAGGAAGAGGCTTTTGATTTTATCAACAAAATGCAGGACAACGGGCTTGAGCTAAGCGACCCTTATCTTGAAAGCTACATCTACGGATTGATTGCAAAAATAGCTCCGGAAAGCCTTGTTGACGGCAGACCATGCAATGTAAATCTTCTTATTGTCCAGCAACCAAATCCGATTTCCCTAATTTATCCAAATGGGACAATTGTGCTTAGCACCGGGCTGATTTCCTGCCTGCATTCAGAGGATGAACTTGTCGCTGTCTTGGCAAACGAGATTTCCCATTTCGTATTGGACAACAGCGTGTTCAACGTAAACAAAAGCATCAGCCGACAGAAAAGACAGGAATTCTGGGCAGGACTGGCAACTGTAGCCACCGCCGCAACAGAGGTTGCCGTCGCTGCAAAAACTGGATATTATGTGCCAGGAGTTCCAACTCTGGCAATGGCTGTCGCCACTGCCGAAATTTCTGACAAAGTTGTAGACCACTTGGGCATGAATTTCAATCGGGAGCAACGCCTTGAAGCGGATTCTATCACAAAAGATGTGCTGCGGATGCTTAACTACAACGAGAGCGCACTCTGCTCCGCCCTTAAAAGAATAAACAACCGATTTTCTGAAAACCGAATTTTCCTTGGCAACATAAACAAGGCTAAAGACATCTCCCTACCTGCCCGTATTGACAATCTTGGCAACACCGAGCTTCTTCCCGCCAACAAGCGATATGAACAAATCATTTCTTTTGCAGTAACGTCTCTTGTAAACATGCAGTTCAACATGAGGCATTTCAGGCAAGCAATAGCCCTCGCCGACCAAAACATAAACAATGGCGTTGCCTGTGCCGACGACTATCTGCAGAAGGCAAACTGCTTGCTGTTTCTAAAAAAACGACCGACAGACAAACATTGAAGCAAACCAATTAATCGAAGAAGCAAAGAAACTGGACGCTCAGAATGTAAACATCTATCGTCTTACCGTCCTAATCGCTCTCAGAGAAGACAATTACGACCTTGCAATCACCTTATTGCATCAATATCTTGAAATTCTTGGAATTGACGCAGACAAGCCGACTGAAGACCAGTTCAATTATCGTAATTCCGAATCGTACTGGGCTTTGAATATGCTTAGCAAGATACAGGCTATGAGAGCAAGCCGATAACGTCAATTGACGGATTTATGTCAAGCAATTGCTTGACAAACTGATGTTTGCTCCGCGGTGAGATTACCACCGAGCGGCGACCGGCACGCACCTCTATGCGGTCGAGCGACGCCGCCGGTGACGAAAGGATGGTGCGCGTCGGCTTTACCGACGTGATTTTATGGATGTCGAAAGTTTCAATGAATATCCAACAGCAGACCACGCGCAACTTGTCGCCGCTGATTTCATAACGGATGCTGAACACAACCGACACAACCAGAGCCAGCGACAGCAGGCACGCCGTCAGCGCACCCCACGAAAAATCGAAGAACAGCCCCGGCACGCATGCGGCAGCCATAATGCCTACCGACAGCGCCACAAGCCACACGTCAACTTCGACCGGTAGACAGTCATTATCTTGTCATTGAGAATGAACGGGAAGCAATCCGATAATTGTCGACAAACACTTCCACATGATATGAGCCTTTCGACAAGGCTGTCGAGATGTTGTGGTAGACGGTAAGCGACAATTCACGCTGGTCGTATTCCACGGTTTTCTTTTCTGTATACACCACATTGCCGCCCTCAAACGGGAATGTGCGTCCGCCACCAAGCACCGTACCTTCCGGACTCACGATGCGCACGTAGAACGTTTTATGTCCTACCGGAGTTGAATTGTTCTGTGGTATTGTGAACGACACTACAAGTTGTTTTGCCTTGTCAATCTTCTTCTCCACCTTTCCCTTCTTGTTTACAGCGACAAACGACAATCCCGTAAGATTGAGCTTCTCCGCCAGCTGCATACGCTCGTTCAAACGCTGGTTTTTCTGGCTGTAGTCAGAAACGGTGGTCGACAGCTGCTGGTTGCGCGACTGCAGCTCCTCGTTCTGACTCCGTAGCGCCGTGTTTTCCTTGCTCAGCGAGTCAATAACCTCCACATAGTGGCGGAGCAATCCTTTGAGTGTTGAAATCTCGCCTTTAAGCTCTTTTATGCGCTTGCTGTTGGTGGCCTTCTCCGATTTCAGTTCCGCAAGCAGTTTCTCCACCTTGTCCTTAGCCTGCGAATATTGTTCGAGCAGCGAATCGTTTTTCAGATACTGCGCCTGATTCTCATATTGTTGAAACTCTTGATTGAGCGCTTCTGTCTCACCCGCGAGTTGCAGTTTCTCGTTTCGCAAGTTTCAAAGAGTCAAGTTGTTGCTGCATCTTGTCCTTGTCAGAGCCGCCACACGACGACACACCCATTACAAGCAGACCAATCAGAGCCACGACAACCAATATCGCTCCGACACGCACCATGCCGGCAGCCTTTTTCATTTCCTTGTTTTCAAATTTTTCAGATTTCATATCCGTAAACGTAAAAAATCACCGCAAAGTTACAAAGATTTCAGTAAGAAACGCATACATCCAAAATTGTTCAACGGATTGAAGATTACATTATTTCTTCGTACCTTTGCAGAAGAAACCGACAGTACTCAGCGACTATCATAATGAGCGACTTTTTATCTCAAAAGATATTCAACGTGCCTGCGTTCAACCAGGCATTTTCTGCCAGCGGATTGCCTTTGGCGCAAACCACAACGGCACAAACATCAAACGCACAAATTTCAGAGCAACAGCAGCCGTCAAACGGCGAAACGAGCATGATTTCCGACCTCGGTATGATTCTCGTGGTGGCGGGCATTGCCACCGTGCTGTTCAAGCGGCTGAAGCAGCCCGTTGTGCTGGGCTACATTCTTGCCGGTTTTCTCGTGGGTCCGCACTTCGGCTACTTCCCCACCGTTGTCGACGAGGCCAACATAGACTTCTGGGCAGAGTTGGGAATCATCTTCTTGCTGTTCTCGCTCGGTCTGGAGTTCAGTTTCAAGAAATTGCTCAACGTAGGAGGCTCGGCTGCGGTGACTGTGCTTGTCATCGTGGTGGGAATGATGGCAACCGGCTACACTGCCGGACGGATGATGGACTTCACCAACATCAGCAGTCTTTTCCTCGGCGCGATGCTGTCGATGTCGTCGACAACCATCATCATGAAAGCGCTCAGCGACTTGAATATGAGCCACCGGCGGTTCACGCCACAGGTGCTTGCCGTGCTGATTGTGGAAGATTTGTTCGCCGTCATCCTGATGGTCGTGCTGTCATCGATAGCCGTCAACAACAGTGTCAGCGGCGAAGACCTTTTGTGGAGCGTGTTCAAACTGTCATTCTTCCTCATCCTGTGGTTTCTTGTGGGTGTCTACATCATCCCCACGTTTCTCAAGCGCCAACGCCGCTTCCTCACCAACGAACTGCTGCTCGTGCTGTGCATCGGGCTGTGCTTCCTTATGGTGATAGCATCCACCTATTCAGGCTTCTCGTCGGCACTCGGCGCCTTCGTCATGGGCTCTATTCTTGCCGGCACCAGCGAGGCTGAACGCATGTCAAGAGTAGTGGCTCCGGTAAAGGATTTGTTCGGAGCAATCTTCTTCGTGTCGGTAGGCATGATGGTCGACCCACAGGTGCTGTCCACCTACACCGTGCCAATCCTCATCCTCTCGGCAATAGTGATTGTCGGCATGATTGTGTTCGGCACAGGAGGCATGCTTATCACCGGACAACCGCTGCGCATTGCCATCGAGTCGGGATTCTCGCTGGTGCAGATTGGAGAGTTCTCGTTTATCATCGCCACTCTCGGTACGTCGCTCGGTGTGATCAACAAAACGCTGTATCCGATAATCGTGTCGGTGTCGGTAATAACAACGTTCTTCACCCCATATTTCATAAAATTCGCCGACCCCGTAGACCGCTGGGTGGAAAAGCATCTGCCGGCACGCTTGCTTGCTCTCATCGCGCGCTACAGCCAGTCGCAGACACGCAACGAGTCGGAGGTGACGCTGCTCTGGAAACAGGCTTTGCGGCGCACGATATGGCGGTTGCTGATCTACTGCGTGGTGCTCGTTGCAATCTTACAGCTGTCGGCACACCTGCTGGCACCGCTGATGGAGTCGTTTATGAGTACAGGAACGGCAAAAGCGTTCACCGTGGGCATCACCCTTGCAGCAATGGCTCCGTTCTTGCTTGCGCTCTGCTATCCGAGCACCAAGAAATGGGAACGCACAAAACTGAAAAGCAGCGTGCATTCCAACGTGCCGTTCATAGCTATGCGACTGGTGCGTATCGTCATCGCTTTCAGCTTCTTGGTCTATTTCCTGTTCACGTCCTACTCCCACACTCTTGCAATATCCATCGGCGCGGCACTGTTCGTGCTGGTACTGATATATTTCTCAAAGTCGGTAAGGAAACACATGAACTACATCGAGAATGTGTTTATCGCCAACCTCAACGAGCGGGAGTTGCGGCGCAGCGGACGCAACAACAACCTTGTCAGCGACATGCACCTCGCCTTTGTCAACGTGGGCTACAACTGCCCGTTTGTGGGTGAGAAACTGGCATCGTCAAACATCGGCCACCTCTTCGGCGTAAACGTGGCAAGCATCCAGCGTGGCGACCGCACAATTCCGATTCCCGGCGGCTCGACACGAATCTTCCCGGGCGACACTCTCGGTGTGGTCGGAACCGACGAGCAGATACAGCATCTGCTTGAGACGATAGAGGCAGGCAAACACCGGCGCGGCAAACACCGATGAAAATATCGACATTGAATTCACGAGTGTGCTGCTGTCGGAAAACTCGCCGCTGAACGGCAAGAAAGTCGCCGACGTCGACCTGCGCGGACAATACTCCGCTATGCTTGTATCAATTGAACACGCCGACGGGACATTTGAGAACCCAAAAGCCGACAGCATGATGCACGAAGGCGACAACATCTGGCTTGTCGGCGACAAACGGCAAATACCTAAACTCGCTTAACTATAACAATAAAAAACAGTAGTTTAAATGAATTTCACCAACCTACCAACCCTTGACAATTTCTTCCACGCCTCGGTGTCGACACCGGCGGCTGTGGAATCTGCCTCGCTAAGCACGTCGGTGCCTGCGGCAGACACCGCGCCAAACAGCGGCGAAGAGCATGTTGCCACAGGATTGATATCCGACCTCGCTTTGATATTGATTGTGGCCGGCATTGCTACTGTTGTGTTCAAACGCCTGAAACAACCCGTGGTGCTTGGCTACATCGTTGCCGGCTTCCTTGTAGGTCCGCATTTCGGATATTTCCCGACGGTGATCCACGAGTCGAACATCGAATTCTGGGCAGAGCTCGGCATTATCTTTCTGCTTTTCTCGCTCGGACTTGAGTTCAGTTTCAAAAAACTTATGAATGTTGGCGGATCAGCCACCGTCACCACCCTGTTCTCCGTCACTGGAATGATTGTGGCTGGATATTTCGCAGGCAAACTGATGGGATTCTCGTTCATCAGCAGCCTGTTTCTCGGAGGCATGCTGTCGATGTCGTCGACAACCATCATCATGAAAGCCCTCGACGACCTCAACATGCGCCACAGGCGGTTCGCGCCTCAAGTGCTTGCCGTGCTGATTGTGGAAGACCTGATAGCCGTGATTCTGATGGTGCTGCTTTCCTCAATAGCAATCAACAACAGCGTCAGCGGCGAAGAGCTCTTATGGAGCGTCATGAAGCTGTCGTTCTTCCTGATTTTATGGTATGTAGTCGGCGTCTACGCCATCCCTTCGTTCCTGTCGCGCCAACGCCGGTTTCTTTCCGACGAACTTATGCTGGTGCTTTGTATCGGACTGTGCTTCCTGATGGTAATCACCTCCACCTACGCCGGCTTCTCCGCCGCGCTCGGAGCATTCCTCATGGGCTCCATCCTTGCCGGAACCAGCGAGGCTGAACGAATTGAGAAACTGACAGCCCCGGTAAAAGACCTCTTCGGCGCCGTCTTCTTCATCTCTGTCGGAATGATGGTAAACCCGCACGTGCTCGGCGAATTCTGGATGCCATCGTAATCTTGTCGCTGCTCGTGATTGTCGGGAAATTCATTTTTGGAGTCATGGGTATGCTTGTCGGCGGTCAGCCGCTGCGCATAGCGCTCCAGTCGGGACTTGCCCTCCGCAAATCGGCGAATTCTCATTCATCATCGCCACGCTCGGCATGTCGCTCGGAGTGATTGACAGCAACATATACCCTATCATCGTTTCCGTGTCGGTAATCACCACATTCTTCACCCCTTACTTCATCAAAGCGTCCGACCCGATACTGCGCTTGGGCTGAACGCGGCGCCCCGCAATGGCTGTCGCAATGGATTGGACGCTACAGCGAGCAGTCGACACGCAATGAGTCGGAAATCAAGCGGCTGTGGAAAGACGTGGCTCGCCGCAACATCTGGCGAGTGCTGCTCTACAGTGTGCTCCTTACGGCGATACTTTGGATTTCATCGATATGGATGTTTCCTTTTGCCGACCACACTTTCGGAAACGAGTGGGGACAACCGCTCGCCACAGCAGCCACACTCCTGGCAATGTCGCCATTCATGCTCGCCCTGTGCTATCCAAGCATGAAGCGATGGGAACGCGAGAAACTGCGCCACAGTGTCCAGACCGACGCTCCGTTTATCGCCATGCGTGCGGTGAGAATCGCCATTGCAGCAGGCTTCCTGCTGTTCTTCCTGCTCGACACGTCGTCGCACAGCGTCTCAATCATTGTCGGAACGGCACTGCTGATTTTTGTGGGCATAAACTTCTCCAAAGTCGTGCGGCGTCACACCTCTAAATTCGAGACCAAGTTTGTCGACAACCTCAATGAGCGCGAGCTGCGCCGCAGCGGCCGCAACAACAACCTCGTAAGCAATATGCACCTTGCATACATCACCATCGGCTACACCTGCCCGTTTGTTGGCCAGCGCCTCGCCGACGCCAAACTGGCACAACGCTTCGGCGTAAACGTGGCAAGCATACAGCGCGGAGAGGATTTGATTGCCGTGCCTACCGCGACATGCGTCTGTTTCCCGGCGACACAATCGGCGTGATTGGCTCCGACGAACAGATTCAGAACCTCATCAACGAGGTTGAGAGCAAACCGGCGGAAAAGCCCAAGACCGGAGAAATGGAGTTTACAAGCGTTGTGCTGCAAGCCGAATCGCCGCTTGCCGGAAAACGCATCGGCGACCTCGATTTCAGAGTCAGATACTCCGCGATGCTTGTAGCCATCGAACGCATTGACGGAAGCTTCGAGACGCCCTCGCCCGACAGCGTGCTTGCCGTTGGCGACAACCTGTGGATTGTGGGCAACAAACTATTAATGAAACAATTTTGTTTAGATACATAACATAATATTTATTATTTATGCACGAAAAAATAGTCATTCTGGATTTCGGTTCTCAGACCACACAGCTCATCGGACGACGCGTCCGCGAGCTTAACGTGTACTGCGAAATCGTACCCTACAACAAAATGCCGAAAGACGACCCTTCGGTCATCGGCGTTATCCTTTCCGGCAGCCCGTTCTCTGTCTACGACGAGAAGGCTTTCAAAATCGACCTGTCGGAAATCCGTGGCAAATACCCTATCCTGGGCATCTGCTACGGCGCGCAGTTCATCTCCTACGCCAACGGCGGCAAAGTGGAGCCGGCAGGCTCTCGCGAGTATGGCCGCGCCCACTTGTCGACAATCGACAAGACAAACCCGCTGCTCACCGGACTTTCCGACAACACACAAGTGTGGATGAGCCACGGAGACACAATCACAGCCATCCCTGAGGGTTTCAAAACAATCGCTTCGACCGACAAGGTGGCAATCGCCGCCTATCAGATTGAGGGCGAGAAGGTGTGGGGCGTTCAGTTCCATCCGGAAGTGTACCACTCTGAGGAAGGCACAAAATTGCTGAGCAACTTCGTGGTCAACATCTGCGGTGCGAAACAAGACTGGAGCGCTGCATCGTTTATCGAGACCACTGTAGCCGAGCTCAAAGAGCGCATCGGCAACGACAAGGTGGTGCTCGGACTGTCGGGCGGTGTCGACTCATCGGTAGCGGCTGTGCTTCTCAACCGCGCCATCGGAAAGAATCTCACCTGCATCTTTGTAGACCACGGAATGCTGCGCAAAAACGAGTTCCGCAACGTGCTCCACGACTATGAGTGCCTCGGACTGAACGTTATCGGCGTCGACGCTTCCAAAAGTTCTTCAGCGAGCTGGAAGGCGTCACCGACCCTGAGCGCAAGCGCAAAATCATCGGCAAAGGCTTCATCGACGTGTTCGACGAAGAGGCTCATAAAATCAAGGACGTGAAATGGCTTGCTCAAGGCACAATCTATCCTGACTGCATCGAGTCGCTGTCAATCACCGGAACGGTCATCAAGAGCCACCACAACGTGGGCGGACTGCCTGAGAAGATGAATCTTAAGCTCTGCGAGCCTCTGCGACTGCTCTTCAAGGATGAAGTGCGCCGCGTGGGACGAGAGCTCGGCATGCCCGAGCATCTCATCGGCCGCCATCCGTTCCCCGGACCGGGCTTGGCTGTGCGCATCCTCGGCGACATCACTCACGAGAAAGTGGAAATTCTTCAGAATGCCGACGACATTTTCATCCAAGGACTCCGCGACTGGAACCTCTACGACAAGGTTTGGCAGGCTGGCGTGATTCTGCTGCCTGTGCAGAGCGTGGGCGTGATGGGCGACGAGCGCACATACGAGCGTGCAGTGGCCCTGCGTGCCGTGACCAGCACCGACGCCATGACAGCCGACTGGGCTCACCTTCCTTATGAATTCCTTGCCAAGGTGTCAAACGACATCATCAACAAGGTGAAAGGCGTGAACCGCGTATGCTACGACATCTCGTCGAAGCCACCGGCAACCATCGAGTGGGAATAATCCACCAGCCATCATACAGCCAAGCGGCTTCAGCATCTACTTGATGCCGAAGCCGCTTGCTTTTTCGGTGCATTTCTGCGTCAGAACGGATAGCCGATGGCAAGATTGAGGGCAAGGCTGTCTTTGAAACGACCAATGTTGTAATAACCCGACTTGCCTGTGTCGTAAGGCAGGTGAAGCCCTACGCCAAGGTCGGCGCGCACCACAATCATACCCATATCAAGACGTAAACCCAAGCCTGTGCCGAGGGCAAGCTCGCGGAAGAAATTGCTGTTGAGCGTACCTCCGGAACGCATAGGGTCGTCTTTCAACAACCAGATGTTGCCGGCGTCGACAAAAACGGCGCCCTTCAGCACACTGACAATGGGAAAACGATACTCCGCATTCATCTCGAAACGGAACGTTCCCGTCTGGTCGTAATATCCGTTGCCATCGACGTTGCTGTGATAACTGCCCGGACCTATGCTGCGCACGGCAAAAGCTCTGACGGAGTTGGCTCCACCGGCATAGAACTGCTCCGCATAAGGCACCTCCTGCGAGTTGCCATAGGCATGTGCCGCGCCGGCATAGACGCGTCCCACGATGCGCTGTTCGCCCGTGATGCGCTTGGAATAGACCATCTGCAACGTTGCTTTGACAAACTGCGAGAACGGCGTGCCGAAAAGTTCTTTCTGCCCTTTGTTTCCTACGAGCGACCAGATACCGGCAAACAGGTTGCCGCCTTCAGTGAATCCAGCCTGCAGCGTGAAGTGCTGGTCGTCGCGAGTCTTGCCGAAGCCACGGTCGAAAGTGTAGGTATATGCAAATTTCGGGATGAACTGGTTGCGGAAGCTAAGCGCTATTGCCGGATTTTCCTCCATTGTCTTGTCGAAATCGGCTGTGGTGCTCAGCAATTTGTTGTATTTCAAGCCAAACAGCGTCACCTGATTCTGCGAATAGCGCGAGCCTTTCCAATCGTAGTTCCAGCCGAAATCGAACTGCACCATCTTGAAAAATTTAGGTCTGTTCATCACCGTCGCTCCGAGAGAGAAGCGCGTCCACGCCAGCTCACGCTTGATAAACGGGATGAAACGAGGTGCGAGCAGACGCGGAAACGCCAACTCGGTCTGCAACCCGAACTCATAAGAATTGAAGTCGTTGCGACGGCCATCCACCTTGCCTATCTGCCACTCATAAGCAGCGTCAAACTTTACAGTCAACCGCTCGCCACCTCCGAAGATATTGCGGTTAAGCACTTGAAATGAGACTCCCGGACCGAGATAGTTGTTGGATTTTGAAGTCAAGTTGGCCTCAAACTGCGTCTCGAGAGGCTTGTCGAAATGGCAAGTGATGTCGAAATCAAGGGTGGCTGTCTTCACTGAATCGAGCGGCGTGGCATTCACCGAAATGAAATCGAAAATGCCGAGCTCGACAGGTAGGTCTGTGTGTTGGTGAGACGGCGCACGCTCACATCGTCGCCCTTGTTCAACGTGATGCACGACGGGATAAGGCTCTTGCGCAGACGCGACGGCGCCATCTTCACCACGATTCCCTTGTCGGTCATAAGCGTGTCGGGCGTGCCGCCATTGTCGTTGCGCATCACGAGTGTCTTCACGTCGCCTACCTTGTATTTCCACAACGCCTTGTCGGGGATGTTGTCGGCATAGTCAATCTTCACCACCACCTTGCCAGGCACTTGAAGCGTGTCGGCAAGAAACGTGATATACTCCGGACGGAAATAATAGTAGCCGTGGTTGCGCAGGCGGTTTGTCACACGGTTGCGTGCCACCGAAAGAGAGTCGTTGCAAATGATAGCGTCAAGTTTCATATACTTGTCGCGCTTCATATAGCGGTTGAGCATCACGTTGAGCTCGGAAGAGTCAGGCAGATATATAATCTCGGCTATGCGCTTTGGCGGCGCCAGACGCACATAGTAGTTTACGCGTGCCTTGCGGCTGTTTTTCTTGCTGTATTTCAAGTCGTAGGACGTGGTTGAGCCGAAATATCCGTTCTTGTCGAGCATGTCCTCCACCATCTTCATCCGCAGGTCGGGACGCACGTCGGACATCAGCACCGGTTCTTCGGCAAACTTTCTATAGATCCATCCCTTAAGCCCCTTGGAGTCCTCCGGCCAGTGATTGTAGAGCCACAGCCCAAGCGGGAACGGCGAACGCACATAGGGCGAATACCATGAGTTGTTGGCTGGAACATCGATGATTTCGCCGATGTTGTCGGATATGCCCGACGGAATCTTTACGCTGTCGGCGGCTGTCACGTCGAGTTTCTTCACTCCAGTATACAGCACGTCGCCCTCAGCCAACTTTGCAGTGGTTGAGCACGCCGACATCGCCAGCAACATCAATATGGCAAACAACAGTTTTTTCATTCTTTATTCTCTTTGGGCTTGCGTCGCCACTTTTTCAAAAATTTGAACATATCTCTAAACGACGAGATTTTGCGTTTCCACATAATCCGGTCCATACTCGGTTATCTCTCCCTCGAGAATGCTTTCGTATTCCTTGTGGTAGAACAGTTTCACGTTGGTTGTGCCCGTCTTGTTGAGTTTGTATTCAAACGAGAGGTCGTTGAGCAGATTCTGCGCCAAATTGTCCTCGGCGGAGGCATCGCTGGTGTAGTTGCCGCCGACAACAATCTTGAAACGGTCGTCAAACACGCTTTTCGACACCTTGTAGGAATAACTCATCGACTTCGATGTGCCTGTCGACGTCAGACGATCCTGCTGGTCGATGCCTATTGACAGGTCAACACCCGTGATGTTGCTTGCAGCCCACTTGTTGACCACCGACTCAAGGAAAGAGAAAGCCATGTTGCCCGACAGTCCGCCGGCAGGATTGCCCACACTGCTTCCGGTGCCGGTATACGTGTTGTAGAGCAGCAGGTTCATTGCCTGCGTGGCGCGCTGCTCCGCCGTCATGCCGCTGAGTTCGTTGGCTATCGTCATGTCACCGTCGGTGCTGAGGTCGAACGAAACGGCAAGCGAGCTAAGCGTGTTGCCCACATTGAGAATCACGTCAAACGGCACGGTTCTCGAACCTTGATTGCCTCCGTTTACGTTTACCTTCATTTCCTGCACCGCCTTTATGTTGAGCGACGGGTTGAGCAGATTTCCGTTCCACGTCAGGCTGCTGCCTTCCTGGAATTTGAAATTCTTTTCCGACATCATAGGCGGTGAATAGCGCACAAAACCGCTGTTGATGGCATATCGGCCTATGAGCGATGCGTCGCCCTGGTCGTTTTGCGAATAGCTGAGCATTCCCTCCCCGTCAATCTGCACTTTGTCCTTGCCGTCGGGCGACAGGTTGACGTTGAACACAGCGTTAGGCTGCACAATCAGCGCCGCCTTTATGCGCATGGCATAAGGCTGTGCGGCAAGGCTGTCGGCAGCATAGCGGGTGGTGTCGGAGAAATTCACAAATTTCACGACGCCCTCGTCAGCGCCCTCCGTCAGCGCCACCGACGATGTTTGGCAAACATAGGTGAGATTGGTTCCGGCAAGGATGCTTACCGAGGCACGCATGTCGAGATTGTTGGCATAGCCTTTCACGGCGCCGTTTATGTCTACGAATCCCTTGCCGTAAAGTTCCACTCTGCCACGCTTCTTTCCATTGATTACCTGCACGTTGCGCCCTTTGAGCTTTATATCTGAATAAATCTTGTCTACATCCATCGACAAGTCGACATATCCATCGAGAGTGATCGGATTGCCGTTGGCACCGCGCAACTCATAAGAGTCAAACCTCACACGCCCGTTGTCGACAGGATGCGGCGGCCGTCAAACGTAAGCGCCGACCCGTAGTTCTGTATGCGCACCTGTGCGGTGTCAAACTGCAGATAGCCGTTGATTGATGGATTAGCCTCCGGGCCTACCACTTTCATCGAGCCGTTAAGATAGCCCGACATGTCGCCGGTGCCGTCAGGAAGAAACGCACTCACCCTCGACAGCGGAAGACGCTTGATGGCAATGTCGAGATTGTATTCCGAAGTTGGCAACGAATCGTTTTTCATGCCGCGCAGAGTCATTATCTCCTTCCATCAAGCTCCATGTCGGCAAGCGCGTATGTCTTTGTCGCATCGTCGGTCATGGCAAGCTTGGCGTCAAGGTCGAGATTGCCCACAAGCTTCTTGCCGTACGACATACGGTCGACCCTTATACAACAGTCGCCCCAATAATATTGCTCGTTGAAATTGATTTTCGCATTGCCCGACAGCGTGCCGTCGATCGGCGGAGCAAAAGGCGACAACACAAGCCAATCGCGCAGCTCGATGCCCGCAAGCTCGGCATTGATGCCGTTGTGAAACAACCCGTCGCGGTCGGTGTAGAGCTTGATAAGGCTCTTGCCGGCACTGTTGACCGTCATACTTGCCTTAAACAGATTCTTGTTCATGTCGTATGCCACGTAGTTGCTCTCGTTGACCGTCCAGTCGCGGAAGGCGATGCGTGGATTCTGCGGATAAAGGCGTGCCGTGACGATGCTGTCGGCGATTTCCGCCCGCAGTCCGAACTTGAATCCCGTCTCGTCGTAACGGTCTACCTGCGTTATGAATATGTCGGCACAGTTTGCGCTCACCGACCCTTTTATCGTAGCCGTTTTCAGAAACTCGGCATTGTCCGGCTTGTTGTTGACGCCGAGGCTGTATATCAGCGAGTCGCAGTCGGTGTGACTTTCCATTGTTATCTCGTCGAAACGCACGTCGCCCACGCCGAAATCACGAAGCGACGCCTGTAGCCTCAGCTCTTCACGCTTCTCCACACCAATGTTGAGCTCGCCGTAGCTTGCGCCCATACCAGAGAAATATTTCTGCACGATGTTGCGGTCTTTCGACTTGAAGTCGAGAGTGAACAGCGGCAGGCATCGGTTAAGCTGTACAAGATTGAGACGCTGCGCCACAAGCATACTGTCGACAGCCGGCATTATCTGTGCCAATGAGTCGGACAGAGCTGTCAGCCCCACCGGAGTCTGGAACGACATGCGCATATCGTTGTTGCGCAGGCGGAACCCAGTGTGTTCAGGATTTGAACGGAACCCCATGTCGATGCTGTCTGTGCGGAACGTGTTGCCCGGGAGCAGCACAAACAGATCGGACAAGCGCATATAGCCGGCATATTCTTCTTTTTTCGGATTTATAAGTCCTACGCCCTGTATGTTCATTCCGCCCGACAGACGCTCTGTTGCCATATTCATCGCCACAAGGTCGATATTGTCGATACGGCCGTTGAATTTCACATGATACTCATCAGGCGTCATCTGTCCCTGCAAATTCATGCCAAGCATCACCTTCTCATCGTTAGACGACAACGCCACATCGTAGCTGCCGTTATCGAGACTGGCAGATGCCGACAGGTCGCGGTATTCCACTCCGGCATATTCTATGCTTGCGATATCGGCAAACGCGTCAGTGCGCATCTTATAGATATCGTAGCCAGAACCTTCGACGGTGACAGAGCCGCTGACAGAGCCTATATCGCCCGCCGGCAACACCCTGCGCACGTTGAATCCCGCCAGATTCACCTCTGCGTCGTAATGCTCGTTCTTGAGATTTATCTTTCCGTCGGCAACCACTTTGCCGCCACCGGAAGTGGCGCACAGGATGCCGCTGGCCTTCTCATCGCTGTAGTCAATCTTTCCTTTCAACGCCACCGCCGCACGTTGACATCAGCCGGCAGAGCAAGTGCCCGCTTCAGATAGCTGCCGCCCGTCATGCGCCCGTCAATGTCGACAGCGCCACGCATATACTGTGGCTTCATCACGTTGCTGAACCGGCCCTTGAGCTTAATGTCGAGCACTTTAGGAACACTCACCTCCACCCTCCTCACATCAACAGTGCGCATCGTGCCGCCCGCGTCGACGCTGAGGTCCACAGTGCGGCTGCCGAACGACTTCCACAAAGGCTTCAGCAGCGGCATAATCTTTCCGGCATCGGAAAGTGAGATTTTCGATGTTATCTTCGCATCCACCCGGGCATTGTCGTCGCCGCTCAGCGCCGATGCGTCGAGCCATGCGTCGATGCCAAACTCAGAGTCGGCTGTAGCCAGGCGGAACTGCTCAACGCTCATTTTCTTGTCGTCGATGGCCACAATTCCCGATGTCGACGCCACCTTAAGCCCACAACGCTCGCGCGCCGTCAACGCAGTTAGCGGCAGACGAATCATCGAGCCGCGGTTATACAGATTGTCGACAGCAATGTTGATGCTGTCGAGCTGTATGTAGGCAGGATCAAAACCTATTCCCCCACTTGCTCCGCTCGTGGCATAAAGCGCACGGCTGTCTGCCACCCTGAAATGCCGCGCCACCACCGTCCACGGCTTTCCGGCGGCATCGGTTTTCATTGTGTCGGGAGGCAGCTGCGCCTCAAATGCCTTGGCTGATTTTTCAGTAGGCTGGATATATTCGGCATTCAGACGCGCCACGCCAAGCGACGCCACGCGCACAAGGTTTGTCGACATGTTGACACACACATCACGGATTTCTCCTTCGGCAACCGCCGCATCAAGACGTTCTATCGTCGGCATCATCGCCATGCGGTAGTGCAGATTTCTGATGCCCAGTTTGTCCACGGTGATGAGCAGAGGAATTTGCGCCGATGTGTCCTTCGGCTCAGGCTTTGCCTTGCGGTTGTCAAACAAAATGACCGCGTCGGCTCCGTCAACCATCGCCTCACCGAGGTCGATATGGTCAGACAACAGTCCGTAACGGCTGCGCGACAAAGAGAAGCTGCGCAGACGCGCCGTGAGAAGCATCGACGAGTCTTTGCTCAACATCCTGTAATATGCCTGATCGACACTGACTCCTCCAATCCCGACATCGCCCGTCAGCAACGACAGCAGGCGCACGTTGGTTGCCACATGGCGGCTCTGAATCATCGTGTCGCGATGCTCGTCAAGCACAAGCAGATTGTCGATGGAAAGACGCAAAGGAAACTTAAGCGACAGCTCGCCAATCTCGACAGTGTAGCCGGTAGACTCTGCCACCTTCTCCACCACAAAATTTTTGACGGCGCGCTGCACACCGGGAATATAAAGCAACGACGGCAGGACAAACAGCACAACGGCAACGGCGGCAACCGCTCTCAATATGCGCTTTGCCGTCTTGTGCCGTACAATTTTCTTCTCTACAGGCTGCTGTTGTGTCTCTTTACCGTCTGTCATCAATGTTTGTTTTTTGCTGAAATCAGCCAAGCCAGAATGATGCCGTAGACAGCGCCAGCGATGTCGGCAAGCAGGTCATACCAATCGCCGCTGCGCCCCATCCGCATCTTCCATTGTGCCAATTCAATCAATCCGCCGAAAGCCGAGAGGCTGACAAATATCCAGCCCATAAGACGCGCTTCGTCGATCGGCTTCTTGCCACGACGGAAATCGAAATGATAGGCAAAAGCATGGCGAAAAACATCATAAAATGTACCACCTTGTCGGCTCCCTCAAACAGAGGAATGCGCACACTCCCAAACGGACGCGGTGCCAACGTCAGATAAAGCACGACAGCAGTTACGACCGCCGATGTCAGAAACCGTGGAATTCTATCCAATATCTTCATCTTTCTGCTTCAGCTTTTGATTAATTTACAAATTTAACTCTTTTTGCCGAAATCGCTGTCCTCACCACACTATTTTTATCGGCAAAACCGCAAATGGCACAAGTTTAATCAGAAAAGTTCGCAAGTGCGTATAATTTGCATTAAATTTGCACTAAATTTAAGGATATGAACAGAAAAGACTTTGAGATAATGGCCCCGGTAGGCTCCTACGAGTCGCTCTACGCTGCGATTCAGGGAGGCGCCGACGCTATATATTTCGGCATCGAGGGGTTGAACATGCGTGCCCGCTCTGCCAACAATTTCACCATCGACGACCTTCGCAAGATTGCAGGCATCTGCGACGAGAACGGTCTGAAAAGCTATCTGACAGTCAACACGATTGTCTACGACGAGGACATCGCTCTGATGCACGAGATTGTAAACGCCGCCAAGGAAGCGAAGATTTCGGCAATCATAGCCTCCGACATGGCCACAATCCTATATGCGCGCAGCATCGACGTGGAAGTGCACATCTCGACGCAAGTGAATGTGTCAAACAGCGAGGCTGCAAGATTCTACGCGCAGTATGCCGATGTGCTTGTGCTGGCGCGCGAGCTCAACCTGACACAGGTGGCTGGCATCTACGACACCATCCAGCGCGACAACATCTGCGGACCGCACGGCGAACGTCTGCGCATCGAAATGTTTTGCCACGGCGCGCTCTGCATGGCGGTGTCGGGCAAATGCTATTTGAGTCTGCACGAAATGAACTCGTCGGCAAACCGCGGAGCATGCACGCAAATATGCCGACGCGGATACGAGGTAACCGACCGCGAGACGGGCGACCAGCTCGCCATAGAGAATAAATACATCATGTCGCCCAAAGACTTGAAGACCATCCATTTTATGAACAAGATGATCGATGCCGGCGTGCGAGTGTTCAAAATCGAGGGACGCGCCCGTTCGGCGGAATATGTGCGCACTGTCGTGTCGTGCTACAACGAGGCTATCAACGCCTGCTGCGACGGTACATATTCGAAGGAGATGGTTGCCGGATGGGACGAACGGCTGAAGAAGGTGTTCAACCGCGGATTCTGGAATGGCTACTATCTCGGTCAGCGTCTTGGCGAATGGACATCAAAATACGGTTCTTCGGCGACTCGCGTGAAAATCTACGCTGCAAAAGGCGTGCGCTATTTCTCCAACATCCATGTGGCAGAATTCCTTATGGAGAACGATGAGCTGCACGTTGGCGACGAGATTGTAATATCGGGACCGACAACCGGCGCCATCATCATGAAAGTGGAGGAAATACGCGTCGACCTGAAACCGGTGGAGAAGACGGTGCGTGGAGAGCGATTCTCAATAAAAGTCGACGAGCGTGTGCGCCCGAGCGACAAACTCTACGTGTGGCGCGATGTGGAGGAAGTGCGCCGGCAAAGGGTAATCAAGTAAACACAATGGACAACGCAACGATACAGAACCGTCGGCTGGAACAGACAGCCGACGGTTCTTCAACAATATATCTGCCCGACCTCGACGAGCATTACCACTCTGTGAAAGGCGCGCTTACAGAATCGACCCACATTTTCATCAACTGCGGGCTACGACACTGCCGCAAGTCGGACGTGACTGTATTTGAAGTGGGCTTCGGCACCGGGCTCAACGCCGCCCTGACGGCTCTCAGCACCGACAACCGGCACATTGACTACCACAGCGTGGAGCGCTACCCCTTGTCGGCCGACGACGCTGCCGCCTACAGCCGCACGGTGGAGGCTCCTGTCGACGGTATGATAAGACAGCTGAACGCAGCGGCGTGGGACGCACCGACAGCCGTCACGCCTCAGTTCACACTCCACAAGATTCTCGCGATCGTCGCCACCACACCGCTGCCCAGAAGGCATCGATGTGGTCTATTTCGACGCTTTCGCTCCTGAAAAGCAACCGGAGATGTGGTCGGAAAGCATCTTCATCCGCATCTATGACGCGATGGCCGACGGCGGCATCCTGACCACATATTGCGCCAAAGGCGCTGTGCGCCGCCTCCTGCAGTCGGTAGGGTTCACCGTCGAACGTCTGCCCGGACCGCCCGGAGGCAAGCGCGAAATACTCCGCGCCACAAAATAATGACAATCGAGGCATGCGGTAATCCGCACGCCTCGACTGTTTTTTTATATGTTTATAATGACATCAATATGCCTCCGCCACCTCTTCTACGACAGCAGAGTCAACACTATAATCGTCTGGCTCTGGTTCAAACACGGGCTCCTCGGCAACCTCGCTGTAGAACACGTCGACATGCGACCCGGCTAAATTCAGCTCCTTGTAGGAATCCTTTGTCTGCTCCTCGCCTTTCTCGTTGATAAGCACCCACGAATTGCCGTCTTTGGCAAAATAGCGGTCGGCGACAACAGAAGTCTGCTTCAGTCCGCTGTATTCAAAATCAATAACAACATCGCCTTTAGCGTCAATCACGCCAAATTTAAAGTCGTCGTTGCAGGCAATGTAGCGGTTCTTGTTTGCATACTCCAACGATAAGTATTTCGGGCGCACAAGCACCTCGCCGTCGGTAGAGATGAGGCCATATCTGTCGTCTCTGCGGAACACCGTCTTGCCGTCGTTGATTTCATAGCAACCGTCACTCTCCATCTTGCTGTTGGTGAACGCCTCTTCGCCGTTCTTGTCAAGAAACACGACCTTGTCGCCCTTCGCAATCGGTGCATAGCCATTGTGATAGAATGCAATCGGGTTGTATTTATCCAGCTCATCGACTTTATCGTCTCGCCCTTTTGTCGATAATCAAAATCTTCTCGTTCTTCAACACAAACGCCCGGCCGTCGGAAAACGGAGTGGCTTGATCGTATTTTGCAGGGATAACTTCCTCTCCTTTAGTGTCAAGAAATCCCCACTTGCCGTCTTTGCAGAATGCGGCAAGGCCTTCAGAGAAACCGCTTGTCCGCGACACTTTTTTATGGCAGTTTCTTCACCTCTTCAAATTTCTTGTTGACAATCATAATGCCTTGTCCTTCTTTCACAGCAAACGTCACGTCTTCATCGCCAAACGTGCCGAGCTGCGTATATTTGCCCTTCCTATGGCATTTTTCGAGTCGTCAATCTTATAGCACTCATAGTAGCCACTCTTCGTGCGCACCACAAACATCCCGTCTTCAACAACCGACGGCATTTCATCAAAATCATTCTGGCAAAGCACATCGCCTGTCTTCGTGTCCAGAATACTCCACTTCTCCTCGCCGTCGAGCACCACTGGCACATAACGGGTCTTTCCCTTGTCACCCGAGCAACTCCACAACGAGCCGCCAACCAACACTGCCAGCACGGCAGACTTCAAGCAATTGATGATTCTCATAATTATTAGGTTTATTTCGTTATTTTCAACAAAGTTAAGCACTATTTTCCCGATTTCCAAGAATTTTTTTGTAAAAAGTCATCTTCTCTTCAAAATTCTTTTCATAAAATTAGGCGGCACCTCGGAAAAGAAAATTGAGCAAGCTCTTTTCTTTCCTCTCGGCTTGCACTATTTTGGATAAGATAGGCGGCATCTTAGCAAATCGTGCAAATAAATTTGCCGTTTTGCATTCGATTTGCACTATCTTTGCACTACGAAATAAACAGAACAAAAATATGAGCATCTTGAAACAAAATTGCCCAGTGGCGCTATGCAGCGACCATGCCGGCTACGACACAAAGGAGGCTGTAAAAGCCTACCTCGAATCAGAAGGCATAGCCTACAAGGATTTCGGCACTTATTCTACCGACAGTTGCGACTATCCCGACTTCGCCCACCCTTGCGCTGAGGCTGTGGAGAAGGGTGAATGCTATCCCGGCATCGCCGTGTGCGGCAGCGGAGAGGGCATCAGCATGACTCTCAACAAGCACCAGGGCATCCGTGCAGCCCTTTGCTGGATTCCTGAAGTGGCTGCCCTTTCGCGCCAACACAACAATGCCAATGTGCTTGCAATGCCTGGTCGCTTCGTTAGCAACGAGCAAGCCATCGAGATGGTGAAGACGTTTCTCAACACTGACTTCGAGGGCGGACGACATATCCGCCGCATCGAAAAGATTCCGGTGAAATAAAATTTGCGTCTATTAAACAATCTGAATGCGGACTGCCTTATCAGCTGCCCGCATTTTTTTATTTTCTCATCACAACAAGGACTGTTGAGCTGCTTTTGATAAAATAGGCGGCGCCTCGGAAAAGAAAATTGAGCAAACTCTTTTCTTTCCGCTCGGCTTGCACTATCTTTGCAAAAACTATCTATTTATGGAGAAAGACGAGATTCAGAAACTGACATACTCTGAGGCGGTTGCCGAATTGGAGAAGATTGTGCGTGAGATGCAGAGCGATGCCTGCAGCATCGACAACTTGTCGCGACTCACGTCGCGCTCCCTTGAATTGCTGAAAGTGTGCAAGGCTAAATTGCTTTCCACCGACGAGGAACTGAAAAAAATCCTTGCCGAACTTGAAGCTTAAATACGAAATATTACCCTATGACTAAATTATAATTCACTTAACAAAACACTCTATGAAGCATTTTATCCTGACTGCAGCGGCTCTGCTTTCCGCATCAGCCTCGCTGGGCGCAACGGAGGTGCTGACGTCGCCCGACGGACGGCTGCAGTTGTCGTTCGACCTCACCGCCGACGGAACGCCAACCTACAAAATGGATTACAACAACAAGCCGGTAATCGCCACAAGCCGGCTCGGTCTGGAACTTAAAAACCAAAAATCACTGCTCGACGGGTTCAAGATGGAACGCGTCAGCCGCTCGTCGTTCGACGAGACGTGGCAACCGGTATGGGGCGAGCAGTCGAGCATCCGAAACCACTACAACGAAATGGCTGTATGCCTGTCGCAACCCGACGACAACGGGCATCTGCGCGAGATGATTGTGCGTTTCCGACTCTACGACGATGGTGTAGGATTCCGCTATGAGTGGCCTGCGCAAGACAATTTCACCTATTTCACAATAAAGGAAGAGCGCACGGAATTTGCCATGACGGGCGACCACACTGCCTATTGGATTCCGGGCGACTACGACACTCAGGAATACGACTACACCATAAGCCGCCTGTCGGAGGTGCGCGAGAAAATGCCTGCCGTGAAGTTCAGCTACAATGTGTCGTCGACAGTGTTCTCCGACACCGGCGTGCAGACGTCGCTGCAACTGAAAACCGACGACGGAATATACCTTAACATCCATGAGGCGGCGTGTGTGGACTACTCCACAATGCACCTCAACCTCGACGAGAAACGCATGGTGCTGACGTCGTGGCTCACCCCCGCGCCCGTGGCGACAAGGGCTATCTGATGGCTCCTTGCCACTCTCCATGGCGCACCGTGATGGTCACTTCTACAGCCACCGCCGCCCTCGACTCAAAGCTCATTCTCAACCTCAACGAGCCGTGCAAGCTTGAAGACACGTCGTGGATACACCCTACGAAATATATGGGCGTATGGTGGGAGATGATTGTGGGCAAAAGCTCATGGGCTTATTCAAACGCTTCGGCTGTCAACCTCGACAGCATCGACTACAAAACCATGAAGCCTAACGGCATCCACGGTGCAAACAACGACAACGTGAAGCGTTACATCGACTTTGCCGCCGAAAACGGATTCGACCAGCTGCTGGTGGAAGGATGGAACATCGGATGGGAAGACTGGTTCGGCCACGAAAAGGATTATGTGTTTGACTTTGTCACTCCAAACCCCGACTTCGATATCGCAATGCTCAACGACTATGCTCACAGCAAAGGCATCAAACTGATGATGCACCACGAAACTTCGGGCTCGCTGCGCAACTATGAGCGCCACCTCGACGCAGCATACTCGCTGATGAACAAATACGGATACGACGCCGTAAAGAGCGGATATGTGGGCAATATGGTGCCGCGTGGAGAATATCACTACGGACAATGGGCAAACAACCACTATCTCTACTGCGTGAAGGAAGCCGCCAAACACAAAATAATGGTCAACGCACACGAGGCGACTCGCCCAACCGGACTTTGCCGCACATACCCAAACCTTGTGGGCAACGAGAGCGCCCGCGGAACGGAATATCAGCAGTCGGCAGGCATCATGCCGCACCACGTGACTATTCTGCCGTTCACGCGTCTGCAGGGCGGCCCGATGGACTACACTCCTGGTATCTTCTGCATGGACGTGTCTAAACTCAATCCTGAAAACCACGGACATGTCAACGCCACGCTGTGCAACCAGCTGGCGCTCTACGTGACACTCTACTCTCCGCTGCAGATGGCAGCCGACGTGCCTGAAAACTATATGCGCTACGCCGACGCCTTCCGCTTCATCAAGGATGTGGCTGTAGATTGGGACGAGAGCCGCTATCTCGCGGCCGAACCGGGTGAATACATCATTGCAGCGCGCCGTGAGAAAGGCGGACAGCGCTGGTTTGGTGGGCGGTGTGACCAACGAGGACGCACGCACAATGACCGTCGACTTCTCTTTCCTTACAAAGGGTCAGAAATATATGGCAACAATATATGCCGACGCAAAAGACGCCGACTATGAGACAAATCCTGAAAAGTATGTGATCTCGCGCCGCGTGGTGACTGCAAAAGACAAGGAGAAAATCTTTATGGCTCGCGGTGGAGGCTTCGCCATCAGCCTTATGCCCGTCGACGACCACACGCAGAAATTGAAAAAACGCAAATAACGACACCCAATCCGTGTCAAGCACCCTTGCCATTATTCGGCAAGGGTGCTTTTTTATGCCGTTTTATTTGCCGCAGAGCAAATTATAATGTAATTTTGGAAAGACAATAAAAGACTATAAGACAATGTTTGACACGTCACGACCATTCACGTTCGACCGCGTGGTGCGCATCCTGATCACCATCGCCACGCTTATCGGCGCCTACTGGCTGCTCAAAGCAATCAGCGGCGCGCTGCTGCCTTTCTGCGTAGCCTGCCTGCTTGCCTACATCTTCGAACCATTCGTGACTTTCAACAAACGGCTGCTTCGCTGCCGCGGCAACGTGCTGCCGATATTCCTCTTTCTTGTCGAACTCTTCGGAGTCATCACCCTGCTCGGCTGGTTTCTCATCCCCCGCATCATCGACGAGATTGTCACCGTGGGCAACCTGTTCAACGACTATGCCACATCAAGCAGCAGCCGCTACATTCCGCAGGCTGTACACGACTTTGTCATGAAATATGTCGACATGAAGACACTCGCATCCGTGCTGACGCAGGAACAGTGGAGCGACATAGTGCAAAATCGTGTCGGGCGACATGGACCATGGTCAGCGGAAGCATCTCAATGCTGCTGACAGTGTGCAGTTGGTTTATCGTGCTGCTATACTTCATCTTCATCCTGCTCGATTACGACCGCTTCATGAACAGCATGCGCAGCCTGATTCCTCAAAAATACAAACCGACGGTGCTGAAAATCGCCGGCGACATCAAAAACAGCATGAACCGCTATTTCCGCGGACAAACGCTCGTGGCGCTGTGCGTCGGAGTGCTTTTCAGCATCGGCTTCCTCATCATCGACCTTCCGCTCGCCATCATTATGGGCATGTTTATCGGACTGCTCAACATGGTGCCGTATCTGCAACTCATCTCGCTGCTGCCCACCACACTGCTGTGCGTGGTCTATGCCGCCGAGACAAATTCCAGCTTCTGGGTGATTTTCGCTTTGGCAATGGTGGTCTATGGCGTGGTACAGCTGATTCAAGACCTGTATCTCGTGCCAAAAATCATGGGAAAGACAATGGGGCTCAACCCTGCAATCATCCTTCTGTCGCTGTCAATCTGGGGATCGCTGCTCGGATTCCTCGGCTTGATAATCGCCTTGCCGCTCACCACACTGCTTCTGTCATACTACAACACCTACGTGCTGCACGAAGGCAAACCGGAAGAATCTGCTGAAAACCAAAATATCGGGAACTAAAAAAGCGGTACGGCTGAAGCATCAAAACCGACCGTCTGTGTGTGTGTCTACCACAGATTGAAGCGCCATCCCACTTTCATCTCCACACTGAACAGCGAGTTGGCAAGAATCGTTTTCTTGTCGGCCACAACAGCCACATCCGTCTTGCCCACAATTCCGGCAAACCATCGGCGGTTGTTCCATGTGACAGAAAGATTCAGGCGGTTATACAGCCGGAACGAACACCCCGGATTGACACTCGACTGCTCGCCTTTCGACACCGACGGAATCACAGCCTCGCTCACGCCAATGTTGTAGTGCTTCGCCGGCACCCAGTTGTAGGCATAACCGCCTTTCACGCCACAGGTCTGCTCCTTGACGGTGAACACCCTCGAGTGCCATTCCTCCGGCAATTGAGGCTTCAGATAATCCGGCAGTTTCGCGAAATCGAAATTAAGGTCCTGATTGTTGTAGGAGAAACCCACGAAGAAAGAGCCCTGGCTGCGCAGCTGCAGTTTGCTGATTGAGAACGCCGCCGCATAGCTGTAGCGTTTGTTGTTGAAAAAATAAACCGCCTCGATGCCCCACGACGACGTGCGCACACCGTCAAACTTCTCATTGATGCCCTTCATGTCACCCACCCGCTTAAGATTCATCCCCACATCATTCTTTATAGAATAAAGGCTTGCTGTAAACAGAGCACACGTAAAATCGAAATTGAACTTCGACTTGCGCCGGTCAACGCCGCCAAACAGCTTGTTGATGTTGAAATCATAGCCGAGCGACACCGCGAGATACGTTATGTCGAAACCGATAGTGTTGGTCGACGGCGAACGCATCTCCACCTTGCAGTCATGGTCAATCAGAAAGCGATTGTCGTCAATCCAACTGTTGGTGCGCAATTTCACGTTCATCTTATAGCCCGTACCTTTTACGTATGCAGAATCGTAGGAATTGAAGAAACGGTCGCCCCAACGATAGGTCTTGACACAGAAACGAGGAAACTTACCCCACTCCGCCACCGAATCAAGTGCAAACGACAATGCCTTGCCCGGAACGGCCACACACACCATCGCTGTCAAAACCATTAAAATTTTCTTGATTCTCATCATTTTTGTTTGCGGACTGCAAAATTACAAAAAATCCAAGACTCCCGAAAAAACAATCTACACAACTCAACAAAAACTGCCGGGACAGCATCCCTTGACAGCATCCCTGCAGATGGGTGACCAACAGCCTTCAACGGCGCATCACACCGAGTTTTCCAACTTCCCGTTTTCCCGTTTTTCAAACCTAAAAATCCTTATTCAGACACAAAGTTTCCCAAAAATATTTTTATTCCACTCATTATAAGCAAGTTAAAAATTAACAATTGCCAAAAAAGTTTCCAAAAATAAAAATTTACTTTGTATTTGAAAAACAATATCTACCTTTGAACCCACAATCCAAAACTGAAATAATTAACCCAAGAATATGATACAGACAGTGATTAAACGCGACGGAAGAGTCGTGGGCTACAACGAAGAGAAAATCAAGGCGGCAATCCGCAAAGCGATGATTACGACGGAGAAGGGCGAGGACGAATCGCTTATCCAGAAAATCACCGACCGCATCGGCATGAACGGCAAAGAGCAAATGAGCGTAGAGGAAATTCAGGACAACGTTGAGCTTGAATTGATGAAGAGTTCGCGCAAGGAAGTGGCAAAACGCTACATCGCCTACCGCGACCAGCGCAGCATCGCACGCCGCGCCAAGACACGCGACATTTTCCTTGAAATCATCGAGGCGAAGTCGAACGACATCACACGCGAGAACGCCAACATGAACGCCGACTCGCCAGCCGGTATGATGATGAAATTTGCCAGCGAGACAACAAAACCGTTTGTCGACGACTACCTCCTCTCACCAGAGACAGCCGACGCCGTAAAAGGCAACTATCTGCACATCCACGACAAAGACTACTATCCGACAAAGAGTCTCACCTGCGTGCAGCATCCGCTCGACAAAGTGCTTAAATACGGATTCTCGGCAGGCCATGGAGAGTCGCGCCCGGCAAAACGCATCGAGACAGCAAGCATCATCGGCTGCATCTCCCTCGAAACAGCTCAGAACGAGATGCACGGCGGACAGGCAATCCCCGCATTCGACTTCTATCTGGCTCCCTACGTACGCTCATCGTTTGTTGAAGAAGTGAAAAACACCGAAGCCATCTTCGGTCAGGACTTCAGCGACCTGTATGACATAAAACTTGACGACTTCATCAAAAAGCCGCTCGACGGACTCGAAGGCAAGGACCGTGCGCTGCAGCACGCCATCAACAAGACCGTCAACCGCGTACACCAGGCTATGGAAGCATTCATCCACAACATGAACACCATCCACTCTCGTGGAGGCAACCAAGTGGTGTTCAGCTCAATAAACTACGGCACCGACACCAGTGCCGAAGGCCGCTGCATTATCCGCGAAATCCTCAACTCAACATACGAAGGAGTGGGCAACGGAGCCACAGCCATCTTCCCTATCCAGATTTGGAAAAAGAAACGTGGCGTCAACTATCTGAAGGAAGACCGCAACTACGACCTGTATAAATTGGCATGCAAAGTGACAGCACGCCGCTTCTTCCCCAACTTCGTGAACCTCGACGCCACCTTCAACTTCCACGAGAAATGGCGCGCCGACGACCCGGAACGCTATCACTACGAAGTGGCTACAATGGGATGCCGCACGCGCGTGTTTGAAAACCGCTTCGGCGAAAAGACATCTATCGGACGCGGCAACCTGTCGTTCTCCACAATCAACATCGTGAAACTCGCCATCGAATGTATGGGCATCCAAGACGAAAAAGAGCGCGTCGATGCCTTCTTCAAGAAGCTCGACAATATGCTTGAAATCACAGCCACACAACTCTGCGAGCGTTACGACTTCCAGAAAACGGCTCTTGCCAAGCAATTCCCGCTGCTGATGTCGAAACTATGGAACGGAGGCGACCAGCTGAAACCCGACCAGACCGTAGAGAGCGTTATCAACCAGGGCACACTCGGAATCGGATTCATCGGCTTGGCTGAATGCCTTGTGGCGCTCACCGGCAAACATCACGGAGAGTCGAAGGAAAGCCAGGAGCTCGGTCTGCGCATTGTGGGCTACATGCGAAGCAAGGCAAACGAGTTCTCTGAACGCTACAACCACAACTTCAGCGTGCTCGCCACTCCGGCAGAAGGCCTTTCCGGAAAATTCACCAAGCGCGACCGCAAGACGTTCGGCATAATCAAAGGCGTGACCGACAAAGAGTACTACACCAACTCAAACCACGTGCCGGTATGGTACAAGTGTAGCCCTCGCCACAAGGCTGAAGTGGAGGCTCCCTACCACGAGCTCACTCGCGGCGGACACATATTCTATGTGGAAATCGACGGCGACGCAACTCACAACCCAGAGGCTATCGCCGACATCGTCGACCTCATCGACAAGTACAACATCGGATACGGATCGGTCAACCACAACCGCAACCGCTGTATGGACTGCGGATATGAAGACGCCACCGACAACCTCGACACATGCCCTAAGTGCGGCAGCCACAGAATCGACAAGCTGCAGCGCATCACGGGCTACCTCGTAGGCACCACCGACCGCTGGAACAGCGCCAAACTGGCAGAACTTAACGACCGCGTGGTTCACAAATAAAAACCACAGATGAGAATAAGAGTATTGGATATTGTTGAAGGCACAAGCGTTGACGGACCGGGACTCCGCACGTCAATCTACCTTGCCGGATGCCACCACCGCTGCCCAGGATGCCACAATCCAGAATCCTGGGCAATGACGGCGGCAGAGAGGCCTCTGTCGACGAGCTACTCGACACCATTCGCTACAACGACTTCAACGTGACCCTCTCGGGCGGAGATCCGCTCTACCACCCCAAAGAGGTGGCGGAACTGTGCCGGCGCATCAAGCAGGAACTGGGAAAAACCGTTTGGTGTTTTACGGGTTTCACTTGGGACGAGATACAAGCCGACCCGGCATTGCAGCTACCGCTGCAATGGATCGACGTGGTGGTCGAAGGACGCTTTATCGAGGCTCTGCGCGACACGCAGCTGCGCTTCCGCGGCAGCCCCAACCAGCGCATCGTCGACGTTGCTGCATCAAAAGGGAAAGCAATTCCGGTGGAACTGACAGAGTATTATTAATCAGACTAAATACACAATCTATAGAATGACGTTTCTACAACAGATACGCGATGGCATCATCGCTTTCAGCGACTTTATATGCGGATATCCGTGTTTGTGCTGCTAATCGGCGGCGGACTGTTTCTGTTCATCTACTCCAAGGCTTTGCCAATCCGTTGGCTGAGCCTTGCGCTGCATTCGCTCCGCGTAAAAAAACAGGGAGAAGGTCAAATAAGCTCATTCCAGGCACTGATGAGCACCATCTCGTCGACCGTAGGACTGGGCAACATCGCCGGCGTGGCGATAGCTCTGGTTGTCGGCGGTCCAGGAGCCATCTTCTGGATGTGGGTTAGCGCACTTCTCGGAATGGCGACAAAATTTTTCGAGGGTACACTTGCCATAATGTATAAGGGCAAGGACGACCGCGACGAAGTGCAAGGAGGACCGATGTATATGATTACCAAAGGTCTCGGCAAACGTATGAAGCCGCTTGCGGTGGTGTTCTCCGTAGCGGGAATGGTGGGCAGTTTTGCCTGATGCAAGCCAACCAGCTCACCGAAGCAATGGCAACCGTCTGCATAAGTCCGCTGCTCGGCATCGCCGACTCCACAACCATGCGCTTCATCATCGGTGTCTGTATCTGCGCCATCGTGTCGGTCGTGGTGCTCGGAGGGCTGAAACGCATAGCCAACGTTGCCACAAAGATAGTGCCCATAATGGTGGGATGTTACTTCCTGATGGTGCTCTACATAATAGTCACCAATCTTGACCTGCTGCCATCCACATTCGCCGCCATCATCAACGGCGCGTTCAACCTGCAGGCAGGCATCGGCGGCATTGTCGGCACAGCCATCATCGGTGCACGCCGCGCCATGTATGTCAACGAGGCAGGTGTCGGTACGGCAGGAATGATGCACGGAGCGTCGATGAATGCCGAACCCGTGCGCGAAGGACTCGTAGCGATGCTCGGACCGGCAATCGACTCTGGACTCGTCTGCACCCTTACGGCAATACCCATCATAATGGCAGGCAACTTCCACACAGAAGGCATTGCCGGACTCTCGATAGCCCTTGAGGCATACGACATCCTCATCCCCGTTGTCGGAAAGTACCTGCTGCTTGTCATGGTTGTGGTGTTTGCCATGTCGACCATGTTCTCCTACTCATACTACGGCTGCAAATGCACGTCCTATCTATTTGGCTCAAAAACACTAAATACTATCTGTATTTCTACCTTCTCACACTTGTGATTTCCAGCGTGATGACCCTCGGTCTGACTGTAAGCGTCATGGACATAGCCTTTGCGGTTATGGCATTTCCGAATATGCTTGCCGTGTTCTGCCTCGCTCCCAAAGTGAAAGAAGAAATCAAGAAATTCAAGAGCCGGAAATAGCGCCACGTCAGAATAACTTAGAATAAAAATTCGTACCTTTGCACAGTTTAAAAAATAGGTATGAAATCATTTCTGCAGATAGAGAATTTGACCAAGTCGTTTGGCGACAGAGTGCTGTTTTCCGATGTTACGTTCGGCATCTATGAAGGCGACAAAATTGGCTTGATAGCGAAAAACGGATCCGGAAAACCACACTGCTGCGAATAATCGCCGGCGAAGAGTCCTACGACTCAGGCAGCCTTGTGTTCAGAAACGATTTGCGCGTAGGCTACTTGAAGCAGCTGCCGGAGCTCGACCCCAACCTGTCGGTAATCGAGGCGTGCCTATCGATCGACGACGAGCCGACGGCAGCCATACGCACCTATGAGCGCGCGCTGGCAAGCGGCGATGCCGACGCATTGGCAAAAGCGATGTCGCAGATGGACGCTGCCGGAGCATGGGACTATGGAAGACCGCATACGCCAGACACTGACGCAACTGAAAATCATCGATATGAACCAGCCCGTCGGTCAGCTGTCGGGCGGACAGGTGAAGCGCGTGGCTCTCGCCAAAGTGGTGATCAACGAGCCAGAGCTGCTGATTCTCGACGAGCCCACCAACCACCTCGACATCGATATGATCGAATGGCTGGAAAGCTATCTGCAACGCAGCCGCATGTCGCTGCTGATGGTGACCCACGACCGTTACTTTCTCGACAAGGTCTGCTCAAAATTGTGGAAATCGACAGCCGTCAGGTGTATGCCTACAACGGAAACTACGACTACTATCTGGAGAAACGCGAGGAACGCCTGTCGGCGCAAAGTGCGGAACTGGCAAAGGTGAAAAACCTGCTGCGCACCGAGCTCGACTGGATGCGCCGCCAGCCACAAGCCCGTGGCTCAAAAGCGAAAATACCGCATCGATGCCTTCCACGACCTCACGCGGCGCTCACAGGTGAGACGCGACGACGCCGACGTGCAGCTGAACGTGAAGTCAACCTACATCGGCTCCAAAATCTTTGACGCTGTGGATGTGACAAAGGCATACGGCGACAAGGTGATACTCAACGGCTTCGAATACACGTTCGCACGATATGAAAAAGTGGGCATCGTGGGCAACAACGGCGTGGGCAAATCGACATTCATAAAAATGCTCCTCGGCGAGGTGGCTCCCGACTCCGGACATTTCGACATCGGCGAGACGGTGAAATTCGGCTACTACAGCCAAGACGGCATACAATTCAACGAGCAGGACAAAGTAATCGACGCCGTAAGACGCATAGCCGAAGTGGTGGTAATCGATGAAAAACGCGCTAACACCGCATCGCAGTTTCTGCAACTGTTTCTGTTCAGCCCCGAAACCCAGCAGAACTACATCTACAAGCTCAGCGGGAGGCGAGAAGCGGAGGCTGTATCTTGCCCACCGTGCTCATGCGCACCCCCAACTTCCTCATCCTCGACGAACCGACCAACGACCTCGACATCACGACTCTCGGCATTTTGGAAGACTACATCACAAGTTCCGCGGCTGCGTGATAATCGTGAGCCACGACCGCTTCTTCCTCGACCGCACCGTCGACCATTTGTTTGTGTTTGAAGGCAACGGCGTGGTCAAGGATTTCCCCGGCAACTATTCCGACTACCGCGAGTGGAAGACGCTCCAGAAAAAAGAAGAGGAAAAGCCGAAGAAAGAAGAGCCCAAAGCTCAACGCCAACAACGCACGTATGCCAACAAGATGACATTCAAGGAGCGCAGGGAGTTTGACTCGCTTTCTGCCGACATTGCCTCGCTTGAGGAAGAAAAGAAGCAAATAGAGGCCGACCTCAGCGGCGCGTCGCTCAGCGTTGACGAGATTACCGAACGGTCAAGGCGCATGCAGGAAATCATCGACGCCCTCGACGAAAAAGAGATGCGCTGGCTCGAACTTTCAGAAAAAGAGCAATAACAAACAATGGTCTACAATCAAAATACAAGCAATCAGCAGGCTGCCGAAAGCACAGCATTCTCCATTCTGGTGTGCGCCGGGCTTTCCCACTTTATGAACGACATGATACAGTCGGTCATACCGTCAATCTACCCTATAATAAAAGACAGCTACGGCTTCTCGTTCGCGCAGATAGGCATCATCACGCTGTTTTTTCAAATGATGTCGTCGATTCTGCAGCCGTTCACTGGATTCTATGCCGACCGCCATCCGCGCCCTTATGCCCTCGCCATTGGCATGTGCTTCACGCTTGCCGGACTGCTGTCGCTCGCCTTTGCCGGCACATTCACACTCATCATCCTGTCTGTAAGCCTCATCGGACTCGGCTCGTCGGTGTTTCACCCCGAAGCGTCGCGAGTGCACAGATGGCGTCGGGCGGCAAAAAAAGCCTTGCGCAGTCAATCTTTCAAGTTGGCGGAAACGGCGGAAATGCCCTCGGCCCGATTCTTGCGGCACTCGTGGTACAACCGTTCGGCCAGCGCTCAATCGGCTGGTTCTCGATTGTGGCTGTCATAGCCATCCTCACGATGCTGCACATCGGCTCTTGGTACAAGCGCCGGCTTTTAAACGCCACATTGCATAAAAAAGCCACACCGCAACCGTTCATCCACCTGTCGCGCCGACGCGTGCATTGGGTTCTTGCAATTCTTGTGGTACTGATTTTCTCGAAATATTTCTACCTGTCATGTATGACAAGTTATTTCACCTTCTTCCTGATTGACAAATTCCACATTTCGGTACAAGCATCGCAGTTCTGCCTCTTCGCCTTTCTCGGCGCATCGGCCATAGGCACACTCGGCGGCGGACTGCTCGGCGACCGTTTCGGCCGCAAATACGTGATTTGGGCATCCATCCTCGGCGCCGCTCCGTTTGCCTTGATGCTTCCGTTTGCGTCGTTCGGATGGACCATCGCACTCGCCATAGTGGTAGGGCTTGTGATTTCATCGGCATTCTCCTCCATAGTGGTCTACGCCACCGACCTTATGCCCGACAAAATCGGTATGATTTCAGGGGTGTTTTTCGGACTGATGTTCGGACTCGGCGGTGTGGGTTCGGCTTTCTTCGGATGGCTTGCCGACCGCACAAGTGTGGAGTATATATTTCTTGTCAGTTCGTTCTCGCCGCTGCTCGGCATCGTGGCAGGACTTCTTCCAAACACGCAGAAAAAGGCCGTCAGTCAACAATAAGCTGCATCTGCAAAGCGTCGACATATCCGCCGTCGGCACGCAGAAGCCAGTCGTGCAAAGTGCCCGCATTGCGAAAACCTGCCTTTTCAAACATCCACAGGCTCGGAGCATTGTCGGCTGCCACAACCGCATACACCTGATGCAGATGAAGCACGTCGCGGGCATACTCCAACAAGAGCGCCATCGCATCCCCGCCTATTCCCTGCCGCTGATATTCACGGTCAATCAACAGTCCGACAGCCGCCCGTCGGTTCACCGGATCGAAATCGAAAAGGTCAATCCATCCCACAGCATTGTCGGCAGTTTCAAGCACACCATCATCCGAAGTTGCTTCTGTGCAAAAATGTCGGCAGTGTAGTTTTTAAGATATTCCCAAATCTGATGGCGCGAGAATGGAGCGTCGCACATCCAAAACGCCACAAGTCGCAATCGTTCTCCCACCGATGAATCACATCGATGTCGGTAGGCTCGAGAGCCCGCAGATAAACCTTTCCGTTGTCAAGCATGTCGGTTTCTACATTTTAGGAGTTATCATCACCTTCGACTCCGACAAATAGGTTGCAAAGTCCATATTCCTGCGCGAAAACCGGTATATCGCCTTTATCGTTTCCGAATAAGAGCATTTGCGGTTGTCAAACACCACAAAAACCCTGCTGCTGAAAAACGGTGTGTGCTCAGGTCGCGCACAATGCAATACTCATCATAAGGCACCTTCAATGCATTTCTGATTTCAAGATATTCATCAGTCACCGCCTCCACATAATCATAGTATTCCACTTCAGACTGCTTTTTGGGCAGCAAGCGGTCCACAAACCTGTGAGCAAGCCCCATCCATGAGCGCAGACTGATGGCAAAGCGTATCACCGCTCCATAGACCAGACTGTAGTGCGGATAATGCTTGCGGAAGAAAATCTGCATAGCCTCGTAGAACACCTTCACATAGCGATATGAATTTTTCTGAGTGCTCTCGCCTTTGTAATGTATTATTGGCGACGGAATATAGTAGTTTGAATAGCCAGCTTTCACAATGCGGTAAGACAAGTCGATATCCTCGCCATACATAAAGAAATCCTCATCAAATCCGCCAATGCTGCGCAGCAGATCGGTGCGTATGAAAATAAACGCACCGCTGAGGATGTCGACACGATGCGGACGGTCGTAAGGCAGATAGCGCAAATGATATTTGGCAAACAGCGGCGATTTCGGAAACAGCGACGACAGTCCGAAAATTTTGCAGAACGACACCCAAGGTGTCGGGAACGCCCGCTTCGACTCCGGCAGAAACCGTCCGTTTCCGTCGAGCATACACACCCCGATACCGCCACAGTCGTCTGCATGCTTGTCGTAGAAATCCATACAGTCGCGCAGCGTGTGGCTGCCAATTATAGTGTCAGGGTTCAATATCAGCGTGAATTTGCCGCGGGCAATGGCGAACCCCTGGTTGTTGGCACGTCCGAAACCGGCATTCTCCCTGTTTTCTATCACAATCACATCGGGAAAACACTTTCTCAAATGTTCTATCGAGTCGTCACCGGAATTGTTGTCGACCACAATAATCTCGCCCGAGAATCCAGCCAGCGCCTCCTTTGCCGAACGCACCGTCTGCTCAAGGAAATACTTCACCCTGTAGTTGACAATCACTATCGAAACGTCTATATCACCGTGTCCTGCTTCCATTCCATTCATTTAGTAGAGTTGTTGAAACTGTCGGTAAACAGCGTGCGGTTCTGGATTGACCGTCCGAGCGTAACCTCATCTGTATACTCAATCTCGTTGCCCACAGCCACACCGCGCGCCAGCATCGTGATCCGCAAGTCGCTGCCGGCAAGTTTGCGGAAAATGTAGAAATTCGTCGTGTCGCCCTCCATCGTGGCACTCAGTGCCAATATCACTTCTTTTACGCCGCCGGCCTCCACCCGCTTCACGAGGCTTTCAATCTCCACGTCCTGCGGTCCGATGCCGTCCATCGGCGAAATCAGTCCGCCGAGCACGTGATAAAGGCCATGATACTGGCGGGTGTTCTCCACCACCATCACATCCTTCACGTTTTCAACCACACAGACGGTCGACGCGTCGCGCGACGTGTCGGAGCATATCGGGCAACGGTCGGTTTCCGATATATTGTGGCACACCGAGCAATAGCGTATGCCCTCGCGCAATTTTATAATCGAATCGCCGAGCGACAACGCGGCAGTCTTGTCCTGACGCAACAGATGCAGAATCAGGCGCAACGCCGTTTTACGGCCTATACCTGGCAATTTGGCCATCTCATTGACCGCATTCTCAAGCAACGACGACGAAAATTCATTTTCCATAACGACAAAGGTAGCAGAAAAAGTTGACAATCTCCACGGCATAGACTCAGGATTTGGCAAATTCATTAGTTTTTCTTTATTTTGTAGACTAATTTTTTACAGAAATGAAAAAATACGCAATCATAGTGGCTGGCGGTTCGGGAACGAGATTCGGCTCGACACTGCCAAAGCAGTTCGTTCCTCTCGGCGGTGTGCCTGTGCTGATGCGCACTATCAAGGCATTCGCCGACTACGACCGGGACATCAACATTGTTGTGGCGCTTCCCTCTGAGCACCTCACGCTGTGGGGCGACCTCTGCGCCTCGCGCAATTTTGACGTTCCCCACAAAGTGGTGGAAGGCGGAGCAAACCGCTTCGAGTCGGTGCGCAACGCCCTGTTTGCCATCAACGAGACAGAATGCCTTGTCGCCGTGCACGACGGAGCGCGTCCGCTTGTCAGCCGACAGGTGATTGCCGCCGGCTTCGAGACAGCGGCACGGTGTGGCACGGCTATTCCCACAGTGCCCGTCACCGACAGCATACGCCAGCTTGACCGCAACGGCAGCCACAACGTGAGCCGCGAGTCGCTTGTAGCCGTACAGACACCGCAGACATTCCGCGTTGAGATTCTGAAAGAAGCCTACACCACCGCCTTCAGCCCGCTTTTCACCGACGATGCGTCGGTAGTGGAGTTCAGAGGCACACCGGTGACTCTATATCCCGGCGATGTGAACAACATCAAAATCACACACCCTATGGACATCAACACCGCCGAATGGATACTCTCCGCCGACAGCAATGAGCAGGCTTGACGAAATAGACATAAAATTTCTGACCGGAGTGGGTCCGAAACGCGCGGAGTTGCTTGCAGAGCAGCTCCACATCCGCACGTTCTACGACCTGCTCTACTACTTCCCGTTCAGATATGTTGACCGCAGCCGGATATTCCAGATACGCGAGCTGGAATCGGGCATGCCGTTCATTCAACTGAAGGGGTGGTTTGTCACGATGACAACCGTAGGCGAAGGCGCGAAGCGCAGAATGCAGGCATTGTTTTCCGACGGCACCGGCACCATCGACGTGGTGTGGTTCAACCGCATAAAATTCGTGGCTGAGAACTACCGCACCGGGGTGGAATACGTGATTTTCGGAAGACCGTCAATTTTCAACGGCCGCTTCAACCTCGCGCATCCTGAAATAGAGACGTCGGTGCCCGGCAACGAGCCGCACGGACTGCGCGGAGCCTACAACATGACCGACAAGCTGCGCAATCGCGGCTTTACATCAAAAACATTCCAGACGCTCATCTCCAACCTGCTGACAAAGACCGCGTTCATTCCGGAAACGCTGCCGCAGACCGTGACCGAACGCTATCACCTGATTCCGCTGCGCGACGCGCTGGAAAATATCCACTTTCCGAAGTCGGTCGACCTTCTCAACAAGGCAAAACTGCGGCTTAAGTTTGAAGAGTTGTTTCTTATCCAGCTCAACATACTGCGCATAGCCAACGGCCGCAAGGCACAGCAGAAAGGCTTTGTCTTCTCTCGCATCGGTGAATTTTTCAACCGTTTCTACAGTGATGTGCTGCCATTCCCCCTTACGGGGGCGCAGAAACGCGTGATGCACGAAATCCGCGCCGACCTCGGAAGCGGACGCAGATGAACCGCCTGCTGCAAGGCGATGTGGGAAGCGGCAAGACAATAGTGGCGCTGATGTCGGCTCTGATTGCCGTCGACAACGGATTCCAGACATGCCTGATGGCTCCCACAGAGATTCTCGCCACACAGCACTATGAGTCGCTCAGCGCCATGGCAGGCAAGATAGGCGTGCGCGTGGAGCTGCTCACCGGTTCCACAAAAAAGAAAAAACGCGACGAGATACACGCCGGACTGACCGACGGCTCCATACACATTCTCATCGGAACACACGCCGTGATTGAGGACAACGTGGAGTTCCGATGCCTCGGACTGGTGATTATCGACGAGCAACACCGCTTCGGCGTGGCGCAACGCGCCCGTCTGTGGAAGAAAAACTTCAATCCGCCGCACGTGCTTGTGATGACAGCCACGCCTATCCCGCGCACGCTTGCCATGACCGTCTACGGCGACCTCGACGTGTCGGTAATCGACGAACTGCCGCCCGGACGCAAGCCGATACAAACCATACTGCGCTACGAGAACAACCGCGAGTGGGTGAACCGGCTCATCGGCCACGAACTGTCGATCGGCCGACAGGCATACATCGTGTATCCTCTTATCCAGGAAAACGAGAAGCTCGAGTTGAAAGCGCTCGAGGAGGGATTTGAATATATCAGAAACACGTTCCGCAGCTACAAAGTGAGCTTTGTGCACGGCAAGATGAACCTGCCGAAAAAGACTGCCAGATGCAGCTGTTTGCCAGCAAGCAGACACAGATTCTTGTGGCTACTACGGTTATCGAGGTGGGCGTCAACGTGCCAAACGCCTCGGTGATGGTGATTGAAAACGCCGAGCGTTTCGGACTGTCGCAGCTGCACCAGCTGCGCGGACGCGTGGGACGCGGAGCCGACCAGTCGTACTGCATCCTGATGACGAAACCCAACATCGCCAAAGAAACACGCCAGCGTCTTGAAATCATGACCGAGACCACCGACGGATTCCGAATCGCCGAAGCCGACATGCAGCTGCGCGGTCCGGGCGACATCGAAGGCACCATGCAGAGCGGCATCGCATTCAACCTGCGCATAGCCAACCTCGGCTCCGACGGTCAGATTCTCAACATCGCCCGCGAGGCTGCCGAGGCAGTTCTCGCCGACCGACCCCAATCTCCAGACGCCTCAAAACCGCATCCTTCGCCGAGCAGCTACACCGCTTTTCAACAAAAAAGTGGATTGGGAGCAAAATCAGTTAAAACGAGGGGAAAGCCGCACCATTTGCAATAGCGACAATCATAACAACACATGCGCGAATCCTAAAAACCGCCATCGCCGAGACGACAAAAGGAAGAAGGCTCAGCCAAAAAGTGGTGCTTAAATAGGCTGGTTTTTTCGGCAAAAATTGTGCTAAATCGATTGTGAAAATCACAAATAATGTGAAAATCAATCGATTTAGCACTTTTACTATTTTGCTGTTTGCAGATAAATATATATCTTTGGAAGTCGTTTAGAAAAAATACAATATCGCAAAACATGGAAAAAACATTAGTCATACTTAAACCAAGCGCTATGCTGAGAGGATTGGCAGGCGAAGTTATCTCTCGCTTTGAAAAGAAAGGTCTCATCATTATCGGCATGAAAATGATGACTCTTTCCGATGAAGTCCTCCGCGAACATTACGCTCACTTGGCAGACAAACCGTTTTTCCCATTAATCGTAAAGTCGATGCAGGCTTCACCTGTAGTTGTGATGTGCCTTAAAGGCCTTGAGGCTGTCGACGTGGTGCGCAAAATGACCGGCGCCACCCGCGGACGCCACGCCGAGCTCGGCACCATCCGCGGCGACCTTTGCATGAGCGGACAGCAGAACATTGTCCACGCCTCCGACTCTGTAGAGAATGCCGAGATTGAAATCCGACGCTTCTTCAAGCCGGAGGAAATCACCGACTACGAGACACCGATGCTCAAGTATCTCTATGCCGACGACGAACTTTAAACATTAAAACAGCAAACCAAAAGAAAACATCGGGACGATGATCATAAACAGGATAACAAAACTAATAGGCATCGGCGCATTTCTTTGCTGCTCGCTGACAATAGCGGCTCAGAAACTGCGTTCAGTTTCTGCCCACAGCAACATGCACCATGACCTCATCGCTTCACAGCGCGACATGAGCGACCAGATAAAGGTGCAGGAGACACGCGAATTCATGAACGAGCTCCTCGAAGACGAACAGGAGCCGGAAATCGACATCTATACCGAAGGCTGGAACAGCAGCCTCGTCAACCCTTACGCCCACCATGCGGTGCCAAACAACGTGCGTATCGATGTGTCTGACTACGCAATGCCTGTCCCTGGCTTCATCACCTCGCCTTACGGCTACCGTCCACGATTCAGACGCCAGCACAAAGGCGTCGACCTCAAACTCAACACCGGCGACACCGTGCGCGCGGCATTTGCCGGAAAAGTGCGTTTGACAAGATTTGAACGCGGCGGATACGGATACTACGTAATCCTGCGCCACGCCAATGGTTTGGAAACCGTATACGGCCACCTCTCGCGCTTCCTCGTGAAGCCGAACCAGACAGTGAATGTCGGCGACCCTATCGCCCTCGGCGGAAGCACCGGACGCAGCACAGGTCCGCACCTCCACTTCGAAACGCGTTTCATGGGCTACGCAATCAACCCTTGCGCAATCTTCGACTTCGCAAACCAGACTACGCATACCGACTACTATACGTTTAACAAAGGCACATACACACAGGCACGCAACTATGCTCCAAGCAGCAGCGTGACATATGCCGAGAAAGCGCACAAGCAGGACAATCCGTATGCCGACGGCTCGCGCCAAACCTACCGCGTGAAGAAGGGCGACACGCTCTACTCCATCGCCAACGCCCACGGCACGACAGTCAACAAGCTTTGCAAACTCAACGGAATCAGCACCAAGAGCCGCATTAATCCGGGAAAGGTGCTGAGAGTAAAATAAAAACAGGACAATAAAACGACATCCAAGGTCAATCAGCCGCGTCCCGACTGATTGACCTTTTTATTAAGAACACTATGGATTCGATAAAACAAATCTACCGCATAGGCCACGGGCCGTCGAGCAGCCACACGATGGGTCCGAAACGCGCAGCAAGCATCTTTCTGAAAAGCGCGGAGGGCAAGGATGCCGACCATTTCCGAGTGACACTCTACGGAAGCCTCGCCGCCACCGGACGCGGCCACCTTACCGATCAGGCAATCATCGACACCCTGTCGCAAAAAGGAGAAGTGGAAATCGTGTGGAAACCCGATGTATTCCTTAAATTCCACCCCAACGGCATGAAATTCGAAGCTCTTGGCACCGACGGCAGCACCGTAGACTCCTGGACGGTGTTCAGTATCGGCGGAGGCACTCTCGCCAACGAGCATTTCAACGAGCAGACAGAGCGCAAAGTCTACGAAATGTCGCACATCAGCGACATCCTCCAATGGTGTGACTCGACAGGATACTCCTTTTGGGAATACGTGGAGCAATGCGAAGGCAAAGAAATAATTGAATATCTGCGCGAAGTGTGGGACACCATGCAGAAAGCCGTGGAACGCGGGCTCAACGCCGAGGGAGTGATGCCCGGCGGACTCGGGCTGCGCCGCAAAGCCCTCACCTACTACGTGCGTTCCGGCGGAATGTCGGGCAGCATGAAAAGCCGCGGACTCATCTATGCCTACGCCCTTGCCGTATCTGAAGAGAATGCCTGTGGCGGACGGATTGTCACCGCTCCAACATGTGGTCGTGCGGCGTGATGCCAGCCGTGCTCTACCACATCAAGACAGCCACGACATCAGCGACGAGCGCATTGTGCGGGCTCTTGCCACCGCCGGACTCTTCGGCAACGTTGCCAAAACCAACGCATCAATATCTGGTGCGGAAGTGGGATGTCAAGGAGAAGTGGGCGTGGCATGCGCCATGGCGGCAGCCGCTGCCTGCCAGCTGTTTGGCGGCACCGAATCGCAAATTGAATATGCAGCCGAGATGGGACTCGAACACCACCTCGGACTGACGTGCGACCCCGTGTGCGGCCTTGTGCAGATTCCTTGTATCGAGCGCAACGCCTTCGCCGCCGCCCGTGCATTCGACGCCAACTCTTATGCAAACTTCACCGACGGACGCCACCGCGTGAGTTTCGATCAAGTGGTCGAGGTGATGAAGCGCACAGGACACGACCTGCCAAGCCTCTACAAAGAAACGTCGCAAGGCGGACTTGCAGCAAATTTTGAAGACTGACAACAGTGCGCAACAATACAAACCAACCATCCGTAAAATTTAACATTTTAACAATTCATAGTTAAACCATCGGACTTTTTCGTGGTCATAGATACTAACAACCCAAATTATAGAATTATGAAACGGATGAATTATTTGGCAATGGTACTGGCTCTGGCATTATCGATGCCGGCTACCGATATGGTAGCACAGCACACCGGCTACCGCGGAGGAACAACCACCGGAAACCCCGGCGGAGGACGCCGTCCCGACAGCAATCCGCAAAGACAACCAGGAAACAACCGTCATAACCGTCCGGACAACAAGCATCATGACCGCCCAGGCAACGACCGTTATGACCGTCCAGGCAACAACCGTTACGACCGTCCAGGCAACGACCGTTACGACCGCCCGAACAGCAGCCACCACGGACATCCGGGGAATCCTGGAAATCCCGGGCATTACGGACATCCGGGGAATCCAGGCTCGACAAACCATCACCACGGATTTCATCCAACGCCACCGCCGCCACGTCCATACCGGCCTATAGTACGGCCAGCCCCGCGTCCAGTGCCGCCGCCTGCGTTCAGACCATGTCCTACCGCACCTATGTTGACCGCCGTGTTCGGACTTCCGTTCGGCATCAGTATCAACATCAGCATCGACAATCTGCGCAGAGACGGATACTACATCGACGGCTACAACAACAACGAGGTTTATCTGAGAAATGTCTATGAGATGAACTATTCGTGGGACGACGGTGTTGTTATCTACGATTCAAGCGGACGAATGCAGTCTGCCAGACTTTATCAGTCGACCTATGGCTACGACTCTTCGCGCTTCGACAATCTATATTCGCAAATATGCAGCCAATACGGATTGCCGGCAACGCAAAATACCGCAACGGAGAGAAAACAGTCACTTGGTATGACCGCAACGGCAGCCACTACGTGCGCTTGCCTACAACCACATGACATCGGACGGAGGATATCCGCGCTACTATACGATTCTGTGCTACGGAATTTAGGTTATTACTATATTTGAAATATGAAGAAGAAAAAGACTCTGAAAAAGTCAGAACAAACTAAACGTAAAAAATTTAATCGCACTCATTGTCGCGCTTGTCATCATCATGGCAGGCGCGGCATTGCTGATTTCTCTGCTGACGGCAAGCGCCGAGCGGGATGGAATGCTGTATGTGCGTCCGGAAATGACAAAAGAGCAACTGACTGACACCATCGCCGCACGATTCGGGAAAAGCATTGCCGACAAAGTGGAATTGCTGACTGCCGTGCGCGACATCGACCCGTCGACACGCATCGGTGCGTACAAGGTGGAAAAAGGAATGAGCGCACTGTCATTGTGGAAGGCACTGTCGTCGGGGGCGCAGACTCCAATTAAATTCACATTCAACAATGTGCGCACGGTGGATGAATTTGCTGAAAATGCGTCGAAACAACTGGCTCTCAAAAAGACGACCTGCTGAAACTGATGACCGACAGCACTTATTGCCAGTCGCTCGGATTCAACCAGCAAACAATCCCAGCAATGTGCATCCCCGACACCTATGAAGTCTACTGGTCGATAACAGCCGACAATCTGCTGAACAAACTGAACTCGGCATACAAGGCTTTCTGGACAACCGACCGCGAAAAGAAGGCTCAGAAATTGGGTCTGACCAAGGTGGAGGTGTCAACATTGGCATCAATCGTTGACTCCGAAACCGCCTATAAACCGGAAAAAGCCACCATAGCGCGGCTATACCTCAACCGTCTTGAGAAAGGCATGAAACTGCAAAGCGACCCGACCGCCAAGTTTGCAGTCGGCGACCCGACCCTGCGACGCATCACGCTGGAGCATATAAAAACGCAGTCACCATACAACACCTACTTCGTGGAGGGATTGCCGCCGGGTCCTATCAGAATGCCTGAGAAATCAACACTCGACGCTGTGCTCAACGCGCCTCAGAACGATTATATCTATATGTGTGCAAAGGAGGATTTCTCCGGAAGCCACAATTTCTCAGCTTCGTATGCCGAACATCAGCAAAACGCCGCACGCTATCGCCGCGCGCTCGACCGTAACGGCATAAAATAAGAGCCGACAGGTTTTATTATAACAACATAGACAACTCCGCCCACAAACATCTCTTGCGAGCGGAGTTGTTTATGATATGCTATTCTGGACACCAACTCGTGATAAAATAGGCGGCGCTTCGGGAAAGAAAATTGAGCAAGCTTGATATTATGCATTCAATTTGCATTATCTTTGCATAAAAATATCTGCGATATGAACAAACCCGATGATTTGATTCTTTTAGGCTCTATGCCAATCCCCGACGCCCACATAGTCAAGGGCGTGCTGGATGAATACGGCATACCTTCGGAAATAGTTGGCGAAACGCTGTCGACAGTGTTCGCCATGCCAGGGACGTCTTTGGGAATGACCCGTATATTCGTTTTCCGCCGCGATATTGAAAAGGCACTCGAAGTGCTTGACAAACAAAAAAACGACAATCCAAAACAATGAGAATATTAAAATACGCACTGTCATTCACGCTGCTGGCTGCAATGGCTGTCACAGCATCCGCCCAAAACTACTTCAACAGCCGCTCTCTGGCAAATAAGTTGAAGAAAGGGACAACACCTGAATGCGAAATCGTCGCTGTGGACAATTCGGAATCTCTTCTTCACACCGCCGACTCCATTGCCGCCCTCTCCGACATCAACCGCCCAAACATCATGTTTCTGCCAGTGGTGTTCACGTCATACAAGATGATGCAGCCGATGGCTCTGGAACAGCCCCGACACTGTCGCATCGCTGACAAACACGAAATGCCGACAATAGAAATCGACAATGAATGGATTGAAAACCTCTCTTGGCGAAACCGCTTCGAGAACGAGCATCTGCAACGTCTCGCCGTGGAATCGCCATGGCTCGTCCCCTACAACCTGAGCATGCTGCCCGAGCCTCCGAAACAATATGAGGCGAAACTCGACGTGAAGAAAAACATCCTTACCATCGAGGTGCGCAAACTTGAAGTTCCGGAAGCCGCTCCCGAACATGATTTGAAACGCAAAAACTGGATACACGCCTTCGACGCCACGCTACAGTTCTCACAAGCGTATATGACCGACAACTGGTATCAAGGCGGCGAAAAAAACATCAACCTTCTGGCTCATCTGTGGTACAATTTGAAACTGAACCAAACACTGCACCCCCGCTTGCTGTTTGACCCTGACCACGCAATACAAACTCGGTGTCAACTCGCTCCCGCCGACGAACTGAGAGGCTACAACATCAATGAGGATTTGTTTCAATTGAACCTGCAGTTCGGTGTCAAGGCTACCAAAAAGTTCTACTACAGCATGAACATGCAGTTCAAGACACAGCTGCTGCAAAACTTCCAGACCAACACGTGGAAGATGACGCGTCGCTGCTCACTCCGGGCGAACTCAACGCCGGTATCGGTATGGCATACAGCACAAAGAACAAACGTGGCAACGTGGCGTTCGACGCCTCGCTGTCGCCACTTTCCTACAATATGAAAATGTGGCGCGCCAACTACAAGCTGCTCGACGACAACGGCGAAATGCTCCACCCCGACAAATTAGAGCATCAGGTCGGTTCGAGCGGCGAGGTGAAATTCGGATGGGCAATGACCCGCAACATCTCGCTCAGCTCGCGCATATTCGCGTTCTCCGACTATTCGTATCTGCAAGGCGACTGGGAAACCACTCTGAGCTTCTCAATCAACAAATTCCTGTCAACGCAGATTTATGCCCACGTGCGCTTCGACGACTCACAGAAGCTTTCCGACAGCAACAATTCTCATTGGCAATTCAAGGAAGTGTTCAGTTTCGGCCTTCAATATAAATTCCGATAAATGCGCCTCGCTGCCGCCTGCATACTGTCTGCATTCATTGCCTGCTTCCAATGCGCAGCGGCAATTGAAATCCCCGACACAGCGACGGTGCTGCCGGGCTATGCCTCGCGCATCGACGCCACGCGCAGAATCCTCGACGGAACGACCGACAACCTGACCGGACTATGGAACTATCCAGAGGAACAAATGGTGGTGGCAATCAGGAAATCATCGGAATTCAACTATCAGCTTATTGCCGTAGAGGCGGAAAACGAAGCCATCGACTGCGGCACCGTAATCGGCTATCTGACCACAACGGCAAACAAATCAAAGATGCGGATGTGGCTCTACTCTGTGGTCGACGGTGACAAGCTGACATCTCCTGTGGAATGCGTGGCAGAACTGGGCGACGGATCGATACTCATCCAAAAACGACGTCTGAAAATGCACATATCCGTAAACCTGACGCGTTTTTCTGCCATCGGTGTTCGGAGGAGTGAGAGTTTACCCTCAAATCCAATCGACCGAAATAACACCCGGCCTCCACAAAAATTGAAGACAAAAAAGAAATCTTAATATTCTAAGACTATGCGTCAAGCGTTTATCATACTCTCTGCAGCCATTGCCCTTTTGGCGTCGGCCAAAACCAACACCACACGTCCTGTGGCAGGCATCTCGGAAAAGACATTGTTGATGAAGACAATCAATGCGGAAAACGACACCGCTTCGTTTGCCGACAAAATAATCCTGTCGGGCTACAAGAAGACGGTCAACGACGCGTTTGAGTCGTTCTTTGTCGACAACCAGACGCCTTTCCTCATTTCACACCTGACGCTGAAGTTCCAGTATACAAACGCACTGACCGGACAAATCATAAAAGAAGCAACCTATGAAGTGCCATGCGACATTCCTTCCGGGCAAATGCGGCAGCTGAGCATCCGCACTTTCGACAAGCAGCACTCCTTCTACTATGCAAACTCACGCAAGCCCAACCGTCCGGCAACACCCTACAGCATAAGCTACAAACTTATGGCATACGACATCCGCATCACAGTGGAGAAGTAGGCGTCACTTTTTCATTTTATGCAATTTGGAAATTGCACGCATATCGCTAATTTTGCACTATAGTTGCCAAAACAACAATAGTTTATTTGTAAATGACAGATTCCACGAAACAAGCAATGCAGTGGGAACGCCTCATCTGCAACAAGCGGCTCGGAATGGAGCGCTACCGCACCTCGTCGGCACAAACGCGCAGCGATTTCCAGCGCGACTTTGACCGGCTTGTCTTTTCATCCCCTTTCCGCCGATTGCAGAACAAGACGCAAGTGTTTCCGCTACCTGGCAGCATCTTTGTCCACAACCGTCTGACACACAGTCTGGAAGTGTCAAGCGTGGGCAAATCGCTCGCCAACGAGGTGTATATCCAGCTGCAACCAAAATATGCAGGCACTGCCGCCGCCGAGAAGCTCAGCCACATTGTTGAAATTGTAGGCGCCGCATGCCTTGCCCACGACATGGGCAACCCCCCTTTCGGACACTCCGGCGAACGCACCATAGCGACATACTTCTCAGAGGGGCGTGGACAAGCCATTAAGCCTCTGCTCTCCGAAGCCGAGTGGAACGACTTTGTAAACTTCGACGGCAACGCAACTCATTCCGCCTGCTCGCCCACCAATTCCGCGGACGGCGCGAGGGCGGACTTGCCATGACCTATTCATCGCTCGCTGCCATCGTAAAATATCCATACACGTCGACAACAACACCAAAACACGGCAAATTCGGATTTTTCAAGTCAGAACTCGACTGCTTCCGCATGGTTGCCACCGAGCTCGGGCTCATCGAGAAATCGGCCGACGTGTTTGCACGCCATCCGCTTGTATATCTGATGGAGGCTGCCGACGACATCTGCTATCAGGTGATGGACATAGAGGACGCCCACAAGCTTAAAATCTTAGGCATCGAGGAAGTGACCACATTGCTCACCGGATTTTTCAATCCCGAGCGCTGCAGGCACATAACCGGTGTGCTTGACAACATCGACGACGACAATGAGAAAGTGGCATACCTTCGGTCGTGTGTGGTGGGAGAATTGGTTGGCGAATGCGCAAAAGTGTTTGTCGACAACGAAGAATGCATCCTAAACGGTGAATTTGAGGGATGCCTGATCGACCACATATCGCCGGTGGCACGCAACGGCTACGCCGAATGCTCACGCACGGCTTGGAGAAAAATCTACAACTCGCCCGACGTTGTCGACATCGAACTTGCCGGAAACCAGATTATTACGTTTCTGCTCGACCGGCTGATTGACGCAGTGCTGCTTCCTGAAAAGAACTATTCTCGCCTGTTGCTCAGCCGCATACCACACCAATACGACACCAGCTCGCCGACAACTTACGGCAAGATACAATCAGTGCTCGACCACATCTCCGGCATGACCGACGTCTATGCCCTTGACCTTTTCCGCAAGCTCAACGGCTTGAGCCTGCCGGCAGTATAAACAATATCAAAACTATGTACTTGAGAAGACTTTCAACCACAATAATTCTTATCACCATGACTGCGATCGCAGCCATGGCATACAGCATTGAGGAAATACCCAACGTGCACCTGACCGACAAGACCCAATATGTGTCCAACCCCGACGGAGTGCTGCGCCAAGCCACCGTCGACAGTCTCAACCGAAGCATCGCCCACATTTGGCAGTCATCGTCGGCTGAAGTAGTGGCAGTGGTGGTCAACTCTATCGACGGCAACGACATCGACGACTATGCAACGGCACTGTTCCGCCATTGGGGCATCGGAAAGAAGGACAACAACAACGGCGTGCTGGTGCTTGTCAGCACAGAAGAACGCAAAGCCGTGATACGCAACGGATACGGAGCAGAGGGCATTCTCCCCGACATCATCTGCGGACGCATAATCCGCGACAACATGGTGCCGCATTTCCGCGAAGGCGACTACGACAGCGGTATGCTTTCAGCGGTCGCCCGCATCGACTCTCTGCTCACCACCCCCGGAGCTGTGGATGAACTCAAATCAAAATACAAAAACGACGAGCTGCGAGGGAACTACCACCCATTCTACGGCTATCTGGCTCTGGCAGGGTCCGCAGCCGCAATCCTGCTGCTCTATGTGCTTTTTCTCGCATTCACACCGAGCATCAAAAGCCGTTTCGATCGCTACAACCGTCTTAACAAAATCAAACTACTGTACATCTGCGCCACATTCTTCACTCTCGGCATGGCACTGCCGGCACTGATTGTGTTGCTCGCCACAATGCACTATTGCCGCAACAGACGGCGTATATGCCAAAACTGCCACTCCAAGATGCACAAACTGCAGGAAGACGAAGACAACAAATATCTGACTCCGGCACAGGATCTTGAAGAACAGCTCGAATCGATAGACTACGATGTGTGGCTCTGCGACACGTGCGGCGAAGTTGACGTGTACCCATTCCCCAACAAGCGCACCATATACAGCGAATGTCAGCAATGCCACGCCCGCACATCGTATCTTGAAAGCGACCGCATTTTCTCACAGCCAGACACCACCAGCTGCGGCTACGGTATGCGCACATACATTTGCCGCAACTGCGGAAAGAAATCGGAAATCTACTACGAAATCCCCAAGACTGCTGCACCTGTGGTAATCCTTCCGATGGGTGGCGGCTCCAGAGGTGGTGGCTTCGGAGGCGGAGGAAGTTTCGGAGGAGGCTCCACCGGTGGAGGAGGCGCTTCTGGAGGCTGGTAGAAAGCAACTTAAAAGACGAAAGACAAACAACCAACTATTTTATATTATCTATGAGACAATTATTGATTGCTTGCGTGGCACTGGCGGCAGCATTGCCAGCAGCGGCACAGACCACAAAGGAGGAAATGCTGGCTTCTCCTGAGAAAACAGCCGGCGTGTATTATGCCTATCCGGCTCCAGAGTCAACAGACCACTACACAAAAGCACCCAAAGGCTACACTCCATTCTACATCAGCCACTTCGGACGCCACGGCTCCCGCTACCTGATCAGCGACTCGGAATACACCAACCCGATGGAGACACTCGAACGTGCCGACAAAGCCGGCGCCCTCAGTCCGTTGGGCAAAGACGCACTCAAACGACTGCACGAAATCTATGCAGAGGCAGCCGGACGCAACGAAGACCTCTCACCGCTCGGCGTGCGCCAACACCGCGGTGTGGCAGAACGTATGCTCACCGCATTCCCTGAGGTTTTCAAGGGCGACCGTTCCATCGAAGCCCGATCATCAGTAGTGTTGCGCTGTGCCATGAGCATGGCGGCATTCGGCGACCGACTCAAGGAGCTCAACCCCAATTGAAGATTCCTACGAGTCGTCGCAGAAATACATGCCTTATCTGACCGGACGCACCGACGAGGCCAACGCTTTCTGCGGGAAGAAGGGCATCTGGCGCGCCGCCTACAATAATTTCCGCGCGTCGCAGACCAATGCCGACCGCTTTATCGCCGCTTTGTTTGCCGACAAGCAGTATGCCAAACAATATGTAGAGTCAAAAGAACTTATGTGGCAATTCTACTGGGTTGCAGCCGACCTCCAGAACATGGAGACACCGATACGTCTTTACGACCTGTTCACCAGCGAGGAGCTGTTTGACCTGTGGCAGTGCTTCAACTATCAGTTCTACTCCACCTGCGCAAACCACGCCGACTCAAACGGGTCTGTCCGCGACAGCTCGAAACCGCTGCTCCGCAACATCATTGAGAGCGCCGATGCAGCTATCGCCAATCCGTCGCAGGCAGCCACTCTCCGTTTCGCCCACGACTCCAACATCACTCCACTCGCTGCTCTGATGGGCATCGAGACCTACGATGTGGCATGGCGCGAACCGGAAACTCTCTATCAGCACTGGACCGACTTCAAGGTTTCACCAATGTGCGCCAACCTCCAAATCGTGTTCTTCAACAAGAAAGGCGGCACAACCGACGACATTCTCGTAAAAGTGCTGCTCAACGAGCATGAGGTGCATATCCCAGTAGCCACCACCCAGTTCCCTTACTACCGCTGGACCGACGTGCGTGCCTACTATGCCAACGTTGTAGGAATGTAGAAACAGCACGGGGTTTCAAACGACCCAAAACATAACGAATAAGACACGCCTCTGCAAAAGTGACGTGTCTTATTTGCTTTATCACCATCAATCAAACTCCCCCATCAACCATTTAAGAGCATTTATCCTCTTAATTCCGTCATAGTCGGCAGAAGGATCGTCGTCAAGAGTAAGTATATATTTCGGATATTGGTCGCTTATACGCTGCAGCGATGCCAGTTCCCGTTTCAATGTCATTTCATCCCCTACCGTTGCCGCCACTTGATAATAAACAATATTGCTTTCATCAATGGCAACAAAATCCGCCTAAAGTATCAAACTTAGGTTAAATCTATTAAAAAAACTCAAGCAAATCTTATATCTTACCAACTATTAATACCTTTGCACGCAATTTATAATCAATATAGTATTGTAAAAGTCTCCAGCTAAGGAGTCATTTTTACCTGCTAAGATTATTCTTATTCAAAAGGATAACTTATTATTTAAGAGAATAAATATGAAAGAAGAAACAGAAAGTTCAGTAGTCTGCCATCATCATCGAGTAGGTTCCTGGGATTGCTCATAACATTAGGCATCGTGCTTGGAGATATCGGAACATCACCCCTCTATGTGATGAAGGCCATCCTCCATACAGGCGAAACCATCAACGAGAGCTCTATCCTGGGCGCATTGTCCTGCATCATCTGGACACTCACCCTTCAGACCACCATCAAATACGTATGCGTGGCACTGCGAGCCGACAACAATGGCGAAGGAGGCATTCTTGCCCTCTATGCCCTGCTGCGCCGACTCAAGAACAAGTGGATTTATTTATTGGCTATCATTGGCGCAAGCACCTTGCTGGCAGATGGAATCATTACCCCAGCCATCACGGTTACCACAGCCATCGAAGGACTCGAAAGCATCAGTCCCAACCTACCGGTCATCCCTATCACCCTTGCCATTATCACGATCATCTTCTTCGTGCAGCGCTTTGGCACCGAAAGTATAGGCAAGTCGTTCGGAGTCTTCATGCTGCTATGGTTCCTGCTGCTGGGCGTGACGGGAGCTTTCAGCATCGCGTCTTATCCATTGATACTGAAGGCTTTCAATCCCTATTATGCAGCCATACTGTTGGCCAAATCACCAGAATGGTTCTTGATTCTGGGAGCCGTATTTCTCTGTACCACGGGTGCTGAGGCACTTTACTCCGACCTAGGACATTGCGGCAGGAAGAACATCGCCATCAGCTGGGGTTTTGTTAAGACCATGCTCATTCTCAACTATCTAGGACAGGGAGCATGGGTGCTGAACCATGTGCCGACAGCATTGTCCGTGAATCCATTCTTTTCCATCATGCCGCAGAGCCTACTGTTCTTCTCCATCATCATGGCCACGGGTGCGGCAATCGTTGCGAGTCAAGCACTTATCAGCGGAACCTTCTCCATATTGAGCGAAGCCATGAACCTGCACTTCTGGCCCCGCATGCGAATCAAGCATCCTACCCATGTAAAGGGGCAGCTCTATATCCCGATGATCAACCTTGCCATGTACATCGGCGTGGTTATCATCATCCTGCTCTTTCGCGACTCCTCGCACATGGAGGCAGCCTACGGACTCGCCATCACCATCACCATGCTGATGACCACCCTGCTGCTCGGTTTCTATCTGCACAGCAAAGGCGTGTCGCGAATCCTCACGATATTGTTTATGGGCGCATACTGCACCATCGAGGTCATCTTTCTGACAGCCAACCTGTCGAAGTTTCTCGCAGGAGGATGGTGTACGGTGCTCATAGGCGGCATACTGTTCCTGATGATGTATGTATGGGTGAGAGCCATGAAGATACGCCGCCATTATATCAGCGCCAAACCTCTGGACGACTATTATCAGATTATCTCCGACATCAAGACCGACGAGAGCATTCCCAAGTACGCCTCCAACCTTGTCTATATAAACCATGCCAACCAGGAAGGTACCGTAGACGACAAACTGCTCTACTCAATCATCAACAAGCAGCCTAAACGTGCAGACCATTACTGGCTTATCAACATGGAGTTTGCCGATACACCAGACACATTGGAATACAGCTGCGAAACCCTTGTGCCCGACACGCTTTACAGCATAACGATGCACATAGGTTTCCGCATAGAACCACGTGTGAGTCTATATCTGCGACAAGTGGTGGAAGATCTTGTGGCAAGCAAGAAGGTGGATTTAAGAAGCACCTATCCTTCGCTTCGCAAAAACAGAATCCCTGGCGATTTCCGATTCATCATCATTCATCGCATATATTATCCGGAGAGTTCCGGCAACCGCCAGCAGAACTTGTTGATGACTTTATACGCTCTTATCAGTAAGATAGGTATCGACGATTCAAAGGCATTGGGTCTCGACACTTCTATGGTGGTGGTAGAACGTGTGCCGCTCATAATCGACCAAAGCAATAGAAGCGTCAGGCGCATCATACAAATTGCGGAAGAAAAGTAAGTCCTGTCACAGGATAATATCCTTTCTTTTGTTGAAATACACAAGGTTCATTCAGCAAATCAAAAGTATTATATCTTAAATGTTGTAGATTTGTTGAAAGAGTATGATGATAAAGCTGTTGAAATTATTGCAAAAAAGGCAACACAAAAAATAGGATTTTCTGAAGAAGAAAGTATAAAATGCAAATAAACTGTGTTAAACCATCATTATTATAGCTTGACACAGTTTATTTTGCACTCTGTTCTATGAAGTTTTATCTATGCAGAAATATCTGTAGCCGTGTTTTACACATATACGGATATGTTGCTCATTAAAGGGTTTCTATAAATTTCTTAATACTTTCAAACTTATGTCTTGTATCTTGTAACATATCTTCTGAATTTATAGAACTCGAATAATAGTCACAAATCTGTCCATAATTTTCGTTATGCGCTAATTTTGCAGAGATTAGACCTATTATACATTGAGTATCAAATCCTGAACAGTTCGGATTTTGTTTATTCAGAGGTGGAGTATTGTACATCTTATCTATTGCATAAACATTATTGTTCGTCTCTAAATATTCCAAGCCAAATGATACTAAATTTATCATTTCTTTTTCAGTATTTTCTAAATCTCTTTTATTAAAAATAATAAATCGGTCTTGTCTATCATATTGTAATTGCCATTTTGAATCCTCAGTATATGTTCCATCATAAATTTTTCTCAACAGCAAGAGATTTATAAATGCTGTGTAATTTAAATGAAAACCATTGGCTTCGCAAATAGAATGAATCATTTTATTTTTTATTTGCACATTATGGAAATAGATGAATTTCATCGCCCCATGAGTTATAATCAAAAGAAAATTGACTCTCATTATTTTCGTCATTCTTCTTTAGATCAAATTTCGTCTTATTTACTTTGAACCCATGGTTCAAGACACAATGGGCTCAAAGTTGTTAATAATTTCGTTTTTTATTTCAGATATTTTCATAATTCTTCCACATTAACATGAGAAACTTTTGTTTTTGTTGAGCCTGCATTTATTTTAGTCCCTTTTATACCAAGTCTCTCTGCTTTATGATAAGGGGAAAGTACGTATTTTTTATAAGTGATTGAGAATGAGGTAAGTTTTATCTCATAAAAAGAAGAGGTTACGAATTAGAAATAAACAGAATGTAGCATTCTGCTGTGATTTGCATAACCATCCTAAGAACTCTTTCGTTTGCAAAGGTACGATATTAAATCGGGGATAAAGAATGTTTTAAAATTTTTTATCCCCGATTTTTTGCTTGGATAAATCTGTTTTTATTAAACCATATTCTTCTCTATTCTTTGCTATATCCATTTCAATCCATTCAAACTTATGTTAAGCAATTGCCGACCTTTAATATTGAATTTCTTGACCTCATAGACAAAAAATGTTTCACACAAGGCAGACAAGTAGCGTTCCACTGTTTTTCTGGTCAATCTTCCTCCCATCAGCAGTCATTATGTCAGCGATACGTTTTGTCGAGAAGAACCGAAAGTTTTAGGCGTGACGCTCCTAAAACTTCCAAAAATCTCATAGTTTTAGGATTGCACGTCCACTTTTTTAGAACCCGGCATAGATAAACGGGGCTACATAGGCGGCACTGAACTCAATGATGAGCTGCAACAACAGGCAAAGCAGCAATAATTTGCCAAACCAACGCATCCCGACAAAGCGTTGCTCCGCCCACTCCGACATCCGGTCGGGCAGGAATATAAGCACATAGGCAGCAATCAGCATCAGCGTCCATACGGCACGTTCCCGCACGAATGCCTCGATTACTTCCGGTCTGAAATCCGTAAAAATGCGACAGAACATCACCGCCGTGTCGGCAAGCGAGACGCAACGGAACGGAAGCCACATAACCGTGACAAAACAAACGTAGCGGCTATCCACACCTGCCGCGGCGCACGCAACCGCGACACCAGCGGTGAGAATGCCTTCTGCACAACCAATGCCATGCCGTGTGCCAACCCCCAGACCACAAACGTAAAGCCGGCGCCATGCCATGCCCCGCCCACAGCCATTGTCAGCAACAGGTTGAATCTCGTGCGCCACCGTCCGCAGCGGCTGCCTCCAAGCGGGATATAGATATAATCGCGCAGCCACGATGACAACGAAATGTGCCATCTGCGCCAAAACTCCGTGATGCTCACCGACTTATACGGTGAGCGGAAATTGAGCGGCAATTCGATGCCGAGCGTGCGGCTCATGCCGATGGCGATGTCGGAATAGCCCGAGAAATCAAGATATATCTGCGCGCTGTAGCCCAGCAGCGCGAGCAAAGCCTCTGTGCCGCTATAGCCGGCAGGATTGTCGAAAACAAGGTTGTTGAACTGCGCCAGATAGTCGGCCACCACCGCCTTCTTCAGCAGTCCTTTCATCATCAGAAACAGTCCGGCATACAGCATAGGGGGTGTGATGCGGCGGTTGCCCTCCAACTGCGGAAAAACTCCGCCGCGCGCACAATCGGTCCAGCCACAAGCACCGGGAAATATGTGAGATAAAACACATAATCGAGCATACGCCGCGGAGCGATTATCACGCCACGGTAGACATCGACCATATAACTGACCGAACGGAACGTGTAGAACGAGAATGCCCACAGGGACAACGAGGTCTGTCAGCCGGAAGTTGCACCTACAATCGATGCCACCGACTGCATCATTCCCCCGTCGCACTTAAACCACACAAGCACTCCCACCGACAACAGGACACTGCAAACGAGCAATGCCCGACGGCGGCTGCGACTGCGGATATGCGACAACCATACCGACAACCAATAGTCGACCACGGCTTTGACAAGCACCGACAATGCAATCAATCCGCCCACCTTATAGGCAAACAGCAGACTGAATGCCACAACAAACGCCATCATTGCCGACCGCCGGCGATAAAGCAACCCATAGATTGGATAAAACACAAGAAGCACCAGCCAGAAAGCCTCGCTGTCAAGAAATGCGCCAAAGGTGCTGGATATGTCGGTGAGCCGGTCAATCATCAGGTGTAAGAACTATGGTTTTTCACTGGTTTGGCACTGCGTTTGTGCGGAACGTCAAGGCGCATCGGGCATACCGATTTTGTGGAAATCCACACCGCCACACTGTCCATCCACACCGCCGCGGCTTCGCGCGTCGGATGAGCACCGTCGGAAGCGCGGTCAAGACTAAGATTTGAAGAAAGGAAGAAATGCCCGTTGCCCACCTTTCCGGCAATCAGGCGGTTGATGCCCGTGTCTGGCTTCCAGTTTGGAGGACCGATCCAGACAAATGGCAATCCACCGATATCGGCAATGATGGAGTCGACCATCGCCGCACGGCTGCGTTCCACATTGCGCAAAAACAGCTCGTTGCCTCCAAGGCACACCACAATGTAACCAGGTTTGAATTTTTCAATATATGCCCTCAGCTTATGTGTCGCGCCCCATTTTTCGGTTGTCGACCCATACCAAATCACCGTGTAAAGCGAATGCCCGTTTTCTTCGGCATAGGCAGCCAGACGCGGCGACAATCCCTCCAACATGGAATCGCCCACAAAGAGCAGCGTATACTTGCACGTATCGGTTGCGGCAACGTTCTTTTCAGACACGGCAACACTCCTGACGGCTTGACCGCCGACTTCGGGAGATGTCTTTACCTTAGCCATCTGATGCCCGAAAATCCGCAAGTCGTCAAACGTTGACAACAGCATAATCACGGCAAATGCCGTTGCCAACAATGCCCATAATCGCGCGTATGGCCATTTCATGGTCTTCTATATATTATGGGGACACAGCCCCTCGTTTCCTTGTCAATCCACGGTCGTCACCCTATTTGCCGTTTTTAATCTCAAGCGCTTTTATTTCAGCACGTTTGATGCTCTCGGGATTATTCTTGTCGATGCCGTATTTCTCCGGCGCAGGAATGCGCAGCTCGGCTCCGACAGGCAAATTGTCGGGATCGGTGATTATATCTTTGTTGTCTAAGTAAATGTATACCCAGAAAGCGTAATGTCCGTAGAATTTGCGGGAAATGTTGCTCAGATATGCCGTATTGGTAACCTTGAACGTCTGTTCAGCCTTCTTGCTCTCCTTCTCCGGCTCAGCCGTTTTTTCCTCAGACTGTTCCTGCGGCTTCTCCACTGCAGCCGTCGAGTCGGAATCCACCGCAGCCACCTTGGCAGTGTCATCGGCAATTACAGCAGGCTGAGACGACGGTTTTTGACAACTCCGAAGCAGACAGAACCACGCAACGGCGGCTACAACCGCAGCCGTCACGAATCCGGCAAGGAATCCCCAAGCGAAACGGCATCCGCCACGTTTCGGCTGTGGCTCATCATCATATTCTTCCTCCACTGTTTCCTCCGCTTCTTCGGCAGTTTCTTCCGCCTCTTCTTCAGCAGTTTCCTCCGCCACAGTCTCATCATCGGCGTCAGCCTCAGCAGTGTCTTCTTCTTTTTCCTCTTCGCTGTCAGCCTCACTCTCTTCAAGCCCGTCAGTCTGACTTTCCTTTTCCTCCGGCTCCGCTCCGTCGGCAGGATTCTCATCCGCCACGTCCTCTGTTCCGGCTGTCTCATCAACAGTTGTCGCCGTCTCCTCTTCGGCAGCGTCAGGATTCTCATCCTCCGCCACTGGCTCATCGCCGTCGAAATCATCGGCAAGCTCTATCGCCTCAAAACAATCAAACGCACTGTTGATTGCAGCGGCCGTATCCGGGTCGGCAACAAAGCGCACCTCGCCGCCATCCACATCGAAGCGGCCCACACCTTTAAGCGTCACCGACTCACCATCCATCAGCCGTTCGGCAACAATGGCAAACAATTCTTTGACAAAAGATTGGCACAAAGCCTCCGACGTGTCAGTCTCATGCGACAACGCCTTGACAATGTCCTGCAACACAAGTACTCGGTTACTCATCGCCGGCTTCTCCTTTCTCCGCAATGCGGGTTTTAAGCCGAGTGCCCGGCACAAACGTCATTCTTATTTCGGGCGGATAAAGCATCCTGCGTCCAGAGGTGGAATCCACCTCCACACGCTCCATCAGCTTCTCTCCCTCAAACTTGCCGAAACCCGGCACAGCGACCGTCTCGAGAGCGCCGCAATGCTCCTTCAGCAAAGAGGCAAAACCGTCGGCAAGAGCCTCCACATCAGCCTCTCCACGCTCCAAGCGGCGTGCCAGTTCAGCGACAATATCCTTATGTTGCATTTCTTTTTTTTCCATTGTAATGCAAATGTAGTGTTTTTCCACGAACCTGCAAAATGGCAGTCACCTCGTGACACAACGACCGCCACAACCGCCATATTGACACCATCCGCACGCTGGCACATTTTTGGCAGAAACCAATAGTGACCGCTTGAAGGAGCGGCAAGTAAACAACTGACAAATAAATATATAAAAACATACAACTATGATGTCCGAAAAATTACAAAAAGAGCTTAACGTGCAGATCAATGCTGAGATGTGGTCTTCAAACCTTTATCTTTCAATGGCATTTTATCTGAAAAACAAAGGTCTTGACGGATGCGCCAACTGGCTGATGAAACAGTCGCAGGAAGAACTTAACCACGCTTACGAGATTGCCGACTACCTGAGCAAACGCGGAGAGAAAGCAGAAGTAGGTATGGTCGATGTCGTTCCTACAGGCTGGGGCGATGTGGCAGAAGTGTTTAAAAACGTCTATGACCACGAGTGCCACGTGTCGAAACTCATCGACGAGCTCGTAGATGTGGCATCGGCAGAAAAAGACAAAGCCACCCAGGATTTCCTTTGGGGATTTGTCCGCGAGCAAGTGGAGGAAGAAGCCACTGCAAGAGACTTGGCAGAGAAATTCGCAAAAGCCGGCGAAGCTGGCATCCTCTTCCTCGACTCTCAGCTTGCGCAACGCAAATAAACGCATGAGAAAATAGAAGCATAAAATTGGTTTGGGGCGGGATTCATCCTTTTGGTTGAGTCCCGTTTTTTTTTATTACCGGTCACTCCACCCGGTAATTTTTCATCAAAGGACTCAAATATTCCGCAAATTATGACTAAATTTGCGGAAACATCTAATTTGGCTTTATGATCAACTTCGAATGCGACTACACCGAAGGAGCGCATGCAAGCATCCTTCAACGACTTGCAGAGACCAACATGGAGCAGACCCCCGGATACGGCAAAGACCGCCACTGCGAGAATGCACGCCAGATTATCCGACGCGTCTGCAATGCCCCCGATGCCGATGTGCATTTTCTCGTCGGCGGCACACAGACAAACAAAACCGTCATAGCCTCCATTCTGCGTCCATACCAGGGAGTGATATGTGTGGAAACCGGACACATCGCCGTGCATGAGACCGGTGCCATCGAGTCGACAGGACACAAAGTAATCACCGTGCCAGGCATCAATGGAAAAATCACGCCACAACTGATTGAGCAGGTGTATCGCCGCCATTTCGACGACAAAGGGTTGGAGCACTGCGTGCAGCCAGGAATGGTCTACATCACGCAGTCGACCGAAGTGGGTACGGTCTACCATCTCAACGAACTTGAAGCCATCAGCGCGATGTGCCGCAAGCTTGAATTGCCGCTGTTTCTCGACGGAGCACGTCTGGGCTACGGACTTGCCGCCAGCGACAACGACACGTCGCTCGCCGACATCGCTCGCCTCTGCGACGTGTTCTACATCGGTGGAACAAAAATCGGCGCACTCTTCGGCGAAGCTGTTGTCATAACCAACCCGTCAATCACGCCGGGATTCAGATACATGATAAAGCAAAACGGCGGACTGCTTGCCAAAGGGCGCCTGCTCGGCATCCAGTTTGAGACGTTGTTTGAAAACGACCTTTACATGCAGCTGTCGCGCCACGCCGTGGAACAGGCGATGCGCATACGCTGCGCGCTCGAGGCAAAAGGTGTGGCTCTTGCTTATGCTTCGACCACAAACCAGCAATTCCCCATACTTCCCGACAGCGTAATAGAGCATTTGTCTGACCGCTACATCTTCTCCACAACGGAGCACCTAACTCCCGGCATGACGGAAGTGCGCATCTGCACCAGCTGGGCCACGCTGTCGGAAAATGTAGACCGTCTGATCGACGATCTCGACAAAGCATTATAACATCTTTCGAAAATAGGTACTACCAACCA